>Ga0136617_10007046_pt1 | contig 10028 bp, 5 predicted proteins | sample AntDrymUQ3222106_2_FD_129672 | JGI IMG/M metagenome (GOLD analysis project Ga0136617, IMG submission 129672) | Polar desert sand microbial communities from Dry Valleys, Antarctica - metaG UQ322 (21.06) | ecosystem: Environmental > Terrestrial > Soil > Desert | place: Antarctica: Dry Valley... | reverse complement strand
GAGGACGTGATCTCCGTGCCAGCGGGAGACGCCTCAGAGTTGTTCGACGAGATGTCGCCGGCCTTCGACCAGGCACAATGAGCCATGGTCGGCCGTGGTACTCGGCCGCTGGGCGGGTCATGTTGGCCCTCGCCACTGTGACGCTGGCTGGATGCTCTGGTGGCGACACCAATGATGTGGTGATGTCGACGGTGAGGAGTTTGCCGTGACGTGCAGCGACGTGCGTGAAGACGTTCTTTCAGGCCCCGCTGACGCCGAGTATCGACCTGCTGGCGGTGGGCGGGAGACGACCGTGACCATCCATACGCTTCGAGGACTCCCTCGGGATGAGATTGTCGGCGTGACCGGTCCGAGGGACGTGATCTGCGCAGAAGGGGACACACCCGGAAGTGGTGTCGCCTTCTCGTTCGACACTGACATCGAGACCGTCAACAAGAAGATTGAGCCCCTTCTGGTCCGCCCAACTTAGGGTTCCCACTCCGCCAGCACCTCGGGCGGCGGCTAGCCTCGGTCGGTGCCTGCAGCCGAACCACAGCCGTCGTCGGACGGAGTCGATGGAGGCATGCGGGAGGTGCTGGCGGCGGCAGTGGCTGCGATCGGCGGGGTGGAGCGTCCCGGTCAGGTGCAGATGGCCGAGGCGGTCGAGACCGCGATGCGCGACGGCGGCCACCTGCTCGTGCAGGCCGGCACCGGCACCGGCAAGTCGCTGGCCTACCTGGTGCCGGCGCTGCTGCACGGTGAGACGGTCGTCGTCGCGACGGCGACCATCGCGCTGCAGAACCAGGTCGTCGACCGCGACCTGCCGGCTCTCTGCGACGCGGTCGAGCCGCTGCTGGGCCGCCGCCCGACGTACGCGATCCTGAAGGGCCGCGCCAACTACCTGTGCAAGAACAAGGTGTACGGCGGGATGCCGGACGACAGCGAGGAGGCCTTGTTCGAGCCGTCCCCGACCACGGCGCTCGGTCGCGACGTCGTGCGGCTGCGGGGCTGGGCGGAGGAGACCGAGACCGGGGACCGCGACGAGGTCGTCCCCGGCGTGACCGACCGGGCCTGGCGGCAGGTCAGCGTCAGCGCACGGGAGTGCCTCGGCGCCGTCAAGTGCCCGCACGGCCAGGAGTGCTTCGCCGAGCTGTCCAGGGCACGCGCCGCCGAGGTCGAGATCGTGGTCACCAACCACGCGATGCTGGCCATCGACGCGATGGAGAGCTTCCCGCTGCTGCCCGAGCACGACGTGGTCGTGGTCGACGAGGGGCACGAGCTGGTCGACCGGGTGACCGGGGTGGCCACCGACGAGCTCACCACGGCGATGCTGACCCGCGCTGTCCAGCGCAGCCGTCGGCTGCTCGAGGACGACGATGTCGGCGACCTACTGGCAGCGGGGGACGCGTTGGAGGCGGCGATCAGCTCCTCCGCCGCGGGGCGCGTGGTCGATCTGCCCGAGCAGCTGGCCACCGCGGTGGCGCTGGTGCGCGACGCCGCCCGGTCGGCGCAGTCCGGGCTCGGCTCCGCGAAGGACGCCGACGATGCTGCGCGCAAGCTGGCCCAGGCCGCGGTGGGGGAGGTGTTCGACACAGCAGAGCGACTGGGCGCGCACTCGCCGTACGACGTCACCTGGATCTCCCACGACGCGCGCCGCGGGTCCTCGCTCAAGGTGGCACCGCTGGCCGTCGGCGGGCTGCTGCGCGAGGCGCTCTTCGGCGACCGGACGGTGATCATGACCAGCGCGACGCTGGAGCTGGGAGGGAGCTTCGACGCGATCGCGCGGCAGGTGGGGCTGACCGGCGACGACGCACCGCAGTGGCTGGGCGTGGACGTCGGCTCGCCGTTCGACTACCCGCGGCAGGGGATCCTCTACGTCGCGCGCCGGCTGCCGCCGCCCGGCCGCGATGGTGCGTCGCCGCAGTCGATGGACGAGCTGGCGGCGCTGGTCGAGGCGGCCGGCGGTCGAACGCTGGGGCTGTTCTCCTCGATGCGGGCGGCGGAGGCGGCTGCGCTGGAGATGCGGACGCGGCTGGACGTGCCGGTGCTCTGCCAGGGCGATGACCGTACGGCGGCGCTGGTGGCGCAGTTCGCGGCCGACCCTGCGACGTGCCTGTTCGGGACGCTGTCGCTGTGGCAGGGCGTCGACGTGCCGGGGGAGTCGTGCCAGCTGGTGGTGATCGACCGCATCCCGTTCCCGCGCCCGGACGACCCGCTGATGTCGGCGCGCGCGCAGGCGGTCAGCGACGCGGGCGGCAACGGGTTCATGGCGGTCTCCGCGACGCACGCGGCGCTGATGCTGGCGCAGGGCTCGGGCCGGTTGATCCGGCGGTCGTCGGACCGCGGGGTGGTGGCGGTGCTGGACTCGCGGCTGGCGACGGCGCGCTATGCGGAGTTCCTGCGCTCGTCGCTGCCGCCGTTCTGGTTCACCACCGACCGCGACGTGGCGCTCGGTGCCCTTCGCCGGCTGACCACTCCCGCAAACTGAAACGTTCGGCAGGCCAGAGTCGAAATCTGGCCTGCCGAACGTTTCAGTCGAGTCGTGCGGGCGCGAGTCTCAGGACTCGGCGCCGTCCTGCTCCTCGGTGTCCTCGCCGCGGCCGCCGTCGAGCGCGTCGGTCCCGGGACCGCCGATGAGTGTGTCGTTGCCGTTACCGCCGAGGACCGTGTCGTCGCCGAAGCCACCGTTGACATGGTCGTCACCGTTGGCGCCGTTGACCGTGTCGTTGCCGGCACCACCGCAGATCACGTCGCCTGCGTTTGATCCGTCGATGATGTCGTTGCCGCCGAGACCCATGATGACGTCGATCTCTTTGGTGCCAATGAGCACCTCGTCATCGCCGGTCCCCTTGATGGTCGGCAGGAGGCCATTGCAGCGCTCCTCCAGGTCGATTCCGAGCACGAGCGGGTCGTGGTCGCTGGACCGGTAGGGGTTCGCTGCGTAGAGCGCCGGGTCGCCGGTGTACTGGTAGGCGAAGGACTCCACGGCGTTGATGTTCCAGTGCGCTACGTCGGTGACCTTGGCGGTCAACGCGTCGGTGGCCATGGCGTGGTCGAGCGAACCGGACAGACTGTCGAAGACGTAGCTGTAGCGACCCGGGTCGAGCTCGGAGCCGAGGTCGGTGAAGCCGGCCTCGCGCAGCACCTCGATCGGATCCTCCTGGGTGTAGGCGTTGAGGTCGCCCATGATCAGGACGTCTTCGTCGCCGGTAGATGCGCGGAGCTCGTCGGTGAAGTCGGCGAGTGACGCGGCCTGACGGGTCCGGTCGCCGTTGAAAGCACCCTGTCCCGTGTTCGCATTGTCGTTGTCGTCGCCGCTCTGGGGTGGCCGCGTGTCGCTCTTGGACTTGAGGTGGTTGGCCACCACCGTGAAACGGTCGCCGTCCTTGGCGAAGGTCTGCGCGATCGGTTCGCGGGCGTTGAACCAGACGGTCTCGTCCACGAGGCCGACCGGGTCACCGACAGGCTGCACCACGTCGTTCTGGTAGATGATCGCGTTGCGGATCACGTCACGGCCAACCCCCGGCGCGAGCAGCTCGTCCGGCAGTGGTGAGTAGCTCCACTTGTCGTAGCCGGCGAACACGTTGAGCCGGCGCACCAGGTCGGCCACGGCCTCGTCGGGGTTGTTGTCGTCCGGGCTCTCGTTGCCGTACGCCGTGCTCGCCGTGTCCTCAATCTCCATCAAGGTAACGACCTCCGCACCCAGGGCTTCGATTGCGGGCACGATCTTGGCTGCCTGCAGCTCGAACTGGGCCGCGCTGCGTGCACCGCGACCGGGCGGGTCCTGGAACGTGAGGAAGTAGTTCAACACGTTGAACGCAGCAACCTGCATGTCGCCGCCGACCTCGTCGGGGGCTGCCGTCCGGGTGTTCTGCGGAGCAAACGTGCCATCCGCGGTCCCGTCCGACGGCTGGAGCCGCCAGTTGCCGAAGCCGTAGCCGAGAACGGTCGGTGCTGTGAACGTCACCTGGTCACCCACGCGGACGGGGCTGGTCGGTGTCAGGTAGGGGCGGTTGGTCGCGCTCCTGCTGGCGTTGGAGCCGTCATCGAGAATGATCCGGCGCAAAACGTTATCCGCGGCGATCGCGTCGGCAGCGGCACCTGGACGGGCCAGCTCGGTGGGCTGCACCAGCACTCCACCTTCGGAGAGCATCAGCTCGCCGAAGCGGGTCAGGGCGAAGACCTCGCTGACGGTGAGCACGTCGGCCGGAGCAACACGCATGCCCTCGAAGGGCTCCCGCTGCGCGTCGGTCGCCGGCAGGTCGAGCGCTGCAGCGGCGGGCAGGGCGTCGACCGGGTCGGCCGGTGCGGCCGCGCAGACCTCCGCGTCCTCGGGGGAGCTGATCTGGGTCTGGCCGAACCGCTCGCTGGCGGCGCCCTCGACCGCGACGGTGTCACCCAGGCCGACTGGAACCTCGCTGAAGACGAAGATGCCGTCGGAGGTGGAGGCGTTGCCGTCACCGTCCGCGTCTTGCAGGTAGAACCCGGACAATCCGGGGACGTCACCGACGACCACGCCACGCACGGTCACCTGCTGGCCGGCCACCGGCGTGCTGCCGCCGTCGCCCTGGACGGCACCGATCTCGTGCGTCGGTGTCGACACGCACGGGCCGGGTCCCTTGACCTGGAAGCTGACCGAGTGGTCCGCGGCCATCTGGTCCGGCGGGTCGTCGCCGTCGACGTCGGTCACGTTCGTCGCGACGACGGTCAGGGTGCACGATTGGTCTGCGGGGAGGTCGGTGTGGGGATCGAGGTTGTAGAAGGTCGGCCCGCCGGTGATTCCGAGCGCGTGCTCGCCGGTCGTCGCGCAGGTGACGAGGAACGACGACGAGTTGGCGAACACCGGCTCGGTGAACGTGACCGCCAGGTCGCTGCCGGAGGGCACGTTGGTCGCACCATTAGCGGGCGTGGTGCTCGAGACCGCCGGAGCCCTCTCTCCCTCATTCACCGTGTGCGAACCGAGGCCGTCGAACGTGTCAGTCGCGAAGCCGTTCCACTGCAGAGCCGGGTTGAAGGCATCGCCCGTGTTCGTGTCGCCGGCCAGAATCGTGGCCTTGCGCCGGATGGTGTTGTCCGCCGTGCTGGTCAGACCGGTGCCCCACTCGGTGCCGGGGTCGAATCCGACCTGGCCGATCGAGTCGACGAGCGTCGTGCCCTTGCGCAAGGTGATCGCGTCGTCCCCGTTGAACCAGCCTGATCCGTTGGTCTGGTCGGCCTGGCCGAGGATGGTCGCGCTCGCCGAGGACTGCGCCAGCACGTAGACGTCACCAGCCGCCACCGTGCCGGTGAGGGCAATGGTGAGAGTCGAGACCGGGTTGCCGTTGAAGAACATCTGCACGCTGTAGCCGGCGGCCGCCAGATCGATGGAAGCGCCGGTGCCGTTGAAGATCTCTAGGGCCTTGTTGTTGCTCGACCCCTCGACGTACTCAGAGAAGAACAGCTCGCTGGTCGCGGCCCGGGCGGGCGCTGCGGCGACCAGCCCGGTGGCGAGCACGGCGAGAACGGACAGCATGGCGATCGGCGCTCGGCGCACGCGGGCAGGCAACAACACGAAGATCCTCCGTGGGAACAGGACGGCCAGGGGGATTCCCATGGGCCAGGGAGGACGCTAACGCGGGGAAGCGACATTTCGGAAGCGTTCCGGAAAACTTTAGGTGGGCAAAGATCTGACATGCCGGACAAGCTGACGACGTACCGCACAAAGCGCGACCAGCGCCGCACGCCTGAGCCCGTCCGCGCCGAGGGCCCCTTGCCTACCGGGAGTGACGACACGTTCGTTATCCAGGAACATCACGCCCGCCGGCTGCACTGGGACTTCCGCCTCGAGCGCGACGGCGTCCTGGTCTCCTGGGCCCTGCCCAAGGGCGTCCCGGATGATCCACAACGCAACCACCTGGCCGTGCACACCGAGGACCACCCGCTGGACTACGCGACCTTCGCCGGCGACATCCCCCGGGGTGAGTACGGCGGCGGCAAGGTCACCATCTGGGACCGCGGCACCTACGAGTGCGAGAAGTGGGACGACCGCGAGGTCAAGGTGGTGCTGCACGGCACCAAGGCGCAGGGCCGATACGTCCTGTTCAAGACCGACGACAAGAACTGGATGATCCACCGGATGGACCCGCCGGCACATCCGGAGGCTGATCCACTCCCCGAGCTGGTCAAGCCGATGATGGCGACGGCGGGCACGCTGCCCAGCACGGATGACGAGAGCGGCTTCGCTTTCGAGATGAAGTGGGACGGGGTGCGCGCCGTCGTCTACGTCGACCACGGCTCGGTCCGCGTGCTCACCCGCAACGACCGCGAGGTTGTCGCCACCTACCCCGAGCTGCGCGGGCTCGGCGAGTTCTTCGGCGACCGCACCGCCGTGCTCGACGGTGAGATCGTGGCGTTCGACGAGCAGGGCCGCCCGAGCTTCGGCACCCTGCAGCAGCGCATGCACGTGCAGCGCCCCACGCCCGCACTGCTCGACCGGGTGCCGGTGACCTTCCTCGCCTTCGACCTCGTGCACCTGCAGGGCCGTTCACTGATCAAGGACGGGTACGCCGAGCGCCGCGCAGCACTCGAGCAGCTCGACCTCGACGGGGCCAGATGGGCCACGCCCCCCGTCTTCGACGGCGACGGTGCTGCCGCGCTGGCCGCGTCGCAGGCGCAGGGTCTCGAGGGCGTCATCGCCAAGCGGCGCGACGCGCCCTACGAGCCGGGGCGTCGGAGCAAGCAGTGGGTCAAGGTCAAGCACATCCAGGCCCGGGAGGTCGTCCTCGGCGGCTGGAAGGCGGGGGAGGGCAGGCGCCAGGGCGGCATCGGTTCGCTGCTGCTGGGCGTGCACAACGAGGACGGCGACCTCGTCTTCGCCGGCCACGTCGGCACCGGGTTCACCGCGCGGATGCTGGACGACATCGCGGCCCAGCTCAGGCCGCTGGCCCGCAAGACCTCACCGTTCGCCGACGAGGTGCCCCGCCAGCACGCCAAGAACGCCCACTGGGTGACGCCACGCCTCGTCGGCGAGGTCGTCTTCACCGAGTGGACCAAGGACGGCCGCCTGCGCCATCCGTCCTGGCGCGGACTGCGTCCCGACAAGTCGGCCGACGACGTCGTACCGGAGTCTTGACCCACCCCTCGACTGAAACGTTGCGCAGGCCTTCAACGTCAATGCGCATGCGGAACGTTTCAGTCGACGCGGCGGCTAGCGCGACGTGGCGTCCAGCGGGCCGGGGCGGCCGAGCAGGTAGCCCTGCCCGTAGGCGCAGCCCATCGACTCCAGCAGTGCGCGCTGATCCTCCTTCTCGATCCCCTCGGCGATCACGGCGATCTCCAGGGCGGCGCAGAGTGAGATGACCGCCCCGACGATCGCCCGTCGCGACGTGGACCGCGTCATCTCACCGACGAACGAGCGGTCGATCTTCACGTAGGCGGCCGGCACCTCGACCAGGTGGGCCAAGGACGAGTAGCCGGTGCCGAAGTCGTCGATGGCGATCCGCACCCCGAGGTGTACCAGCGTGTCGAGCTCGCTCTGGGCGGTCGGGGTCATCCCGAGCAGTGCCGTCTCGGTGATCTCGAGCATGAGGCGCTCCGGGGACAGGCCGCTCTGTGCGAGGGACCTCGCGACCAGACCGGGCAGCAGTCCGCGGCCGATGTGACGGGCCGAGATGTTCACCGTCAGGTCGGGCGCGTCGGGGCCGGACCCCCAGGCGGCCGCGTCCGCGCAGCCGCGGGCGAGCACCCAGCGGTCGATCTCCAGCACCAGGTCGCTGTTCTCCGCGAAAGGCAGGAACGCGCCGGGCGAGAGCACCCCGTGCACGGGATGTGCCCAGCGCACCAGGCACTCGTAGCCCAGGACGTGGCCGTCCGAGAGCCGGCGTACCGGCTGGTAGTCGAGGTAGAGCGCCTGCGACCGGATCGCCTCTCGCAGCTCGTGCTCCGTGTCAAGGCGCTCGGTGGCCTGGTCGAGCAGCTCGGGGGAGAACAGCGCATAGCGGTCCCGCCCAGCACCCTTGGCCTTGTACATCGCGGCGTCGGCGTTGCGCAGCAGGTCGGCCGCGGTCAGCCCTGGGGTCGCGAAGGCGATCCCGATGCTGACCGTCATGGTGACGCCGCCGGCGTCTCTCATCGGCTGGGTCAGCATGTCGATCAGCCGCTGCGCCACTCGCTCGGCCTCCACCTTGGAGCCGAGCTGGCTGCACAGCACTACGAACTCGTCGCCGCCGAGGCGGGCAGCGGTGTCGCCGCCGCGGATGTTGGCGCCGAGCCGCTCGGCCGTCTCGATCAGCACCGCGTCGCCCGCGTCGTGCCCGCGGCTGTCGTTGACGAGCTTGAACTGGTCGAGGTCGCAAAACAGCAGGGCGACCGGCCGGCCGTCGCGCTGGGCCTGGGCGAGCGCCTGCGAGGTGCGGTCGAGGAGCAGCGCGCGGTTGGGCAGCCCGGTCAGCGCGTCGTGGGTGGCCCGGTGGGCGAGGGCGGTGTGCGCCTCACGCTGGGCCGTCACGTCCTCGATCATGCTGATGAAGTAGAGCGCCGCTCCCTGGTCGTCGCGGGCCAGCGCGACCGTCAGCTGCACCCAGAGGACGCGGCCGTCCTTGGTGAAGTAGCGCTTCTCGATCCGGTAGGTCTCGGCGTGGCCGGCGAGGAGCTCCTCCACGTGTGCCACGTCCACGGCCAGGTCGTCGGGGTGGGTGATCTCGTGGAACGTCTTGCCGACCAGCTCCTCCCGGTCGTAGCCCAGCAGCCGGCAGAGCCGCTCGTTGCTGTCGAGGAAGACGCCCTCGGTGGAGACGATCGCGATGCCGATGGGGGCGTGGCGGACTGCCAGCAGGTAGCGCTGGTCGGCCGCGTTGGTCACCTCGGACAAGGCAGTCACCCTGCTTGATCGACCAGATGGATCACCCGCTTGACCCAAATGGGGGCTGCGATCAGAGCTTGCGCAGCACCGCGGTCACGCGCCCGAGCACGGTGGCCTGGTCGCCGGGGATCGGCTCGAAGGCAGGGTTGTGGGGCATCAGCCAGACGTGGCCGTCGCGGCGCTTGAACGTCTTGACCGTCGCCTCGCCGTCGATCATGGCGGCCACGATGTCGCCGTTCTCGGCCACCGGCTGCTGATGCACGACGACCCAGTCGCCGTCGCAGATCGCGGCATCGACCATGGAGTCGCCGACCACCTGGAGCATGAACAGCGTGCCGTCGCCGACGACCTGGCGGGGCAGCGGGAAGACGTCCTCGACGGCCTCCTCGGCCAGGATCGGCCCGCCGGCGGCGATGCGCCCGACGAGCGGCACGTAGGTCGCGGCGGGCCGCGCGTCGCCGATGCCGGTCTCGTCGTGAACGATCTTTTCGGGCTGGTACGACGGGGCGCCGGCCGGGTCGGGGGCCATCACCTCGATCGCGCGGGGCCGGTTGGGGTCGCGGCGGAGGTAGCCCTTGCGCTCCAGGGCAGCGAGCTGGTGGGAGACGCTGGAGCTGCTGGTCAGCCCGACGGCCTGGCCGATCTCTCGCATGCTCGGCGGGTAGCCCTTGCGCTCCACAGCCGACCGGATCACCTCGAGGATCTTGCGTTGCCGCGGGGTCAGCCCGGTCGCGTCGGCCGGCCCGTCCGGGATCTCGGTCACGGTGCCGCTCTGGCCCGCGCCGCGTCCGCCGGTCTGCTCGCCGTCGCCCTTGCTGGTCATCCGCGCCTCCTGGCTGACGTTCGGGCTGTCGGACCCCTCCGGCAGTCTCCCGAGTCAGAAGGTAGCGATCTTCGGGCCCGGAATCAAACACCTGTTCGAACAGTTGTGGATTTTGTCGGTTCGATGGGGTACAACTTCGTACAGGTGTTCGATCGAACGCACGTTCGATCGACTCAGCAGCAGGAGGACACGGATGAGCACGATCACCTGGACCAACGAGCCGTCACGGTTGAGCCGGGCGGGCCGGGTCAGTGCGCCGGGCCGGGTCAGTGCGCCGGCTCGGGCCAGTGCGCCGGCAGCGGTTCTTGCGCCCGCCCGCCTGACGCGGCGCGGCCGGCTGGTCGTGGCCATGCTCGTGCTGGGGCTGGCGATCGGGCTCGTGGCGTT
>Ga0136617_10007045_pt1 | contig 10029 bp, 3 predicted proteins | sample AntDrymUQ3222106_2_FD_129672 | JGI IMG/M metagenome (GOLD analysis project Ga0136617, IMG submission 129672) | Polar desert sand microbial communities from Dry Valleys, Antarctica - metaG UQ322 (21.06) | ecosystem: Environmental > Terrestrial > Soil > Desert | place: Antarctica: Dry Valley... | reverse complement strand
AGGGCCGCAACAACACGACGACGCCGACCACCGACGACGTCGGCAGCCCGTGGGCGATCGGCGCGCCCGACGGCGGACACACCGCGGTCCACCCCGACCTCGGCAGCGTCGACGACGTGGCCGCCCTGGCCGAGGCGTGCCGGCAGCGCGGGATGCACCTTGCCCTCGATATCGCGTTCCAGTGCACGCCGGACCACCCGTGGGTGATCGAGCACCCGAGCTGGTTCGCCCACCGTCCCGACGGCACGATCCAGTACGCCGAGAACCCGCCGAAGAAGTACCAGGACATCTACCCGCTCGATTTCGAGAGCAAGGACTGGCAAGCGCTCTGGGAGGCGTCGGCCGACGTGATCCGCTTCTGGATCGACGCCGGCGTGACGACGTTCCGCGTCGACAACCCGCACACCAAGGCGTTCGCCTTCTGGGAGTGGGCGATCGCCACGATCCGCGCCGAGCATCCCGACGCGATCTTCCTCGCCGAGGCGTTCACCCGGCCGCGCGTGATGGAGCGCCTCGCCAAGATCGGGTTCAACCAGTCGTACACGTACTTCACGTGGCGCCAGTCGGCGTGGGAGCTGCGCGAGTACTTCGAGGACCTCGCCCGTCGCACCGTCGACTTCTTCCGGCCGAACGCCTGGCCCAACACGCCCGACATCCTCAGCGAGCAGCTGCAGAGCGGCGGGCGGGCGATGTTCGCCTCGCGTGCGGTGCTCGCCGCGACGCTCTCGCCGGCGTGGGGCGTGTACGGGCCGACGTTCGAGCTGCTCGAGCACCTCCCGGTTCGAGCCGGCTCGGAGGAGTACCTCGACTCGGAGAAGTACCAGCTGCGCCAGTGGGACCTGCAGCGACCCGAGAGCCTCGCCCCGCTCCTCGGTCGCCTCAACCGGATCCGGCGCGCCCATCCGGCGCTCGCCCACCTGCGCACGCTGCGCTTCCACGAGACCAGCACCCCGGCACTGCTCTGCTACTCCAAGACCGACCCGGCAGGGGAAGGCGCCCCGATCCTGGTCGTGGTCAACCTCGACGCCCACCGTGCGATCCACGGCATCGTCGACGTCGACCTCGAGCCGCTCGGCCTGCCGTACGGCTCCCGCTACGGGCTCGTCGACGTGCTCAACGGGATGACCGTCGTGTGGGAGGGGTCGCACAACCTCGTCGCCCTCGACCCTGCGGTGTCGCCGGCGCACATCTTTCGCGTGCAACCACTGTGAGTCGTCGTCGGGTGCAGCCCGCATGAGTAGAGGTCAGCGAAGCGCTCGGTCGGGACCGCCGACGCGGCCGGAGGGACCTCGCGATTGGTACCGGGACGCGATCATCTACGAGCTGCACGTGCGCGCGTTCGCCGACTCCAACGGCGACGGTGTCGGGGACTTCAACGGGCTGACGCAGCACCTCGACTACCTCGCCGACCTCGGGATCACCGCCATCTGGCTGCTGCCCTTCTACCCGTCGCCGCTGCGCGACGACGGATACGACATCGCCGACTACCGCACCGTGCACCCCGACTACGGCGATCTGCGGTCGTTCAAGCGGTTCCTCACCGCCGCCCACCAGCGCAACATCCGGGTGATCACCGAGCTGGTCGTCAACCACACGTCCGACCAGCACCCGTGGTTCCAGCGCGCCCGCAAGGCCGGCGCCGGATCGGCCCAGCGCGACTTCTACGTGTGGAGCGACCAACCCGACCGGTACGCAGACGCCAGGGTGATCTTCTCCGACTTCGAGACGTCGAACTGGTCGTGGGATCCCGTAGCCGAGGCGTACTTCTGGCACCGCTTCTACTCCCACCAACCGGATCTCAACTTCGAGAGCCGCGAGGTGCGCTCGGCCGTGCTCGACGTGCTCGACCACTGGCTCGACATGGGGGTCGACGGGCTGCGCCTCGACGCCGTGCCGTACCTCCACGAGCGAGAGGGCACGAGCTGCGAGAACCTGCCCGAGACCCACGACACGCTGAAGCTGCTGCGCAAGCACATGGACGACAACTACGACGGCCGGATGCTGCTCGCCGAGGCGAACCAGTGGCCGGAGGACGCCGCGGCGTACTTCGGCGACGGCGACGAGTGCCACATGAACTTCCACTTCCCGGTGATGCCTCGGCTGTTCATGTCGATCCGCCTCGAGCACCGCACGCCGATCGTCGACATCATGGAGCAGACGCCCGAGCCGCCGGAGGGCGGCCAGTGGGCGACGTTCCTGCGCAACCACGACGAGCTGACCCTCGAGATGGTCACCGACGAGGAGCGCGACCTCATGCTGCGGGCGTACGCCGCAGACGAGGAGATGCGCATCAACCTCGGCATCCGCCGGCGCCTGGCCCCGCTGCTCGGCAACGACCGGCGCAAGATCGAGCTGCTCAACGCGCTGCTCTTCTCGCTCCCCGGGACGCCGGTCATCTACTACGGCGACGAGATCGGCATGGGCGACAACGTCTATCTCGGAGACCGCAACGGCGTGCGCACCCCGATGCAGTGGTCGGCCGACCGCAACGCCGGGTTCTCGACCGCCAACCCGCACCGGCTGTACATGCCGCTGATCACCGAGCAGGGCTACCACTACGAGAGCGTCAACGTCGAGACGCAGGCGGCAAACCCGGCGTCGCTGGTGTCGTGGATGCGCCAGCTGATCGCCCTGCGCAAGCGCCACCACGCGCTCGGCAGGGGGACCATCGAGTTCCTCGACCCGGAGAACCACCACGTGCTGGCGTTCATCCGCCGGCTCGACGGGGAGCAGCCGTTGCTGTGCGTCGCCAACCTGTCGCGGCTCGCCCAGCAGGTCGAGCTCGACCTGCGCGAGTTCGTCGGTGCGGTGCCCGTGGAGCTGTTCGGGTACAACCGCTTCGCCGCCGTCGGCGACCGCCCGTACTCGCTCACGTTGGCGCCCTACGGCTTCTTCTGGTTCGCACTCGACGCCGGCGAGTCGCATCCCGACACGGGTGTCGCCCACCTGCCCGGTACATGGGCCGAGGTGCTGCGTCGGCGCGCTGCGCTCGGCCGGACGCTCGGCCGCTGGCTGGTGGGTCGTCGGTGGTTCGCCGGCAGAGGTTCGACGGTGCGCGAGACGACGGTCGACGACGTGGTGGAGCTGACCGACTCGGTCGCGCTGGCGGTGGTGCGTGTCGCGTTCACCGAGGGTGACGACCACCGCTACGCGGTGCCGCTGCTGCACGCGTCCGACACTCAGGCCGTCGAGCTCGACCAGCGCTCATCCGGCGCACTGATCGCCAGGCTCGACGACGGCGCGCTGGTCGACGCGATGACGACGCCGTCGGGCGCCGGTCCGGTGGCGGCCGCCGCGTTGCGCCGCCGGACTCGGCGAGGGCGCAGCACCACCGCCGTCGGTCGTCCACGCCGCACCGGGTTGACCAAGCTCGCCGACGACGAGCGCGACGTCCACCCGCTCGGCGTCGAGCAGTCGAACTCGTCGGTGACGTTGGGCGGGCGCGTCATCGCCAAGCTGATCCGCCAGCTCACGCCGGGCGTCAACCCCGACGTCGAGCTGCCGATCCACCTGCGCGACGTCGGCTTCGATCATGTGCCCGATGTCGCCGGAACGCTCGAGGTCGACCTCGTCGGCGAGCAGCGGCCCGCCACCGCCATCGTCGTCCACGAGATGATCACCAACGACAGCGACCTGTGGCAGTGGAGCCAGGACCTGCTGACCCGGGAGGTCGAGCGGCTGGTGTCGGAGCCCGATTCGACGAGCGACGACGCGGCCATGTCGGCCGTCATCGGCGTGCTCGCCCAGCGCACCGCCGAGATGCACGTCGCCCTGGCCGCCGGCGAGCGCGGGTTCGAGCCGGTCGCAGCGACGCTGCTGTGGCAGCGGTCGATCGTGCAGAGCCTGCGGGCCTCGCTGCGTGAGACGCAGCGGACGCTGCGACGCATGGGCGCCGGGCTGGCCCCCGACGCCCGGCCGCTGGCGTCCGCGCTGCTCGACGACGGCGACGCCCTGCTCGGTTCGTTCGACGTGTTGCGGTCGCGCAAGCTCGACTCCGCGCGCATCCGCATCCACGGCGATCTCCACCTCGGGCAGGCGCTGTGGACGGGGCATGACGTGGTGTTCATCGACTTCGAGGGCGAGCCGGGGCGGACGATGGGCGAGCGATCGATCAAGCGCTCGCCGCTCATGGACGTCGGTGGGATCGTCCGCTCCCTCGACTACGCCGGCCGTGTGGCCCTGGCGACGTCGGACGAGCGGGGGCGCACCGGTGAGGCGCACCGCGACCACCTCGAGCAGTGGCGCCGGGCATGGACGGAGCGAGCGCAGGCGCAGTACTGGCACGTGTACGTCGCCACGCTGGCGGCGGCCGACGGGCGACCGTTGATCCCGAGCGACGAACAGGACACGACGCTGCTGCTCGATGCCCACGTGTTGCTCAAGGCGCTGTACGAGGTGCGCTACGAGGTGGCCCACCGACCGGCATGGGTCGCCTGGCCGTTGGGTGCGATCGCCCAGATGATCGGCGATCGAGCCGCCGCCGTCCGATGAGCGCGTGATCCGGGCGTGATCCGTCCCGCGCCCGCATCCGGGCGGGATTCCTCCCGGGACCCGGGAACGACCCCGCCCAGATCGCCGGCGCCACCCCGTCGACTGGGCGCAGTGCGGGTGGGGGACGGGTCGGTGCGCTTCGAGGTGTGGGCGCCGTTCGCAGCCACCGTCTCGGTCACGGTGGAGGCGACGAGCGGTCAGCGGGACGTCGACCTCCAGCCCGACCCCGTGGCTGGGACGTGGGTCGGTGTCCTGGCCGACGTCCGCCACGGCGATCGGTACCGATTCGTGCTCGACGGCGGCGAGCCGCTCGCCGACCCGGCCTCGCGCTGGCAACCCGACGGCGTGCACGGCCCGTCGGCGGTCGTCGACGTGCGCCGGTTCACCTTCACCGATGGCGGGTGGCGCGGCATCGAGCTCGCCGATGCCGTGTTCTACGAGCTCCACGTCGGCACGTTCACCCCGGCGGGGACGCTGCCTGCGGCTGTCAGCCAGCTGCCACGACTCGCCGAGCTCGGGGTGACCGCGGTCGAGCTGATGCCGGTCAACGCCTTCCCGGGCGAGCGCAACTGGGGCTACGACGGCGTGTTCCCGTCGGCGGTGCAGGCGTCCTACGGCGGTCCCGAGGGGCTGGCGACGTTCGTCGACGCCGCCCATGGCCACGGCCTGGCCGTGGTGCTCGATGTCGTCTACAACCACGTCGGGCCGGAGGGCAGCGTGCTCGGCCGATTCGGGCCGTACTTCACCGACGTCATCCGCACGCCGTGGGGGGACGCGATCAACCTGGCCGGGGCGGGCAGCGACACCGTTCGACGCACGTTCGTCGAGAGCGCCTGCCACTGGATCACCGACTTCCACGTCGACGGCCTGCGCCTCGACGCGGTCCACGCGTTCCACGATCCGACGGCGCTGCCGTTCCTCGAGGTGCTCGCCGCAGCCGTCCACGACGCCGGTGCCGCGGCCGGGAGGGCCGTGCTCGTGATCGCCGAGAGCTCGGACAACGACCCGCGCCTCGTGCGGGCGCCAGCGGCCGGCGGGATGGGCTGCGATGCGGTGTGGAACGACGACGTGCACCACGCCCTGCGCGTCGCCCTCACCGGCGACCGTCACGGGTACTACATCGACTACGACGGTGTCGGCGACCTCGCCGAGGCACTGACCCACCGGTGGGTGCTGCGCGGGCGCCGCTCGACCGTCCGCGGCCGGCGGCACGGGCGCAGCGCCGACGACATCGACTGCGGGCGGTTCGTCGTGTTCACCGGGAATCACGATCAGATCGGCAACACCCCGGCCGGCGACCGCCCGCCCTACGACACGCGTCGACGGCTCGTGGCTGCGGCCACGATCGTGCTGTCGCCGTTCACGCCGATGCTGTTCATGGGCGAGGAGTACGCCGAGACAGCGCCGTTCCCGTTCTTCGTCGACCACGGCGACCCCGAGTTGCTCGAGGCCGTGCACCAAGGCCGGCGGCGGGAGTTCTCCGCTGCCGAGTGCTCCGGCGAGGTCGCCGATCCCGCTTCGCCGGCGACGTTCGAGGCCGCCGTGCTCAACCCGACGCTCGCCGAGCGCGAGCCGCACCGGTCGACGCTGTCGGCGTACACCGAGCTGCTGGCGCTGCGTCGACGACACCGCGCCCTCACCGCGTCCGATGCGTCTCAGGAGGTGACCCGTCACGGCGACTCGCTCGTCGTCCGGCGCGAGCGTGCCGGTGCCGGTGCCCGTGCGGTGCTGGTGCTCGCGTTCGGCGAGGGAGTGTGCACGGAGATCGACGTCGGCGCCGACCTGTCGATCGAGTTCGACGCCTCCGATCGGCGCTGGGGCGGTGACGGCGCGGCGGCGACGCTCGATCGCGGCCGCCTCCGGCTCGACGGGATCACCGCCGTCCTGCTCGTCGGCTGACCCGTCGCCACGGCCGCCCGACGACCGGGCCTGCTGCGCACGCGCTGAGATTGCGACCTGCGGACGCCGCTGAGATTGCGACGTGGGGACGCCGCTGAGATGGCGACCTGCGAACGCCGCCGTGCTTGAGACCTGCAGACGCCGCTGGGCTGGCGACCTGCGAACGAGGCGTACCCGACCGACCTCGCCGCGATCAGGGGCCAACGATCCTCACTGATCTCGCCGCCGCCCTGCTCAGGCGGCCGTTCGTCGTCGACCGGGTGGTTCGGATGTGTCGTCATCGTCGCGCTGGCCCTCCTGTGCCGTCGGGACGGGGTGCCGGACCGTGCGATCGACGGTCGACCCGCGGTGGTGCACCGTCCCGTCGGGGCGGACGAGGGTGATGACGCGGTGCGGCCCGAGGTGCATCGTCCAGCCGCCCTCGTGCACGAGGTGGTGGTGGCGGGAGCACAGCGGCAACAGGTTGTCGACGTCGGTCGGTCCGCCCCGCTCCCAGGGGATCACGTGGTGGATCTCGCAGTGGTCGAACTCCGTGGAGCACTCAGGGTGCGCGCACGTGCGGTACATCGCTCGCAACGCCCGCCGCTGGGCGCGACCGGCCAACCGCCGGGATCGCCCGACGTCAAGCACCTCACCTTCGCCGTCGAGCACCACTGGGATGACCTCGGCGCGGCAGCACAGCCGGCGCACCGTCGACGGCGGGAGCAACGTGCCGTCGCTCGTCTCGCACAGCGAATGGCCGTGCAGCCCGTCGAGCAGCGTCTGCACGTCGATGTGGACGGCGACCTCCGGCACTCGCGGGTCGAGACCGCGTGCGCCGGTGAGCAGTTCGACCATCGCCTGGGCCGCCAGCAGGTCCCAGCTCGGGACCGCCGCCGCCGCCGTCGGCTTCGGAGATGACGGCGGCGGTACAGGCGTGGGTTCGGGCGGCGGATCGGCGGACGCAGTGGACGAGTCACCGGGTTCCTGGTGGACCTCGGCATCGGGTCTCGGCACTCCGGGCGCATCGGGCGGAGGCTCCATGTCGGGCTCGACCCCGTCGTCGCCGGAGAACGACGGCGCATCGGCCGACGCGGCGCGCGTGCGAGCCGCGGGAGGATCGGCTTGGTCCGCTGCGCCTCCCGCCGCCGTCGCCTCTGCTTCGGATCGCGCGTTGCGGCGAAGGGCGCCGGTGAGGGCGTTGATGGCGTGCCACGCCTTGGCGCCGGACTCCGGGTCGAGCTCGGCGTGGATGTGGTGCATGCCCGTGACTCGATCGATCCACCGGCGCACGCGACACTGCTGCTTCTGACGTCCCAGCAGTGACTCACCCTCGTCGCAGCTGAGGTTGCGGGCCAGCTCTCTGCAGTCCCTGGCGAACGCCTCGACCGGTTGCCACTTCGCCTGCGACATCAGCTCGTCGCTGTGGGCGTCGAACTTGGCGAGGGTGTCGTCGTCCAACCCGGCCGTCGCAGCGGCCAGCCCGTCGACATGGCTGGCGGAGACGTCTCCCGCGGCCAACGCCGCTTCGAGCCCTGGCATCTGCTCGCACGCCCGCTCTCGCTCGACGACGGCGCGAGCCTCGCGCCCGGGGCGACGGCCGTGGTCTGCGAGCAACCCCTCTGCGGTGTCGCTGCGGCCACGCTTGCCGAGTTGTCGAGCACGTCGGGCGATGCGCACCTCGTAGACGTCGCAGAAGCTGCGGACCCGCCTCCAGGGCACCATCACGCGATCGAGCGCCTCCCGGTCGCAGGTGTCGAGGTCGACGGCGGCCAGGGCGCAGAGCGCAGCATGCGTCTCGGCGAACAGCTCGTCGACATCCATGACCTCATGATGACGAGGGGGTGTCACAACGTATGTTCGGTCGCCCGCGTCAGGGGCCGGCGAGCACGATGGCGGGGAACGCAGCGAGCGACGCGCCGACGTCGAGGTGGCCGGCGACCAGGTCGTGACCGTCGACGAGGACGTGGCGCCAGTGGCCGGGAGGCAGTGGCAGCGTCGCATCGAGCGGGGTGTCGCCGGCGACGACCCGGGGCACGACGGTGACGATTCGTGCGGCGCCTGCATCGGCGAGCCGGGCGAACGCCAGCAGGCGATCATCGTGTGGGCCATCTGCCACCAGCGGTACGTACCCCGCGCTGGCGCCGAACGCATCGGGGTGTTCCCGGCGGAGCCGCAGCAAGCGCGTGAGGACCACGGCTCTGGCGGCCGGTGACCCTGGCTCGGCCCAGGCTGCGGTGGCGTCCATGCCGGCCGCACGATCGACGAGCGAGACGAGCTCGGCCTGAGCCGGCTCGACCCGGTTGTCCGGGTCGGTGAGCAGGAAGCGGAACGCCTCCGTGCCCCCGAAGACGTCGGGCGCGCCGGGCGCTGTGCAGCGGACCGCCAACAGACCGAGCGACGCAGCCCGACCTCGTTCGTCGATCGCTGCGGCGAGCTCGTCGATCGGCGCCCATTCGGTCACGGCTGCGGCGAGCGATCCGAGCAGCTGCTCGTAGTGCGCATCGGGATCCGTCCACGACGTTCGTCCATGCGCTTCGCGAGCGGCCTTGACGAGGAACGCCCTGAGCCGATCGACCTCGATCGGCCCAGTGGTCGCCACCGTCTGCAGCGCCAGCCATTGCATGGCGGGTTCGACCTCGTGATGACCGCTGGCGAGCGAGCTGTCCCATGCGTCGACGACGTCGGCCCAGTTGCGCGCCTCGGCGGCGAGGGCGAGGCCGCGGGCCCGCACGTCTTCGGACCGCTTGTTGTCGTGCGTCGTGCCGGCGAGCATCGTCAGCGGCCAGCGCTGCTGCATCGTCGCGTGGTGGCGATGCAGTGTTTCGACTGCGCCGGTCCCCGGGTCGGGCTCTGGCTGTCCGCCCACCTCGCACAGCGTGGCGAGGGGGAAGTAGCGGAAGAACGCCCGATCCTCGTCGCCCTTCGCCACCGCCGGTCCGGTGAGCTGCTGCCACCTCGTACGCAGCTCGACCTCTGCGGCGCCGTCCGGTGACCGCAGCACCCTTCCGAGCCCCAGCAGGTCGTCATCGAGGTCGGGTCGAGCCGATGAGGCGTCGGCGAGTGCGTGCTCGAGTGCGTGGAGACCCGGGCGATCGTCGGGCAGGTACGTCCGGTAGCGGTGCAGGTGGGCACTCAGCTCGGCGACCGCCGGCGTGAGCTCGGCGTCGACCATCGCGGCGACCCGCCGAGCGTCGGGTGCCAGGCCGGCACGCAGCACCTCCCGACGCGCCTCCAGCTCCCACGACGCGAACGGCCGATCGTCGCCTGTCGCCCGCCGCCATCGATCCCGCAGCGCGACGAACCCGTCTCGATCGAGCAGCGCGTGCTCGGCGAGCGCTGCGTGCTCGTACCCGGTGGTCCCATCAACCGGCCAGTCGTCGGGCAGGACCTCACGGGGGGCGAGGACCTTCTCCACCAGCAGCCACCGGTCACCGATGGTGCGGCGCAAGCCCTCCAGGTACGTCTGCGGATCGGCCAGCCCGTCGACGTGATCGACGCGGACCCCGGCGAAACCGGGGTGGTCGGTGAGCGTGCGAGGGACCGTGTCGACCGCCTCGGCCACCTCTGGGTGCTCGACGCGGACGGCGACGAGGTCGTCGATGGTGAAGAAGCGGCGGACGTTGCGCTCCGAACAGCGCCAGTGCTGCAGTCGGTAGT
>Ga0136617_10007044_pt1 | contig 10029 bp, 6 predicted proteins | sample AntDrymUQ3222106_2_FD_129672 | JGI IMG/M metagenome (GOLD analysis project Ga0136617, IMG submission 129672) | Polar desert sand microbial communities from Dry Valleys, Antarctica - metaG UQ322 (21.06) | ecosystem: Environmental > Terrestrial > Soil > Desert | place: Antarctica: Dry Valley... | reverse complement strand
CGACGGCGATCGTGTCAGTCGAGGCGACGCCATCGCCGTGGTCAACGCCACTGTTCGCGCCCTGCTGGCGGGCGAACGGACAGCGCTGAACCTGCTGCAGCGGGCTTCCGGCATCGCTACACGTACCAGATCGTTCGTCGACGCGGTTGAAGGAACAGGCGCGCGGATCTATGACACGCGAAAAACAGCGCCCGGTCTACGTGCCCTGGATAAGTATTCCGTAAGAACAGGAGGAGGCCACAATCACCGTTTCGGCCTCCATGACATGGTTCTGATCAAGAACAACCATATCGACCGAGCAGGGTCCGTTCAGGAGGCAATCAAGCGTGTCCGCGGACATGGAGTCAAAGCCCCGATGATGGTTGAGGTGCGGAATATGAGAGAACTTCAGCAGGCGCTCGCCTTTTCTCCCGACTACATTCTTCTCGACAACATGGGGCCCGAGATGCTCAGTCAGTCGGTCACGTTCACCGCAGGTCGCGTTCCTCTCGAAGCCTCCGGAGGAGTGACGCTGGAAAACGTTCGCGCCATCGCCGAAACCGGGGTTGAACGGATCAGCGTGGGAGAGCTCACGCATTCCGTACGCGCCCTCGACATTTCCGTGAAAATCCAGGCCCGGGAAGGGGGCTAACTCCCTCCTGCTGTGTGCATGGCAAGAAGTTTGCGCTGAATCACGGCGTGCCCGAGCGAAAGCCCTTCACCATTGCCATTGTCGATGACGACCCATCCATCCGGCGCCTGGTACGAATGCTTGTGCGGCGGAGCGGTTTCGAGGGTTTCGAATGCACGACCGGAGCGGAGGCGAGGACCCTGCTCGATACGCTTCCCTGGGATCTGGCTATCCTCGATCGCAAACTCCCCGATGCCGATGGTCTGGATATCTGCAAGGATCTGAAAAATAATCGCATCCACAAGGGCCGCTACATCATCATCCTCACTGGCGAGGATGAAGAGCGCGACAAAGTGGAGGCGTTGAACGAAGCTGCAGACGACTACATCACCAAGCCCTTCCAGCACCAGGAGCTGCTGGCCCGGGTGCGTGCCGGGAAACGAATCGTCGATCTTCAGCAGGAGCTCGTCGAGTCCAATGTCCGGCTGGAGTTGCTTTCCATCACAGACGGGCTGACCCAGCTATTCAATCACCGTCACTTTCAGGACGAGCTGGCCCGCGCTTTCGAGGAGTCCACGCGTTATGAGAGGCCCTTATCCCTGGCTATTGTCGATATCGACTTCTTCAAGAAGGTCAACGACACGTACGGTCACGCCGCGGGCGATCAGGTCCTCAAGGCCGTGGCCGCTGTGTTCCGTGACAGCATCCGCGCTTCCGATCTCGCGGCGCGCTATGGAGGTGAGGAGTTCGCCGTTATGATGCCGGAAACAGATCGGGACGACGCGCTGCAGTTTGCAGAGAAGATTCGAAAATTGATCGAAGCGGAACAGATTTCCACCGGCGCAGGCGATATTCGCGTCACTGTCAGTATCGGGTTGGCAACCATTCCCCGCTCGAGGCTCAAGACCACACGGGAACTCATCGATGCCGCGGATAAGGCTCTGTACCGAGCCAAGAGAGGCGGCCGGAATCAGGTACAGATGGAGCGAAGAACAGGCGGACTACAGCGGATTACAAAACCCGTCGGGGAAAGTAATCAGACAGAACTGACGAAAGAACCTTCCTTGCCGGTTCGTTGAGGGCTCGCCTACTCGATGACAGCCAGCTGCGTGGCGCGCAAATTCACTTCGTTCGCCAGATTCCCTATGTGCTTCCCGAGTTTCTCGACACTCGAATCGTTGATGTCGCCGGTGCTCTCCTCCAGAATCTTCTCCATCGATTCGGCTTCCGTCGAGATGAGCTGAAATCCGTAGCTGCCGCCCGCACCTTTGAGCTGATGGGCCAGATAGAGCATTCTTTCGCGAGTCTGTGGAGAACGGGACTCTTTCAAAATAGAACAGATCTCATCTATTTTGGCTGCTGCTTCGGCCAGAAATTCTCGCTTCAGTTCGTCAAACTCCGGGTCCACAAAGTGCTCCGAAGCAGGGGAGGTTGCACGGTATGTGCCGGAAACAGCGACATGACAAGATCCAGCGGTGATTGTGCCGCGACGCAGAACCAGAATCATGCGAGCCTGAAACATCCTTAACCGCAATGCGAGCCGGCAGATGAACGATTCCAGCCAGATTCCTGTCACACCGGAATTGTTCCTGATGGAGAACCTGTGGACACCATCCTCCGGAAGCGCCGTTCCATTGCGCGACTCCACCAGTGGATCGCCGCCTCGGAACCAGACCTGGATCCGGTGCTCGTACGATGATGTTTCGCTGCGCGTACTGTTTTCAGGAGAAGACGACCTGGTCCAAGCCACATACCGTGCCCGCGACGAGCCACTCTATGAGGAAGACGTTCTGGAAGTTTTTCTCGCCCCTGCGGCCTTGACCTCGTATTTCGAATTTGAAGTGAACCCCATCGGAACGCTCTTCGACGCTGCTGTCGTATCCCCGCACGGGGTGCGCAACACGATGCATGTCGACACAAGCTGGAACTGCCCAGGCTTACAAACATTCACCAGGCGAACGCTGCAATCACCCTCGTCGCCAGCTCTGTTCGACACGCTGCTCATGATTCCCTTCGACGGACTGCCAGTCCTCCCTCCCCACCCGGGCGATCGGTGGCGGGCGAACTTTTTCCGGATCGATCGACACCCGGAGGGGGATGAGTACACTGCCTGGCAGCCAACGGGAAAACAACCGCCGGACTTTCATGTGCCTGCCGCCTTCGGAACGTTGCTCTTCTCCTGAGCGTCGAGGCCAGAGCGAAAATCGTGAAATGATGGAACGCCCTTCCGTCACTTGCATGGCGGTTGCAACCCCGAGGGCAGGAACTCGTCTCTGGAGGAGTGTGGGATGCGAACTCGGAGTCTTTTCGCGGTGCTGTTTTTCGTCTTCTCTCTTTCCATCCGGGCCGCTTCCCTCGGAGAGTGTATCCGCCTGGGCGAATGGGGCAGCCGCGGAATCCCTTCGGATTTTCTCGTAGAAGGGAACCGCCTCTTCGCCGCCGATGGGAGAGGCATTACCGTTTTCGACGTTACCAACCCCGCCTCCATTCGACAGCTCGCAACCTTCACCACCGGTTCGCCTTCCTCCAGGCTCGTTCGGGTCGGGTCGCATATCGCGGTCCTGACCCGGAAGACGATCACGCTCTACAACAACGTAGACAGCGTCCTCAACATGACAGACGAGGTTTCGTCAAGCGATTACCGCACGATCGCCTCGCAGGGCAATGTGCTTCTGGCTGCCGGCTCGAAGCTGGAGCGGTTCGAGGTGATCGAAGGGAAACTCGTGCTGGCGGGAAGCCGGGTACTGTCTTCAACCGCACGCGCCGTGACGTTCGTCGGTGATCAAATTTATGTCGCCTTACAGAACGACACGATCGCGATTTTCTCCGCCGACGCGAGACTTGACGAGGTAACAGAAGTTCCTGCCAGCGCGTATGCATTCGCCATCAGTGGGACAACCCTGTATGCAGCGGGAGGGGGTAACGGAGTTTACGTAATCGACGTGACCGACCCCGCCGCACCGGTCATTCGTACACGCTTCCTTTCCGCGGAGGCAAACCTGCGCGAGCTTTCCCTTTCCGGCAACCGGCTTTACGCGCTCGATCTCCTGACTGGCTCCAACGTGATCGCTTTCGATCTCAGTGATCCGTTGAATCCTCGTGCGCTTGAAAGACAGCAAGGGGCTGTTTCCGCGTTCGAAGCCAGCGGCGAGCGGCTGTACACGTCCGGGCTGACCCTATCTGCCAACGGTTTGTCGAGCGCCACAGGTTCGCCTGTGCGTATTTTTAGACTGGACGAAAATTCTCGAGCCACCTTCCTCGGAGAGTTCGCGGACCATGCCGGTCCACTCACCGGCGTGGCCACCGATGGGCAGTACGCGTACGTAGCTGACCCACCTCTGTTTCGAGTGATCGATATCCGCCGTCCGGATGACCCGCGGCAGGTGAGCGCGATTCCCCTCGACGATTCGGCCGATCGCGTATTGCGGCAGGGAAGCCGCGTATTGGTTTACGGTCGCGGAAACGTCCACATCATCGACGTGGAAGATCCCGCCCGTCCCGTTTACCGTGGGGTTTTTCGTGCTCTCGGGACCGTTCCGAACACCGCAGCTTTCGCCGGACCCTACGTACTCGAAGCAAACCGTGGCAGCGGCTTTCATGTTCTCGACGTAACGAATCCAGCCGTGCCGCGTCAGACCTCCGGTTTGAAAAATGATCCCCAGGATGGGCAGTTCTTCGGAATTGTTGCCCGGCCGGGAGTCGCGTATGCATTCAAGCCGGGCGGATTGCAGGTCATTGATCTGGCTAATCCCGCCGCGGCGCGTGTGCATCGCGCCATTGACACGAAGAAGATCGTGGATGCAGAGATTGTCGCGGCAACGGCGCTTCATCCTGAGCTCCTGCTTCTGGTCGATGCGGACATGATGCGTGTCTTTGACATCACTGCGCCCCTCGATCCTGTGGAGATCGCCTCCCTGCCTGTTCCCGAGGTCAGTGACCTCGCCGCGACAGCGGAGAACGTTTACGTGACAACCACCGACGGTTTGTTGTTGCGTATCAATTTCGACGACCCTCGGCGGCCCACTATCGCGGACACATACCCTGGACTGCATCGCCCCACCCAGGTGGCGATCGCGGGGGGAAGAGTCCTGGTGGCCGACAGTTACTCGCTCCTTATCCTGAGCGATCCGGCGGTGGCCACGCTACCTGCTGGCTCTCCCGTCACGCTCTCGACAAGTGACATCTCTACGACGGGAGTGGCCACCGTGCAATGGCCTTCCACAGGTCAATCGCTGTTTGAAGTGGAGATTGCCACGCAAAGCGACTTCACGAACGCGCAGCGACAGCGGGTTTTCGGCAATCGCGTCAGTACCACGCTTACCGAACCACTCTTCATCCGGGTTCGCCCGAGCGGCGGTTGCAGCGAGAGTCCGTGGTCGAACGTGATCACAATCGGGCCCGGCGACATTCCCACCATGGGGTTCGTTGAGTCCGGCCGTCGCCTCATCCTCAGAGACACCACGCAGCAGATCGATGTCGACGTAATCGTTTCGAACAACTCTGCCAATCCGGTCCCGCTCACGCTTACCGCCGATCACATCGCCGTTCTGGTCCAGGCTCCTCCATCGCTACCTGCTCGCGCCAGAGGTACCGTGAAAATCTCACTTCCACCGGCCGTTCTCAGTCAGACGAACGACATCACACTGAGGATCTCGGGAAGTTCCTCGATTTTTCGTATTCGTTTGAGCAGAGTCTCGAGCATCATCGCGGCACGAGAGTCAACGTCAAGCGTTTTGCTTCTTCCCGGCGTCGCTGCCTCACCTGGATCCAACGGGACGAATTGGCGTTCTTCGCTCCACCTCTTCTGCCGGTCATCCGCGTCTTGCAGTTCAGAGGTCTCGTTTGTCAGATATGGCGTACTGGCCAATCCCCCGACGACTCGTCTGGAGTTGGCAGCCGGTGAGATGCTGGTCATCGACGATGCTGTGACCACTCTTTTCGGAGAGAGCGGCACGGGTGCGTTCGAAATCCGTTCGCCTCAAATGGGGGTGATCGAAGCGAGCGCGTCGACCTACAACGACGGCGGCAAAGGTCGCTTCGGACAGAGAGTCACCGCCTTCGAAGCCGACCCCATGTTGTCCTCCGCATTGAGCTCCCGCCGTTTGCTGGGCGTCGTGCACAACAGCCGTTTCCGCTCCAACATCGGCCTGGTCAACGCGACCGGGGTCGAACGAACTGTCCTGTTGCGTGCGATCCATCCTGACGGATCGATCGCCGCGGAAAGCCGGCGCACTCTTCGACCCTGGGAGGGAATCCAGCTCGGTTTCAGTGACTTCTTCGCGCTCCCTCAGTTCGACGGCGGGTCCATCCTGGTGGAAGCGGCGGAGGGCGTAGCGGCGTACCAGAGCCGTGTCGATCAACGGACGGGCGACGGCACTTTCTCCCATGCCCTTCACACGGGATTAGCGATTCCTCCCGCCGATCTTCCCCCGTATGTCCGCGCGCTGGAAGTAGCAGCAAGCACGCCGGGCGCGGGAAACACGTTCTGGCGGACGGCGGTTCACGTGGTCAACGAAGGAGGCGATGCCGTTTCGATGAGGTTGACCTTCACACCGTCGGCAGATCCTGGAGCCGCCACGACCCGCACCGTGGCTCTCGCGCCGGGCGCGAGTATCTACACCGACGACCTCTTCGCTGCGATCTTTCCCGACCTTCCCCCGTCCCTGACCTACGGAAGCCTCCGTGTGAGCAGCTCGCTCCCGTTCACGGGATGGGCTCGTCTGTATAACGACGGCGCTGACGGTACATATGGTCAGTATGTGCCGATGAGAGAGCTGGGACTGGCGCGCCGCGCGTGGCTCGTGCCTTCCCCGATCGCCACTCTGGACAAGGGGCTATTCGTGACGGACATCAACGCACGCCAGATTTTCCCCGTATCTGAGAACAGTCAGCGCCGCACCAATCTCGGATTCGCCGAATTATCCGGCAATCCGGCGCGCCTCACCCTGAAGATTTATGACTCGCTGTCCAGACTCATCGGCGTCACAGAACGAACGATCGAGCCGCTGAGCTCTGGGCCGATCTTCGGAATCCTTCCCACCCTCGGCCTCGAGGGAATCGAAGGTTTGCGAATCGAAATTCAGCAGGAGGGGGAAGGATCCGTTGGCGTGTTCGCTTCGCTGGTGGAGAGTTCCACGGGTGATGCGCAGTTCCTCTCAGCGGAATGACGATCTGTGGGTGGCCCGACGACGCGGTGCATTCGCAGCCACCGTTGGCCCTCCATGGGCGGCGAAAAGCCCTGTAGACAATTTCAAAACCCTGTGAGACGAAACGACTTACACGGGAATCGAATCTGACGGTTTTCTGATTTGTAACTCAGAGCGTGACATCCCGCGGGCCTTAGGGGCTATAACACAGGGACGCGGTCGGGCACGACTCAAAAACCTCACATGTCTTGGCAACATTTCTCCCGAGCGACCACGCTCCTGCTTCTACTCGTGTCCGATTCGGTCTGGGCCGGCTCAGCCCGGTGCAGCGTGAGCCCGGTTGAGTGCCAACGGCAGATCCGCATCATGCTTACGGGAAGAAAATACCTTCCCTTCCAGGTCAAGTCTGGTACGAAAGGTGTGGGAATCATTGTGAAGGCGGTGACACCGGATAGCTCGGCCGAGCGAGCCGGCCTGCAGCCAGGTGACCGAGTGGTGGCCCTGGGTAACAAAGACCTGTCGAGAGTCAAGGTCTCGGAGCTCAAGAAGATCCTCGCTGTTGAAATCACAGAACCTGACGTGGAAAAGGTCGTAATAACGATCAGCAGGGTGGGAACGTTCAAGCGGCTAACCGTTCGGGTGGAAAGGATGTCGAAAGAACAGGTCGACAAAGTCATCTCCGCCCATCTCAAATCGGCGCATTCTTCAGGGAATCCAACTGAGCGGTATGGGTATGAACGTGATTAGCCCGCATATATCCCACGCCTTTGTCGCCAGGCGGCGAACAGCGGCTGGAATGCGAGGCGTTCAGCGGTTCGGCGACGATGGCATAGTTGACACAATATCGAGGAGCGAGACAGCCGGGCAACGAAGCAGGCAAGCCGCTTCGTGCTGCCGAGGCAGAAGGCGTGCGAGAAATGCGAGCTAGCGCGGCTGCCCGCAGTCTGTTCGAAAAGAGCGCCTCGTATCGCCGCGCTTCCATCATCATTCCTTTTCTTGCCATCGCCATCGCGCTGGGCGTTCTTGCTTACCGCTCGTATCACCTCTCCGTCCGCATGGAGCAGGGGCTGAACACCTTCGCCCTTAACTACATCGCATACGCAGCAGAGGTGATCGCACGACGTACGGATGTGGCGGCGAATGCGCAGATGTTTCGCGCATCTGATGCATGGCAGCAGGTCGAGCGCAACCACCCTCAGCCCGACTTCGACAATCTCCAGCAATGGCTCGACATGCATCCCTGGATCATTTCTGCCATCTACATCCCAGACGAGGATCCCAGTTACTCCATCTACGTCACAGAGCTGCCGGGCAACAAACAAGCTGCAGATCGACTGACGGCAGACTTCATTTCTGCCAGCGGCGGTGTGCGCTACACCTACAGCCCGTCGCGATTGCTGGCTACGGTAACCCCGTCAGTGCTCAAACAATCGTTGCTCCAGCAGGCCGGGTTTCCGGAAACAACCGCCCTTCGTGAGCAGTCCAATGTGAGCATGGTGAAAGTGGGAAGGAATCGGGGACTCCTGCGGACGAGAACCGGGTACGCCATTGTCGTCCCGCTTGCGGCACCTCTAAACGAGTTCGGTGTCCGCGCCGCTGTGAGCACGGTTTATCCCAGCGGATGGGAAAATCATCGCATCGTGAGCATTCTGTTTGCCGCACTGGCCATTGGACTCGTGGCCATCGGGGCAAAGTTCGCGATCAGCGGGCTGCGAAAGGAAAGCGAGGCGATGAATCTCCGGGCAGCTCTCATCGCGAACGTCTCTCACGAACTGCGTACGCCTCTGGCCATGATCCGCCTCGGCGCTGAGACTCTCAAGCGGAGCGCGAAGCTGAGGCCCGAGGATCGAGAGGCCATGGAGGATTCCATGTTGCGTGAGGTGATTCATCTGAATCATCTCGTTGAAAACGTTCTCGACGTTGCCCGGCTCCAGCGCACGGGACACCGCTTCGCCTTCACGCCACTCGATCCGGCAGCATTGGTGGTTACACTTGTCAGTACCTATCGCTCGTGGATAGAAAGTAAGGGCTTCGCCATCACCATGGATATCGATGAAGATGTCGAAGAACAACTCTGGGACCCGGACGCCGTCTCCCGTGCCCTTCTCAACCTCATAGACAATGCCATCAAGTACTCTTCAGACGACAAACGAATCGCCGTAACGCTGGAGGACACGCCTCAGCACGTCATCATCGCAGTCAAGGATTACGGTCTCGGCATCGAGGCGCGGGAGCTCTCTCGGATCTTTGACCCCTACTACCGCGCTTCCTTCTCCGACACGGAAACCCGTCGCGGGGCGGGTCTCGGACTTACGCTTGTTCGTCAAATCGTCCGCTCCCATGGCGGGACCATCGAAGTCGAGTCCACGCCCGGGGCCGGCTCGACTTTCCGATTGCTCCTGCCAAAACGAAATCCAGAAACTGGTGACGAGCCGACGTGGTTCCGATCCATTTTTTTCAGAGGCTCCCGGCTCCGAGAGTCGCCCCGGCTTCCACGCAACGGAGTGAGGAATCGGAAACCACGAAATGTGACCGCGGGCGCGAGCTCATGAAAATCAAAAAAGGACAGTCGATCCGGAAAAAAGGAGAGTTGCCATGACCAAGATTCTGATTGTGGAAGATGATGCTGGACTGCGGCAGGGGCTGGAGATCAACCTGAGACTGGAGAACTACGAGACGGTACAGGCGGTCGACGGGGAAGAGGCGGTGCACATGTTTCACGCCCACCACCCTGATCTGGTACTTCTCGATCTCATGCTGCCCAAGAGAAGCGGATTCGAGGTCCTGGATCAGATCAGGAAGACCTCCCAGGTTCCGGTGATCCTCTTGACTGCCCGTGGTCAGGAGACGGACAAGGTTCGTGGTTTACGCGGCGGGGCCGATGACTACGTCACCAAACCATTCGGGCTGCAGGAGCTCTTCGCTCGCATCGACGCAGTCATGCGCCGCATCGAGACAAAAGCTGCGGGAGAAGCTGTCTGCGAAGATCATCTGATCAAGCTCGACGCGAGCACTCGTGAAGCAGAAGCAAATCATCACAAGCTCAAACTCTCACCTAAAGAATTCGACCTGCTCATGTACCTGTTCAAGAACCGGGAACGCGTGGTGCCTCGGGACGAACTATTGTCCAGGGTCTGGAATTACCGCGTTGACCTCAATCTGAATAGTCGAACAGTGGATACGCACGTCACGCGACTGAGGAGAAAACTGCAGAAAGCAGTAGGAACCGACGCCGCCGTGATCGTTGCCGTCGCCAAGATTGGCTATCGTTAT
>Ga0136617_10007043_pt1 | contig 10030 bp, 9 predicted proteins | sample AntDrymUQ3222106_2_FD_129672 | JGI IMG/M metagenome (GOLD analysis project Ga0136617, IMG submission 129672) | Polar desert sand microbial communities from Dry Valleys, Antarctica - metaG UQ322 (21.06) | ecosystem: Environmental > Terrestrial > Soil > Desert | place: Antarctica: Dry Valley... | reverse complement strand
CGATCGCAATCTGCTTCCAGGCACCAATACTCCGTCTGGCGCCGCCGCTACCGTTCTTTGTCCGGGAGCGCGAGTCGTTCCGACCGATTGCGACGGCATCGCACAGGATAGCGAAATCGGCACCAGTCCGAGCAGCGGCACATTCGCCAATCCCAACCGGCCCGATCGCCGCGCCCTGAATCTCCAGCGTCAATTCAACGACGAGGTCACGGCCGGCGTGCAGCATCAGGTCACACCGCGGCTGGCTGCTGGCGCAATGTTCTACAAGCGCAGAATCGCCGATCTCGCGTTTCAGGATCGGACGAACATCGGGTTGGCCGACTACACCCGATTCGAAACGCCAATGCCGGACGTTTCAAGGGATCCGGATGTGGCCGCCGTCCTGAAAGCCGGCGACATGGTTCCGGTGTATAACCTGAATCCGGCAAAGTTCGGTGTCTTCAACGTCGGCGTCGTCGATCGCAGCGATACCACGAACGATACGCTCTACACCGGGTTCGAGGCGTCGTTCAACGCCAGACTCCCGGGCGGTGCGATGCTCTTCGGCAGCTGGACCGCGGAACACACCCTTCAACGGTGGTGTGACAACGACGACAACCCGAACGGTCCGACGACGACCGGGCAATTCAACCCGACCGCGGCGACCACGGGAGTGGACTCACCGCTGGGAGGCCGCTATTGCGATCAGACGCAGTTCGACTATCCGTTCATCCATGAGCTGAAGTTGGCGGGAAACTACACGTTGCCCTACGGAATCGACGTCGGCGCGATCGTGCAGAGCTACGGGGGTCAGGAACGCGTGATCTTCTGGCAGCCGGAGCAGGCTCGGTTCCCGAACGGACAACGGACGCAGGCAGAGACGTTCATTCTGAATCCGCCCGGATCGGTTTTCTACGATCGCTGGAATCAGGTCGACATCAACGTGAAAAAGAACTTCCGGCACAACAACAAGGTGCTGACATTCCAGATCGATGTGTTCAACCTCTTGAACGCCAACCCGATCCGCGGCGCCAACAACAACGTTGGAGGCAGCCTCGGCAACGCGACGAACATCATGCTGGGACGGTTCCCGAGACTGGCGTTCAACTTCAAGTTCTGACACGAAGATCGCCCAAACGCACAAAGGGGGCGGGGAGCGAAAGCTTTCCGCCCCCTTTTTTTGCCGCGTGCATGTCTTCAACGCAGGGACGCCGAGCCGCAGGGATCAAAAATCACAGGTTGTTGACTATGCGCCTGATGCCCTTCACCAACACGGGAACGTTGAAGTTAATCAGCAATCCGAGGCGTTTGTCCGCCAGGCGTAGATAAGACAACAGCTGCGCGTGGTGGACCGGCAATACGGCTTCTACCGCTTTCAATTCAACGATGACCGCGTCTTCCACGAGAAAGTCGATTCGGTATTCGCCATCCAAAACGAGTTTCTTGTAACGAATGGGCAGCACCTGTTCCGCCACGTTCGCCAGCCCTCGCTCGCGAAGCTCGTAACGCAGACACGCTTTGTAAACGCTTTCGAGCAGCCCTGGGCCGATGGTTCGGTGGATCTCGATTGCTGCTTGAACTACCGCCAGAGACACCGCATTGAGGCGCTGCTCGTCCACGCCGTGTGATGTGCAACAGCGGCGCCATTCACAAGCGCTGCGCGATATCGGGTTTAGAGATTCAGAATTGAATTTTTTCTCAGCGTCTCCGCGTCCCTGCGTTGAAGAAACCGAAACAGGATCAGAACACTGCCAGCGGATTGACGGGTGAGCCGGAGCCGCCTTCGACCGGGATCGGCGCGAACGTCAGCATGAACTCGTAACGCTTCAGCTTGCGCGCGGTCTCTGCGAGCTGTTCCAGATCGAGGTTCTCCACGATTCCCGCGCCGAGCCAGACGAGCAGCGCCTGATGGACCGGGTTGCCCGGAATCCCCTGTTCGGTGCCAAAGCCGGGCCGCGGGCTCCAGTCGATGTTCATGTCGTGCGCGGCAAACGCGATGTCGCGCTCCCTGAAGAACGGGATCGTGTCGGCATAGTAGCCGGCGACCTGGCCCGACCACGGCCCAATCGCCGCTCGTCTCTTCCAACGGCCGACGTACAGCACGATCACATCGCCTGGTCCAACGCGCACGCCGGTGCGCTTTTCCCACGCTTCGAGATCGGCGCGCGTAATCGGCGTCCCCGGCTCGATCCAGTCGACACCCTTCATCTGCGGCATGTCGTAGAGCACCGCGCGCGTCACGATGCCGTCCCGGCGCCCCATGATGCTGCCCTGCTTGCAGCCGGTCTCAGGCGTGATGTTGTCTTTCACCGAATAGCCGTTGTACATCTGGCCATCGAGGAAGAAGTGACAGAAGGCGTCGGTGTGCGCGAGCGACAGGCCGTGGTAGCTCACCTGATACGTGTCGGTCGTGCTGGCGGGTCCGATGCTGTTCGTCGTCCGGCGGAACACCTGGTTGGCGCCAACGTCGGCCGCCTGCTCCTGCGGCACGGCGTGCGCAAGCGAAACGACGATCCCGCTACGCACGAGGCCCGCCGCGTCGCGGACCTTCTGCGGCGTGATGAGGTTCGCCGTCCCCTTCTGATCGTCCGGTCCCCAGCGTCCCCAGTTACGCAGCTCGGTGCGCCAGCGCTGGTAGTCGGCGGGGGTCACAGACCCGCTCGGCTGCTGAGAATGCGAGGCCGCAGCGGCGAGAACGAGAACGCTGCCGAAGACAAATGCGAACCGATCTCTCATGGTGAATTCCTATCGCCCAATCACTGACCGTCCGGGAGCGCGAAGACGTACAGTGCCTGTCCGCTCTGCGGCACCTTGATGTCCGGCAGAATTGCAGCCGGAACATTGCGCGGGCTGCCTCCGCCCAGACCCGACATGACGGCGATGTACTGTTTGCCATCGACGCTGAAGCTCACCGGGAAGCCCTGCGCGGAGGTGCCGAGGCGCGTCTGCCACAGAATCTGTCCCGTCTTCACGTCGTGCGCGCGCACGGTGCGATCGATGTCGCCCACAAAGACGATGCCGCCGGCGGTCGACAGCGCGGCAGTCAGAAACGGCGCGCGCTGCTCGTGCTTCCACACCTCTTCCATCGTCTTGACGTCGTAGGCGACGAGCTTGCCCACGTTTTCGTTGCTGCCAGGCATGTGCTTGAACAGTCGATCCGCGCCGGAGCTGCCGCCACCCTCGGTCTGCGTCACTTCGCGCGCCGTGAAATCCATGCAGGACTGACTGACGGGAACGATGATCACACCGGCCGGCTGGTTGTAGCTCATCGCCTGCCAGTTCTTGCCGCCCTCGGTGCTGGGGCAGATGAAGATGGGCTTCCCGATTTGCATTTCGAGAATATCGGCGCGGTAGCTCGGTGCGCCCGTTTTCGGATCGATGCGATCCCAGACGTTCTGCGCGACCATCTGCTTGTGCGCCAGGAAGCGCCCTGTGCGCCGATCGTTCTTCCAGAGCACGCCGGCTTTCCCTGCGCTGAACACAACTTTCTCGTCACCGATGTCAACGAGCACGCGCTCGAAGACCTCGTCGAGATCGAACGATTCGGCGGGCGCATGCTGAAAGTGCCACGCAAGCTTGCCGGTATCGGGATTGAGCGCCACCGTCGAGTTCGCGTACAGCGTCTTGTCGAGGAGCGACAATTTTCGGCTGAGGAAGTTCCACGGCTTCGCCTGCGATACACCCCAGTATGTGAGGTTGAGGTCGGGATCGTAGCTGCCGGCGATCCAGGTGTCGCCGCCGCCCCGAAACGTCATCGGCAGCTTCCCCCATGTGTCGCTGCCCGGCTCCCCTTCGCGGGGCACCGTATAGAACTTCCAGGCCTGCTTGCCAGTCGTGATGTCGTAGGCGCTGATGTAGCAGCCGAGCCCGTCGAAGCGAGTGCAGCCCGTGAGTCCCTGCAGCACCTTGTCGCCGATGACAATCGTGCCGCTGGTGTTCACGCGCGAGCCCTCCGGGGCTGCAGGCGTATCCCACAGGATCTCGCCATTGCGGGCGCTGAGCGCCACCATATGCGCGTTGCTGGTCGGCAGGAAAATCTTGTCTGCGGCGATGGCGATGCTGCGAATGCCGCCGTAACCCGCCGCCTGATCGGGGCCGACGCGAGTTTCCCAGATCAAGTTTCCCGTTTTCGCATTCAGCGCCTGAACGATATTGCTCGGGCTCGCCAGATAAATCACGCCGTTGTGCACGATGGGCGTCGTCTGATTGGCGCCGGAGTCGTTCATCGCCCACACCCACTGCAATTGCAGGTTCTTGACGTTTTCACGCGTGATCTGCGTGAGCGGGCTGTAACTGTGGCCCTGATAATTACGCCTGAAGATCAGCCAGTCGCCGGGCGGCGGGTTCCTCAGCATTTCCGGCGTAACGGGCACGTAATTTGTGACCTCGCCCGGCACGGTGACACCGCGATTGGTCAAGCCGCCCTGTCCCCTCGCGCCGCTGCCGGCTCCCAACACCATCAGCGACACACCTTGGCCAGCTCCGCCAGCACCGGCCGCCGGCGCGGGTGCCACGGCTTGCGCAGATAACACTTCACTCATCGGCGTCGAAACCATTGCGGTCAGCGGTTGCTGGCCAGCCGGCCCGCCATTGATCTGCAGCAGGTACGCCGTCACGTTCAACGTTCCCTGTTCGCCGAGCGACCCTGGGTTTGTGGGCGGCATCGTCTGCACGAGATACGTGAACAGGTCGTTGATCGCTCTCGGACCCCATTTCGCGCGGAAATCAACACCGACGACGGGAGGCGCGTCCCCCGATCCACGAAAGTCGGCAAGGTGGCAGCCCGCACACTGCTGCGCGTACGCGGCCTGCCCGGCCTGTGCCTGCGCGGCGGTATAGACGGCGCGTGCCGGCGGCTGCGCCTGACGGCCACCGACCGACACGATTGAAAAACCGATGAAAATGGCGGATCCGAGGAGTAGCGAGGGTCCTGAACGGTTCATAGTGGGGCTCCTGGTTTCGGTGCATCATACGACAAGCGCATGCCGGGACGCTGCCCCGCTGCCGATACCGCTAATCCGCTGTCGCCGGGCTGATCATGCTGCGTACCTCTGAGATGCGATTCGCCGGAAAGCCACCCTGTTTCGCATGCTCGCGGATCATCTGTTCATTCGGGGCGTTGTAGACGCAGTAGATTCTGTCGCCCGTCACATAGCTGTGCACCCACTCAATCTGCGGGCCAATGTTGCGGATGACGCCGCAGGACTTCTGGGATAGCGCCTTGAGCTCGGCCGGAGAAAGTTTGCCGACGCCGGGAACGTCACGCTCGATCACGTACTGGGGCATGGTGTACTCCTTGTTAAGTGCGATTCCTATCACCCAATCACCAATCACTCAATCCTAAATTTGATGTCCGCGGTCTGGCCGTCCACCGTTACGCGGAGGGTATAGGCGCCGGATTTCAGGGGCGCTTTGTCGACGCGCGAGATCGTGCTTCCCACTTGCGTTTGACTGAACCCGCCTTTTATCAGCGTAAAGGCATGACACGGGACGCTCTGAAGCTCCCCTTGGCCGGAGGGCGCGACGACCCGCGCCGACGCACTCCGCACCGTGCGCGGCTGGAGCTGAACTCCGTAGGAGATCTCGGTGACGCCCCGGTCGAACACCGGTGGATCCGCAAGCGCCGGGACGATGGCGCACATCTGTTTGCCGGAGACGTCCGTGTACCGCCTCGCCGTGCCGAACGACACGCCGAGGACGCCATCGGGCAGCGTGATCCGCGGCTGCGCGCGCCAGCTTCCGCCCGCGACCATCAGCATCGCGGCCGTCGCCGTGATAATTTGCCCCTTACCCCTCACCCCTTGCCCCTCACGGGCGCTCCACGCCGTAAATCAACACATCGACCTCGAACAGGCTGGTCTTCCCTTCGAGGCGCTCGCCCAGCCGCTCCGCCACTCTCATCGAGGGCGTGTTCTCAGGGTGGATGATGCTGATCACGTGGCGCTGATCGAGCTCAGTAAACGCATACTGAAGCGCAGTCTTCGCGCCTTCTGTCGCGTAGCCGTTTCCCCACGCGTGCCTGGCAAGCGTCCACCCGATCTCGAAGCCCGGCCAGCCTTCAGGATTGAGAAACCCGATTCGCCCGATCATCCGGCCCGTCGCCTTCTCCTCGACCGCCCAATGCCCGTACCCGCGCATCTGCCAGTGGCCCATGAAGAACGCGATGCTGCGCCACGCTTCTCCACGGGTGAGCACCTTTCCCAATCCGAGGTAACGCATCACCATCGGATCGGCGCACATGTCGGCGTAGGCGTCGAGATCGCTCTCACGCCACATGCGCAACTGCAGTCGCTCGGTCTCGAGCCCGGCAGCAGTCACAGCTTCCTCAGCAGCGTTCCAACCGGCACGGCGAGCTCGCGGCCGAGCATCTGGTGCTGGTCGGCGTCGAGGTGCACGCCGTCGACCCTGCTTACGGACGTCACCGCACCAGCGTCGAAGAAATGACAGTTGAGCTCAGTGGCCACCTCGCGATACGCATTGCTGAGACCTTCGGCACGCTCGCGTGCTCCATCGAACTTCTCTTTCATCGCTCCCGCCGCGCTGCCCGGCGGCGGGGGCGACACGATCATGATTGCCGGGCAGGGCATACCCGGTTCGATCGGGGCGCGGCGAATCGCGCGCACAAGAGCCGCCACACCCTGGGCTGACTGATAGGCGCTGTTGTGGTGGGTCGATTGAAAGTCGTTCGTGCCAAGCATGAGCACGACCAGCGCCAATGGCGAGTTCACTTCAATCCGTTGCTCGAGTCCCACCAGGCCGTTCCGCCCGGACTTGAACGGGTCGTCCCACACGGTGCGGCGGCCGTTCAGGCAATCTTCGATAACGCGCACCGCGCGCCCCGCGCGAAGAAGCTCAGCCTCCATCACGCCCGGCCACCGCTCGGCGAACGGCAACCGTGACCGCGTGTCAGGAATGATTCCCCACGTCAGAGAGTCGCCGTAGACAAGAAGTTGCATGGTGGCGTGCCTAGCGCACGCGTTTGCCTCCAAGGATGCCACCGAGCACGCCGCGAAGAATCTGCCGTCCGATCTGGCTGCCGACGGTCCGCGCCGCCTGCTTGGCCATCGTCTCGACCATGCCCTGGCGCCGCTTGGTCCCCCAGAGAAAATCGTTCACTTTGCTGCCGGTGTCGGCCGGCTGAGGCGCTGACTGCGGGCCGCCCGGCACAGGAGGCCCTGCACTCGCGGGCGCGCGCCTCCCGAGCATCTCGTACGCGGATTCGCGGTTGACGGTCGTGTCGTACTTCCCACCGATCGGGCTCCTCGCACGCACAGCCGCGCGCTCCTCGGCGCTGATGGCGCCGATGCGGCCGCGGGGCGGCGCCATCAACGTGCGCTGAACAGGCATCGGCACTCCCTTTTCCTGGAGAGTGGAGACGAGCGCTTCACCGACGCCGAGCGTCGAGATCACGTGCGCGACGTCAAGGCCGGGATTCGGCACGAACGTTTCGGCAGCGGTGCGCACGGCTTTCTGGTCGCGCGGCGTGTAAGCCCGCAGCGCGTGCTGTACGCGGTTCCCCAGCTGACCGAGAATCTCCGACGGCACATCGTCCGGGTACTGTGAGCAAAAATAGACACCCACGCCCTTGGAGCGGATGATCCGCACAACCTGCTCAACGCGTTCACGCAAAGCGGCCGGCGCATCCGCGAAGAGCAGGTGCGCCTCGTCGAACATGAAGACCAGCTTCGGCTTGTCGAGGTCGCCGACTTCAGGCAGGTTCTCGAACAGCTCGGACAACAGCCACAACAGGAACGTCGAGAACAGCCTGGGCTTGAGGATGAGCTGGTCGGCGGCGAGCACGCTGATGATGCCCCTGCCGCTCAGATCGGTCCGAAGAAGATCGGTGAGCTCCAGCGCAGGCTCGCCGAACAGCCTTTCCGCCCCTTCCCGTTCGAGCGACAGCAGGCCCCGCTGAATTGCCGCGACGGACTGCGGGCTCACCAGACCGTGGGAGATGGAGATCTCCTTCCGGTTCTCCGCAACGAAGGTGAGGAGGGCGCGCAGATCGTCGAGGTCGAGAAGCAGCAGTCCGCGATCGTCCGCGAGCTTGAACGCCACCTCGAGAGCTCCCCCCTGCGCATCGCTGAGGTCCAGAATCCTGCCGAGCAGGGTCGGCCCCAGCTCGCTGATCGTCGTGCGCACTGGATGACCGGATGTGCCGTAGAGGTCCCAGAACACAACCGGGTTGGCTTCCGGTTTGTACTCTTCCAGGCCAATCTGCGCGACGCGCTGCTGAACCTTGGCGTCGCCCGCGCCCGGAAGCGCCAGGCCCGCGACATCGCCTTTCACGTCGGCCATGAAGACGGGGACGCCTATTCGCGAGAACCCTTCGGCGATGACCATGAGCGACACGGTCTTGCCGGTCCCGGTTGCACCGGCGACGAGGCCGTGACGGTTTCCATATTCAGGACGGAGGTAGACAGGCTGGTTACCCTTCCCCAGAAGGATGGGATTCATCTGGGTAGCTTACGACGGGACGGTCTGCCGGACCTATCGGCTCAGGTACGCCTCGAGCTCGGACCGCTTGATCTACTGAACGATCGCCCGCCGACATCGTACGCACCTGGTGTAACCTTCGAGCGTGAGAGCGTATTGGGATCGCAGGATGTTAAAAGCACAGAATATCGTCGCTCTCGCCTGTGCACTCACTGTGTATGGCGGTGTCGCCAGATCGGCCCAACTCACCGCCCTGGGGAGTGATGCCGTACTAATCGCGAATGGGCAGAAGCTATTTACCCACGTGTGGTCAGTTAATGAAGGACTTGGCCCCCAGATTAACGCGCGAAGCTGTGTCGGATGTCACGCTGTTCCAAGCGTGGGCGGTAGCGGCGGCAGTGACGATCGAGCATTTGTCACTATCTCTCCTCTGATTCTGGATCCCTCAGGGGGCCACGTATTCCGCCGACTACGGGTATCTATCAAGGGTGCCGTGACCGAGCAGGCCTCTCCTGCAATTAGCGCCCTGCGAAGAGCGCCGTCACTCTTCGGGAGCGGCGCCTTGGAGAGCCTTTCTCACGCCGATATCATTTCTAGCGTTCCGACTTCGATTGTTCTCGGTCGCGTTCCAGAGGGCCGGTTCGGATGGAAAGGCCGCCTGAAAAATCTTGATGAAGCCGTCGCCGCTGCGTTTGCAAACGAACTCGGTCTGAGTAGCTTGATGTTTCCTGAGACTGCCAAAGATGGCCGCGTACCTAGTCCTCCCGAAGTGTCAACACGACAGATTGCCGCAGTAGCCGCGTACATTCGTGCATTGCCGCCCATGCGTGGGGAACCGCTCTCGGATAGCGGCCGTGGCCGTGAGTTGTTTCAACACGCCGGCTGTACCGGCTGTCACAGACCCACTTTTCCGACGTTAGAAGCGCGCCGCATGTTTCCCTACACCGACTTGCTGTTGCACGACATGGGGCCGGCTCTTGCCGATTGGATGCAGGAAGGCGTTGCAACTGGAACTGAGTTCAAAACGCCGTCCTTGTGGGGATTAGCGCGTACCGGTCCGCCATATCTGCACGACGGCCGTGCGAAGACGCTGCAGGATGCGATTCTGGCGCACGCCGGTGAGGCACACGAATCCGCTATTGCCTATCAGCGACTGACGCCTGCGGAGCAGGCCACCGTTCTTGCGTTCCTCCGTTCGCTCTGACGAATCCTTGGTAGCAGCCGACGTTCGAGGTTCTCAAGATCTCGTTGAGACCATGTGCGCAAGGTAGAAGGCGTTGTGTCAAGAATTCTCGCAAATGCCGCGTAAAAATTCTTGCGGTTCGGGAAACCTGCCATGTGTGCTACGGCGTCAATCTTCAGATCGCACTGCACCAACAGCCGCGCTGCTCGCGCAAGCTGGCAGCGTGTTTGGTACTCTCGGACCGACATGCCGAATCGACGTTTAAACAGGGCTCGAAGGCGGGCGGGATGACACCCGGCCTCACGCGCCAGCATCGTGGCATTCAGTCTTGTCCCGCTCTGAGCCTGGACGATCTGCTGCACGAGGATCGCAGGTGGCACGGGATGAGATCGTTCGAGGGTGTCGAGGAATCCCGTCGCCCATTCTGCAAAT
>Ga0136617_10007042_pt1 | contig 10031 bp, 7 predicted proteins | sample AntDrymUQ3222106_2_FD_129672 | JGI IMG/M metagenome (GOLD analysis project Ga0136617, IMG submission 129672) | Polar desert sand microbial communities from Dry Valleys, Antarctica - metaG UQ322 (21.06) | ecosystem: Environmental > Terrestrial > Soil > Desert | place: Antarctica: Dry Valley... | reverse complement strand
GTGCCGTGGACAATAAGACCCATATCGACAAGGCGGTGACGTTGACCAGAGGCATCGAAGGCGTGAAGTCCGTCGAGAACAAATTGACGGCGAAGTCGGGTTAACCGCAAGGTCACTCGCGGTGGGCTGGACGGAAGTCCAGCGGTTATGCTCCGGGCGTCTATCGGGGCGCCTGGCGATGTATGCAAATTGGTTGACACGGCTTCGAGCAAGTCCAGTTGTAATTGGGGGCGATGTCTAGAACTCATCTCAAAATCCAGCAACGGCGTTTCCCCTCACCCTAACCCTCTCCCCGCTAGGGGAGAGGGACCGCAAGCTCCCTCTCCCGCTTGCGGGAGAGGGTTAGGGTGAGGGGACCAAGCGATTTTGCGATAGGTTCTAGTCATCGTCGCCGAGGAAGGCCTGTGCCGCTGATAGGGGCCACCTCAGCGGAAAGGCTTGCGGTCGCCCGCGCGACATTGGGGGGCGTGCTTGGCGGCAACCGGTGGCGGAGCCTACTTGCCGTGCTCGCGATCGCGTTGGGGGTCGCGCTCGGTTATGCCGTCCAACTTATCAACCAGACGGCGATCGCCGAATTCTCTGCGGGACTTGCCTCACTTTCCGGAGAGACCGATCTCGAGGTACGTGGCTCGCGTGCTGGGTTTGATGAGACGTTGTATCCGACTCTCGCCCACGACGACGATGTTGCCGCGGCAAGTCCAGTTGTCGAGATTGAAGCGAAGGTCGCTGGCCGCTCCGAATCGCTGCGCATTCTCGGGGTCGACGCGTTTCGGGCCGGTATCGTTACACCCACATTGCTGGGCGTAAGCGAGGATTCGCTCGACACACTCCGGTCCGACACGGTGTTCGTCAGTCCTGCTGCGGCGGCATGGCTTAACGCCGAGATCGGTCAAACCATCGGAATTCAGGCGGGTCTATCCGAGATCCGTCTGCGCATCGCCGGATTCGTGCGGGCGGACACTGCGCAGCGATACGGGGTCATGGATATCGCCGCTGCGCAGAATGCATTCACGCGTGTCGGCCGGCTCTCGCGAATCGATTTGCGCCTGCGTCCAGGAGCGGATGTCGGAACGGTTCGTTCTCGGCTACAGGATATGCTGCCCGCAGGCGTCATCGTGGAGCGGCCGCAAGCCACGATCAATGCGACGACCAGGATGTCGCGCGCTTATCGCGTGAATTTAAACGTGCTAGCCCTGGTCGCGTTGTTCACCGGCGGACTTTTGGTGTTCTCGACGCAAGCGCTGTCGGTCCTGCGTCGCCGCCCGCAGTTCGCGTTGCTGCGCACATTGGGTCTGCCGCGCAGACATCTGCTCGCGTTGCTGTTGCTCGAGGGCGCCGGCATCGGAATGATTGGAGCGGCGCTAGGACTGATTGGCGGATACGCGCTGGCTGTGGGCGCGTTATCGTGGTTTGGAAGCGATCTAGGCGCGGGCTTCTTTCGCGGTCTCGAGCCACGAGCGCGTATCGAGCTTTTGCCCACCATCATTTTCGGCATGCTTGGAGTTGCCGCCGCCGTGCTCGGAACGCTCGCACCAGCCATCGAAGCGGCGCGCGCCGCGCCGGCAGCAGCGCTGAAAGCAGGCGACGAACAACGCGTCTTTACGCGATTGCGCCATGCGGGCCCGGGGCTCGCGTGCCTTGGCGCGGGGGCCATCGCGGCATGGCTCCCCCCGCTCGGCGGGCTGCCTGTCTTCGGGTATCTGGCGATTGCTCTGTTGCTCACTGGAACGTTGCTGCTCATGCCGCGATTCGCAACACTGCTGCTGCGCGCGTTCCGCACGCCGCATGCCCCTCCTGCTGCTCTGGCGCTCCAGCAGTTGCGCAACAATCCGGGGCAAGCCGGCGTGAGCCTTGCGACTATCGTCGCGAGCGTATCGCTCATGGTGTCGATGGCGATCATGGTTGCGTCTTTTCGGCAGTCGCTCGAGGACTGGCTGGACCGCATTCTCCCGGCGAACGTCTATTTGCGCGCATCGTCCACCGGCGATAGCGCTTTCCTAACGGTAGCAGATCAGCAGGCGATCGGCGCGTTGCCTGGCGTGCGTCGAGTCGACTTTCTCCGAGTGCAGAGCCTGTTGCTCGATGCCGAGCGACCGCGCATCGCATTGCTCGCGCGCGACTTGGACCCGGACGATCCCGGACGACATCTTCCGCTCGTCGAAGACATCACGAAAAATTTGACACCCGAATCGCCGCTGGCCTGGGTCAGCGAAGCGATGGTGGATCTATACGGTTACACGGTGGGGCGAGAAATTATGCTTCCGCTTGCCGGACGGAGCTTTTCGTTCACGGTGGCCGGCGTTTGGCGCGACTATGCGAGACAACAAGGTGCGGTCGTCATCGATCGCGCGTTGTACGCGCGACTGACTGGTGATGCGACGGCGAACGACGCGGCGCTGTGGCTCGCGCCCGGCACAGACCTCACGACTCTCAAGCGCGATCTCGCAGCGCGCGTTTCCGGTGGCGACAAGATCACTTCGGCAACACCGGGAGAGATTCGCGAGCTTTCGCTCCGGGTGTTCGATCGCACATTTGCGGTGACCTACGCGCTCGAGGCTGCGGCGGTCATCGTCGGATTGACGGGCCTATCTTCGTCCTTTGGCGCGCTGGTGCTCGCCCGCCGGCGCGAATTCGGGGTCTTGCGTCATCTCGGCATGACCCGCCGGCAGATCGGCGCGATGCTCGCGACCGAAGGTGTGGCTGTCAGCGGTGTTGGGTTGGTCGTGGGACTCGTACTCGGCGGGATGATCAGCCTGATCCTCATCTACGTGGTCAACCGTCAGTCGTTTCATTGGAGCATGAGTCTGCATGTGCCGTGGCTTGCGCTCTTTGTGCTCGCGGCCGTGTTGTTGGCGCTAGCCGTGATGACGACTCTAGTGAGCGCTCGTCGCGCGATGGGAGTCGACATCGTCCGCTCGGTCAAGGACGACTGGTGAACGCATCGGCATGGCGCTTCGCGCGCAAACGCCCGTTCGGCTTAAGGTTCGCCAAAATTAACTCGGAGGTCGCGGCGTTTATGCCGAATCATGATCGCGTCGCTGACCCGTTGCCCGCCTCGTGAACCGGCGCACGCTCTTGCTGCTGGCTTGTGCATGGCCATCGTTGCGGGCGCACGCGCAGTCCAAATATCCGCCTGTCGTCGAGGGCAGCGCCCTCCGCTTTCCCCGCGATCACGGCGCCCATCCAACTTTTCGCACCGAATGGTGGTACTTGACGGGTACGCTACGCGATGCAGCGCGGCGCGAGTTGGGCGTCCAGATCACGTTCTTCCGCAGCCGTCCCGGCGTTGCGGAAGGCGGGACGAGCGCCTTTGCGCCGCGGCAACTGCTCTTCGCCCATGCCGCGATTGCCGATCCGCGCGTTGCTCGCTTGCAACACGATCAACGCGCGCTGCGTGCCGGCTTCGGGCTCGCCGAAGCCTCGGACACGACCACCGACGTTCGGCTTGATGACTGGTCACTCAAACTCGACGGAGAGAAGTACACCGCAAGTGTTACTGCCCGCGATTTCGCGCTGCGCTTGACCTACGATGCAACCCAGTCGCTTGTGTTGCAGGGAGCGGGCGGCGTCAGCCGCAAGGGGCCATCGCCGGCACAGGCAAGTTACTACTACAGCCGCCCGCACCTCGCTGTTTCGGGATCGGTCCAGCGGAATGGCCGCGACATAACGGTCAGCGGTGACGCGTGGCTCGACCACGAATGGTCGAGCGAATACCTAGCCCCTGAAGCGAGAGGATGGGATTGGATCGGGTTGAATCTCGACGATGGCGGCGCGTTGATGGCGTTTCGCATTCGCGACCATCACGGCGGGGTGTACTGGGCAGGCGGCAGCTATCGTGATGCGCGCGGGCGTCTACGGACGTTTGCATCGAGCGACGTTGCGTTCACACCGCTGGCGCGCTGGACCTCGCCGCGCACGGGCATCGATTACCCGATTGCTTTTCGCATCACGGCTGGCGACATCGACTTAACCTTGGAACCGCTGATGGCCGACCAGGAACTCGACTCGCGCGCAAGTGTTGGCACCGTTTACTGGGAGGGCGCGGTGCGCGCGCTTGCGGAAGGCGGCGCGATAGGCCATGGTTACCTCGAGCTCACGGGGTACGGCGCGGCGCTGCGGATCTGAACGGGCGTCGCGTACTCGCGAATCGCCGATGCCACGCCGAGCTCTTCCGCCGCGGTCGCAATGCAGTCCAGCGGCTTTTGCCAGCTCGACATTCGGGCGGATTCCCCCCGCCATCACGACGAGATCGGCAGGCAGTATTTCGCCGGAGGCGAGGTGCACACCTGCGACTCGCGGGCGCGCCAAATCGTCGGAACCGGGCAGCAGCGCTTTGGTTTTGGCTTCAAGCCGAAATGCGAGGCGCTTTGCCTCGAGCGACTTCTGGAGCAGATCCGCGGCCATCCGGTCGAGCTGCCGCTCCATGAGCCAAGGCATCACGTGGACCACGGTCACGTCCATACCGCGCAGCTTGAGTCCGTTGGCCGCTTCGAGGCCCAGCAACCCGCCGCCCATGACGACTGCATGTCGGCGCTCGATACGAGCGGGACGCACGCAACGCCGTTGTCGAATCACGCGGCCGCCATTGGCCATGCGATTCAAAACCGAACCAGAGGTTCAGCTTCCCTTAGGGTTGAGCGAGATCCATGCCACGAGCTAAGCAATTAATAAAGGACTGATTCGTCGATGTTTTTCACGAGCACTCAACAGCCAGCGGAAAGCGATCATTGCTGCATTGCACCATCAGAATGCAGGAGATCGCGCGGATGCATCAAGGATATGCGCGCGGCGACCTAGTGCCTCATGCGAAGAGTTCCGATACGTCGATGATCTGCTGCGCGATATCGAGCAGCTTTTGCTTCCTATCCATCGATAGACTGCGCATGAGCCGGAAGGCTTCGTCTTCGGACCCGCCTTTCTGTTTCATCACGATGCCTTTCGCGCGCTCGATGATCTTGCGTCCAGCGAGTCGTTCGTGCGCGGTCATGAGCTCACCGCGCAGCGCGCTCCTGCTCGAAGCGAGCGACTGCGACATCGAGAATTGGTTGCAGGCGCTCCGGTTGCATACCGGCCACGATATACGCGGACACGCCAGCCTTGAGCGCGGCCTGGATCGTCGCATTGGCGCGGTCCTCGGTGAACAACACGATTGGACGCGGCTGATGCGCGCTGACGAACGACAACTGCTCGAGGGTGTCGCGCGTCGGCGAGTTGCTGTCGATGATGATGACGTCGGGCTGCACCGCCGCGACGCGCGCAAGAAGTTCCGCCGCCGAGGTCGACTCCTCGATGACGTCGTAACCTGCTGCCAGCAACGTTTCCTTGAGCGGACTGACGTCCTTTTGGGAGTCGTCCACCAACATGACGCGAAGCATCCGGGGGGGGTTCACGCGTAACAGATACAACTGCCAAGCAATGCGCGGGCCACGGTGCTGCACCGCACCATTTCCGCGCCTACTCCTGTAATGCTTTGAGCCAAAACATTTTATTGCGTTGTACTCGTCGCTGACAGAACCGATAAGCAAATGGCGGGGCACCGTGATGGCGTGAGCCCAAGCGAACCAACGACCCGCCAAATCTTGTGCGTGAACTGCACGGCATCGCGCCTTTGTCAACCCGGGGGCGACGCGCTTGACCGATCCGAATCGCGCGTCACCAGCCACAAAAATGCGGGGCGGCTGGCCGCGCCAGCGGCAGTACAAGGGACAACCGACAATCCCCCTTCGTCAACGGACTTAGTGACTTACCGCTTCGGTGCTGTCGTGCTGGTCGCCCCGAAGGTCTGCAGCTAAGCATCGCGCATTGACGCTGGCGTTATCGCCGGCTGACTTCGACCACACCGGGGACGTCGCGCACGAACGCCAGTGCGCGCTTCAACACGTGCAGGCTCGGCACCTCGACCGTGAACGCCAAACGGCTTTGCATATTGCGCGTCAGCGTGTTGGCAGCCGTCACGTTGATCTTTTCGCGCGAAAGGATTTCCGAGATATCGCGGAGTAAACCTTGCCGGTCCATCGCCTCGACGACGATATCGACCGGAAAGACTTCATCGCGCGGCGCTCCCCAATCGGCGGCGATCAGGCGCTCTGCTTGCGTTGCTCCCATCCGCTTCACATTGGCGCAACTTACTCGATGAATCGTGACCCCTTTGCCACGAGTGACGAACCCAACGATCGCATCGGGCGGCGCCGGCTTGCAGCAGCGGGCGAGACCCGTGAGCAAGCGGTCGATGCCGACGACGAGAATCCCACTGCCGGAGCCCTTCGCCTTGCTCCGGCGCGTCGCGACACCGACGTCTTCAACTGACGGCGCAGGCGCCAGCGCAGGAACCCCGACGGCATGAATCGCCGTTTGCACGTGCTTCGAGTTGATCTCGTCGCGCGCGTACGCGGCGAAGAAATCCTCAGCTTTAGCGAAGCCGGCTTTCGCGGCGACGGCTTCGAGCTTCAGCGCAGTTTGTCCTTGGCGCGCAAGCTCGCGTTCCACCAGCGCGCGACCTTGCGCGATGGTCGCCTCCAATTGTTGCGCGCGAAACCATTGCCGGACCTTGTTGCGCGCACGCGTTCCGTGCACATAGCCGAGCTCAGGGTTGAGCCAATCTCGCGACGGCCCACCCTGCTTCGCGGCAAGGATCTCGACGCGCTGGCCATTGCGCAACGGATGATTGAGCGGCACCATGTGGCCGTCCACCTTCGCGCCGCGGCAGCGATGCCCAAGGCTCGTGTGAACGGCATAGGCAAAGTCGACCGGGGTCGCGCCGAGCGGCAAGTCGACGACGCGGCCCTGTGGCGTCAGCACATAGATCGAATCGGTGAAGAGCGTTTCCTTGAAGGCCGACAGCCACTCGCTCGAGTCGGCAACGGAGTCCTTCCAGTCGAGTACCTGCCGTAGCCAGCCGATCTTCTGATCGAAGGTCGGATCGCGGCGTGAGTACTTGTCATCGCCTTCCTTGTAACGCCAATGCGCGGCGACCCCGAACTCGGAATGCTGGTGCATGTCCTGCGTGCGGATCTGCACCTCAAGCGGCCGCGTGTCGGGGCCGATCACGGCGGTGTGCAGCGAGCGGTAATTGTTGGCTTTGGGCTTGGCGATGTAGTCGTCGAACTCGTGCGCGAGCGGCGTCCACAGATGATGGACAACGCCTAGCGCGGTGTAGCAATCCTTGATCGAGGAAACGAGGATGCGGACGGCGCGGATATCGTGCAGCGCGTCGATGCCCACGCCCTTGCGCTGCATTTTGTTCCAGATGCTGTAGATGTGCTTGGGCCGACCAGTGACCTCGGGCTTGAGCCCGGCTGCGGCCAGCTCCCGCCGCAATGTCGCGATCACGCTGGCGATGTACGCCTCGCGATCCAAGCGGCGCTCATCCAAGAGTTTCGCGATCGCCTTGTACGTTTCGGGCTCGACGCCGCGCAAGCTCAAGTCTTCGAGCTCCCACTTCAACTGCCAGACGCCGAGACGGTTTGCAAGCGGCGCGAATAGCAGCAGAACCTCGCGTGCCGCCTGGCTTCGGCGAATCGGATCGCCCGGCATCAGCGTGCGCAGAACCTGCGTCCGCTCGGCAAGCTTGATGACGACGGTGCGGATATCCTCCACCATCGCGAGCAGCATCTTGCGCAGATTTTCCGCCTGTGCCGCGCGCTCTTCCCGATTGCCGCGCTCGGGCATCGAGCGGATTCCGCCCATGCGCGCCACACCCGCAACCAGCGTTGCGACGTCGGCGCTGAACGCGGCAGCTACATCGTCATGTTCGAACGCATTCGCCTCCGGTAGTCCAAGCAGCAAGGCGGCGCGGATCGAATCGCCGTCGAGCTTTAGGCCCGCGAGGATCGTCGCGGTGCCCAGAGCGCGGTCGAGGACCGAATCGCCCTCGGGCATCGTCGCATCGCCGCAACGTTCGCGTGCGAACGAGAACGCCGTGGCAAATGACGCGCGTTCTTCAGGGGAGTATTGCGATTCGAGCGATGTGAGCCAAGCCGAGACGGCTTGCGGCTCTCGCGTCTGCGGCGCGGCATGCAAAACGGCAACCATGATCGATTCGATGAGGCGAACAGGATCGCCGATTCTAGCGAGAAAGAAGAGGCGTTTAGAGCGGCGCCCCCGCCGCATGCGCAATCGTATCAGCCAGCGACTCGGCATGCTTGTCAGCGAGCGATCTCTCGCGCGCCTCGACCATGACGCGCAAGACCGGCTCTGTGCCCGAAGGCCGCAACAGCACGCGCCCCGCGTCGCCCAGCGCGGTCACGGCGGTTCGTTCCGCGGAGCGGACCGGTTCGCTCGACTGCCAATCCCAGCCGCGCTTGACCGGCACGTTGATCAAGCGCTGGGGAAACATCGTGACTGCAGCAGTCAGCTCTGAGAGCGTCTTTTTTTGCTCGATAAGCGCGCGCATGACCGCCAGCGCAGCAATGATTGCGTCACCCGTCGTGTGCTTGTCGAGACAGATGATGTGCCCCGAATTTTCTCCGCCGAGCCTGCAGCCGTTCTCTTGCATGCGGGCGAGCACATAGCGGTCACCGACGCGAGCCCGCGTTAGCGCGATGCCTTCGCGCGCGAGTGCCTGCTCGAAGCCCAAATTGCTCATCAGAGTGCCGACGACGACGCCGTTCATTGCGTCACGCCGGCGGTAATCGGTTGCGATGACGTAGAGAATCTGATCGCCGTCGTACACCGCGCCGTTCGCATCGACCATTACCAACCGATCGCCATCGCCGTCGAGCGCCAAGCCCATATCCGCCTTGTGAGCGCGTACCTGCTCGACGACGTGCTGAGGGTGCGTCGTACCGACACCCGCGTTGATGTTGAAGCCGTCGGGATCGGCGCCAATGCTGATCACGTCGGCGCCCAATTCGTGAAACACCGGGCATGCGACGTGGTAGCCGGCGCCGTGCGCGGCGTCGACGACGATCTTGAAGCCGCGCAGATCGAGCTCTGTCGGAAACGTGCTCTTGCAGAACTCGATGTAGCGGCCGGCCGCATCCTCCAGCCGACGCGCCTTGCCGAGCTCGGCCGATCGCACACAGGTGAGCGACGCTTCCATCCCCGCTTCGATGGCTGACTCGACCGCATCGGGAAGCTTGGTACCTTCCGCCGAAAAGAACTTGATCCCGTTGTCATCGTACGGGTTGTGCGACGCGCTGATGACGATTCCGGCGGACAAGCGCAACGCCCGCGTCAGATACGCGATCCCAGGAGTCGGCAGCGGGCCGCATAAGTAGACATCGACTCCCGCAGCGGATAGGCCCGCCTCGAGCGCCGCTTCGAGCAAGTACCCCGAGATGCGGGTGTCCTTACCGATCAGCACGCCCGGTCGTTCGTTGCGCTTGACGCCGTCCGCCGCGGCAAGCGTGCGGCCAGCAGCCCAGCCAAGCTTCATGACCAGCTCCGGCGTTATCGGCGGCTCGCCTACGCGGCCGCGTACGCCATCGGTTCCGAAGTATCTGCGTTTCATCTGCGATCCTGGATTTGTTCAAACGGGCCGATCGCTCGCCAAACGGCAAGAGCGTCGACCGTCTCACGCACGTCGTGCACGCGCACGATCGAGGCGCCCCGCCCGACAGCGGCGAGCGCCGCCGCAAGGCTCGCCGGAAGGCGTTCGTGCACCGTTCGACCGGTGAGTTGTTTCAGCATTGACTTGCGCGAAAGTCCAACGAGAATCGGATAGCCCAATCCAGTCAACGCCGGCAACGCGCGCAGCAAAGCAAGATTATGCTCCTTCGTCTTGCCGAATCCGAAGCCCGGATCTAGCACGACGCGGTCGCGCGCAATGCCTGCCGCTGCGCAGGCTCTAGCCCGCTCGGCAAGGAACGCATGGACCTCGCCGACGACATCCGCGTAACGCGGATCATGCTGCATCGCGCGTGGTTCGCCCTGCATGTGCATGAGGCAGACGGCCGCCTCGCTCGAAGCAACCGCGGCGAGCGCACCTTCCTCGCGCAGGGCACGCACATCATTGATCAAAGCGGCACCGCTCGCGATCGCCTGGCGCATCACCTGCGCCTTCATCGTATCGATGCTGACCGGTATGCCCT
>Ga0136617_10007040_pt1 | contig 10031 bp, 11 predicted proteins | sample AntDrymUQ3222106_2_FD_129672 | JGI IMG/M metagenome (GOLD analysis project Ga0136617, IMG submission 129672) | Polar desert sand microbial communities from Dry Valleys, Antarctica - metaG UQ322 (21.06) | ecosystem: Environmental > Terrestrial > Soil > Desert | place: Antarctica: Dry Valley... | reverse complement strand
TTCTATCACGCCTCAGCCGTCGACTCGCCGCCAAGGAGGCACGAGATGGCTAAGCGAATAAGGAAACGGCAACTCCTGGGACTAAAACTAGCGGCGCTTGACGATGCAGAAGTGCAGGAAGTCCTCGACTACCTCGCTGTGATCGAGACCTTGCGCCGACCCAGGATTGCTTCCTCAGCCCGGGAGGACGATATCGTTGAGTTGCTCGCTGAGGCGCAGGAAAACAAGCGAGCTCGACAGGCCTTCGAATGGGAAGTAACGAGGCGACGCGCTGAGCGACGCGGGGTTGCCATTCCGGGGCGTCGAACATAATCCCCGCAAGTCAGGCCAGGTCCACCATTCATACTCATCTTACTTATCGGATTGTTTTGGCTTTCTGCGCTATCCTCTGTTGCCTTTCGGCTTCAGAAGTTGCCGGGACGGTAAAGCTCAGCCAGGATGACGTGGCCAAAAGATCGCTCACGCCCTTACAGCTTGAAATTGACAAGCAGCGGCAGCGGTTGAGTTCTTCGGAGGTCGAAGAACGCCGCGACGCTCTTATGCGATTAGCGGGACTACGGCACCCTGTTGCTTCGCGGGCCGCTGTTTTCGCTCTTAACGATCCGGAGGCAATTGTCCGAGCTACGGCAACTGGAGCCGTCCAATGGTTACCCACAGACGAAGGCGCCGCCGCATTGCTTCCCTTGTTAGCTGACAAGGACGAGTTTGTGCGACAAGAAGCTGCTTACGCCCTGGGCCTGACAAAGAGTAGAAACGCGGTAGGCCCTCTCATCGAGCGGCTTGCGAAGGACAAGATGGATGGAGTACGTGGGGCCGCGGCGGTTGCTTTGGGTCAAATTGGAGACGAGGCTGGCGTTGTTTCACTAGCACAAACACTTTCGCCGCAAACGTCGTTACCTGGTGCGAAATTCCGCAGAGAAAAAAACGAGTTCGTACTCCGAGCAGCAGCCGTCTCACTCGGACAGATTGGCAGCCGGGCGGGATTACCTGCCCTGGTGGCTGCGCTTGAAGATGAGAGGACTACCGAGGACGTAAGACGAGAGGCTGCTCGCTCGCTGGGTCTCATCGGCGATCCCGCTGCAGAGCCCGCGCTGCGCAAAGTGTTAATGGCGCAGGATGCGTATCTCTCTTTCGCGGCATTCGAAGCCTTGCGCAGAATATCGCGCCGGCAACCGGTTCCTCCCAGTTAGCAACTCGACCCGTAAAATCAAAAGCGCCGCCCACTGTTAAGTGGACGGCGCTTTCATTTCGACTACGGCGAGATTTTAACCTTCGGACTTTTCTCCGCGACTTTGACTTTTTCTCGCGGCCTTAGTGGCCTGAGGAATCGGCAAGCCGACACCCCCGGAAAGCGACTCTACCGCCTCCGGCTGTTCGTCAACTTTCGGCATTTCCTGAATGAGGGCGCCTCCCGAACTCTTCGAGAAGATTAGTTTGTGAGTAAACCCGTCAACGTCTACATGGACCAGGTCGCCGAGGCCTATTTGACCGGTAGCCACGAGGTTAGATAGCGGATAAACGAGGAAACGCTCGACAGCCCGTTTTAAGTGGCGCGCTCCATACTTGAAATCCAGACCTTCCTTCAACAGCATATCTTTGGCTGTCCTGGAGCATTGAAAGACAAACTTCGTTCCCGCCGACTGCATGATTCGATCCTGCACAGCTTGCAATTCCAGATCGAGAATCTGACGCAGATGATGTTCTTTCAGCGAACGGAAGACTACCACTTTATCAATACGATTCATGAACTCCGGCGAAAATTTCCTGCGCGCGGCTTCAACTGCCGTGCGGTAAATTTTTTGATCCACTTCGGTGTCGTTTGGATTCTTCGAACCTTTGGTAGGCGCAAATCCAATTCCGCCCGAAATGAGCTCCGACATTTCGCGCGCCCCCAGGTTGGAGGTCATCACGACCATTGATCGTGAAAAGTCTACGCGTCGGTTATCTCCAAGGGTCAGAGTGGCTTTGTCCAGAATTCCAAGCAACAACTGCCAGAGGCTGTCCGAGGCTTTCTCGATTTCATCGAAGAGGATGAGCGAGAGTTTCAGATCGTCCGTATGCATCCGATCCAGATTCTCCTGCGTCAACATCGGCGAAGTCTCGCGGTGACCGAGGTAGCCTGGAGGGGAGCCGATGAGCTTCGCAATCTCGTGTGAGTGCTGGAATTCGGCACAGTCAATTTTCACAATTGCGTTGGCGTCGCCAAAAAGAACTTCGGCGGCAGCTTCGATGACACGAGTCTTTCCCGAGCCGGTTGGGCCCAGAAAAAGCATGGTGCCGATAGGCCGATTCGGCGGGTTCATGCCGGCCAGAAAAATCTGGTAAAGGCCGCTCATGCGGCGGACTGCCCGTTCTTGTCCCACAATTTTGGAAGACAAGCGCTCTTCAAAGTCCTGAGCGCGAGGACTTTTTTGATCGGGGTCTAAAAAGACTGTAGCCATATTGTCGTTTAGTGTGTCCATGTCCATTTCAGCAGTCCTCGTGCTCCTCGCCTGCTGCGCCGAGAGCTTCTCTTTCGGCCCTGTCGGCGCCTGCTCATCAGTCATAGCAAGGAACGATCCGCTGGTTAGATGAGGCGTTGTTTTGAGTCTTCGTTCGCCCCGCAAGAATCGCCAGCTGTCCGCTTCGGTTCAACCCACTGCTATATATACGACACGAAGCGAAATGTCATCACAAAATATTGAGGTAATTGCGGAAACACTTTCTTTCTACCTGCACTGGTGTTGCTGGTGGTGAGACATTTCCTGTCAGACCAGAGATGTCAATATGTGTTTTTTGAGCGGCGAAGGGCGACTTTTCCTGAGTTCAATGCACGTTTTAGCGCGCCCCCCAGACGAAAGGGTCTTAAGCGAGAATCGGCGATTTGCCATGCAACGCGCGATTGCCCTTTGGGCGGCCGTTGTCCCATCAAGATTCAAGCAAGTCTTAGTCGTAGTACTCAAGGCCCAAATGGGTAATCAGGTCCTCGCCGCGAAGGTGGCGCAGCGTGTTCTTGAGTTTCATCAACTGAATAAAGATGTCGTGCTCGGGATAGAGATGCGGAGCCGTCTGTGGTGACTTGAAGTAGAAGGACAGCCATTCCTGAATTCCCTTCATGCCGGCGCGCTGCGCCAGATCAAGGAATAACGCCAGATCAAGCACAATGGGCGCGGCCAGGATCGAGTCGCGACAAAGAAAATTGACCTTGATCTGCATCGGATATCCTAGCCAGCCAAAGATGTCTATGTTGTCCCAACCTTCTTTGTTGTCACCGCGGGGCGGGTAGTAGTTAATGCGAACGACGTGTGAGAAGTCTTTGTAGAGATCCGGATAAACTTCGGGCTGGAGAATGTATTCAAGTACGGAGAGCTTCGACTCTTCTTTCGTCTTGAACGATTCAGGATCATCCAGCACCTCTCCGTCGCGATTGCCAAGGATGTTTGTAGAATACCAGCCGTGCAGTCCGAGCATTCGTGACTTCAAACCGGGAGCGATGATCGTTTTCATCAACGTTTGGCCCGTCTTAAAGTCCTTACCGCAGATCGCCAACTTGTTCTGCTCGGCCAGGATTCTGATGGCCGTAATGTCCACAGTCAGGTTAGGTGCCCCATTTGCGAAGGGAATTCCAGACTTCAAAGCGGCATACGCGTAGATCATCGAAGGGGCGATTGACTTGTGGTTTTCCTTCATCGCCTTCTCAAATGATTCGATTGTTTTGTGTACGGGATTCTCCTTGAGGAAGATCTCGGTTGAGGCGGCCCAGATCATCACCACCCGTAAAACCTTATTCTTTCGCTTCCATTCGGCTATCTCATCAATCAGCTGGTTGGCTAAATCAAGTTTATTCTTGCCGCTCTTTACGTTGGTTCCGTTGAGGCGTTTGACGTAGGACTGATCGAAAACCGCCTTCATCGGCTTGATCTTCTGGAGCGGGCCTTTGAGCTGGAGGAGTAACTCCTTTTCCAGAACTCCGGCGTGCATCGCTGCTTCGTAAGCGGAATCTTCGAAGATGTCCCAGGCTCCAAAGACAAGGTCTTCTAGCTTGGCCAGTGGCACAAAGTCCTTGATCAAAGGCACCCGGTTCTCGGTTCGCTTTCCTAGCCGGATGGTGCCCATCTGCGTGAGACTGCCGACGGGGTCAGCAATACCTTTCTTGATGGCTTCCACACCAGCTATGAAAGTGGTGCTCACGGCCCCCAGGCCCACGAGCAATACTCCCAGTTTGCCCTTTGGCTCAACAATCTCCGAAGGTTTTCCTGTTGCCATCCGTCACCTCTCCTTAAAAGTCGGTGATGCGATGATACTAGGCGAGCCGCAGTGCGTTAGGAGGAATCTTGCTCATTACTGGCGTTAGATTGCGGACCTTCCGGACTGCGGAGGGCTGTTCAGCTGGAAATGAGGGCTTTGCGAAAGGCGCGCGGATTCAGACCGGTGGCTTGCCGAAAGGCCTTGGTGAAGTGGCTGGGACTAGAATACCCAACACGCGAGCTAATCTCGGTTACCGAAAGATTCGGCTCGGCGAGCAACAACTGGGCGCGGCTCGTCCGTATGCTCGCCAGGTAGGCGTGAGGCGTCGTTCCGGTCAACTTTTTAAAAACGCGCACGAAGTGAAAAGGAGACAAGTAAGAAGCCGCGGCGATCTCCTTGAGCGAGAGATCTTGCTCCAGTTGAGCATGCATCAGCTCAACCGAGCGGCGGATTCGCCGATCGATTAGTCCTACCCGAGAGAGCTCCAGCTCTTCGGAACGTCGTATGTTCGAATAGTGTCTTAGGAGGTGCACCACTACTTGCTCAACCAGGGCGTCAAGCACAATTTCACGGCCCGGTTTTTCGTCTGTCAGTTCGGTGGTCATGCTGCGGGCCAACTGAGCCAGCCGTTCGTCGTGCTCAACCAGATCCAACCGAAAAGCCACGGCGGTCCCCGGCCCAGTCAAATGCATACGCACGGCGTGATCAACCACAAGGGCAGGTGCGAGCGTTAACTGAAGCAGTTCAACTGATTGGCCTGCCAGACTCCCGCCGATGGACGGGCTAAGTAGAAGCGCCTGATCCGGCAAAATGGATGCGGATTTCTCTCCAATCCTGAATTTCAGTCTCCCATCGAGCACCAGGATTACGGCGTAGTCGGACCTCGCTTGGTGAGCCCCATCAAGTTGTTTCACTCGCCGGTAAAAAAGCGAGTATTGCGGACTAATAAAAAACCGATTTACCGGCGGCGGGGAAGGACTCATCAAACGAACTGTACGCGAATGTCTTTAAAACCTTCAAATCGCGGCTCGAGTGTTCCGGTCGCGAAGCATGATAGCGGGATCGTTGGTGATCAAGGCCTTTACGCCCCGAGATCGAGCACGCTCAATCCACTCCGGACTATCGACCGTCCACACTACCACTTCGAGTTGCGATTTTCTCAACTGTTCGGTCAACCTGCGGCTGGCTAAAGTATGATGCAGACAGATTTCGTCCGCTTCACAAACTTTAGCTAGCTCTACCAGCTTGATTCTCCTGACCAAAGTAGCGGGAAGCGAGACCCTGGGCTCGAAAAGAGCTGCCGTGCGAATCGCCGACCCGATAGCTTTGACTGCTTGCACTACTAAAAGGTTAAAGCTTGAAACAACGACGCGCTCAGCAATTGCATGTTTTCTAATGGCGCCTGCTACTTCAGCCTCCAGTCTCTCCCCGTCGCCCCCCATCCTGAATTGCGCGCGTATAGGCAGCGAGCGTGTTCTCCGGCGCAATCGCCGAAGCCCCTCGGTGTCCGATGATGAGAGGTAGGTGACTCATGAGTGATGGCTAGGCAAGGAATGCGGAACGCGATATATCGAGCGGCAGAGCGAGTGGAGAATGAAGATAAGGAAACGGAATGGATGACGATGGCGAGCCTATTGTTGTTTTGAAAGATATTCTTCTTCCACCCCAGCGGGTATGGCACCCCAGTCGAGATGCTCGGCCGGCGACCCCGCTCTGCCCCGCTGGGAACCCCGGAGTTGGCTGGAGTTACGCAGAACCTTCTTTAGCTTGATATCGAAAGTTCCGTATTCATTCTTAACCCGCGCGCTGACTGGAAGGCGCTTGGCGTCCTCGGTAAACCAGATAGAAAACTGGCCCTCACTTTCGATCATCCCACGTGGGCCGAAGAGTTCGACATCCAGCCGCATGGCGTTGACTTTTCCCAGCACAGTCTTCATCCGTTTCTTCTCGACCACGCGGATGGGAATGTGATAAACCTGACCGGAGTCGCTTATCACGAGTTCCAGAGTTTTCCCCACCTGCAGCGGCTGGGTTCTCAAGTAGTAGATGGCGGATAGAATGTCCTGGACCGGGCCGGTAAATTCGGAGCTGACAGTGCGTGGAGGTCGCGACGGATTCCTGGGGTCGGTTTCGGTCCACACAACCTTCCCAGCGACATTGTCAAAGACGGCTTCGCTGCTACGAATACGCTTTCCCTGTTCGTCGAGTCTCTTAGTATTCTGAACTGCAAATGAAATCGGATCTACGATTGATTCCATTCGTTCCCGAAAACGCAGGTTGAACAATTTCGCAAAGAATCCCTTGCTCGAGATGTCGCCTTTGAAGACCAACGCGTATGCCGCAGTCCTCTCTAGCGCGGCCGAGTGGGAGTTTTTAGCAGGCTGGCTCAAGTGAATGCGGTTGGCGGTAAATCGAAAATCCGCGACATCCATTTTTCTTAACAGGGCGCGGGAAAACTCGGCTTCATAAACCAGCTCTTCCGCGGGTTCAAAAGGCCTCTCTGAGGTTGCGCGAACAGGCTTCTGGGCATTGGCGAAGCCAGAGCCAACCGTGGCGAGCCAAAGAATTACAACTAGTAGATTTCCTGATCGATTCATCTTAAGTAATAAGCTTTGAAAGCCAGTATTGCCCAAGCGACCAACAATCCGAGGGTCGCGCGGTATTCTCGGTAACGCACATAGAGACCACCATCGAACTTCGTAGATTGATCTGTCTCATTACAAAATCGCGTGAACCGCGGAAAAAAAAGTGGCACCTCGGAAGCATAGCGCTGAAAGGCAGTTCCAAAGATCTCTGCCAGAGTTGCCGATTCGACGCGCATGACCGGGAAATAGATGCCAAGGAACAGTGCCACAAAAACGATCCCCAGCGGCCACCAGCCTGAGCCAATCGTAAATCCTAAACCCAGAAGAAAACTTCCGAGATACAGGGGATTGCGTGTGTATGCGTAGGGACCAGACGTGGCTAGAGCATCATTTTTCCTGATGTGGCCTGACGCCCAGGCGCGTATTGCCAGACCCAGCACCGAAATAGCGCCTCCGACCGCGAGAGAAAGGGGTCGGGGTCGGGCCAGGAAAATGAAGAGTGCCGCACACAGAAAACCGAGCGGCACGCGCCAGCGTTGAATCCAGGTTCCACTTCTACGCAAGACAGCTGAACTCCCCAGACAGACATCCTTGCCTGCCCTTGTTGCCGACCAATCCGTTTAAAAACTGACAGGCAAGAGCTCGCGTCCTACTTCTCGCGGGATTCTGGAGGCCCGTTTCAAACGTTCGGTCACTGCCTGCAGAAGTCGCTCGACTTCTATGTCCATGCAAATCCAATTAGAGCAGGCGCGGCGATGGCAATCGACACGGCAGTCAATGTCTGAGCGTTCCACGCAAACGTCATCCTTGCGGGGGCTACCGTTGCGCCACCACTCAGTAGGTCCAAAGAGACCGACAACCGGCGTGCCGGCGGCAACTGCGATGTGCGTTGGCCCGGTGTCTCCGCCAACATAGACTTGGGCGCGTTTAGCCAGCGCATAAAACCCCTTCAGGGAGAGATTAACGGCTCGCGCTTTGCCCGAACGGCTAGAGCCGAAAACTCTTTCTGCCAGTTCAATTTCTTCAGGGCCGTAAGTGATTAGCGAGTGGAGACCGTGATTGCCCCAGACCTGATCGGCAAGTTCACCGAAACGCTCAGGACTCCAAAGCTTTGTCGGCCAGCCGCCACCGGGATTCAGAATCGCATAACGTCCCCCGGTTCCCTCAAGTGCTTTTTCGGCCTCGCTCTCATGACTTGAGTCGACCTGAATTGGGAACTCGAGGCCGCTTGAGTGTTGAGGTACAGGAATACCAAGGGCGCCATTTACCAGACCCAGATTTTTGCGAATTACGTGCGTGTGCTTGGGAATAAAGACGGTTTTGGACAGCAGAATCCGACTGGCTGGCTCTCGGAGGCCTTCACGCGGGAAGCCAAAAATACGACGCGCGCCAGAAAGGCGCGCGATAGAAGCCGATTTGAGTAGTCCCTGGAAGTCGAGTGCAAGATCGAAGGCGGAGGCGCGTAACCGACGTAACTGCTGGCGCGGTGCCCGCAGCGTCTCCCCAGACATCAGTCCGCGCCTCAGCGCCTTCGTGTCGACTTCGATGAGGCGATCCAAAAACGGGTTGTCTCTTAAAATTTCTGCCGAACGTCGTTCTACCACCCAGGAGATCTCTGCGTGCGGCAAGGCGTGCCTGAGGGCTGCTAACGAAGGTAGAGTATGGACGATGTCGCCAATGCTCCCCAGTTTCACTATTAGAATACGCACCTTCTGAATGGTAAATCGTATTTGGTGATTAGGCAAAACCGTGCTGGACTCATATTGCGGTCGAGAAAGTTGTGAGGAACCGGAAGCGGTAAGTCTCCTAGCTTCTTTCTATGTCCCAGGATTAATGCCCATTCTATCCAGAATCTCGGATGTCGAATGGTTTTTCGGATCACCGACTATTGCAACGCGTCCACCGTAGGAGCGGACCACGTCACACTCGGGAACAGTCTCTTCAGTGTAATCTGTGCCCTTGGCATGTATGTCCGGCCGGATAGCAAGCAAAAGAGTTGCTACGGTGGCTCATCGAAAACGGTGACGAGGTCTACGGCGGCAATTGAGGCCACCATCTCAGCCCGCTCAGTATCGGCCATGATGGGGCGCCCGGGACCTTTTAAGACTGCCACCTGCCTGTCTGAATTTATTCCGACCACCAGCAGGTCTCCCTGAGCCTTAGCTCCCTGGAGATAACGAATGTGGCCGACGTGAAGCACATCAAAGCAGCCGTTTGCCAGTACGACCGTCGAGCCTTTCTCCTTCTCCTTGGTGACATAGGCGACGAGGTCGTCGCGATTACAAATACGTGACAGGACGTCGGTTGCCAAAGCGTTTCGTGTCGCCATGAGTCAGGTGAATTCCGAATGGATAACGGAATTCTGCAGCTCCTCGCCAGTAACTGACGCAGTACCCCGCTTCATTACCACGAGTCCGCCGGCATAATTGGCCAGGCGCGCGGCGTCAGGGAAGGACGCATCGGAGGCCAGCGCCAGCGTGTAGGCCGCAATCACCGTATCCCCGGCGCCGGTGACGTCCACCGGCTCACGCGCGCCAACCGCATCGATGTGAACAGGTGCAACTGCGTCTTCGAAAAGGATCATGCCGTGGCTGCCGCGAGTGATTAGCAAGGCGCGGTAGCGCAGGCGTTCGAGCATTTCCTCGCCCGCCGATTCCAGGGCGCTGACATTCGCCAGTTGTTTTCCCAGGAGTTGTTCGACCTCGACCTCGTTTGGAGTCGCTGAGGTGAAACCATCAAACTCGGAGAGCCGAAAGCGGGAGTCAACCAGAACCGGGATTCCCTTGCTGGTTGCGGCGGCCCGGACGACCTTAGCCAGCTCCCGGCCGGCAACGCCATAGTTATAGTCGGAGATTATCACGGCATCTGAGGTTTCCACTTCCTCAAGAATACTCTTACGTAGCGGTTCGTGGAACTCGGAATTCAATGTGGCTCCCTCATAATCAAGTCTAATGACTTGCTGTCGAGTAGAGTGGAGTTGGCCCGCGAGAATTCGCACTTTCGTGGTTGTCTGAAGCTTCTCAGATGTCAGCAAGCCGGTGCAGTCCACTCCCGCCGTCTCCAACCTTTCCACAAGCGCTCGCCCGGCTGCATCCTCACCCACCACCCCAACCAGCGAGACGCTGGCACCGAGTGAAACGAGATTCATCGCACAGTTTGCTGCACCGCCCGGTACTGTTTCCGTCTGCTCGTGACGGAGAATGAACACCGGAGCTTCGC
>Ga0136617_10007039_pt1 | contig 10032 bp, 5 predicted proteins | sample AntDrymUQ3222106_2_FD_129672 | JGI IMG/M metagenome (GOLD analysis project Ga0136617, IMG submission 129672) | Polar desert sand microbial communities from Dry Valleys, Antarctica - metaG UQ322 (21.06) | ecosystem: Environmental > Terrestrial > Soil > Desert | place: Antarctica: Dry Valley... | reverse complement strand
CACGAAAGTTTGGTCGGGACTTATCGCTACCCCGTTCGCAAAGCGCAGATCTCGCAAAACCACACGCGTAGTTTTTGTTGTCGGCTCGTAGATGAGCAGCCGTCCGTTTGGTTGATGCTCGAGTGTCCCACAACGACCATGTGGTCGTAGAAGATTGAAACTCCGCTCCAAAAAAAGCTTGTAAAGGTTAATATCAGATCCCGCCTTCTTTCCCTCTACAAGGCTAATCTGATTCTTAAACTGCGGTGATTTTCGGTAGAAGGCGCTTAGGTGCGGATAAGTACTTAGGTAGGTTTGCCAAGCGTTCAGAATCTCTGGATCTTGCAACAACTTTGCCTGCTGCTTTTCAAATACCTTCAAATCCATTTTCTTCTTTCTTACCAAGTCGTTGTGGCTTTTGAAAAACTCCTTCGCGTCCGGCTTGAAGATCTCCCATGGCGGGTTGGCGATTATTGCATCGAAGCCGCCCTTCTTGTTAATGACTTCGTCGAATTCAAAGCCCCAATGAAACGGATGCAAGGCTTCGATGTCAGCTAGTCGGACGGCTCGTTTCTTTGCCTTGCCTTCTTTGTTTTTCTTTTCGTCCCAAGTGGCTTGCTCGAACTTAATGCCCAGTTGCGTGAACTGATTCAGCAGAATCTCGTTGAGAGTGGCGGCCACTTCGCGTTTCTTGGTTTCAATGTCGTCGCGGATTTGACGTAGATCCTTGTTGTAGGTGGCGGCTTTACGATACACGTCGATCGAGTTGGCAGTTTCACGAACTAAGTCGCGATATGACTTGAGAAACAGATTGCCCTGCGCATTGCGCTTGTCGAATTCTTTATCGTCAACATGCATTAAGCCGATCAGCGAATTGCCGGTGAGAATATTGAAGTCGATGTTAGGTAGTGGCTCGAGCTGATCGCGAGTCTTGGCCGATGCCACCAATGCAAGGAACAAGCGCAGCTTGGCGATGTCCGTCGCTTCCTCCATGATGTCCACGCCGAAGAGGTTGTCGGTGATGATTCGTTTCTTGATGAAGTAGTCAACCGACCCGTGATGCTCGCGCCGCATCTTCCCGAGCATGGCTTTCAAACTCGCATCGCCCAGAAACTCAACCTTTCCCGTAATCGCCGAGTAGACGTTGATTAGCGTCTTCATCGCCGCCACCAGAAACGCTCCCGACCCGCACGCCGGATCAAGCAGCTTCAGTTTCGGTAGCTCGTCGAGCAGAAAGCGACAAAGCCACGAATCCAGGTTCATCAACAGGTCCGGCATCGAATCGTAGCGCCGTTCTTTGAATGCTCCTTTAGGTTCCGGTCGAGCTTGTTTACTTGAGTCGGGCTCTTCCTTTAATGGAGCAGTAATGTAATTGACGCGGTCGAGGATGAGCTTGTAGATGGTTTGCTCGCATAGATACTGCGTGATTTCAGGCCGCGTGTAGTAGGCGCCGAAGGATTTCTGGTTGATGTACTTCTCGAAGATGTAACCCAGCACATGCGGGCTGATCTCATCTGCCTGTCCCCAGGGCGTGTCGTCAAGGTTCCATGAATAACTGGAAAACAGTTTGAAGATATTGTCGAACGCCTTATCGGGAATTTGAATGTTAGGGTTTTCGAGTTCGATCTTGTGTTGGAGAAACAAACCGCCGTTCAGATAAGGCACATCTCCGAGCATACCCTTTGCTGCTCTCTCTTCGGCATCGTTATCCGGTTTGGCGAAGCCGATAAAGAACAGCTTGGTGAGAAAGTCTGAATAGTAGCGATTCAAGCCTGCCTTTCTGCTGGCGGCTAGCTTCTTTTGCAGGTAGTCGTAATCGTCATCGACGAAGCCCTTGCGCTGAAGGAAGTAGATGAACATCAGGCGATTGAGCAAGACGGACGCATACCAACGGCGCTGTCTCTCGTCTTTGATGCCCTTGATCAACTCAAGAAAGGCGAGATGCTCTTCCTGATATTCGTTGTAGAACTTCTTGGTAACTTTCTCGACATCAAGCGCCTGCTTCAGGCGGTTCGCGACCTCGACGACCGAGACATTACCAGCCGCGTCAAACTCGCTGACATCGAACACCATCGCGTTGATCTTGCTCAGGAGCAGCTCGGCCGGTTGGCCGCGCATGTAGAGGTGTTCGCGCGGAAAGCCCTTTCCATCTTCCCGCTTGACCCAGTACCAGAGACTCTGAGTGCGTTCGCGGTCGATGAAGATAAGCAGGTTTTCGTGGTGGAGTTTGGAAACTTCCGTATGAAAGCGCCGGCGTGATTTCGCATCCGGAATAGCGCCGTCAGCCGCCGTGACTTCCAACACGACAACACCTGACAGTTGGGCAATTTGTCGTCGCGACAAATCGGCGTCTTCGATAGTGAGTGTTATCTGTTTGCTGGTGCTTGGCTGCGACCAGCCTAACTCTTCAATGAAGAGCGTCTGAAAATCGAAATTCTCTAAAAGCTCACGAGTCCGTTTGACGTTGAGGTTAGCCATAAGAGCCTACGATTTCAGACGTTTGCCATTCACTCCTGCTTTAAGCCAAGAGAACAGATAATCTGCGGTTCCCGCGCTTGCTCGTCGTCGTGAATGTTGCAGAGTCTATTCTCCTCCCGCAACGCAACGACCAACGATGCAAGTTGGTCGTCGCTAACGCTGATTCGCAGTTGGCGGTTGAGAGAATCCGTCGCCGACTGAAGAAGCGGATACCGATAAATTTCATCGAGCGCCTTTAATAGCTCCTGGGACTCGAAGATCGTTCCTTTGACGTCCTCCGCGTAACGCTTGAGACGTGTAAATGTTTTGTGTCGCGCCCCGGAAGGACGGCCAAGCTGGCCCCCGATTGATTTCTCGTCCTTGAGAACAGTCTCCACCGCTTCGCGGACAAGGTCATGATGGTCGCTACGCCGCGGAAGCGCTGGGGTTGTTGGAGCGCATTCCGCAGCTTTCAAAATTTGGTACTGGGAGGTGCTAATGGGCTTCGCGTCGGCACCGATCCATGCGAGCGCGTCGTTGTCACTGGGGGTACGCATATAGACAAGCACGCCGGGACCGGCGGGCGTCTCGATGGTTTGTAGGAGCTCACCTGTGTGCGCACTCTGGTTTGGCCGGACACGCAGGTCCGCCCCTACGAATTCCTTCGTCGAATAAACAACCTCGGGGAGTGACTCGATAGTCTTGCGCAGGGACGGATCCTCTGAAATCGCGTTCTTCCAAATCTGGTATGCATACGAAGCCAGATCAACTTCGGTGTCGGCATCGCCATCCATGATCCCCGATTTCTCGTTGTAAAGATCGATTACGGCCTTATCGTTCCGGTCGTCCTCGAAAAAAGCTTCGTCAGTGCCGACAACCTCCGCGTTCTCGCCCAAGCGCTGGCGCACGCGCGCGCGGAGGCGAATGATACGTTCAACGCCTTCGGCTGGCAGAAATGAATAACAAAGAATCTTCTCAGCTTTTTGCCCAATTCGATCGACGCGGCCCGCGCGTTGAACCAGGCGGATTATTGCCCAGGGCAAGTCGTAGTTGACGACGACGAAGCCATCCTGGAGGTTCTGGCCCTCGCTGAGGATGTCGGTGGCCAGCAAGACGCGCAACTCATCGTCAGGTTTCACCTGTTCACGCTTGTTATTGCTGACCGGACTAAATCGCCAAGCCGCATCAGTGGGATCGGGAGAATGACCCGACACGCCCTCCAGTCTCTTTAGACCTCGACTCTGGAGCTGCGATTCCAGGTAATGAACCGTGTCAGCGAATTGTGAGAACACAATGACCTTTTCGTCGCGATGCTGTTTGGCAATCAGCTGAAAGAGTTTCTCCAGCTTTGCGTCGCGACGTGGATTCCACGGACCGGCTTTGCGAAGCACTTGCAACAGTGCCGTTGCATCATCACGCAGATGGTCGGCCAGGGAGTCTTTAAAAAGATCCGGACGCAGCCACTTGAAACGTTTTTTCAATTCGGTTGAGTACAGCTTGTATATCTCGCCCGCTCGTCGTTTGAGCTCGACTTCGGATCGCGGCAATTCATCCTCGCTAAGGTCCTCTCCGTTTTCTGCCTCTTCATAAGCGAAAGACAAGAGTCCTTCAGAGTCCTCGTCAGTTGTGCGAGTGTCGAGCGCGGCCACGTCTTGCGTGCCGATAGGCAACGGCTGGCCATTGTCGATTGCAAAGAGAAAGGCAAAGTTTCGCAGAATGTGGCGCTCAACCGAGAGCAGGAAAGCTTCGCCGCTGCTCTCCAGACGCTTAAATAGATTTGTTCGCGAGAAGCCCATCAAGCGCCGACCGGCCCTGGAAAGCGCTCGCAGTTGCTCAACCTCCGCCTGGGTTGGAGGATGTTCGGGATCGATCGCTTCGTAGTTGCCCAAACCGTAACGAGGAAGCTTGAGACCGTTAATGATGTCGACCACATCATCTGCATACAGTCGAGCGTATTGATCATCCGGATCAGATTCATCGATCTTAAATTTCACGGTTTTGGGAACTCGTGTCGGGAAATAATTTCGAGTGCCATCCTCGAATGTCAGATACTTTCGACCTGTCTCGACATCAACTTCAGCATAATTGTTCTGAATAAAACTGCGCGTACGACGGACCATGTACAGCCGCATTAGCTCACGCCAATCATCGGGGTGTTCACTCTTTTCGAAAGCCGCCAGCGAATCCAGCGGGCATTGATGCTGAGCCAGAAAATCCTCTGGCTCCATTTCTCGTAATTTGTGCTCGGGCCTGATTCCCAGGTGTTTGTCGTCAGGCACGAAAAGTCGCAATTGATTCGAGAGATCAAGATAAGTCTTGTTGTAAGGCGTCGCTGAAAGCAATATGCACTTGCTTTCATTCTTCTGAATGTACTCATGAAGCGCTCGATAGATTCGACCTTCGCGGTTTCTCAGGTTGTGGCTTTCATCAATCAGAACCAGGCGATAGCGTCGCAGATCCGCCAGCCTTCTCCTTGCCTGACTAATGGGTATCACGCGGCCACGCATTCGATATTGGTCGCGATAGTCTTCCCACATCTTGACCAGATTCTTAGTGCAAATAATGAGCGTCTCAAGGTCTTGATCATCTTCGAAGATTCGGGCAAGCGCTGTCGCCATCAAAGTCTTACCCAAACCAACAACGTCGCCGATGAGCACTCCGCCGCGCTTATTTAGATGGTGCGCTGCGATCTTTACGGCCGCTTTTTGAAATTCAAAAAGCTTGTTGCCAAACTCCTTGGGAATCTTGAATTCGGCAAGCCCCGCCCGCGCTTCCTGCGACAGGTGGTAAGCCATCTTTACGTAGATATGGTAGGGCGGTATAAGATCTTCGCGTGCCCAGCTCTCTTCGATGATCTGTGCCAGGTCGTCGGAAATATCGAAACACCACTTGTCATTCCAGCGGTCTTCAAACCACTTTGATAACTTCTCGCAAGCGTCGTGGTCCATCACATCCACGTTGAGCTCGCCCTGTTTCGAGAGTCCGGCAAGGGTTAGGTTGCTGCTGCCTACGAAACCAGTCGTCGGGTTCACGAGATCTGGTCGAAAGAGGAGATAGAGCTTTGCGTGTAGAGGGTGCCGGAGGAAGAGCTTGACTACGACTTTCTTGGACCTGATCTGGTGCGCCAGACGTCGCAGCCCGCGCTCATCATCATCAGTTGGTAAACCAATAGTGAGTTGAGTTCTGAATTCCTCCGCCAGTGTCTTCTTTAAACGAATGGCAGTTTGGTTATCGATGCCGTTTTCGTGATGGACGAGGCTTAGTGCATTTCGTAGTTCTTGATCTGGCGACTGGTGCATACCCACAAGTAGGCGACAGCAATTACCCTCCCCGCCAGGCCAATTTTCCACGAAAGAATCGATTTGCTTCCAGCCACGTAGGTTGAAATATCCAACAGAAAAATCCGCACGGTCCGAGACTTCTAGAGTTTCACGCAAGGCGGGCAGGAGTTGCTTGTCGATGTTGTCGAAGATTCTTGGCATTAGTCAGTATGGCCGTTGCGAACTGTCAATCGAACTCCAGATTAACGCGAGGTTATCGCCAAGCCAGACTGCGAAAAGGCTCCAGACGGACAAAGAACCTCTGAGGAAGTACCGCGCCATATTAGTAGTTCAGGCAAGACTCATCAACGTAACGCGCATGTCATACCTCGGTGACGGTCCACGAGCAAAGGCGAAAAGAGCGTCAACCGATATCGTCCTCAAAGACCCGCGCGCAGGACAGGCGCCCGCACGCAACTCTGTTTATCGAGACGCCCGCATTCATTGATTCCCCCTTTCGCTTCCGCAGCGCGCGCGTCCTGGATTTTACTTACTAGGAGGGTATGACCGCCCAGTTGTCATCGTTTGCGCACACGAGATCGGCGGATGCAGACACCGCTCGGCGGACGGGCCTATCGATTCTCCAGAACACCGTCATCGCAATCTAGCAACCATTACGTCATAGAGGTTTTTCACCCAGCTTTCCAGCCTCCGCTAAAGTTAAGTCGAGCCTTTTTCACCCTTCCGCCATTTTGCGTAGCTTCAGGGAAGCGAACACCTGTGCGAGGACACCCGTATTTGCTACCGAGCCTCCCGAAGCAGTCTTCGCGCACAGAGCTTCCAATAAGGCGCCTTACCCCTAACGCGAATCTGTTCGCCTGGCCATCTTGAACGGACCGCCAGTGAGGATCGGCCAAGTGCGTGTTTATTGTGCTCACGGAAGGGAGCGCTATTGATAACTCCAGCCATCAAAAATTAAGCGGACGCCCAGCAGCAGACAATCTCGAACAATCGGGAGGTCAGTGGAAATCCGCTTCTAAAAACAAAAGTTGAAACAATCACTGGAGTGCTCCCCTGAGAACTCAGCATCGAGGGCCAATGTCAGTCCATATTCCCGATATCAAGCAATCCACGGTCAGCAACTTCCCGCAGCGACAAGCGATCGTTATCAACGGCTTTTATCGAGTTACCAAATACCGACCATGCCGCGTTTGCGGAAAGCCCGACTGGTGCGGTTACTCCACCGACGAGCAAACTTCCATTTGCATGCGGATCAGCAATGGCTCCAAAGGCACTTCGCTCAATGGGGGCAACATCTACCGGGCTGCGGCTTTGCTGGCAGCCCCCGGTCCAACAGAAAGCCAGCGCCACCTCCAATCGAGATCGCCCCTATCGAGATTCGCAACGCCGTCTACGAGGAATTGATTCGAAGGTCGCCTGCTCTCAAGTACTATTCCCAACTGATAGATGGAGCTAACGGCTTACTATCGAGAGGACTGCATACACTCGAGACCCAGAATTTCGGCGCTCTTCCTCGCACGCAGAAGGAACGCGCCAGTCTGGCTCGCACACTGAACAAGTTTGTGACCGTCAGGTTTCCTGAGTACGCACTTCGAACTAGTCACGCGAGCGTGATTGGCGTCCCGGGCTTCTGGCAAGATGAATCTGCCATTGTTCAACTATGGAAACCTCAAGATTACAACATGCCCTTGCTCGTCATCCCCTACCGGGACGACCAGGGCCGAATCCAAGCCTGCCAAGTCCGGCTTCACAGAAACGATATTTCCCCCAGCGAAAAGAAATACCGATGGCTCGCCTGCCCCTTTGCATCTCGCGGCCCGAGTTCGGGTACGCCAATCCACTTTACTTTCAAGCCGGAAACTCTGCCGCCGGGACAAACTGTCATCATTACTGAAGGCGCGCTTAAAGCCGAGACTCTTGTAAGTCTCAGACCGAAAGCGCGCGTTATCGCTACCAGCGGAGTTAGCTGCTCCCACCCAGAAATCATTGACGCCGCCCGCGCATACAACGCTCTAATCGCCTTCGACGCTGACTATCAAACGAATCCGGCTGTTGCTCGACAACTCGCTCGACTCATTGCCGCCAGGGAACAAGACGTCGCCAATCTTCAACTCTCAATAGTACGAGAATCATCTGTTGGCGAAGATGCAAAGGGATAGATGACGCCGTCCTCGCAAACGTCTCACTCGAGACAATGACCATCCTTCAGTGGTTTTCAACCCTCGAAGGAAAGGTGCTCGCAGAAGTCAAAAGGGCCTGGAACGAAGCGAACTACCATCCTTGGATTTCGCTAGTTAAGAAATAGAATCCAAGCAGTAAGATATGAAGCAGCCTAAGTCTCGCACCGCCACTAAGACCGCCCTAAGCTTCCACGACTATTTTCGGCCGTTTACCTAGATGGGGAAGCAGCTATGACAATTAGACAACGTGGAAAGGAAGGCATCTGCGAGTCCCAATTCTGGGTTGATGGAACTTTTTATCAGTTCACTTTCAATGGGAAGAGCGGACGACCTCTCATCACATCCAAGCAACAGGCACGGGAGAAAGAGTATGAGTTGAAACGTGAAATTAGACTCGGAACCAACCATAAGGATTCTGAGTTAAAAAACTTCACCAAATTCTTCGACCAGATCTATATGGATTATTCGCGGAAACACAAAACGGCAGTCTCGACAGCATTTGACGGGCAGTTTGGAAAGCGGCTGCTCGAGGAATTCGGAAACAACACCTTAAATCAAATCACGCCACGCATGATTGAGAATTAGCTGGTGACACTGCTCAAGACCAATACGCGGTTTGACCGGCCGCATTCTCCAGTCACCGTGCGGCGCCACTACAACATGCTGAATCAAATCTTCAACATGGCAAATCGAGAGCGACTAATTAACGACAATCCCTGTCGGCAAGTAAGCCGCACCGTGCTGAAGCAACTTCCAACCTGGCAAAATCGCGAACGCTGGCTGAATAAGTATGCTGAAGACGAAGAGGATCGCCTCTTTGAGACGTTCAACCAATACGGCGAGCATTTGACAGCTATCAGTCGCATTGTACTAAACACTGGCATCCGGCCTCCCAAAGAGGTACTTGCCATAAGGAAAGAGCACGTCAATCTCGGCGATGGAGCGCGTTACTGTAGAGTCGAAAAAGGCGAGGTGCTTATTCCACCGATGGCGGTGCTGGTTGCTAAGGGCAAGGATGGAAAGCCACGCGTCTTGCCGTTGAACCTGACCGCTCAGAGGGTCTTCAGGATCTTGCTTGCGGACTCAACGACCGGCGAGTGGCTATTTACCAATCGCAAAGATGAGCCGATTAGGACAATCAAAAAAGGCTTTTCCGCCGCCTGCAAGAAGGCCGGCATCGAAAATCTACGGCCATATGATCTGCGTCACACATTTGCGACTCGTTTACTCGAACAGGGCGTTCACCACTATGTGATTTCCGCCTTGCTCGGACATGCAGCCCCAATGACGGGATTCGGCACGGCGTCGCGCATGACACCTGGTTACGCTCATGCCACTTGGGACATGATGGTGACCGCCGTTGCAACGCTTGAGCCGCCTTTAGGGTTCAACGAAAGCAGATTCCGGCCTTAAGACGCCAAGCTGCCTAAAGCGGTCTGCGTGATCTGGTTGACAAGTTAGTCTGGATAATAGAAAGCGGAGGCCGGCGATTTGCGTTAGGATGAACTCCAGAGTTAGATCGCGCTTACTCGTTCTCAGTGAACCCATAACTCTTCAATCGCAAAACGCTCTTCCGGTGGTTCCTCATAACTCTTAATCAATTCGCCCCTTCGCATTAGGTCGAAGGGGTTCTCAGGGATCCAGTTATTCGCCAATGCCACATTTAACATGGCCCGGAGCGTGCACATCTCAAGATTAACCGTGGCGGCGTTGAGCACTACATTACCTTCTTTCTCACTTCGATGTCGTTCATTTCGGTATACTCGCAAATGGCCAAATCTAATATCCCGTACTCTCATCTTCCCGAAGAATTCGTTGAAGCGCATGAACTGTTCATCGTACGCGTCGCTATCTATTACCGCCCGAAGTTTGCGACCTTCCACGTCGTATAACGCTTTACAATCCTCTGTCTCCTGAAAATGCTTGGCCAATTGTGCAAAGGTCATATCGCGGGACTCCACCATAGCCTGGCCTCCGAGCCTAAACTCGTCCCGCAACTCTCCCTCGAGCAGTATCGCTTCCCCCTGTGAGCGTGCGCTCTTTGATCGTTCCTTCCGCTGACCCGTGAGCTAATCTTTGTAGATCAGACGAGCGGTCCACTCTACTCGAGCGCCCCTCCGTCGTTTGCGAACAGT
>Ga0136617_10007038_pt1 | contig 10032 bp, 8 predicted proteins | sample AntDrymUQ3222106_2_FD_129672 | JGI IMG/M metagenome (GOLD analysis project Ga0136617, IMG submission 129672) | Polar desert sand microbial communities from Dry Valleys, Antarctica - metaG UQ322 (21.06) | ecosystem: Environmental > Terrestrial > Soil > Desert | place: Antarctica: Dry Valley... | reverse complement strand
TCGACGGCGAAGAGGTCGACGGCGAAGAGGTCGACGGCGAAGAGGTCGACGGCGAAGAGGTCGACGGCGAAGAGGTCGACGGCGAAGAGGTCGACGGCGAAGAGGTCGACGGCGAAGAAGTCGACGGCGAAGAAGTCGACGGCGAAGAAGTCGACGGCGAAGAAGTCGACGGCGAAGAAGTCGACGGCGAAGAAGTCGACCGGATGAGCGAGGACCAGCTGCGCGAGCAGCCCAGCGAGCGGACTGACCAGGCTGAGCCGGCTGCGGCCGACGCGCACCAGCCGGCAGCCCACTCGGCGGATCCCCGGGTGGATGGGGCACTGCGCCGCTCGGCCGACCTCGCCGCGACTCCGCCGGCCGACCATGTGCAGATCTATGAGGACGTCCACCGCACCCTGCAGGAGGTTCTTGCCGATGCAGCGGAAACCGGCGATTCACCCGGCGGCGAGGCATCCGGCGGCGACGGGGACGCCTCGAGGTGAGTCGGCGGGCCCGCCTGGACACCGAGCTCGTACGCCGGGGGCTGGCCCCCTCGCGTGAGCAAGCCGCGGCTCTGGTCGCCGCCGGTCGGGTCAGTGTGGGCGGCCGGGCAGCGGTGAAGCCCGCGTCTCAGGTGCTGACCGGTGACCCGATCGTGGTGACCGCGTCCCCCGCCGGCCCCGACTACGTCTCCCGCGGCGGGCACAAGCTCGCCGGCGCCCTGGATGTCTTCCAGGCGCGGGGACTTCAGGTACAGGGGCGGCGCTGTCTCGACGCCGGGGCGTCCACGGGCGGCTTCACCGACGTCCTGCTGCGACGGGGAGCCGGACACGTCGTCTGCGTCGACGTGGGCTACGGCCAGCTGGCGTGGTCGTTGCAGACCGACGAGAGGGTGAGCGTGCTGGATCGCACCAACGTGCGCGACCTCGATCCCGGGCTGGTCGGAGCGCCCGTGGCGTTGGTCGTGGCCGACCTGTCCTTCATCTCCGTTCGGCTGGTGCTGGCGGCGCTACAACGCTGCGCGGAGGCTGACGCTGACCTGCTGCCGATGGTCAAGCCACAGTTCGAGGTGGGCCGCGAGCGCCTCGGCGACGGCGGCGTGGTGCGCGACCCGGCGCTGCGTGCGGATGCGGTGCGCGCGGTGGCCACCACGGCGTACGACGAGTTGGGGCTGGGCGTTCTCGGCGTGACCGCCAGCCCGTTGCCCGGACCCGCGGGCAACGTGGAGTACTTCCTGTGGCTGCGCAGGGACGCGCCCGCGCTGGATCCGGCCGAGCTGGCGGCCGCGGTCGAGGCGGGTCCGCGGTGAGCGCGGCGCGCCGCGAGGTGCTGCTGGTGACCCACACCGGGCGTCCCGAGGTGGTCCGGACTGTTCGGGCGGCGGCCGAGCGCCTGGCCGCCGCCGGCATCAGCCTGCGGGTTCTCGAGGACGAGGCTGCGGCACTCGGCACTCTCGACGCCTCGGTCGTCCCCTCCGACCCGTCCGCCGCCGACGGCTGCGAGCTGGTGGTGGTGTTCGGTGGTGATGGGACGTTGCTGCGGGCCGCGGAGCTCGGGCGCGCCAGCCGGACACCGTTGCTGGGGGTGAACCTGGGCCGCGTCGGGTTCCTGGCCGAGGCCGAGCCGGAGAACCTCGACGCAATGGTGGAACGGGTGCTGGCCGGTGACTACGCGGTCGAGGAGCGGATGACTCTCGATGTGACGGTCACCGTCGACGGTGCGGTGGTGACACGGGACTGGGCGCTGAACGAGGCCTCGGTGGAGAAGGCGAGCCCGGAGCGCATGCTCGAGTTGGTGGCCGAGGTCGACGGGCGACCGCTGTCGCGCTGGGGCTGCGACGGCGTCATCTTCGCCACCCCCACCGGCTCGACGGCCTACGCGTTCTCGGCCGGTGGCCCGGTGGTGTGGCCGGAGGTCGAGGCGCTGCTGCTGGTGCCGATCAGCGCTCACGCGCTGTTCGCGCGGCCGATGGTGGTTTCGCCGCGCTCCGTGCTCGCGGTCGAGGTGCTCTCCAACAACAAGGGCTCCGGGGTGCTGTGGTGCGACGGTCGCCGCACCGTCGCGTTGCCTCCTGGAGCCCATGTGCAGGCCTGCCGGGGGGAGCGGCCGGTGCTGCTCGCACGGTTGCAGACGGCGCCGTTCACCGACCGGCTGGTGGCGAAGTTCGACCTGCCCGTTCGCGGGTGGCGGGACCGCGGGATTGACGGCGGTGACGCGTAGGCTCGCGCCGTGCTGGAGGAGATGCGCATCCGAGGCCTCGGCGTCATCGACGACGCCGTGCTGCCGCTCGCGCCCGGGCTGACCGTGATCAGCGGTGAGACCGGTGCCGGCAAGACCATGGTGGTGACGGGGCTCGCGCTGCTCTTCGGCGGCCGCGCCGACAGCGGAGCGGTGCGGGCACCTGCGGGTTCGGCGCCGGGCGGTTCCGCGCTCATCGAGGGGCGGCTGCGGGTCCCGCTCGACGGCCCGGCGGCGCAGCGGGCACTCGACGCCGGCGGGGAGCTCGACGACGGGGTCCTGCTGCTGTCCCGAAGCGTCTCTGCCGAGGGCCGGTCCCGGGCCCATGTCGGTGGCCGGGCGGTGCCGGTCGGTGTCCTCGCCGAGCTCGCTCCGCACTGCATCGCCGTCCACGGGCAGTCCGACCAGTCCCGGTTGCTGGCGCCGGCGCGTCAGCGGCAGGCACTCGACCGCTATGCCGGCGACCCGGTCGCCCGTCCCCTGCAGCGCTACACCGCGGCCTACACCGAGCTTCGCGCCCTCGCCGACGAGCTCGCCCAGCTCACCAATCAGGCCAAGGAGCGCGCCCAGGAGGGCGACCTGCTCCGCTTCGGGCTGGAGGAGATCGAGGCGGTGGACCCGCAACCCGGCGAGGACGTCGACCTGGCCCGGGAGGAGGACCGGCTCGCCCATGCCGACGCGCTGCGCGGGGCTGCCAGCCAGGCCCAGTCGGCCCTGCTGACCGACGCGGAGCTCGGCAACGACTCGATGGGTGGCAGCGATGCCACCTCGCTCGTGGCAGCGGCCCGCGCGGGCCTCGATCAGGCCGGCGCGCACGACCCTGACCTGGCCAGGCTCGGGGAGCGGCTGCGCGAGGTGGGCTTCCTGCTCTCCGACGTGGCGGCCGACCTGGCGTCCTATGCGGCCGGCATCGAGGTGGACGCCGCCCGGCTCGCGGCCGTCGCCGACAGGCGGGCGGCGATCGGACGGCTCACGCGCAAATACGGCGACGACGCCACGCAGGTGCTGGCCTGGGCGCAGGGTGCAGCCGCGCGTTTGGCTGCCCTCGAGGGCGCCGACGAGCGCATCGAGGGGTTGCAGGAGCGACGCGTCGCCCTGCTCGAGGAGATGGCGACGCTCGCGACGGCTGTGTCGGCGGCGCGCAGCAAGGCCGCGGACCGGTTCGCCGAGGCGGTCTCCGGCGAGCTCACCGCGCTCGCCATGCCGCACGCCCGGGTCGAGGTGGCAGTCACCCAGACCGAGCTCCCTGGTGCAACCGGGAACGCCGGCCACATCGGCGACGCAGGGTTGCTCGTCAACGGCCGTGCCCTGGCCTTCGGCGCGCATGGCGTCGACGACGTCGAGATGCTGCTCTGCCCCCATCCCGGCGCCCCGACCCGCCCCCTGCAGCGGGGGGCGTCCGGCGGCGAGCTGTCCCGGGTGATGCTTGCGGTGGAGGTCGTCTTCGCGGGCGCCGACCCGGTGCCGACGTTCGTGTTCGACGAGGTCGACGCGGGGGTGGGCGGCAAGGCCGCGGTCGAGGTCGGCCGCCGGCTGTCGCTGCTCGCCCGCACCGCCCAGGTCGTTGTCGTCACTCACCTTCCTCAGGTCGCGGCCTTCGCCGACCGGCACCTGGTCGTGCGCAAGACCAGCGACGGAGCGGTGACCAGCAGCGGCGTCACCGCTGTCGACGACACGCAGCGGCTGCAGGAGCTGTCCCGGATGCTTGCGGGCATCGAGGAGTCCGAGGCTGCCCAGACCCACGCCTCCGAACTGCTGCAGGTCGCGCAGGCCAGCAAGGCCGGGTGAGCAGGGGCGCGCATCCCCGGCGGGCCTGACCCCGCGTGGCAGGATGGAGCGCGATGAAGATCGCGATGTTGCGGCGCAACCGGAGGCTGCCCGAGCTGCCCGGGCTGATCGGCACCGCCCGCGTCGATTCCCGCACCAAGAACCTCACCAAGCGGCTCCGACCCGGCGACCTCGCGGTCATCGACCACCTCGACCTCGACAAGGTCAGCGCCGAGGCCCTGGTGGGCGCGCGCGTGGCCGCGGTCATCAACGCCGCACCGAGCACCAGTGGGCGCTACCCCAACCTCGGTCCCGAGATCGTGGTCGCAGCCGGGATCCCGCTGCTGGATGCGGTCGGGCCCGAGGTGATGCGGGCCGTCGAGGAGGGTGAGCGACTCCGGCTGGACGGAGAGACTCTCTACCGAGCCACCGATGTCGTCGCCAAGGGGGAGCTGCTCTCGGTCCACAGCGTCCAGATCGCGATGGAGCAGGCGCGGGCGGGCCTGGCCGTACAGCTCGAGGCCTTTGCCGGAAACACGATGGAGTACCTGCGCCAGGAGCGCGAGCTGCTGCTCGACGGAGTGGGAGTGCCCGACATCCGCACCTCGCTGGAAGGCCGGCAGGCGCTGATCGTGGTGCGCGGCTACCACTACAAGGAGGATCTCGCGATCCTGCGGCCCTACATCCGCGAGTTCCGCCCGGTGCTCATCGGGGTCGACGGCGGGGCCGATGCGCTGATCGAGAGCGGCTACCGTCCCGACCTCATCGTCGGGGACATGGACTCGGTGTCCGACGCCGCGCTGTCGTGCGGGGCGGAGCTGGTCGTGCACGCCTACCGCGACGGGCGTGCCCCCGGACTGCCGCGGCTGGAGGAGCTGGGTGTGCCCAGCGTGGTCTTCCCCGCCACCGGGACCAGCGAGGACATCGCCATGCTGCTCGCCGACGACAAAGGCGCCGAGCTGATAGTGGCGGTGGGCACCCACGCGACCCTGGTCGAGTTCCTGGACAAGGGTCGCTCGGGGATGGCGAGCACCTTCCTCACCCGGCTGCGCGTCGGAGGAAAGCTGGTCGACGCCAAGGGAGTGAGCCGGCTCTATCGCAGCCGGGTGTCCAGCGCCCAGCTGGCGCTGCTGATCGTCGCCGGGCTGTTCGCGTTGGTGGTCTCCATGGTGGCCACCGAAGGCGGCCAGCTCGCCATCACCGTCGGCCAAGCCCGCTGGGACGCGTTCTTCTTCTGGGTTCAGGGGCTCTTCTGACGTGATCGACTTCCGCTACCACATCGTCTCGCTCGTGGCCGTCTTCCTCGCGCTCGGCGTCGGGATCGTGCTCGGCTCCGGTCCGCTGGACGAGCAGATCCAGGGCGCGCTGGAGACCCAGACCGAAGACCTGCGCGGTGACCAGAAGAACCTCCGGGAGAAGGTTGCGGACCTCGAACGTCAGGTGGGTGTCGGCGAGGACTTCGCCGAGGAGGTCGCCGCGCCGATCACCGCCCGGCAGCTCGTCGACCGCAGCGTGGTGATCTTCAAGCTGCCCGACACCGACAACGACCTGGTCGACGAGACCACGCAGTCGTTGGAGCGCGCCGGCGCCACGGTGAACGGGACCGTCGAGATCACCGACGTCTACGTCGACCCCACCAAGGCCAAGGCCCCCCTCGAGGACCTTGCGCTCCGCCTGGTTCCGCCCGGGGTCGAGTTCGCGGACGGCGCCACCGCGATCGAACGGGTCGGGACGGTTCTGGCGCGGGCGACCGTCGCTAGGGACCGAGCAGACACCCAAGAGATCGACCAGCGGGCCGCCGAGGTGCTCGCGGGCCTGCAGGAGCTCGGCGCCATCGAGGTCACCGGCGACCCGGGGCGACTCTCCGAGCTGGCCGTGATCGTCGCGCCGGCCGCCCCGGCCGGCGACGACGCCGCAGCTGATGTGGAAGCGCGAGCAGCAACAGATGAGGCGCTGCTCGGCCTCACCACCGCCCTGGACGACGGCAGTCGAGGCGTCGTGGTCACCGGCCCGCGGCCGTCCGCCGCAGCAGGTGCCTTTGTCTCGACCGTGCGCGGCTCCGACGACAGCGCACGGGGGGTCTCGACGATCGACGTCGCCGACTCGACGATCGGCCAGATCGCCTTGGTTCTCGCGCTCGTGGAGCAGACCCGTGGTGCAGCGGGTTCCTACGGCACGGGCGACGGCGTCGACAGCGTCCTGCCGGACATCTCCGGCGGCGACGGCTCGTGAGCCGGGCCGGCCTGATCTGGTCGGCCGCCTCGGGTGCGGCGGCGACGGCCGCCGCCCATTGGTCGTTCAACGCCCGGCGCGGGGACGGGAGTCCGGGCTCCGCGCGCTGGACCCGCACCAACCACCGCGGCGAGAAGGTCACGCTGCTCGAGGGTCCCACCGTGGTGGCCGGGCTGGCGGCGGGGGCGGCCGTCGCTCCCGGGGTGAGCGGCCCGCTGCGCCGGGCGGCCGTGGCTGCCGCTCTCGGTGCCGGATGCTTTGGTGTCTACGACGACCTCGCCGGTCGCGGTGACCGGCGCGGCATCCGCGGCCACCTGGGTGCGCTCGCCCGCGGCGAGGTGACCAGCGGGGCCGTGAAGATTGCCGGCATCGGCGCGACCGGGCTGGCAGCCGCCTGGCTCTCGGGCCGCCGCGGTGCCGGGCTGGTCGTGTCCGGCGGGGTGGTCGCATCGACCGCCAACCTGGTCAACCTGCTGGACCTGCGGCCGGGTCGCGCGCTCAAGGCCGGGCTCGTGCTGACGATCCTCGACGGGCGCAGGGGCGCCGATGCGGCACGGCTCGCCGCCGTGGCTGCCGGGAGCGCACTCGTCGTACTGCCTGCCGATCTGCAGGAGCGGTCGATGCTCGGCGATGCCGGGGCCAACGCCCTCGGGGCGGTGCTCGGCACCGTGGCTCTCGCGCGCGCGGACGCCCCCTCGAGGCTGTTGCTGCGGCTGGGCGTCCTCACCGCGCTCACCCTTGCCAGCGAGCAGGTCAGCTTCACCCGGGTGATCGAGGCGACGCCCGGGCTGCGCGAGCTCGACCGCGTGGGCCGGCGCCCACAGCCGGCGTGAGCACCCGACGGGCGCTGCTCGTCCCTGCGGGACTGCTCGGAGCGGCGGCGCTGATCGCCGGGGTGACCGCGCTCAGCCGGGTGCTGGGCTTCGGCCGGTGGCTGGTGTTCTCCGAGACGGTGACCGACTCGTGCCTCGGCACGGCCTACTCCACCGCCAACATGCTGCCCAACATCGTCTTCGAGGTGGTGGCCGGGGGCGCGCTGGCAAGTGCCGTGGTGCCGCTGGTCGGCGCACAGCTGGCACGCGGCGAGACCGAGTCGGTGCGCCGGACGTCGTCGGCGCTGCTGACCTGGTCGGTCCTCGTGCTGGTCCCTCTGTCGCTGGTCGCGATGGTGGTGGCAGCGCCACTGATGTCGGCGCTGGTCGGGTCGCCGCGCGGTTGTGACGGGTCGGGCGCCGGTGACGTGGCGGCCCGGATGTTCGTGTTCTTCGCCCCGCAGATCCCGCTCTACGGCCTCGCCGTCGTGTGCGGCGGCATCCTCAACGCGCACCGCCGCTACCTCGCGGCAGTGGCCGCGCCGCTTGTCTCCGCCGTGGTGGTGATCGGCACCTATCTGGCGCTCGGCGTCGGCTACGACGGCAGCCGCAACGACCTGAGCGCGCTGCCCCGCCGATGGGAGGTGGTGCTCGCGGCCGGCACCACTGCTGGCGTGCTGGCGCTCGCGCTGACGACGCTCGGGCCGGTGGCCAGGCTGGGTCTCGGGCTGCGGCCGACGCTGCGTTTCCCCTCCGGCGTGGCGGTGCAGGCACGCCGGCTTGCCGTTGCCGGCCTGGCGGGCCTGGTCGCGCAGCAGATCTCGGTGCTGGTCGTGATCGTGCTGGCAAACCGCGACGGCGGCGCGCTGAACGTCTACCAGTACGCATGGGCGGTCTACCTGCTGCCCTATGCCGTCCTGGCCGTGCCGATCGCGACCAGCGCCTTCACCGCACTGGCCGGGCAGTCCGGCCGTGGCGACGAGGCGGCATTCCGGCGCACCACAGCCAGGACAACGCGTGCCGTGCTGCTCGTATCGCTCCTGGGCGCGGCCGTCCTGGTCGGCACGGCGGCGCCGGTCGCTCGCACGTTCCTCTCCGGCGCCGGGGGCGGTGCCCCGCCATGGCAGCTGTCGTGGGCGCTGGTGGCGTTCGCCCCGGGCCTGGTGGGCTACGGGCTCGTTGCTCATCTGGGTCGGGTGCTCTATGCCCAGCACGCCGGCCGCGCGGCAGCAGTCGCCACCGTTGCCGGGTGGGCGGTGGTGGCGGTCGTCTCGGTGGTGGCGGTGGCGACCGTCCCGGTCGGCTGGACCGTCACCGCGCTCGGTGCCGCCAACTCGGCCGGGATGCTGGTGGCGGGAGCTCTGCTGCTGGGTGCCCTTGCTCGTCGTACGGGCTCGGAAAGCCTTGCCGGCGTTGGGAGAGCGGGCGGCGCGGGCGTCGCGGGTGCGGTTGTCGGTGCGGCCGCTGCCGGCGGCCTCGCGGCCGTCGTCGAGGTGAGCGGGAAGGTCGCCAACGGGCTGTTGGCGGGCGGGCTCGCGGTGCTCGCCGCGGGCGCCTGCGCCGGGGTCGTCTATGTCCTCGACGGGAGCGACCTGCGGGCGCTGATGCGCAGGCGGTACGCCGATGGCTGACCCGCGCCGGCTGCGCATCGCTCTCGTGCTGGGCACCAGCGGAGGGGGAGTCGGCCGGCACGTCGCTTCGCTGGCTGCCGGGCTCGGTGCCGCCGGCCACGACGTGCTTGTGGTGGGGCCGGCCGAGACCGATGCCGTGTTCGGCTTCACCAGCGCGGGCGCGCGGTTCGCTCGATGGGACATCAGCGACCGGCCGCGCCCGACCGGTGACGTGCGGGCCGTGCGACGGCTCCGCGGGCTGTTTTCCGGTGCCGATGTGGTGCACGCGCACGGGCTGCGGGCGGGCGGTCTCGCGGTCATCGCACTGCGGTCCCTCCGGGCAAAGCGTCGTGCAGGGCCGCCGCTGGTGGTGACCCTGCACAACGCGTTGCTCGCTCCCGGCGCTGTCGCACTGGCCTACGGCGTGCTGGAGCGACTGGTCGCGAGGGGCGCGTCGGTCGTGCTCGGGGTGTCGGCCGACCTGGAGGACAGGATGCGACGGCTCGGTGCCCGCGAGGTCGGCGCTGCGGTGGTGCCGTCACCGAGCGGCCCGGTGTCGGTGCGCGACCCGGCGGACACTCGAGCCGAGCTGGGTGCCGAAGGTCCCCTCGTGGTTACCGTCGGGCGGCTGGCCGAGCAGAAGGGACTGCCGCTGCTTCTCGACGTCGCAGGCAGGTTCGCCGACCGGTCACCGCGGCCGACGTTCGTCGTGGCGGGCGACGGCCCGCTCGAGGACCCGCTGCGCCGGCGGATCGACGCCGAGCGGCTGCCGGTGCGGCTGCTCGGCCGGCGCGCCGATGTACCCGACCTGCTCGCCGCGGCGGACGTGGTGGTGGTCCCGAGCCAGTGGGAGGGCCAGCCCCTCGTCGTACAGGAGGCTCTGCGCGCGGGGGCGCCACTGGTCGCGACGGCGGTCGGCGGGATCCCTTATCTCGTGGGTGACGCAGCAGTTCTGGTGCCCTACGGCGACCCGGCCGCCCTCGCCGACGCGGTCGCCACACTCCTGGACGACCCCGCCGGACGAGACTGGCTCGCAGCGACGGCGCGCGCCCGGGCAGCCGAGCTGCCCGACGACGCCGACGCGGTGGACGCGGTGCTGGCCGTCTACCGGCGGTTGTGCTGATAGTCTCGAAGCCCGTGGACGGACTGATTCTTCAGTCGCACACCTGACCACGGGAGCCCCCATTGGCCGCGTCGCAGTCGACCAAGCACATCTTCGTGACGGGTGGCGTCGCCTCCTCCATCGGCAAGGGCCTCACCGCGTCCGGCCTCGGTCACCTGCTGCGCTCGCGCGGGCTGCGCGTGACCATGCAGAAGCTCGACCCCTATCTCAACGTCGACCCCGGCACGATGAACCCGTTCCAGCACGGCGAGGTCTTCGTGACCGACGACGG
>Ga0136617_10007036_pt1 | contig 10035 bp, 11 predicted proteins | sample AntDrymUQ3222106_2_FD_129672 | JGI IMG/M metagenome (GOLD analysis project Ga0136617, IMG submission 129672) | Polar desert sand microbial communities from Dry Valleys, Antarctica - metaG UQ322 (21.06) | ecosystem: Environmental > Terrestrial > Soil > Desert | place: Antarctica: Dry Valley... | reverse complement strand
GCCGCCGCTCTAACCGACGCGAGTCCGGCCGCCGCTCGAACCGACGCGAGTCCGGCCGCCGCTCCGCGGCGACCATGACGACTCGCGTCGGAGACCGCCCAAGATCCGCAGGTAGCAGCGCCGGGCTCAGCCCGGCGCTGCCGTCAGGCTGATCGTTTCGCTGCCGCGGCCGGCTTCGCCGGTCGCGGCCTGGTCGGCTGTCGGATGGCCGTTCGTTCGTCGTGAATCGTCATGGCACTCGCGAAGCGAGTGCCGGATTCACGACGAAGCAGCGACGGCTTGCCCCTTGCCGGTCTCCTTGGCGCGGAACAGGGCCTCGTCTGCCCGCTCGAAGAACGACACCGCGTCGTCCTCGGGCGTGAGCTCGGCGATCCCGGCGGAGAGATGGAGCCGGTCGGCGGCGCCCGTCGGGCGGGTCGAGACCGCGAACTGCAGGCGCCGGTAGAGCTGCTCTGCGTCGGCGAGCTCGGACTCCGGCAGGATCACGGCGAACTCGTCGCCGCCGACCCTGCAGGCGATGTCTGCGCTTCGGACGACCGAGCGCACGCGCTCGGCGAGCTGCGCGAGCACGGAGTCCCCGGAGAGGTGGCCGACGCGCTCGTTGATCGCCTTGAAGTCGTCGATGTCGAAGACGACGAGCGCGAGCCGGCGGTCGTACCGCTGGGCGCGCGCGACCTCGCGGGCGAGGGTGTCGTGGAAGTACCGGCGGTTGTGCAGGCTCGTGAGGGCGTCGAGGTCGGCGAGCTTTCGCGCCTCGCGGAAGCGCCGCGCGTTCTCGATCGCCGGCCCCGCGTTCGCGGCCAGGTCCTCGAGTGAGGCCACTTCCTCCTCGGTCGGCTCGCGCTCGCCCTCGCGCCAGAAGACGGCCAGCGTGCCGATCGGCTCCTCGCCGTCGCTTCGAAGCGGGACGACGAGGCCGCCGCGGATGAGGTCGCCGTTCGCCTCGGCCTGCTCGGCCGCGTAGCGGTAGGAGACCTCGACCGCGCGCGCGTCCCGGTCGCTCGGAGGGGCTGCGACTGGATGCTTGGCCGCCTCCTCGGGCGAGAGCCCGAGCGTCGCGATCACGGGCCCGTTCTCGTCCTGCGGGACGACGATCATCGCCGCGTCGACGAGTGGAAGGGCGGAGGCGGACTCGAGCGCGCGGGAGAGGACGTTGTCGAGGTCGATCGTCGAGCCGATCGCCGAGAGCTGGCGCGAGCGCTTGCCCTCCTCCTGCTCGCGCTCGAGCTCGCGCGCGAGATCGTCGAGCATCTGCTCGAACCGGGTGTTCGAGGCCTCGAGCATGCGCTCGAGCTGCGTGCTCGACTCCCGCCGGTTGCGCAGGACGACGTAGAAGACGACGAGCGAGAGTGCGAGCGCACCCGCAGCAGCCGCCGCTGCGGAGACGACCGCGATCCAGGTTGTGCTGTCCATCAACAAAGCAGGCTTCCCTCTGTCTCTCGCCCTTTCCGTCTGTTAACGCAGCGCAGCGCGCCGCAGCTACCGCGTCCTCAGACGAACCTTCCCCGGACTGTAGATCGGTTTTCCCGATTGGGCTACCCTCTGCGGCCGTTTTGCGACCGGATCGGGTTTGCTGCTACCCTTCCGCCAGGTTGGAGCGGGTGCGCCCGTCCGGCCTTTCTTTGCGTCTGGAATCGAAAGAGAAGAGAGCCGTGCCGACTGTCAATCAGCTCGTTCGCAAGGGCCGCAAGGTGCCGCGGACGAAGATGAAGACCCCGGCGCTCCGCGGAGCCCCGCAGAAGCGCGGCGTCTGCACGCGCGTCTACACGGCCACGCCGAAGAAGCCGAACTCGGCCCTTCGGAAGGTAGCGCGCGTCCGGCTCACGAACCAGATGGAAGTCACGTCCTACATCCCCGGCGAGGGCCACAACCTGCAGGAGCACTCGGTCGTGCTGATCCGCGGTGGCCGCGTGAAGGACATGCCTGGGGTGCGCTACAAGGTCATCCGCGCCGCTCTCGACACGGCCGGCGTCTCGGACCGGCGCCAGGGCCGCTCCAAGTACGGCGCGAAAAAGGCTTAGCCATGCCGCGCCGAGCAGAGATTCCAGTACGGACGCTCGATCCTGACCCCGTTTACCACTCGCAGCTCGTGACCCAGCTCGTGAACCGGATCATGACGCGCGGGAAGAAGTCGACGGCCGAGCAGATCGTCTACTCGGCGCTCGACCGAGTGGGCGAGAAGACCGGCCGTCCGCCCGCAGACGTGCTCGAGCAGGCCGTGAAGACCGTGACCCCCGTGCTCGAGGTTCGCTCGCGCAGGGTCGGCGGCGCGAACTACCAGGTGCCCGTCGAGGTGCCGCAGCGCCGCGCGCGCACGCTCGCGGTCCGCTGGATCGTCACGTACTCGCGCGACCGGCGCGAGAAGCACATGGAGGAGAAACTCGCGAACGAGATCCTGGATGCGCTGAACCAGCAGGGCGGCGCGTTCAAGCGGAAGGACGACCTCTACCGGATGGCGCAGGCCAACAAGGCCTTCGCGCACTACAGGTGGTAGGGGGAGCCATGGCGGAAACGACGGCAACGGTCTCCGGCGGCAAGGTCGGCCTCGAGAAGGTCCGGAACATCGGGATCATGGCCCACATCGACGCGGGCAAGACCACGACGACGGAGCGGATCCTCTATTACACCGGGCGCACCCACAAGATGGGCGAGGTGCACGAGGGCGCGGCAACGATGGACTGGATGGCGCAGGAGCAGGAGCGCGGCATCACGATCACCTCTGCCGCGACCACGGCCGCGTGGCGCGATTTTCGTATCAACATCATCGATACGCCCGGGCACGTTGACTTTACGGTCGAGGTCGAGCGCAGCCTGCGCGTCCTCGACGGCGCGATCGCCGTCTTCGACTCGGTCGCAGGCGTCGAGCCGCAGTCCGAGACCGTCTGGCGCCAGGCCGACCACTACTCCGTCCCACGGATCGCCTTCATCAACAAGATGGACCGCGTCGGCGCCGACTTCTTCGGCTCCGTCCAGTCGATGATCGACCGCCTCGGCGCGCATCCCGTGCCGATCCACCTGCCGATCGGGCAGGAGGAGCACTTCCGCGGCGTGGTCGACCTCGTCGAGATGCGCGCGGTCACCTGGACCGACCTGCTCGGGATGGAGATGGAGACAGGAGAGATCCCTGAGGAGCTCCGCGAGCAGGCCGACGAGTACCACCACCAGCTGATCGACTCGATCGCCGAGCACGACGAGGAGCTGCTCGAGACGTACCTGACGGACGAGAGCGCGGTCACACCCGACATGCTCCGGCGCGCGCTTCGTACGGCGAGCCTCGCGACGGTGGTCACGCCCGTCCTCTGCGGCTCCGCCTTCAAGAACAAGGGCATTCAGCCGCTCCTCGACGCGGTCATCGATTATCTGCCGAGCCCGCTCGACGTCCCGCCGGTGCACGGGCTCGACCCGCGCACCCAGAAAGAGCTCTCGCGCCGCCCCTCGGAGGATGAGCCGTTCTCCGCGCTCGCCTTCAAGGTCATGAGCGACCCGTTCGTCGGGAAGCTGACCTACTTCCGCGTCTACTCGGGGAAGGTCAAGGCCGGCGAGCGCGTCCTGAACGCGACGAACGGCAAGACCGAGCGCGTCGGACGGCTGCTCCAGATGCACGCGAACCACCGCGAGGAGCGCGAGGAGATCGGCGCCGGCGAGATCGTTGCGGCCGTCGGCCTGAAGCAGACGACGACGGGCGACACGCTCGCAGTCGACTCCGCCCCGATCCTGCTCGAGTCGATGACGTTCCCGGACCCGGTCATCGCCGTCGCGATCGAGCCGAAGACCAAGGGCGACCAGGACAAGCTCTCACAGGGCCTTCAGCGCCTGACCGAGGAAGATCCGACCTTCCGCGTCCGGACGGATGACGAGACGGGACAGACGCTCATCTCCGGGATGGGCGAGCTGCACCTCGAGATCATCGTCGACCGGCTCATGCGCGAGTTCAGCGTCGACGCGAACGTCGGGCGACCGCAGGTCGCCTACCGCGAGACGGTGCACAAGCGCGTGGAGAAGGTGCAGGGGCGCTTCGTCCGCCAGACGGGCGGACGCGGCCAGTACGGCCACGCGGTGATCAACATGGAGCCGGCCGCGCCGGGCGAGGGCTACGAGTTCATCGACAAGATCGTCGGAGGCAAGATCCCGCGCGAGTACATCGCCCCGGTCGACCTCGGGATCCAGGAGGCGATGGAGTCCGGGATCCTCGCCGGGTACCCCGTCGTCGACATCCGGATCGAGCTCGTCGACGGGTCGTACCACGACGTCGACTCGAGCGAGATGGCCTTCAAGGTCGCCGGCTCGATGGCGTTCAAGACCGCCATGGAGCGCGCGAAGCCGAAGCTCCTCGAGCCCGTCATGGCCGTCGAGGTCGTGACCCCTGAGGAGTACCTCGGCGACGTGATGGGGGACCTGAACTCACGGCGCGGGCGCGTCGAGGGCCTCGAGCCGCGCGGAAACGCTCAGGCGATCAAGGCCCACGTGCCCCTCGCGACCATGTTCGGCTATGCGACGGATCTGCGGTCGACGACCCAGGGCCGCGCCACGTTCACGATGCAGTTCGACCGTTACGAGGAGGCCCCGCAGTCGATCGCGACGGAGATCGTCGCCGCTGCACGGGGCACGTAACCGACCAAGGGAAATCGGAGGAGGAATGGCAAAGCAGAAGTTCGAGCGGACGAAGCCGCATGTCAACGTGGGCACGATCGGCCACATCGACCACGGCAAGACGACGCTCACAGCCGCGATCACGAAGGTGCTCGCAGACAAGGGAACGAACACGGCAGTGCGCGACTTCGCGTCGATCGACAACGCTCCCGAGGAGCGGCAGCGCGGGATCACGATCAACACTTCGCACGTCGAGTACGAGACGGAAGCCCGTCATTACGCGCACGTCGACTGCCCGGGGCACGCCGACTACATCAAGAACATGATCACGGGCGCCGCTCAGATGGACGGGGCGATCCTCGTGGTTTCGGCGGCCGACGGCCCGATGCCCCAGACGCGCGAGCACATCCTCCTCGCCCGCCAGGTCGAGGTGCCGGCGCTCGTCGTCGCGCTGAACAAGGCCGACATGGTCGACGACCCCGAGCTCCTCGAGCTCGTCGAGATGGAGGTGCGCGAGCTCCTCTCCCGCTACGAGTTCCCGGGCGACGACGTGCCGGTCATCCCGGTCTCGGCGCTGAAGGCGCTCGAGGGCGACGAGGAATGGGTCCCGAAGATCCTCGAGCTGATGGAGGCCGTGGATTCGTACATTCCCGAGCCCACGCGTGACGTGGACAAGCCGTTCCTCATGCCGATCGAAGACGTCTTCACGATCACGGGCCGCGGGACGGTCGTGACCGGCCGGATCGAGCAGGGCAAGATCGAGAGCGGCAACGAGGTCGAGATCGTCGGCATCCACCCGGCGGTGGCAAAGACCGTCGTGACCGGGCTCGAGATGTTCCAGAAGACGCTCGACTACGCCCAGGCCGGCGACAACGCGGGCGCGCTTCTCCGCGGGATCAAGCGCGAGGAGATCGAGCGTGGCCAGGTGCTCGCGAAGCCCGGCTCGATCACACCGCACACGAACTTCAGCGGCGAGGTCTATGTCCTCTCGAAGGACGAGGGCGGGCGCCACACGCCGTTCTTCAACGGCTACCGGCCGCAGTTCTACTTCCGGACGACGGACGTGACCGGCTCGATCAAGCTCCCGGAGGGCCAGGAGATGGTCATGCCGGGCGACAACACGAACATGGAGATCGAGCTCCACCAGCCGATCGCCATGGACGAGGGCCTCCGCTTCGCCATCCGCGAGGGCGGCCGCACCGTCGGCGCGGGCGTCGTCACAGGGATCAGCAAATAGGGATCACGTAGGGGCGGGCTTGCCCCGCCCGGAATCGAGACCAGACATGCCACAGCAAAAGATCCGGATCCGCCTGAAGGCGTATGACCACCAGCAGCTCGACCGCTCGGCGGTCCAGATCGTCGACACGGCGCAGCGAAGCGGGGCCACGGTCACCGGCCCCGTCCCGCTGCCGACGGAGAAGAACGTCTACTCGGTCATCCGCGGGCCCTTCAAGGACAAAGACTCGCGCGAGCACTTCGAGATCCGCACGCACAAGCGCCTGATCGACATCCACCAGCCGACGCCGAAGACGGTCGACTCGCTCATGCGGCTCGACCTCCCGGCGGGCGTCGACATCGAGATCAAATTGTGATGACGCGGAGCGCCATCGCATTCGTGGGGGCCGGACATGTCCGGCCCGGAAGGACCGCGGCGTGAAAGGCATCGTCGGCAAGAAGCTCGGGATGACCCAGATCTTCGAAGAGGAGACGGGTCGCCTCGTGCCGGTGACCGTGATCGCGGCCGGCCCGTGCCCCGTCGTCTCCGTCCGCATGCAGGACGTGGACGGCTACGACGCGGTCCAGCTCGCCTACGACGAGGTCGCCGAGCGCAAGCTCTCGCGGCCCGAGTTCGGGCACCTGAAGAAGAACGGCGTCGGTCCGCACCGCAAGCTTGTGGAGATCCGCGGGCCGCACGAGCTCACCCCGGGCGAGACCGTCACCGTCGAGGCCTTCGAGCCCGGCGAGAAGGTCAAGGTCTCCGGGATCTCGATCGGCAAGGGCTTCCAGGGGACGATCAAGCGGCACAACTTCAGCCGCGGCCCGGTCTCGCACGGCTCGCACAACGTGCGCGCGCCCGGCTCGATCGGCGCCTCGGCGACGCCCTCGCGCGTCTTCAAGGGAATGAAGATGGCCGGCCAGATGGGGGCGAAGAAGGTCACCCAGCTCGGGCTGACCGTCGTCGATCGCGTTCCCGAGGAGAACCTGCTCATCCTGCGCGGCGCCGTGCCGGGGCATCGCAACTCCACGGTCGTCATCCAAGAGGACAATCGCTGATGGCCGCTCCGAAGGCACCCCTGATGGACGCGTCCGGCAAGAAGACCAAGGACGTGTCGCTCGAGGAAGCCGTCTTCACCGCGGAGGTGAAGCCGCATCTCATCCACGAGACCGTGATCGCCGAAGCCTCTGCGGCCCGCCGCGGGACGCAGTCGACGAAGAGCCGTGGGCTCGTTTCGGGCGGCCGGGCCAAGCCCTGGCGCCAGAAGGGCACCGGCCGGGCGCGCGCGGGCACCACCCGTGCCGCTCAGTTCACCGGCGGTGGCCACGCCTTCGCGCTGCAGCCACGGTCATACGGCGGCAAGGTGAATCGGAAGGCGCGCAAGGCCGCGCTCCGGGGTGCCCTGGCAGCGCACGCGACGCGCGGGTCGCTCGGGATCGTCGACGTGAGCGCCTTCGACACGCCCTCGACCAAGGCGGCCGTGGCGCTCGTCGCAGGCTGGGCGCCGACGCTCCCGCTCATGGTCGTGGCGCAGCCTGACGAGCTGGCGCTCGTCAAGTCGTTCCGAAATCTCGAGCGGGTGCTCGTGCTCGAGCCCTCCGAGGTCGAGGTGGGCGCGCTCGTCTGGGCTCGCTCGCTCCTCGTGACCGAGTCGGCCCTTGCGCGGATCCAGGAGGTAGCCGCCTGATGGCCCTCGAGTCCCGCCAAGTGTTGATCGCCCCGGTCGTCTCCGAGAAGAGCTACAGCCTGATCGAGGACAACAAGTACTCCTTCCGCGTCCACGAGCGGGCGCACAAGACGCAGATCCGCCAGGCCGTCGAGGAGCTCTTCGACGTCAAGGTCGAGGGCGTGAACATCGTCAAGGTCAAGTCGAAGCCGAAGCGCCGTGGCGTCTCGCGCGGCACGAGGCCCGGCTGGAAGAAGGCGATCGTCCAGCTCCGCGCCGGTGACCGCATCGAGATCTTCGAGGGGGTCGCCGTATGACGAGCCCATTCGTCGCGCGCTCGTGTAGGGGCCGGACTTGTCCGGCCCGCGAAGGAGCAGAAGCCCTATGCCGCTGAGAAAATTCAAGCCCACGAGCCCCGGGAAGCGGTTTCGCACGGTCTCGGACTTCGCCGACGTGACCAAGAAGACGCCGGAGAAGAGCCTGGTCGAGCCGATCAAGAAGACCGGCGGGCGAAACAACAACGGCCGCATCACGACGCGCCACCAGGGTGGCGGGCACAAGCGCCGTTACCGAATCATCGACTTCAAGCGCACGAAGGACGGCGTCCCGGCCAAGGTGGCCGCGATCGAGTACGACCCGAACCGGTCGGCCCGGATCGCGCTCCTCCACTACGTCGACGGCGCGAAGTCCTACATCCTCGCGCCCGCACGCCTGCGGGTCGGCCAGATGGTCGAGTCCGGGCCTGAGGCGGACATCAAGCCCGGGAACGCGCTCCCGCTCGCGAACATCCCGACCGGCACGCTCGTTCACAACGTCGAGCTCAAGCCAGGGCGCGGCGGCCAGATGGCGCGAAGCGCCGGCTCGGGCGTGCAGCTCGTCGCGAAGGAAGGCGACTACGCGACGCTACGGCTTCCCTCCGGGGAGATGCGCAGGGTCACGGCGACCTGCCGCGCCACGGTGGGCCAGGTCGGGAACGTCGACCACGAGAACATTTCGAGCGGCAAGGCGGGTCGCAGCCGCTGGCTGGGCAAGCGCCCGACCGTGCGCGGCTCGGCCATGAACCCCGTCGACCATCCACACGGAGGCGGCGAGGGCAAGTCGAAGGGCGGCCGCCATCCCGTCACCCCGTGGGGCGTCCCGACGCTCGGGAAGCGCACGCGCAAGAAGCACAAGGCCTCGGACAAGCTGATCGTCCGCGCCCGCCGGCGCGGAAAGGAGCGCAGGTAGTTGAGTAGATCAAGCAAGAAAGGCCCGTTCGTGGACGAGCGGCTCATGTCGCGCGTCGAGGCCATGAACGCCTCCGGCGAGAAGCGGCCGCTTCGCACCTGGTCGCGCACCTCGACCGTCTTCCCCGAGATGGTCGGGCACACGATCGCCGTGCACGACGGGCGCAAGCACGTCCCGGTCTTCATCACGGAGTCGATGGTCGGCCACAAGCTCGGCGAGTTCGCGCCGACGAGGACGTTCCGCGGCCACTCCGGCGACAGGCAGGTCAAGCGCTAACGATGGCCACCGTCGAGGCACCGCAGACAGAGGTTCGCGCGCAGGCGCGCTACGTGCGCACGGCGCCGCGCAAGGCGCAGCTCGTCGCGGATCAGATCCGCGGCCGCACCGTGCCCGAGGCCCGCACGATCCTCGCCTTCATGACGCGCGACGCCGCACGCGATCTGGAGAAGGTCCTGAACTCCGCGGTCGCGAACGCCGAGATGAACCACGGCCTCGCGGGCGACGAGCTCGTCGTCTCCGCCGCGTTCATCGGCGCCGGCCCGACGCTGAAGCGCTGGCGCGCCCGCGCGCGCGGCCGCGTCGCGCGGATCCGCAAGCGCACCTGCCACATCACGATCAAGCTCGCGCAGCCCGATGGCAGCGCCATCCCCGAGGCGCGCAGCGCGCCCGCGACGGTGACGCCCGAGGCGCCGACCGAGGCGAAGCCGAAGCGCGGGTCGCGGAAGAAGCCCGAGGTCGCCGAGACCACTGAGGCCGTCGAGACCGCCGAGGAGAAGCCGAAGACGCGCCCGAAGCGGGCCCAGAAGCCGAAGGCCGACCAGCCGAAGGCGGAGGAGAAGCCGAAGCGCGCGCGCGCGGCCAAGCCGAAGGTCGAGGCCGCAGACGAGAAGCCCAAGCGCACCACGCGCAAGAAGAAGACCGATGAAGGAGAGGCCAGCTAGATGGGACAGAAGGTTCATCCCGGCGGCCTGCGGGTCGGCATCATCCATGACTGGAAGTCCAACTGGTACACGGGGACGAAGGAGTTCCCGGCCTACCTGATCGAGGACGTCAAGATCCGGGAGCACATCTACGGGAAGCTCGGCCATGCCGGGCTCTCGGACATCCTGATCCGCAAGGACAAGCAGCGGATCACGATCGACATCTACACCGCCCGCCCCGGGATCGTGATCGGGAAGTCGGGCGCCGAGGTGGACGCCCTCCGCAAAGACGTGCACGGCATGACGCAGAAGAACGTCCACATCAACATCAACGAGATCAAGCGCCCCGAGCTCGACGCGAAGCTCGTCGCGCAGTCGATCGCCGAGCAGCTGCAGAACCGCGTCAGCTTCCGCCG
>Ga0136617_10007035_pt1 | contig 10035 bp, 9 predicted proteins | sample AntDrymUQ3222106_2_FD_129672 | JGI IMG/M metagenome (GOLD analysis project Ga0136617, IMG submission 129672) | Polar desert sand microbial communities from Dry Valleys, Antarctica - metaG UQ322 (21.06) | ecosystem: Environmental > Terrestrial > Soil > Desert | place: Antarctica: Dry Valley... | reverse complement strand
GGGGGCTTTGATCTCCTGTGGTCCTTCCCGGTCGTTCTGCTGGCCATCGCGCTGGGCACGGCGCTGGCCATCGGCGGCCTGGAGCTCGGGCCGGTGACCATCGAGGGCGACTCGCTGTGGATCCCCATCCTGGTGCTCGGCGCCGTCTACGTGCCCTACCTGGGCCGGCCGATACGCGGGCAGGTCATCGCCCTGCGTGAGTCCGGCTGGGTGGAGGCGGCCGAGGCCCAGGGCCTGGGCGCTCCGCGGATCATGGTGGCTGAGATCCTGCCGAACCTCGCCTCGACCCTGCTGGTCTTCGGGACGCTGATCGTCGCCAACAACATCCTCACCGAGGCCGGGCTGTCGTTCCTGGGGGCCGGGATCCAGGGCCCGTCGTGGGGGTCGATCATCGCGGAGGGCGTCGACCGGCCGACCACCGCGCCGCACCTGGCGATCGTGCCCGGCCTGGCGATCGTCGCCACGGTGCTCGCGCTGAACGTCGTCGGGGACGGCCTGCGCGCGGCGCTGGACCCGCGCGCCCGGGTGAGCCTGCGATGAGGGGTTTCGTGGCCCGCCGGATGGCCGGGATGGCGCTCGTGCTGCTCGCGGTCTCCCTCACCGCCTTTCTCGTCTTCAACGTGATCCCGGGCGGCGATCCGACCGTGCGCATCGCCGGGCGCAGCGCGAGCGAGCAGACGCGCGCGCAGGTGCGTGAGGACTTCGGCTTCGACCGCTCCTATCCCGTCCAGTACGTGCGGCTCATGGGTCAGGTGCTCGACGGGACGCTGACCTCCTATCCCGATCGCGTCAACGTCCGCGACGAGATCGTCCGGGGGATCCCCGCGACGGCGTCGCTGGTGATCGGGGCCGCGGTGATCTGGGTCCTCTTCGGCGTCGGATTCGGCGTGCTCAGCGCGCGCTACGCCGGCCGCTGGCCCGACCGCGTCGTCGGTGCGCTGGCGATGGTCGCGATCTCCCTGCCGGTGTTCTGGGTCGGAGCAATGCTCCTCTACTACCTGACCTACCGCGTCGAGCTGTTCCCGCCGGGCGGCTACGTCGGCCTGAGCGAGGACCCGGGGGGCTGGCTCACGCACCTGCTGCTGCCCTGGTTCACGCTCTCGCTGCTGTTCATCGGGGTCTACGCGCGCGTGCTGCGGACGTCGATGCTCGATGCCGAGCACGAGGACTACGTGCGCACCGCCCGCGCCAAGGGCCTCTCCGAGCGCCGGGTCATGACGCGCCATGTGCTGCGCAACGCGCTCGTCCCCCTCGTCACGCTGTTCGGTCTGGACTTCGGCGCGGCAATCGGCGGCGGCGCCATCCTCACCGAGGCGGTCTTCGACCTGCACGGTGTCGGCCAGTACGCGGCCGGCGCGGTGGACTCCCTCGACCTCCCGCCCGTCATCGGCACGACGCTCTACGCCGCCTTCTTCATCGTGCTGATGTCGGCGCTGGTCGACATCGTCTACGGCTGGCTGGATCCGCGGGTGCGCGTCGATGGCTGAGCCGGTGCTGCGCGTGGAGGACCTCGAGGTGGCCTACGCGACCGCCGCCGGACCGGCCCGCGCCGTGCGCGGCGTCTCCTTCGCGGTCGCCCCCGGCGAGACCCTGGCGATCGTCGGCGAGTCGGGCTGCGGGAAGTCCAGCGCCGCCCACGCGGTGATGGGACTGCTCGACGCTCGGCGCGCCTCGGTGACCGGGCGGGTGCAGCTCGGTGCGCGCGAGCTGCTCGGGGCCTCCCACACCGAGCGGCGTTTGGTGCGCGGCGGCGAGCTGGCGATGGTCTTCCAGGACCCGCTGACGTCACTGAACCCGGTGCAGCGCGTCGGCACCCAGATCGCCGAGCAGCTGCACGCCCACCGTGCGATCGGGCGTGCCGCGGCGCGCGAGCGCGCCGTCGAGCTGCTGGGCCGCGTGCGCATCGCCGCGCCCGCGGCGACCGTCGACGCCCACCCCCACGAGCTCTCGGGCGGGATGCGCCAGCGCGTGATGATCGCCATGGCCCTGGCCAACGAGCCCCGGGTCCTCATCGCCGACGAGCCCACGACCGCCCTGGACGTCACGATCCAAGCCCAGATCCTCGACCTGCTGGCCGGCCTGCGCGTGGAGCTGGGCCTCGCGCTGATCCTGATCACCCACGACCTCGGCGTCGTCGCGGAGATCGCCGACCGCGTCCTGGTCATGTACGCCGGCCGGATCGTGGAGGCGGGATCACCCGCCGAGGTCTTCCTCGATCCCCAGCATCCCTACACCTGGGGGCTGCTCGGCGCCATCCCGCGCGTGGACCGGCCGGTCGCGCCGCGCCTGCCCGCCATCGCGGGGCTGCCACCCTCCCCGCTGGCGCCGCCGGCGGGGTGCCCGTTCCAGGCGCGCTGCCCGCACGCCGTGGCCGCCTGCGCGGAGCTGCCCGCCCTGGAGGCACGGGCCGGCGCGCTCGGCCATGCCGACCGCTGCGTGCTGTCGCCGACGGTCAAGCGTGCGCGCCGCGAGGTCGTCGGGCGGATCGGCCTGGAGGTGTCGGCGTGACGAGCGCCGCGCTCCTGGAGGCCGTCCACCTCGAGCACCGCTACGGCGCGGTCCGCGCCCTGGACGACGTGTCGCTGGCCATCGCGCCCGGTGAGACGTTCGGGCTCGTGGGCGAGTCGGGCTGTGGCAAGTCGACGCTCGCGCGCGCGCTGCTGGGGCTGCTGGAGCCCACCGCAGGGACCGTGCGCTTCGACGGACGCGACATCGCCGGCCTGGGCCGCCGCGCGCGCCGTGCGCTGTGCGGTGAGCTCCAGATCGTCTTCCAGGACCATTCCGGATCGCTTAACCCGCGTCGCCGGGTCGACCGGATCGTCCGTGACCCCATGCGCCGGCACGACCCGAACGGGTCCGAGGGCCTTGAGGCGCGCGTCGCGGCGCTGCTGGAGCAGGTCGGGCTGAGCGCCGAGCAGGGCGCGCGCTTCCCCCACGAGCTCTCGGCGGGCCAGCGCCAGCGGGTCGGCATCGCGCGCGCGCTGGCCCCCGCCCCCCGGCTGGTCATCGCCGACGAGCCCGTCTCGGCGCTCGACGTCTCCGTCCAGGCCCAGATCCTCAACCTGCTCTGTGACCTGCGCGACGAGCTGGGCGTGACGTGGCTGCTCATCGCCCACGATCTCGGCGTGGTGCGCCAGGTGTCAGACCGGATCGGCGTGATGTACCTCGGCAAGCTCGTCGAGGTCGCTCCCACGCCGGCGCTCTTCGCCCGGCCCGTCCATCCGTACACCGGGGCCCTGCTGGACGCCGGCCCCGTGCCCGACCCGCGGGCCTCGCGGCGCGCGCGCATCGTGCTCTCCGGCGATCCGGGCGATGCGGCCGACCCACCTCCGGGCTGCCGGTTTCATCCCCGCTGCCCGCGGGCGAGCGCGCTGTGCGCCGAGTCCGAGCCGCCGCTCGTGTCCTACGGAGCAGGGCGTCTTGCGGCCTGCCACCACCCCGCCGGGGTCACGCCGGAGGAGCTGGCCGGCGCACGCGTGGCGCCGGCGTCGCCGCGCTCGGCGGGCGATGCCCTGCCGCGCGCCCCCTACTCGTCAGCGGACTCGGGGGCGTCGTCCTCGCCGTCGTCCTCGTAGAGCGACTCGCGGGCGACCTCACGGCCGCCGCGGTCCCACAGGACGACGTCGATGAAGTCACCGCGGTAGTCGTCGGGAGCGACGAGGGTGAAGCGGTCCTCGACCAGCACGCATTGGTCCACCGCGAGCCCGGCCAGCTCGGCGGTGACGATCGCGCCCGCGCCCTTCACCGGGCGGCCCCAGACCAGGGTCACCGTCGCACTCTTGCCCTCCTCGCCGCGCCAGGCCCCGATGACCTCGTCGCCGAGGTCCAGGGTCCAGTCGGGATTGGCCTCCGCTGTCTCCGACGTGAAGTCGGCCGAGGCCTCGAGCTCGGAGGGCTCGGTGCCCTCGGACCCCGGAAGCCAGGAGACGTAGCCGAAGTACTCATACCCCTTGTCGGTGTGCGCGGTGGCCGGGAGGTAGGTGCGCCCTCCGTACGTGCGGTCGGGATACCAGGTGACGTCACCGGGCTCGCCGAGCTCCTCGCCCTCGGCGTCCACCGCGAGGCAGGCCGCGAAGAACTCGCCGCTCAGCTTCGTGGCCCAGCGGCCGTAGGGCGCCTTCTCCTGCGGTGGCTCGGCGGCGAAGCGGGGGACAAGGCGGTCGGTCGGCGGCATGCGGCGGCGGAGACTACCCGCCCGCCTCGAGCAGCAGGGTCACCGGCCCGTCGTTGACCAGCTCGACGGCCATCGCGGCGCCGAAGACCCCGCGCCGGGCCCCCAGCGCATCGCAGAACCGGGCCCACAGGGGTTCCGCCTGCGCGGCCGGGGCCGCCTCGCCCCACGACGGGCGATTGCCGCTCCCGGTGTCGCCGTAGAGGGTGAACTGGGAGACGCAGAGCACCTCGCGGCCGCCCAGCGGCTCGTTCATGCGCCCCTCCGCGTCTCCGAAGATCCGCAGCGCGGCGACCTTCGCGGCAAGCCGGTCGGCGGTCGCCTCGTCGTCGGCGTGGGTCACGCCGAGCAGGACCACGAGCCCCGCGCCGATCGCGGCTACGGGCTCACCGCCGGCGCTCACCGAGGCCCGGCTGACTCGCTGGACGAGCGCGCGCATGGCGCGCACCCTCTCAGACCACCGACGCGACGAGCCCGCCCGCGATCACGATCGCGGTACTCCAGGCCACGGCGGAGGAGACGAGCTTGAGATCGAGGCCGTACAAGTGGGCGACCACCAGCGAGTTGATCCCGCACGGCATCGCCGCCTGGATCAGGTAGGAGGCCGGCAGGTCGATGAACGGCGCCGCAAGGGCGAAGAGCAGGGCGGGCGCCACCAGCAGGCGCAGCCCCAGCACGGCGAGGACCGGGCGTGACAGCGGCGGTGGCACCGCCAGGTCTCCGTCCTCTGCCTCGCGTCCCAGGATCACCCCGACAGCGAAGAAACCGAGCGGGACGAGCGCGAAGACGAGGACGCGCGAGGCATCGACCAGGGCGTCGGGCGCGAGCGAGTCCGGCGCGAGCAGCGCTGCGATAACTGCGAGCAGCGGGGGGTTGCGCACGAAGAACGACCGGATGCGCTCGCCCGCGGTATCACCCGCCTTTGACCCGAATGCCGCGCCGACCGCGAAGACCGCACCGAAGAGGACCGGCGCGGTGACGATCGCGTCGTAGGCCGCGGCCTCGGCGAGCGCGTCTGAGCCCAGCAGCGCGACGACGAGCGGGAGCCCCACATAGCCGGTGTTCACCTGCATCACCGCGACCATCAGGGCGCCCGTGCCGGACCGGTCGAGGTGCAGGAGGCGCTTCCCGGCGACGTAGGCGAGCCCGCCGACGGCCAGGAGCATGAGGTGGGCGAACAGCAGGCCGCCGGCGACGTCGGTGTCCACCTCGAGCCGGGCGAGGTTGAAGAAGACGATGAACGGGACGAAGGCGTAGAGGATCACCGCGAGCACGCCGCGGGCGGCGCGCTCGGACCCCTCGCCCCAGCGCTGCTCGCAGCCGACCCCGACCGCCACCGAGGCGGCGATCGTCAGGGCGATCGCGATCACGCGTCGCGCAGCTCGGCGGCGGCCTGCTCCGGTGCGAGCACGTTGAGGTGCACGCCGGTGCCGAGCTCGAGGCCGGCCAGGTGGGTGAGGCGCGGGACGATGTCGATCCGCCAGCAGTAGTGCTCGGCGCCGCGGGGCGCCGTGCGGACCCAGAGGTTCAGCGGCGGGGAGCCCCCGAGTCGGCGGGCGAGGCGGCTCAGCCCGTCGTGCAGCAGGGCGGCGCCCGTGGGGCCGTCGCCGGAGAAGCCCGCCCGCCGCCGGCGCGGGGCGAGCATGAGCTGGAAGGGCAGCCGCGAGCCCCAGGGGGCGAAGAGCACTGCCTCGTCGTCGATGGCGACGATGCGCTCGCGGCGGCGGACCTCCTCCTGGACGAGGTCCTCGAGCAGGTTGGCGCCCATTGTGCGCGCGGCGTGCGCGCCGAAGCGCTCGCGCTCCCGGGCCACGGCGGCCGGGACGAAGTCCAGCGCGTAGAGCTGGGCGTGGGTGTGGGGCAGTGAGGAGCCCGCCTCCCGGCGCTCGTTGACCATGACGTGCACGTAGGCGGCCTCGGTGTGGGCGCGCATGCGCTCGCGCCACACCTCGACGGCCGCGGCGACCTGCTCGGGCGCGAGCTCGGCGAGCGACTGCACGGGGTCGGGCGCGTTGATGATCACCTCGTGCGCGCCCGTCGCCGCGACGCGGCCGAAGAGGTCGCGGTGGGACTCGGGCGGGGGTTCGGGCGCCTCGGGGGCGAGCGCCGGAAAGAGGTTGGGGACCACGCGCACGGTCCAGCCCGGCGTGTCCGGCGCGCCCCCCTGGGGCCGGACGGCGTGCAGCTCGGGCGGGGTGCGCGCCTCGTTGCCCTCGGCGAACGGGTCCGTGGCGGCATCGAGCGGGCCAGCCGGCTCGGCCGAGAAGCCGCCGCCCGGCCGCGCCGCGCGGTCGCCGGCCACGATCGCGCGATGGCCGGTCAGGGGGTCGATGCGGACCTCAGGCAAGGGGCTTCTCCATCTCCACGTGCTCGATCCCCGCCTCGACGAACGGGAGGCCGCGGTCCTTGTACCCCGCCCGGGCGTAGAGATCGCGGGTGTAGACCTGCGCGTGCAGCCGGATGATCCGCGCGCCCTCGTCGCGCGCGGCATCCTCGGCCGCCAGCAGGAGCTCGCGGCCCAGGCCGCGCCGGCGCTCGGCCGCGTCGACCGCGAGGCGGCCGAAGAGCGCCGCGTCGCCCGCGCGCACGAGGCGGCATGTGCCCAGCACGGCGCCGTCCTGCACCGCCACGAGGTGCACGGCCGCGGCGTCACGGCCGTCGACCTCCTCGTAGCGTGCCACCCCCTGCTCCTCGCAGAACACGCGCAGGCGCAGATCCCGGGCCGCCCCGAGCTCGGCGGCGTCCCGCGGGCGGCGGATCTCGAGTGGCATCGGGGGAGCGTCGCACACGCCCCACGGACATTCGCGTGCTCGTGCGATAGCATCCCGATGCATCGGGTGGAGGTCCGGAAGTTCCGACAGGGCCTCTCCAGCCGGTGACCGAGCTGCGTGCGTCTTCCGCGGCTCCTCTTCCAAGTAAGCAGGAAAGCCTCCATGGCTGATCCCATTTCAGCGGTCGTCGCGGCCGCGTCTCTTCCAGATTCCGACGTCATCGAGCGGGTGGTCTCGTTCACCCTTGAACCCTTCGTCCTCGAGGGCGAGGACGTCCAGGACGCCCTGGCGCCGGGCAGCCCCCGCCGCCGCGCGTTCGATGCGGCGCTGGCCGAGCTCGAGGACGGCGCCGATGTTCCGTCCGTCGACTGGCGTCGCGCGTACTCGCTCATGGTCGGGCTGGAGCGGCTCGTCGCCGAGGAGGAGCCCCACCTCGTCGACGGCACGACACTGTCGGCCCATCAGGTCGACGCCCTCTCGGGCACCCTGATCGCGCTCACGGCCGAGGCGCAGCGCAGCGCCAACGGGAACGCGGCGGCTGCCGCCAACGGCGGCCCGGCCGAGCTGGAGTCGCCGTCGCCGCGGCCCGCGCGCCGGGCGGCTGGCGACGACGAGGTGGATCCCGGCGACGACACCGAGGACGAGGTCGACCTCGACGCCGACGAGGCGCTCGACGAACCCGACGAGCTGGCCCCCGACGAGGAGCCTGTGGACTGGGAGGACGAGGCGGCCGACGACGACGTCCAGCTCCCCGAGCAGCCCGAGGACCCCAACGCCAACCGGCGCTTCTGGTTCGAGCATGCGACCGGCGCCGGCAAGACGGTCGCCGCGCTCGGCTTCGTGGAGGCCTCGCGCACCGGCGGCATCCTGATCCTCACGCACCGCCGCAACCTCGTCGACCAGTTCCACGGCGAGCTGCGCGACCGCGGCTACTCAAAGCGGATCTCGCCGGCGCTGCTCGGCGACAAGGACCCGGGCAACGGCCCCGTCACCGTCGAGACCTACCAGTGGTTCGTGCGCAACGCCGGAAAGATCTCCGACGCCTACACGATCGTCATCTGCGACGAGGCGCACACCGCGCTGGGCGAGAAGACCTCAGGCTCGATCCGCAAGTGGGCCGGGCCGGTGTTCGTCGGCATGACGGCGACGGGCGCGCTCATCGCCCGGCACGTCACCGACCTCTTCCCGACCCAGACCTCGCGCTTCGACCTCGCCCAGGCCGCGCGCCGCGGGGTCATCGCGCCGCTGCGCTGCATCCGGATCCCCCCCGGGCCCGGGGTGCGCACCATCGCCAACGTGCCGCTGCGCCGCGGCGAGGTCGACACTGAGTTCGACCAGGAGATGCTGGCCGAGCTGCTGGACCAGCTGCCCTTCAATCTGGCGATCGCCAACCTCTACAAGACCCGCTTCAACGGCGTGCCCGGCGTCGTCTACGCCGCTGGCGTGCGCCATGCCTACAACGTCGCCTCGGCCTTCCGCGACGAGGGGCTCAAGGCCATGGGCGTGTCGGGGGAGACGCCCAAGCGCGAGCTGACGCGCATCCTGGCCGCCTACGAGCGGGGCGAGATCGACGTGCTGGTCAACGCCCAGCTGCTCGCCGAGGGCTGGAACTCCCCGCGCGCCACCGTCTGCATGCATCTCGCCCCGACCGCCTCCCGGCGCATCTACCAGCAGCGGGTCGGGCGCGTGACACGCCGCAACCCGGGCAAGGAGGCGGGCATCGTCGTCGACTTCGTCCATCCCGGGACCAAGCACGACGACCCCGTCGTCACCCTGCACTCGCTGCTGGATCGCGACGTCTACCGCGGCGGCGCGATCGTCGTGGGCCCGGTGCGCCGCGGCCGCGGCCGCCGGGTGCGCGTCGAGCGTCGCGTCCTGCCCGTCACCCCCGATCCCGACCGGCGCGCCGAGGTCTTCGAGCGCGAGCTGTGGCGCATCGCGGTCGAGCATCTCGACTACGGCGAGCAGCACGTCTGGGCCGCCCTGGCCGGCGCGCGCGTGGCCCCGAACGGCTGGCGCCGCGCGAAGGCGATGCTCCACTTCGACCGCCAGGGTGAGCTCAAGCGCCGCTTCCTGGTGACCGCCGTCCAGCGCAACCGCAACACCCAGCTGCGTGTCCGCGCACTTCAGGAGATTGCCGCGGCCCGCGACGCGGAGGCCTTCGACGAGGCGATCGACATCATCGGTACGTGGTCGCGCGACGAGCGCCGCGAGGGCGTGAAGGTGATGCTCCTCGCGCTCGCCGAGAAGCGCATCGGCCGGCGTGACCAGGCCAACGCGTGGATCTGGCGCCTGGCCGAGTACACCCGGGACGTCCACGAGGAGTACGCCGTGCAGCGCTGGCCCGAGACCAAGCGGCTGCTGGGGCTGCTGGTCAACTCGTCCGGCGGCGCCCACGCGCGCAACGCGCGCCGTCTGGTCCATGCCTCACGCAAGCAGGACCGGCGCCTCTCCGCCGCGCTGCTCGCAGCGGCGCTGGCCCACACCCCCGAGGCCGAGGAGGCTTTGCGCGGTGCCCGCACCCGGATGGCCCGCAAGCCCTCGGCGCTGGCCCGGGAGCTGCTGCGCAACTTCCCCAAGCGGCGCAACCGCTCGCGTTCACGCCGTCGCAAGGGCGGTGGCGGCGGTGGTCAGGGCCAGAACGGCAGGGGCGGCGGCGGGGGCGGCCGGGCGGCCGCAAAGGCCGCCGCGCGCAACGGGCAGGCCGACGCGCCGCCCGAGGCTGTGCTCGACGAGGCCTTGGAGGCGGCCACGCAGGCCGACGACAGCGCCTCCCTGGACCCGGAGGGCCGCGAGGCGCTCGAGGGGGCCATCGCCGAGGCCCTCGACGACGTGCTCGAGGACGAGGCGCCCACGGGCGCCGGCGGCCAGGACTCCTAGGCGCCTGGTTCCCGCGGACCGGGCGCCGAGCCGGGTCGGTACGAACGGCATCGATGAGGAGCAGGTCCGGCCTGGTCCTGGGGTGTGGTCCAGAGCGTTACCAGGAGTCACGTTTCAGACCACACCCCTCTGCCTTCGACGCCCGGCCCGGACCTTTGGGCCGGATTTTCCGTGCCAGGGCGCGGAATTGTCGGCCCAAGCCTGGCTTTGGGC
>Ga0136617_10007034_pt1 | contig 10035 bp, 6 predicted proteins | sample AntDrymUQ3222106_2_FD_129672 | JGI IMG/M metagenome (GOLD analysis project Ga0136617, IMG submission 129672) | Polar desert sand microbial communities from Dry Valleys, Antarctica - metaG UQ322 (21.06) | ecosystem: Environmental > Terrestrial > Soil > Desert | place: Antarctica: Dry Valley... | reverse complement strand
GCTAAGAAGGATTCGTAAAGACATCGTAGACTTTGGCAACTCCTCACCGGGAAAGCAATTCAAAGACCGCGAATCGCGGAGAAACGCTTCCGCAACCTAGCAAGCCGGTACGGCCGTCAATTCCTGAAAACCCGGACGAGCTGTCTATCATACCGCTCGCGGGCCGCAAAGGAGCGGTAGCCGCGATCCCAAATGGCGACAGGAGTGTCGGCCACTCCGTTGGCGCGCGCTTACGGCACGAGCTCGGCGCGATAGAAGCGTTTGGTAAAGTCTCCCGCGCTCTCGTCGAGGAAGGAGACGGTCGCCCCCGTCCCGGCCAAATTTGCGGAAATGAACTCCCAGTTCATCAGATCGATGGAAGCTCCCATGCGATACCGCCGGCCTAGCACGGAAGTGAACCCGACCAAGGCGGAAGTTTCGTCCCGATCGATCGATACGATCTTGAGCACGCTCCTGAAATCCTGCGGATTCGTGCCGGCACGAAATTCTTCGAAGTTCGTCGCGCCGTCGCCATCGGCATCGGCGCCCGCGTCGGTGGGATCGTTCGGATCGAGACCATTGGCCAGTTCGTAGCTGTCGGGCATGCCGTCACCGTCGGTATCGAGCGAGGTGATGGTGAAGTTCACGTTCGAGAGATCGAAGAAGATGTTTCCCGCCGCCTCCACTTTGATCCGCGCGGTCGTGGTGCCGGTATCCGGCAGGAGCACGGACTCGGAGCCATCGTTGGGAGTCGCGGCCGTGAGAACGATGGGGAAAGTAGTTCCGCCGTCGGTCGAGAGCAGGATATTGACGAGCGCGGCGCTGATCGGAGCGGCGGTGGTGTTAGCGACATCCCAAGCCACAGCCTGAACGGTGCCGCCCGAGAAGGTGACTGCTGTGTTCGGCGCGGTCACCTGAAAGGGCGCGCCGGTGTTGGTCACGTTGATCTTCATGTTGTCCACTCCGAAACCGCCTCCGATGCGGTTGTCGCGCACTGTCACTTTGAATTTCAACTCGCGCGTTGTGATCGGCAGCTGCTCGCCAATGTTGCTCGTGTTGTTAAGCAAATCTGTCAGGCGCGGGAAGATTCGGACCGGATTCGTGACTGGGTTAAAGGAGCGGAAGATGGGGCTCGATCCATTATCGGGAGCAGTCCCTGCCTTCTCGGGACCGAGGTCGGCCTCCTCCCAGCAGTAGGTAATGATGTCGCCATCGGGATCGACCCCATTTAAGGCGGTCAAGCTGAAGGGGGTGCGCGCGGGAATCTGAAAATTAGGCCCGGCATCGACCGTCGGGGGCAGATTGCCGGTGGGAGTTTTAACCGGGCAGTTGTTGCCCGCGCCCGTGTTACTATAGGCGAACAATTCCTGGAGACTGATGAAGTGGAAATACGGATCGCTGTTCGGCTGGAGATTGTTGGCCGCTCCGCAAATGCCGGCGTAAGCCTGGATGGTCGAACCGCTGCCCGGCTCATACGCGGTGCTCGGATTTTGATTCGCGGCCCCGCAATTGGTGCCGCTTCCGTTAAAGGTGTGATTGCCGCCGAACTGATGGCCCATCTCGTGTGCCACATAGTCCACCCAAAAAGGATCACCCACGGGCGGGTCGAAGCCGGTTGTGCCGCGCGCCTTCGCGGTTTGCAGCGCCGTGCTCCGGCAAACCACGCCCAGCCCTGCAACGCCGCCACTCCCGACCGTGACCACATGCCCGATGTCGTAGGCGCTCACGCCGATCTTATTATTAATGTTCGGGCCGTTGAGCTCGATGTCGCCCGGAGTGTCGGTGTAAGGCTGCGGGGTCGCGGGGGTGGAGATAAGGAGATCGTTGTTCGCCACCAGCACCATTCGGATCGCGAGTTCTCTCTCGTAAATACCTGAGACGCGGTTGACCAGCGTGACCAGGGCCGCCATGACTTCCGGGATGGTCGGGTTAGTCGGGGCCGCGCTGTGGTACTGGCTGTATTGGAGCGAAGTCGCGAGTGCCAGCCGGTAGGTTCGCAGTTCCTTGCCGGAGTTGATGTTGTCGGTCGCGGCCATGGCCTCGAGCATTTCCGGGTCGGGCTTGGTCGATTCCACGAGGCATTTGAAGGCTTCGGCATCACGCACGAAATCGCTCTTGGCATAACTCATGTAGAGGCTGCCATCGAGGTGCCAGTAAGGGTCGATGTAGAAAGCGCCCTCCGGTGAAAGGACCTGGGCGTGAAACGTTCGCCCATTCAGATCCAGACGCAGAGTGGCGGCGGGATCGTCGATGCCGCGGCCGACATAGGTTTTGATGTTCGGGAATTTCACCGCCAGCTCGGGCTCCATCACGGACGATTCCTCGATCTGAAAGCGCGCGAAGGTCCCATCCGGCTTCGGCAGCGTGATCTCCATCGGCGGCCGGGTGGCTTGGAACTCAACCGGAGCGTTCGCCAGGCTCCTGCCCATCCGGGTCGAATCGAGCGAGAAGGCCTTGAATTTCGTCGGGCGAATTCCCTCCCGCAGATCGGCACGGGCGGCCGGTAACTTATCGACACTCTGCCAAAGCCGGTCAGGCGAAGTGGCCCCGGTCGCAAATTGGGGCGAGAACGCGATGGCGAAAAAGAGAAACGTGAAACTGCTGCGAACGAATAAACGAGTCATCATAGTGCGGTACCTTCGAGGGGGGTTGAAACGAAGGGGCACTTAACACCAGTGCCACATAGAAAGCCAAGCCTCTTTTGGCAAATTTTAAGTGCGTTGCGAACGTGCGTTCCTGGACGCACTTAGGCTAACTTTGCCGCACGAACAAGCGGAGCAACCCGCTCGAGAACGCGCTCAATCAAGTCTGGCTTGGCGCCCGCGTCTGCGACCTCGCTCACAATCGCGCTGCCGACGACAACGGCGTCGGCGTGCCGCGCGACTTGCCGCGCCTGGTCGGCGGTGGAAATGCCGAAGCCGACGGCGATCGGCAGTGTCGTGCAAGAACGGATGGCGGAAACGCGCTCGCCTAACGACGACGCGACGTCGGCCCGAGCACCGGTGACACCTTCGCGCGAAACGTAATAGATAAATCCCGCGCCCCGCGCGCAGATGGATTCCAAACGCGTCTGCGGGGTCGTCGGCGCGACCAGGCGGATGTGAACCATGGCATCCGTTCTGACTTCGACGTCTTCGTCGGGTGGCAGATCAAGCATCAATAGACCGTCCACCCCCGCTGCTTCGGCTTCGCGGTAAAAATCGAGGAGGCCGAATTGCACGATGGGATTTAGGTAGGTGTAGAGGACGATCGGGAGCTGCGAGGAGCGGCGAATCTGGCGGACACAATCCAGCACCCCAGGCACGGTCGCGCCCGCGGTCAGGGCGCGTTGCGCGGCGAGCTGATTGACGATGCCGTCCGCCAGTGGATCGGAAAATGGCACCCCGAGCTCAATGATATCGGTGCCGGCCCGCTCGAGTGCGAGAGTCAGCTCAACCGTCTGGGCCAGGCTCGGATCCCCTGCGCAGATATAGGCGATGAAGCCTTTCCGGCCCGATGCGCGCAAATTAGCGAAGCAGTTGTCGATTCGATTGAGCATGAGTTGAAGTCAAGCTAGCACGAGCATCTTCGCATAGAGCGGTAGCGACGGCGCTCTGTCGCCGTGACAAGCGTGTCTTGCCGCGGACGCGCCTAACGCCGACAGAGCGGCGTCGCTACAATCGAGAGCGCGCAGCGTGTTTTAATGCTTCGGCGCGCGCACCGTTCCGGTTTCGATCGCGGTCCGGCGTTCCGCGACGATGCGATTCGCCGTTTCCTCGACCATCTGCTCAAGCAACATCCGCAGATGTGTGCCTTGCCGGTAATCGGCCGGTGCGATGTGCTTCACCCGATCGGCATGGGTCGAGAGCTGATAACATTTTTTGAAACCGGCGCGCGCGGGATCGTCCGGATTATAAACCGCGATGGCTTCACCGCCGTTTTTTCGCATAACGGTGAAGCAGGGCACATCCGTCGGACCATCACCGATGTAGATCATGTGTGAAAACGGGATCGGCCGGATCTCGGGATCCATGTGATCATTCACATCCTGCGACATATCGAGCAGTCCTTTGTTGATCCGGAAAAGGTATTGCGTCTTTTGGGTGTGACTGATGACCCGCTTCGGAAAGGTGATTCGCCCCTCCTGATCCTCCGCGAATTCGCAGCCAAAAATCGCGCGCACATAGGGCGCGAGCCGACTTCCTTCGATCAGCACCTTCATCCCGGAGGAGATGATGTAATGCTCAACCGCGATTCCGTGAGCGACGTGTTCCTCCGTCAGCAACCCGTGGGCGAATTCGTCGAACATCTCCGGCAGTCCCTGGTAGAAGTTTAGTTTTTCGCCTAACGACTTCAGCTCCCCATTGGTCGGCCGATCCATCCCGAGGGTGTCGAGCAGCACCTTCATGTAGGCCAGCTCATTGTCGTATCCTTCACTTGCGACCAATTCGCTGCAGCGGCGCCAGAAACCATCCTTGTTAATGCCGAAGGCGGGGAACACCACCTCGTCCTGCATGTAGCTTGGGCTGAGCGTTTGATCGTAATCGTAAACGATCGCGATCGTGTTTTGCGGAGTGGACACTAGGAATTCCTATCAGACAGGATTAACAGGATGGACAGGATTTTTTCTTCTCTGCTAATCCAGTAAATCTTGTGAATCCTGTCTATGTTTCCTTCAGACGGGAAACGAAGTCCGCGAAAAGCGGCGCGTAAGAATCGCCGCGTTCGGGATGGTATTGGACCGCGAGCGCGAAGGGATAATCCTTCAACCGCATCTGCTCGATGATGTCATCGGTCGCACACCACGCTTCCACTTCGCAACCTTCGGCCAGCCGATCAATCGCCTGGTGATGCGAGCTGTTCACTTTCTCGAAGCGATGCGAAGCGGCGCGATCGGTGCGCAGCGGCTGCACATCGTGATCGCGCATCCCGGGCGCGTCGTGTCCGCGGATATCGAGCCGCAGCGTGCCGCCAAGCGCGACATTGAAGACTTGCAGGCCCTTGCAAATCGCAAAGATCGGTAGACGCCGCTCGAGCGCACTTTGCGTAGCGTCAAATTCCCACCGGTCGCGCAGCGGATCGACGTCCTTGTCGAGCACGGAGGGGTCGCGAACTTCCTGGCGCAGGAATTCGGGCGCAATGTCCGGGCCGCCCGTGAGCAGCAGGCCCTGCATTTCGTCCATCGCGACTTCACGCTCGGCTCCGTTCCAAAATTCGACCTCCGGATGGTCGGCGAAGGAACGGCGAAACCATTCCTCGTCCTTGGGTCGAATCCAGGTGGCCAGATTGCGCATCGCGGAGTTTGCGGCGCTTCATCCGCATTGTAAATGGCGGCCGCGGATTATGCCCGCTGCGCCGCGAGCTGGAGGGACGGGCGCAGTCCCGTCCGGTGCCGTCCCATCCCGGCGCCGTCCCGTCCCATCTCACCGGACGCGACGGCGCGCGTCCCTCCAGTTACAGCTCCATCAGCTCGCGGACGTACTTCACGGGCGGGCTGCCATACGACAGCACTTGGTCGTTGTATTTCTTCAGATCGAATTTATCGCCCAGTTTCTTTTTCGCGCGTTCGCGCAATTCCAGATGCTCCGTTGCTCCGACGAAATAAGTCGAGAGCTGGGTCGAGGAAAGACGCGCGCGCTTCCACTTCGCCACCGCTTCGCCCTCCTGCTGAAAGCCTTCCTTCATCATCAAATCGAGCGCCGCCTGCTCGCTCATGTTCGCGGTGTGAATGCTTTGATCGAGAATGGCGTTGCAGATCACGCGCAGGCGCATCTTCAATTGCTGCATCCTCACTTCTGCTCCGCCGTAGCCGGCCTCCGCCATGAACTGCTCGGAATACACCGCCCAGCCTTCGATAAAAGGACCGCTCCGGAAAATCGCGCGCACCAGTGTCGGCGCCTTGAAGCGATTAGCGTGCGCCAGTTGAAGGAAATGGCCCGGCATCGCTTCGTGAATGGTCAGGTCCTCCATCATGTAGTTGTTATACTCGCGAAAGAACGACTCCTTCCGCTCTTTCGACCAGCTCGCCGGCGTCGGTTCGATCGCATAAAAGGTCTCGCCGTTTTGCTCGAGCGGTCCGGGTGAATCGCAGTAGGCGATTCCCTGCCCGCGCTTAAATTCCGGCATCACGATCACCTTCAGCGGCTTATCGAAGACCGTGATCAGATCTTTTTCCTTGGTGAACTTGGTTGCGGCCGCCAGCGTCTTCTCCGCATAGCCGACGATGGTGTCATCGTCCGGATGCTTCTCCGCCAGCTTATCCAGCACGGCGGTGGTGACTTTCTTCATCTCCATAACCTCCCCCTCTTCCGCGTTCGGAAAATATTGCACGTAGAGCGGCACCGCCGTGGCATGGATGGCAGACTGCGTCTCCTGCAAATCAGCTCGCGCCCGTTTCATTATCTCTTCCACCGAAAGATCCGAGGCGAGGGAGAAGCGGAGTTTCTTGCGGAACTTGTCCGCGCCAATCCGGAAATCGCCATCCGAGCGCGGGAGCAAATCCTTCTCCAGCCACTTCTTGTAATCCTCGAGCGCGACCGCGGTTTTCTCCTGCAGCGGAGCAAGATCCTTTTTCAGCTGCGGCGCGCGATCCAGCACTGGAGCGAGACCTTCGCGCACAAAGGAGATCGCGCCTTGCATCTGCTCGATCGCGGTCTCGGTGTAGATCTTGGGCGAGTGCTTAAGATTCGCTTTCGCCTGCGAGATCACTTTCGGAATGCCTTCCATTCGCTTGCGAATGTTTGGAATCCGCTCGGCCGGCGGCGCGAACTCGCGCGCGATCAGAAGGTAGAGGCTGTTGGCGAGGCTCTGGTTGTAAACGAGCGGGTTCCACTCCGCGTCTTTCATCTCCTCGAGATCGAAGATTTCGCCTTCGACGTTCTCTTTCAGAATCCGGAAATCGACGCTGTTCGGGCCGGTTAGTTCGGCCTGGCCTTTGAAGGCATTGAGCTTGGCGAGAAAAGCCTTCTGACTAGCTAACATTTTGCCGCGCGCTTCGGCTGAGTAGTCCGTCAGCTTGTCGTCGAAGCGGTGATCGCCCAGCTCGGTCGCGGCTTCCGGATAAACGCGGAGGCGATCCTCGATGTAATCTCCTGCCAGTTTTTTGAATTCATCGTCGGCTGGCGTAGCGTCGGCGTTGATGATGGGGAAAAGCGCGGCAACGGCGACGGCGTAAATGGTTTTCATAACGATTCGCGCAGAATAGGTCGCCAAGGGGTGCAGCGCCAAACCAATTCACGGTGCGACAACGGAGTCTGGGGGAGCGCACGTCTCCTGGCGTGCTGGTTTCGGCATTTGCCGAAACGAACTTTCGCAAGTTGAGCGCCAGGCAGCTGTGCGTTCTGGTTCTGGGCGCTGACGAAAGTTCGTTTTCGTAGAATGCGAAAACCAGCACGCGACCCGCGTGCGCTCCCCGAACGAAGCCGCAACCTCCACGAAATTCGATCGCACGAATGAGTGACGAACTCAGGCCCTGTCACTAGAGTCGTGTGAGCCGTGACGTGACCACATGCCAGCGGCCATCGCGCTGCGTGTAGGTGTCGGTGTAGCTAAACCTCATCGTCATGGCCTCACCGTCGCGCTCACTATTCTGCACCAGCCGCCCGGTAAGAATGACAGTGTCACCTTGGGTCCGCGCTTGCACTTCCTCGGTAGCGAACTTCGACGGCGGCGATGCGCTTTTCTCCCGCGCTTTCAAGCTTTCCAGGACTTGCGTTTTGCTTTGGGTCTGGCCGTTCCCGAACGTAATCGCGAAGTCGTCCGCCAATATGCGCTCCATCGCTACGGCGTTATGTTGCTCGGAGGCGTCGAGCCACTCGCGTTCAAGTTTCCGCACCTGTTGCTCCGCGTCAGCGGTTGCAGGTTCGCGTTCAATTTCCTGTAAGGCCGAAGTCAGTTCCTTCTTGCGGACTTCATCGCGCGTCTTGCTGATCAAACCTTGCAAAGCCGTTTTGTGCGCAGCCTGCAATGCACTGCCCACCGGAACCGCGATGTCCGGCTGCACGCCGACTCCTTGCCAGCCTTTGCCGGAGCGCGGATGCTCCGGCCTTCCGTAGGACACGGAAAAGACCAGACCCTGGCCGAGCGGAACGAGGACGTTGTTGTATCCCGCGCCGGCGGTCTTTTCCCCGATCACCTTTGCACGCCCCCACTGCTGCATGCTGTAGGCAAACGATTCACCCGCCGATACCGTTGTTGGGCCAACGAGAATGTAGAGATCCGTCTCGGGCATTCGTTTTCCTGGAATCTCCGCAAGTGTTTTGCTCTGAGTGCGCTCGTTCGTCGGGCGAATATAGCGATTCATCAGCACCCGCGGCTCGGCCTCGAAAAAGTAGCTGCCGAGGAAGTTAATCATCTCGGCGGTGCCGCCCGGACAATCGCGCAGATCGATAATCATCGCATCGCTCGACGCGAGAGCCGCCATCGTCTCGGCCGCCTTTTGCAGGGCCGCTTCGCCGGGAGCGAAACCAGCCAGCTCGATGTAACCGACATTGCCGCCGAGGGTTCTTGCCTGGCGGAAATGATAGTTCTCTTCTTTCAGCCGCGCAGCCAGGCGGTCGTCCATCTCCGGGCTTCGCCGCTGCGCGCCGGCTCCCTGCCTCAGTGGCCGAAACATCGAAGTCTTCTGTTTCGCCCACTCCTCAGGATCGAGCACCGTCTCCTCCGTGCTCCGCGCGGGATCGTATTTTACGGAAAGATGCTTATCGTTTCCCCATTCGCGAAGGTCGCGCGTGAGCAGTTCGGCGAGCTGCGCGCGCGTAAGCGCTTCCTTATACCCGCCCGCTTCGAACTTTGTCTGCAATTGCCGCGCAAGGCGCGTGCCGATTTCGGGCGAGACGTAAATCGTCTCGAGCAGATGCGTCATGATTACCTTCAGATCTTGAACGGTGCGCAGATCGAGTGGCTCTCCATTCTCGGGGCTGCTGTCGGTTGAAGTCTGCTCGGGCGCGGGCCGGCGAACAGGCTCGCGCTTTTCCGGTTGGCTGCCACCGGTGAGCGGCTCTCGCTTATACTTCTGATCCTCCTGGTTGACCCAATCGATCGCCATTTCCACCACGGCGCCCTTGGCGTCGCGGCTGAAAGTAATCTGCGCGTCTTCGTTGAGAGCGAAGCTGTCTTTTCCCGTCGCGCGCAGCATCGCGCCACGGCCGCCGGTTCGCTGGAAGTGCAATCCTTCATCGCGAACCGTGATCTCCTTGTTCCCATAGCGGCCGACATAATCCGCCGGGTCTTGTTTCTTCTGCTGTGCCGAAGCGACTCCGGGCAACGAAAGCGTCGCCAGGAGGAGCGCGGTCAGGATGAGCTGTAGTTGTTTTTTCATTTGCCGATCTTGAGCGAAACCTCGGGGCAGGTGGTTAAGTGGGCGTAAAGAAACTGCGAAGATTGTAAAATCTACGACCCCTTTCCTGCCGAACGCCCGGTGGCTGCTTTCGCCACGTGCGCGAATTGGCCGTGGGTGATGCCATGTCATCCCGAGGCTGGCGCAGCGCGCCGAGGGAACTCACTTCGCCGTGATCAACTCTCGGAGCCGTATGATGACCGGCATCATGGCGGGCGGATCCACGTTCATGAGGATGATGGCGGTGTATCCCGAGTCGGGATACATCTCGAAATTTGCCGCGACGCCCGGCCACCCACCATTGTGGCCCACGATCCGGTTTCCCTCGAAAATCTTGTCGCTAAATCCGTAGGCATATCGGCCGATTGGTCCGCCTGCATCCACTTTGCCCGTGGTGATGAGGTCTGTGAATTGGCGGTCGAGCAGCTTGAAGCTCCGCAGAGCGACGTGAAACTTGAGCAAGTCCTCGGCGGTTGAGTATCCGCCACCGGCCGGACCACCTTTGATCTCGCGTCGGTCGCTGTTGTCCTTCAGCTGATCGCCCGGCTTTCCGTCCGGGCCCATGCGGGTATAACCGACCGCCAAATTTTCAATCTCTCCCGTTTCGTAGAAATCGCTATTCAACATCCCCGCAGGTTTGTAGAGATGGTCCCGGACATAAGAATGATAATCCTGTCCGGAAATCTTCTCGATGATCGCGCCGAGGATTATGAAGGCGGCGTTGCTGTATTGGAATCGCG
>Ga0136617_10007033_pt1 | contig 10036 bp, 13 predicted proteins | sample AntDrymUQ3222106_2_FD_129672 | JGI IMG/M metagenome (GOLD analysis project Ga0136617, IMG submission 129672) | Polar desert sand microbial communities from Dry Valleys, Antarctica - metaG UQ322 (21.06) | ecosystem: Environmental > Terrestrial > Soil > Desert | place: Antarctica: Dry Valley... | reverse complement strand
GTGGTCGAGCTCGACTGGGACGACGAGGGCGCCGAGAAGGCCGGCTACGAGACGTTCATGCTGAAGGAGATCCACGAGCAGCCGGACGCGGTCGCCGAGACGATCGGCGACCGGCTCCGGCACGGCCGGCTCGTGCTGGAAGGCCTCGGCATGAACGCCGCCGAGCTCCGCGACCTGAGTCGGATCGTGATCCTCTCGGCAGGAACGTCCTACCATGCTGCGGTCGCCAGCCGGTACGCGATCGAGGAGTGGGCGCGGATCCCGGTCGAGCACGACATCGCCTCCGAATGGATCTACCGCAACCCGGTGCTCGACCGCGCGACACTGGTGATCGGGATCTCGCAGTCCGGGGAGACGCGCGACACGATCGAGGCGATGAAGCTCGCACGAACGATGGGCGCCCACACCGTCGCGATCACGAACATGATGGGCTCGCAAATCACACGAGAGGTCGACTCGGTGCTCTACACCCGCGCGGGGCTCGAGGTCAGCGTCGCCGCGTCGAAGACGTTCACCGCGCAGCTCTCCCTGCTCTTTCTCGTCGCGCTCAAGCTCGCCCAGGTACGGGAGACGATGCCCTCGGGCGAGCTCGAGTACATCGTGAACGCCGTGTACGACCTGCCCGCCAAGATCAAGCAGTTCCTGGACGGCGACCACCCGATCGACGAGATCGCTCGTCGTTTTCACGACCGGCCGTTCTTCCTCTACCTGGGGCGGAACATCGGCCTCCCCGTCGCGCTCGAGGGCGCGCTCAAGCTCAAGGAGATCTCCTACATCCCGACCGAGGCCTACTCGGCCGGCGAGATGAAGCACGGGCCGATCGCGCTGCTCGACGAGTCGACCCCGGTCGTGGTCGTCGCGACGCGGATGGATCACGTCTACGACAAGCTCGTCTCCAACATCCAGGAGGTACGCGCCCGCGGCGCGAGCGTGATCGCGATCGCGAGCGACGGCAACGAGGACATCCAGCATCACGCCGACGACGTGATCTACGTCCCGAAGGCCCCTGCCTACCTCTCGGCCGTGCTCGCCGTGATCCCGCTCCAGCTCCTCGCCTACCGAATCGCCCGCTTACGTGGACTCAACGTCGATCAGCCGAGGAACCTCGCGAAGACCGTGACGGTGGAGTAGGGATGGACGACGAGCAAGTCGATCCCTTCGCCGACGGCGTCGTCACGCCGGAGGAGCTCCTGGCCGAGCCCGACGACCAGCCGTTCGGGTGCGCCGCCTGCGGACTCGGGCTCGGCGACAATACGGACGCCCGGTGCCCCGCCTGCGGCGCCGATCTCACCGCGCCCGGCGCCCGGGTCGCAACCGGCGCCTGACGCGAAGCCGCCACGCGACACCAGCGCTGATCGTGCGTACCGCGGCGATCGTCCTCGCAGGCGGCGACTCGAGCCGCATGGGCCGACCGAAGGCCCGGCTCGACTGGGGAGGCGCACCCCTGATCACCCACCTCGTCGCGGTCGCCGGTCAGAGCGTCACCGGCCCCGTCGTCGTTGCAGTCGCGAGCGGGCAGAGTCTGTCGCCGCAGCAGGGGGTAGAGGTCGTAGAGGACGCGGAGCTCGGCCGTGGTCCGCTGCGGGGATTGCTCGCCGGGCTGAACGTTCTCGAGGGGCGAGCCGACGCCGTCTTCGTGATCCCGGTCGACGTGCCACTGTTGAGACCCGAGCTCTGCCCGGCGCTCGTCCGTCTGCTCGACGACGGACACGACGCCGTCGTCCCAGTCGTCGGGAACACACCCCAGCCGCTCGTTGCCCTCTACCGGGTCTCGCTCGCACCGCTCGTGGCCGCGCTGCTCGACGAGGGTGTCGCACGGGCCGGTGCACTGCCCGAGCGCTGCCGCTGCCGCTGGGTCGGGCCCGCGGAGCTCCTCTCCGACCCGACGCTCGCGGCAGCCGATCCGGAGCTCGAGTCGTTCCGGAACGTCAACACGCCGGCCGAGCTCGAGGCCGCCCGAAGCCGACGGCCCGATCGTGGATCGCGCCGTGACTGAGTCTGCCCCACCGATCGAGCGCGTCTCGACGCTCGAGCTGTTCTTCGACCTCGTCTTCGTGCTGACGATCACGCAGCTGACTTCCGTGCTCGCGCACGATCCCGACCTCGAGCACGCGGCTCGCGTCGCGGTGGCTCGTCGGCGACGCGGTGTTTCGCCGGCGGCTCGGGATCGGCGGGGCGATGGGGCGGCTCGTGGCGGCCGGAGCCGCACTTGCGACGATCGTTGCCGGGACCGAGCTCGCCGCGGTCGCGCAGCTCGCAGCCCTCGTGATTGTCTTCATCCTGCTGCTCTCTACCGCGTCGACCTCGCCCTGGCCGGCCGGACTCCGCTCAGGTCACGACCTCACCGCTCGACACGAGTAGCCGCTCACCGCTCACGAGCCGGATCGCAAGCCGCCCGCTCGGGTCGATCCCGTCGGCTGTGCCCTTCACCTCGCCAACCCGAACAGCGCGTCCGCGGAGCGCATCTCGGGCGTCGAGCTCGGGTGCCATAGGCTCGAGGCCGCCGGCCTGCCACAACCCGTACCGCCGCTCGAGACGGTCGAGAAGCAGTGCTAGCAGCGCCCCGCGGTCGTGGTCGTGCCCGGTTGCGAGGCGCAAAGAGTCAGGGGCGAGCGTCGTCTCGCGAGGGAGCTCGGAATCGCGTTGGTTGACGTTCACGCCGATCCCGCAGATCACCGCGTCGCCGTCGCGCGCGAGCAGGATCCCTGCGAGCTTGCGGCCGTCGAGCAGGACGTCGTTCGGCCACTTGAGCCGCGTACGAACTCCAGCGAGCTCGTCGATCGTCTCCGCGACGGCCAGTCCGATCACCAGCGAGAGCTGCTCGGCTTTCGCCGCCGAGGGAGGGCGGAGCAGCACCGAGCAGAGGAGCGCGCGCCCGGGCGCGTCGTTCCACCGGCGACCGAGCCTGCCGCGGCCGGCGGTCTGGTGTTCGGCGACGGCAACGGCGCCCTCGGCGAGACCGGTGTCCGAGAGCAGCTGCTGTGTCGACGTCGTCTCGACCACGTAGAGGTACGGCTCGCCGAAGCCTCCGCGCAGGAGCGGCCGGACGCGGTCTGCGGCGAGATCGCTCACAGTGGCCCACAGCCTGCCGGGAGGCGCGGCTGAAGCCACGCCTCGAGCTGGGGCGTGGCTTCAGCCACGCCCCAGGCGACCTGAAACCGCCGGCTCACTCGTCGTCCACCTGGCCCCGTTTCTGCTTGATCCTCGCGCGCCGTCGCTTCTCCTCGAGCCGTCGCTCGCGGGCACCGGCGGACGGAGCCGTCGGCACACGGCGTCGCTCGACGCGCAGTCCCTCGGCGAGCCTCGCAGCGAGCCGAGCGACCGCGAGCTCCCGGTTCCGTGTCTGGCTCCGTTCGTCCTGCGCGACAGCCCGCACGATCTCGCCGAGCCGCGCCACGACACGCCGCTTCTGCGTCGCGCTGAGCGTCGACGACGCGTTGACGTCAAAGACGGCCTCGACGCGTGTCTCGGACGTGTTCGCATGCTGCCCGCCGGGCCCGCTCGACCGTGACACGCGAAACACGACCTCGGCGAGCGGGAGCGAGACGGAGCGCGTGACGCGAATAGACTCCCCGGCCATGGCCTGCATTCTCCTCGACGTCGACGGGGTGCTGCACGTCTCGGGAGAGGCGATTCCAGGAGCTCAGGATGCGATCAAGCGGCTGCGTGACCTTGGCCATTCGCTGCGGTTCGTCACGAACACCTCGACGAAGCCGCGCTCGACGCTCGCGGACGAGCTGCGAGCGATGGGCTTCGACCTGGAGGAGGACGAGCTCCAGACGCCCGCCGGCGCAGCAGCGCGCGAGCTGGCCGGGAAGCGCGTGCTCGCGCTCGTGATGAGCGGCGTCGTCCCCGACCTCAATGGAATCGAGCTCGTCGGCGAGGGCGCCGACGCCGTGTTGATCGGTGGGTGCGACGAGTCGCTGGAGCCGAATCAGGTCTTCAGCTACATGAACCTCGCCCGCGCGTTCGCCGAGCTGCAGCTCGGCGCCGACCTCTACTGCCTGCACAAGAACCGCTGGTGGCAGACGAGCCGTGGGCCGATGCTCGACGCCGGGCCGTTCGTCGCGGGGCTCGAGTACGCGACGGGGGAGGAGGCGATCGTGCTCGGCAAGCCGAGTCCGGCGTTCTTTGCAGCAGCGATCCACGCGCTGTCGGCGGAACCTGCATTGACCTGGCTCGTCGGCGACGACATCGAGGCGGACATGCGCGGTGCGCAGTCCTTCGGGATGCGGACGGCACTCGTCCGCACGGGAAAGTTCCGGCCCGACGCCGCCGAGCGGTCGGCCGTCGTTCCCGACGTCGTGCTCAGCTCGATCGCCGCGCTCCCCGACTGGGTCGAGCGGTCGCTCTGACGGGCGGCGCGTTGCCCGTTCGTGTCGGCACCGACCTGATCGAGATCGAGCGCATCGGTCGCGCGCTCCAGCGGCCGGGGTTTCGCGACCGCTGCTTTACCAATGCGGAGCAGGCTTATTGTGAGACACGCCGGAATCCCGCCGAGAGCTTCGCAGCCCGGTTCTGCGGCAAGGAGGCGGTCGGCAAGGCGCTCGGGTGCGGCGTCCGCTTCACGTGGAAGGAGATCGAGATCGTCGGCCCCCCGAAGCCCGGTGTCACGCTCGCAGGGAAGACGCTCGCCTGGGCTGAGCGCGTCGGCATGGAGGAGATCGACGTCTCGCTCACGCACTCGCATTCGATGGCCGGGGCGGTCTGCATCGTCGAGCTCGGCCGGTGATGCGCGAGTCACTCGTCACGGCTGCGGAGATGCGTGCCGCAGAGGAGGCATATCCCGGCTTCCCGCAGACCGTGTCGGAGCTGATGGAACGAGCCGGAACTGCCGTCGCGATCGAGGCGATGAGCGCCTTTCCGGGTTGCCGCCGATTTGCTGTCGTCTGCGGGAAAGGCTCGAACGGCGGTGATGGCCGGGTCACCGCGCGCGTGCTGCGCGAGCACGGCCGCGAGGCCGTCCAGACACGCGAGCCGGAGGGCTTCGACGTTGTGATCGACGCGCTGCTCGGCACGGGCGTGCGCGGCGCGCCCCGCCCGGCACTCGCGAAGCTGATCCGGCGGATCAACGCGTGCGGCGCACCTGTCGTCGCGGTCGATGTCCCGTCCGGTGTCGACGCCTCGACCGGCGAAGTGCGCGGTGACGCGATCGACGCCGCGCTCACGATCACGTTCCACGCACGGAAGGTCGGTCACGTCGTCGCACCGGGCCGCTTCCACGCCGGCCACGTGGTCGTCGCCGATATCGGCCTGCGCTCGCAGCCCACGGCGGCGAGTCGTGCGACCGAGTCGATCCTGAGGCTCGTTCCCCGGCGCTCGGCGCACGATTCGAAGTTCTCGGCGGGCTCGGTGCTCGTCGTCGGGGGTGCTCCTGGAACGACGAGCGCTGCCGTGCTGTCTGCAATGGCGGCGTTGCGCGCCGACGCCGGCTACGTCACACTCGCCGTCCCACGCGCCGCGCTCTCGACGGCCGAGGCGCTCGCGCTCGAGCCGGTGAAGCGTGGCTTCCGCTGGGCTGACGCGGTCGAGGCGCTCGCCCCCGAGCTGGAGCGGGCAGGGGCGCTCGCGATCGGTCCGGGCCTCGGACGCTCGCCGCAAGCGACGAGCCTTGTCCGTGCGCTGCTAGAGCAGACCAGCTTGCCCGCAGTCGTCGATGCGGATGCCCTGCACGAGCTCGAGCCGTTCGTCCGAGCTGCGCCGACGGTGCTCACTCCACACGCGGGCGAGCTCGCTCGGCTACTCGGCTGCTCGGCGGAAGAGGTCGCGGCTGCGCGGCTCGACGCCGCGCGCCGGGCGGCGGAGCGCTACCAGGCGGTCGTCGTGCTCAAGGGCGCCGACACGATCGTCCAGGCGCCCGACGGCGGGCCGGTCGTCGCCGACCTCGGTCCGCCGTCCCTCGCGACGGCGGGCACGGGTGACGTGCTGACTGGCGTGATCGCTGCGTTCCTGGCCAAGGGACTCGCTCCCGTCGACGCGGCCGCCGCGGGAGCGGTCGCGCACGGCCTGGCAGCGGCCCGCGCGCAGTCGCAGTCGGGTCTGATCGCGTCCGATCTGCTCGCGTTGTTGCCGGCGGTACTCGGGTAGCTCAAGCCGGGCGCCGCCGCGCCCGATACCAGGCGGGATGGCGGTCGATCTCGTCGAGCAGCGGCCGGAGGCGATTCGGCTCCCCGAGGTGATCGCGATCCCTCTCGCGCGCGCTCGACCTGGCTGACGGACACGACATCGGCCACTCCGCTCGCAGTTGCCTGATCGGGATCCGACTCGGTCGCGAGCTCGGGATCGAGGCGGAGGAGCAGAGCGCGCTCCTCTACGGGCTGCTGCTCAAGGATGCCGGCTGCTCATCGAACGCGGCGCGCATCTCCGCCCTGTACCGGGCCGATGACCGAACCGTCAAGCGCAACGCCAAGGTGCTCGACTACAAGCGACCGACCCAGGCGGTCGGCTATCTGGAGGAACGTCGGGGGGAGCGGCGGTGCGCGCGTCGTCAACGCGGTGCGCGCGACCGCACTCGGGCCGAAGGTCATGACGGACCTCACAGCCGCGCGCTGCGAGCGAGGAGCCGAGATCGCCGACATGCTCGAACTCCCAGCAGAGGTCGCCGACGCGATCCGCTCCATCGAAGAGCACTGGGACGGCGGCGGCCATCCCCTCGGGCTGTCCGGCGACGAGATCCCGCTCTTCGGGCGCATCCTCGCGCTCGCCCAGGCGGTCGAGGTTCATGCGAGCAGAGGCGGAATCGTCTCGGCAATCGAGGTGGCGCACGAGCGAAGCGGCCGCTGGTACGACCCCGACCTCGTGGCGGCGCTCGATGCGATCCGCGACGATCGGCAGTTCTGGAAGACGCTGCAGACGTCATCCCCCGAGCTGGAGATCGGCTTGCTCGATCCTGTCGACCCGCGCCTCGCGGGTGACGAGAACCGGCTCGACAAGGTGGCCGAGGCGTTCGGGCTCGTGATCGACGCGAAATCCCCGTACACCTTGCGTCACTCGGCCGGGGTCGCCGAGCTCGCGGTCGGGATCGGTTCGGAGCTCGGCATGGCCAAGCCGGATCTTCGCCACATGCGCCGAGCCGGGCTGCTGCACGACATCGGCAAGCTCGGCGTGTCGAACCTGATCCTCGACAAGCCGGCAAGCTCGTCGCAGAGGAGTGGGCCGCGATGCGCCGTCACACCGAGTACACAGCGGAGATCCTCGGCCGCATTGCCGCGTTCGTGCCGATCGCGGGAGTCGCCGCTGCACACCACGAGCGGCTCGATGGCTCGGGCTACCACCTGGGTCTCCGAGGGTCGGAGCTCGGCCGTGCGGCGAGAGCGCTCGCCGTGGCGGACATGTACGAAGCGCTCACCGCAGACCGCCCGTACCGCGCTGGCCTCGACCGGGAGCCTGCGCTCGCGATCGTGCGGGCCGAGGCGGGGACGAAGCTCTGCCCTGTCTCCGTCGAGGCGCTCGAGCGGTCGCTCGCCGATTCGTAGGGACCGGACCTGTCCGGCGCCCTCTTCCGCAACGCCGGATTGAACCCCTGAAGCGGCCGGTGCACGGCCGGAAACCACACCGTCCTGGGAACGGCGCGTAGGAGCGAGCCATGCCTCGCCGCTCCGCACGTCAGGCTCCGCTCGTCCGGATCCCGACGTGCGGAGAGGAGTCCCTACGATCATGACGTGCGAATCGAGATCCTCGGCTCGGGCGGCGCCGCGACGATTCCCCGACCCGGCTGCGCGTGCCGCGCCTGTGTGACCGCCCGTGAACACGGCGGCCGGCACGTCCGCACCGGGCCGAGCGTCTTCGTCCACGGCCCGGACGTGATCTTCGACACGCCCGAGGAGGCAAAGCTCCAGCTCGAGCGGTCGGGCATCGGCGAGATCGGCGCCTGCGTCTACTCGCACTGGCATCCCGACCACACGATGGGGCGGCGCGTCTGGGAGACACGCAACGGTGACTTCCGCACGTGGCCGGTGGAGGCCAAGCGGCCGCGTGTCACCGACGTCTATCTGCCCGCCCAGGTCGCGGCCGACCACCGCACGTGGCTCGGCGGGATGGCGCATCTGGAGTTCATGGCCTCCCGTGGCTGGATCCGCATCCACGAGCTGGCCGACGGCGAGACGATCGAGCTCGGGGAGGTCGAGATCCGGCCGTTCCGCCTGGCCGAGGACTACGTCTACGCCTTCGAGCTGCGCGAGGGCGCTCGGCGCGTGCTGCTCGCGATGGACGAGCTCAACGGCTGGCGCCCGCCCTCCGAGCTCCACGGGGTCGACCTCGCCGTGCTACCGATGGGGATCTGCGAGTTCGACCTCTTCACGGGTGAGCGCAGGATCCATGCCGAGCATCCGATCCTGCGGTTCGAGGCGACCTTCGACGAGACGCTCAGGATCGTCGACGAGCTCGCCCCCGAGCGCGTGGTGCTCACACACGTCGAGGAGCTGGACGAGCTCACCTACGACGATCTGCTCGTCGTGCAGGAGCGCGAGCTGGCCGCAGGCAGGCCGCTCACGTTCGCCTGGGACGGGTACACGGTCGAGGTGTGAGCTGACCCGCTCGCTCGTCACGATCGACCTCGCCGCGATCCGGCACAACGCGCGCGTCCTCCTCCGGATCCTCGACGGCTCAGAGCTCTGGGCGGTCGTCAAGGCAGACGGCTACGGGCACGGGGCGACCGACGTCGCCCGAGCCGCGCTCGACGGAGGCGCGACCGCGCTCTGCGTCGCGACGGTGGGGGAGGCGCTCGAGGTGCGTGACGTCCTTCCCAACCCCCGTATCCTAGTAATAGGCCCGACGTTGCCCTCGGACGTCGCATCGGCGCGAGCGGCGCGACTCGAGCTCGCCGTCTCGGATCGCGCGTTGCCGGAGGACATTCCATTGCACCTGAAGCTCGATACCGGTATGGGGCGATGGGGGATGGGCGAGCTTGTCGGCCCGGGGAGGGACGTCGTCGGGTTGATGACGCATTTCGCCGAAGCTGACACCGACGACGAGTTCACGCGACTACAGCTCCAGCGCTTTCTCGAGGCGACCACAGGCCACCCTCGGCTCGTTCGTCACACTGCCAACAGCGCAGCGGCGCTGGCGCTTCCCGAGACGCGGCTCGACGCCGCTCGCTGCGGAATCGCGCTCTACGGCATCGATCCGTTCGGGCAGGATGCGTCCGCGCACGGCCTGCGGCCGGCGCTCTCGTGGTCGTCGAGTGTCGCCCAGGTGAAGCGGCTCGAGCCGGGAGAGAGCACCGGGTACGGGCGACGCTTCGTCGCGACGCAGCCGACATGGATCGGGCTCGTTCCCGTCGGGTACGCCGATGGCTTCCGGCGCGACATGACGGGGGCCGAGGTGCTCGTCGACGAGACGCGCTGCGCCGTGGTCGGGACCGTGTCGATGGATGCGATCGCGGTTCGGCTCGAGCGTGAGGTGGACGTGGGGACGTCGGTCACGCTAGTCGGCGGCGGTGTCACGATCGAGCAACACGCAGCCGTGGCCGACACGATCGGCTATGAGCTCGCGTGCGGGATCCGTACCTCGGGCCCGCGCGCGGAACGGAGGATCGTCGGATGAGCGACACGACAGCGCGTCGGCAAGCGCTCCAGTCCGCGCGGGCGGCGGCGCTCGAGACCCAGCTCGGGCGGCTGCTCGGGCCGTTCACGGGTGACGAGCACGCGCTCGACGCGGGGTGCGGCACCGGAGCGCTCGCGTACGCGCTCGCCCCGCTCGTCGGTGAAGTGATCGGCGTCGATCCGTCCGCGAGCTACGTCGCAGCGGCCGGGGAAGCCGCGCCGGCAAACTGCAGCTTCGAGGTTGGCGACGCAAGCGCCCTCCGTTTTGGCTATGGCACGTTCGACCTCGCGGGTTGTGCCCGCGTCCTGCATCACGTTCGCCGACCGGAGCTCGTGGTTGCCGAGCTCACGCGGGTGACGAGGCCCGGCGGTCGCGTGCTGGTCGTCGATCAGCTGGGTGACGTCGACCCGGCCCGAGCCCGCGAGCTCGATCGCTTCGAGCACGAGCGCGACCCGACACACACCCGGCTGCTGCCGGACGGTGACATCCGCGG
>Ga0136617_10007032_pt1 | contig 10039 bp, 9 predicted proteins | sample AntDrymUQ3222106_2_FD_129672 | JGI IMG/M metagenome (GOLD analysis project Ga0136617, IMG submission 129672) | Polar desert sand microbial communities from Dry Valleys, Antarctica - metaG UQ322 (21.06) | ecosystem: Environmental > Terrestrial > Soil > Desert | place: Antarctica: Dry Valley... | reverse complement strand
CACGGACCTGTGTTGAGCCACCAATCGAAGAAGCTGGTCGAACCGGGCGCGCTGGGGCGCTGTCAGGAGTCCTTGCTCGGCCCACCGCTCGAGCTGATGCAGACGGTCGGTGGGCACTCCCCAATCGCAGGCGAACGTCAACCGTGACAGCTCGCCCCAGTCGCCCCATTCGGCGGCGAGCTCGGGCATGGCCTCCCACTTGCGGGTGAGATAGGAAATGTAGTCATCGATCCGATCCCGCGGCCCGGGGTGTTGCGCTACTTGAGCCATCTCGCCTCACTCGGGATACCCGTCTCAGGCAACTCCGAAAACTGGTACCCGGTCACGATGATGCCACGGTCGGCGGAGTAGATGACCAGGAGCTGTCGCTCGGGCTTCACCCCACGCCGCGCCGGGAACACTACGAGATCCGTCGGCGTGACGATGGCCGCCAGGTGGCCGCCGCGGCGCTCAGAGACGGCGAGACGCGCGGACGGGTGGCGCACGGCCCGCCTGATATCCTCCAGGTACTGTGCGACCGAGGTGCCATCCAGCCAGTGCTGTTCGATGACGACGCGCTTGACCAGATGGTAGCTGAGCGACTCGGCGCGGGCAGCGAGCTGATGACCGTGATACCGAGTGCCTCGCTCGTCGACGGGCACACGGACCGATTCTCGGCTGAACCGAGCAGCCGCCATGTGCTCGATGATGCGGTCGAGCTCGTCCGCTCCACTCGCGCATGCTCTAAGAGCGCGGCGCGCTCCATGGAGCCGAGGTCGCCTTCGCCGCGGGCGCGGCGGGCTCTTTCAACGCGCGCTACTGGCGAAGACCCGCGGTTCGGGTAGCGGCTCGGCGCGCTGGTGCGCTGAAGCGACTAGCGCGGCCAGCGCCTCGTGCCCGTGCCGAATGGCGTCCTCGTAGCTCTCGCCATGGGTGATGGGATTGAAGACCCGTCCCTCCCACTCTGGTAGCGTCACCAAGTAGGCCTGATCCTCGTCCGACCACTGTACTATCATCGAGTATTGCAGTCGTTCACTCATGGTTGCTGCCCTTCTTGCGCCTCGCGCAGCGCTTGGAGTGCGCGACGCACCTGGGTTTCTTGATACGTCTTGGCGTCGGCGCCATCCTGCCCCGCGATGACGGCGCTGATGCCGGCGAGGAGCGGATGCTTCCATACCTGGTGGCTGCCGCTCTGATGCTCCTGGGTAAACCCTGCCCGCCGTAGGTCCGCGCGCAGCTCTCGGATTTTGCCTGGCACTCGGCTAGACCCTGGCTACGCAGCGCATGAAGGTCCCATTCGTGGCCGGAGCATCCAACGGTAGGGGAGTTCCATACGCTTCAGGACTGGTCACACGCGGGATCGCTCCAGTGCTCGGTCATGCACCACTAGCGCGACGCCGATGCTCCAGTACGGGGGGATGGTAACACGGGTCGAGCCGTGAACCGCGGCTGGATTTCCGAGCTCTACTGCCTGCCTGCTCGCTCCACCCGCACCCGTTCGAGGAACGCGGCGCGCTCCATGGGGCCGAGGTCGCCCTCGCCGCGGGCGCGGACCGAGACGGCGTTGGCCTGGATGTCGCGGTCGCCGGCGACGAGGATGTAGGGCACGCGTTGCGTCTCGGCCTGGCGGATCTTGTTTTGCATTCGCTCGCGGCGGCCGTCGACCTCGATGCGGAAGCCGTCAGCGCGCAGCTCGCTCGCGACCGCCTCGGCGTACTCGAGGTGGCGGTCGGCGATCGGGATGACGCTCACCTGAGTCGGCGCCAGCCAGAGAGGGAAGGCGCCGGCGTAGTGCTCGATCAGGATCGCCATGAAGCGCTCGTAGGTCCCGTAGATGGCACGGTGGATGATCACCGGGCGGTGCGGCGCGCCGTCCTCGCCGACGTACTCGAGCTCGAAGCGCTCCGGCAGGTTGAAGTCGGCCTGGATGGTGGTGAGCTGCCAGGGCCGCCCGAGGGCGTCGACGATGTCGACGTCGATCTTCGGCCCATAGAACGCCCCCTCGCCGGGCTTGACCTCGAAGGGGACACCGTTCGCACGGAGGGCGTCGGCCAGCTCGGCCTCGGCCCGCTCCCAGAGCGCCGGGTCACCCATCGCCTTTTCGGGGCGGGTGCTCAAGTAGTAGCGCCGCTCGAGGCCGAACAGGTCGTAGATCATGCTGCCAAACTCGAGCAGCGCCGTGATCTCCGAGCCGATCTGGTCCGGTCGGCAGTAGATGTGGGCGTCGTCCATGGTGAGCTGGCGTACCCGCAGCAGGCCGGCAAGGGTGCCGGAGCGCTCGTTGCGGAGCAGGCGGTAGGTCTGGGCCAGGCGGATCGGCAGGTCGCGGTAGCTGCGGGTCCTGGCGCGGTAGACGATGGTCGACTCGGGGCAGTTCATCGGTTTGAAGGCGTAGGTCTCGTCCTCGACCTCGGAAGTGAACATGTTCTCGCGGTAGTAGCCCCAGTGGCCGGACTGCTCCCAGAGGCTCGACTTGACCAGCGATGGGGTGCTGATCTCGTGGTAGCCTCGCCGCTCGAGCTCGGTCAGCAGGAGCCGCTCCAGCTCGCGGATGATCTGCATCCCATTGGGCAGCCAGAACGGCTGACCGGGGGCAACGTCGTCGAACAGGAACAGCCCCAGGTCGCGCCCGACGACGCGGTGGTCGCGCCGCTTGGCCTCTTCGATCCGCCAGAGGTACTGCTCGAGCTCCTCACGGGTCGGCCAGGCGGTGCCGTAGATCCGCTGGAGCATCGGCCGCGACTCGTCGCCGCGCCAGTAGGCGCCGGCGACGTTGAGCAGCTTGAAGGCCCCGATCTGGCCGCTGCCGCGGACATGGGGGCCACGGCAGAGATCGGTCCAGTCGGGACCGGTGTCGTAAAACGAGAGCGTCTCCTCGTCGGGCACGCTTTCGATGATCTCGACCTTGAACCGCTCACCCCGCTCATGGACCGCGCGTAGCGCCTCGTCGCGCGAGACCTCTCGGCGGACGAACGGCTCGTCCGCTTCGACGATCCGCCGCATCTCGGCCTCGATCGCCGGGAGGTCCTCGGTCGACAACTGCTGGCCCGCGACGTCGATGTCGTAGAAGAAGCCGTCGTCGGTCGTCGGACCGATCCCGAGCTTCGAACCAGGGTACAGGCGCTGAACAGCCTTGGCCATCACGTGGGTGGTGCTGTGGCGCATGGTGTCCAGGTCGTCCGCGTAGTGCGGGCGACCGAGCCGCGGTGCGATGTCCGGCGCATCGATTGCTGCCATGTTGGCCTCCCGAATGGAAACCCCACCGCCGTGGGTACCCTCCCTCGACCCGCTCGAGGAGATAGACAACACAACGTCCCACCGTCCTCGGGACGATGGGGCCTCATCATCGAGCCGGGGGCGAGGGTGATGGCGAAGGCTATGGGGACGGGGACGGCGGGGCCTTAGTGACCCCGATCGGCGAGGGCGCGGTCTGTGGCGTCGGCGCCGTCTCGGTCGCGGCCGACGTCGGTGGCGCGGCGCCACGGTTTGCACAGGCGGCGGCGACCATCGCCGCGCTTCCCAGGCCGACTGTGACGAGGAACGAGCGCCGCGATGCGCGCCGTGCGGGTCCAGTTGGCATCATTGCCCCCCCGAAGCGGCGTCGTCGAGGACGCCTCGCGGGCCATTATCGCATGAGTGCACCATCGGTCGCTGAGACCCTGGTGGACGCTGACGCTTCCTGGCGGGCTAGCGTTGGGGGCGCTCGCCGAGCGTCACCTGGAGGTCGCGTTGCTGGCCGTCTCGGAGGATGGTGAGCGTCACGGTGTCGCCGGCCCGCTTGTTCGACTCGAGATAGGCGACGAAGTCCTCGGGCCGACCCACGCGCTGACCATCGATCGCGGTGATGATGTCGCCGCCGACGGCCACCTGGCGCGAGCGGACCTGCTGGTTACCGGAGCCGCCACGCAAGCCTGCCCTGCCTCCGCCGCTGTTCGGCTCGACGGTCTGGACGAGCAGGCCCCCGCGGGTCGGGAGGCTCAGGGCATCCGCCATCGCCGTGGTGATCTCGGCGCTCGCGATGCCGACAAACGGGTGGGGATAGGATCCCCGTGCGAGCAAGTCTGGCAAGACGCGCTTGACGTTGTTGATCGGGATGGCGAAGTTCAATCCGGCCTGACCGCCCTGCGGCTGAAGACCCAGCGTGTTCACGCCAATCACCTCGCCGCGCGCATTCAGCAGCGGGCCGCCGGAGTTGCCTGGATTAATCGAGGCGTCGGTCTGGATCGCGTTCACCAGGACCCCATCACCCTGGGGCTCGCTGACGACTGGGCGCCGCGCGCTGACAATGCCGCTGGTCACGGTCCCTTCGAGGCCGTATGGATTGCCGATGGCGAGCGCCTGCTCTCCGACCTGGATCTGGTCGGAGTCGGCGAGCCTGGCGACGCGGAGCTGGTCTTGCGGGATCTGGGCACGCACGACCGCGATGTCGAAGCGCGGGTCGCGGCCGACCAGCTCGGCCGGAATCGTCGTCCCGTTCGGGAGGGTGACCTCTAGCCGGTCAGCCTCTTGCACGACGTGGTTATTGGTGACGATGTTCCCCTTGTCGTCGAGCATGAAGCCGGAGCCGGTACCGCGGGGCTGGGGATCGGTGCGGAAGCCAGGCTGGACGACCGAGCTGACGATCGTCACCACCGATGGCCGAACGTCACGGTAGACCCGGATCGCCGCCTCGGTGGGCTGCGGCGGGGTCTGGGCCTGGACGACGGGCGCAGGCGGCGCCGCGGCGGGCTGTCGGGCCGCCTCGGTCTGTTGGGCCACCGCCGGGGCCGGAGCACTGGTGGGTGACTGTGCGCTCGGCGCGGCTGTCGCCGGCGCCTGAGTGCTGACGCTCGGCGCGGTCGCGGCCGGCGTCGCCACGGACCCGATCGACCGCACGACGTCGCAGCCGGCTGCCATGAACAGCGTACTGGCGGAGCTGACGACGGCGATGAGCACCAGTCGGAGCGTCTGCATCTCGTTCCTCTCCCGTTGTTTGGGCCGGCCAGAGCGAGCGGCCGGCGCGTGTTTCGTTGCAGGAAGCCTGCCACGCGCGCCCGCGCGATTGCACGAAATTTATGCTGGCCTTACTTTCCGGATAGAGCCGGCCGTCGTAGGGGCGCGGCACGGCGGATGCGGCCGCGGAGCAGGGTGACCGCGGTGATGAGTCCGCCCATCGCGACGACGTTGATGAGCGGGTCGGCGGGGAGGCGGTAGCGCGGGATCGCGCCGACCGTTGCCGCGCCGACGAGGATCACCGCCACGGCGGCGACGGCCACCAGGACGGCCGGTCGGCGGCCGGGAACGACGATCGCGAAGACGACCCCGAGGATGAAGAGCGGCGTCAGTATCGGCCAGGCCCGGGCCGGATGATAGACGCCATCCAGGAGCGCGAGGCGCCCGAAGCTCGCTTCCTGGGCCGGCGTGGCGGGGCCGACGAAGCGAGCGAACGGGCCGCGCCAGCCACGGCTGGACCAGAGATCCCAATGGTCGCGGAGGCCCTCCTCCCTGCCGCGGAAGATCTCGGCGAAGTCTTCGAGCGTATTCTGGAGGTAGGCGCCGGGGCGCGAGGCGATTGCACGGAGGGCGATCTCGCGCATGACCCCGTCGGCCTGGGCCTGGGACATTCGGGTCTCTTCCATGATCCGATTGTGGATGCCGAGGCCGGTGACGTCGAGCTGGGGTTTGGCGAGCTTGTCCTCCATCGCCCGCTGCACGATCTTGCGGGCGGTCGCCTTCTTCGGATCCGTGTCGAGCTGGGTCACCAGCGGATCCTCGAACGAGAAATCGGGACGGTGGATGATGGCCGTGTAGGTGACGAGGTTCTGTCCGGCCGCGCCGGCGGTCGTGAATGCGCCGTGGACCGCCCAGTTGCGAGCCGCCCACGGGACGGCCACCAGCGCGCAGGCCCCGAACACGATCGCCGTCTTCACCAGCAGCGGGCGCCAGGCGCGCTCGACGAGTAGGAGGGCCAGCGGGACGACGAGCAACAGGACCTGACCAGCCGATCGGGTCAGGATGGCGACGCCGATCGCGAGGCCGGCGCCGAGCCAGGGCCAGGGGCCTGACCGGCGCGTGCCGAGGACGAGGAGAAACATCGCCAGGACGAAGCAGAAGCTGAAGAGCGCCTCGCTCATCAGGAAATGCTCCCAGCGCATCGCCGGCCCTGCGAGGGCGGCCAGGAGGGCCGCCAGGGCGCCGGTCCAGCGCCCGAAGGTGAGGCGTCCGAGGCCATAGGTGAGCGCGACGGTCGCGGCACCGAGGAGGTGCTGGGCGACGACGATTGGCACGAAGCCGGTCCCGAACAACGTCTGGAACAGGAGGAGCATCGCCGGGTAGGCCGGCGGGCGCTTGAGGGAGAGTGTGAAGCCGCGCCCGTTGAGCAGGTCATGGACTGGCTGGAAGTACTGGAGCGAGTCACCGCCGATGAAGACGGGCGCCCAGGCGACGTAGGCCAGGCGCAAGACGGCCGCGAAGAGGAACAGCCCAGCGGCGATCAGCAAGTCCACGCGCACGCCGACTCCGGCGCCGGGGAGGACACGAGCGCGCGGCGACAGGCTGGTCCGCCCACCGACGGCGCCCATCGCGGCAGGCTGAGAGGCAACCGATTCCATTGGGACCCTTGATAGCCTGCCGCGGCCGAGGGCGTCAAGGGAGAGCGACGATCTGCCATAGGGTCGAGGGGTGGCCCGCTCGCCGAGGGGAAGCTGGTCGACGGGGATTGCGTCGAGTGTGCCTGGCACGGGTCCCGCTTCAATCTCCGCGACGAGACGGTGACACCGTCGCCGGCGACGGCGCCGCGGCCGCGCTACGAAGCTCGGATCCGTGACGGCAACGTCGAGGTTCGCCAGGCGGAATGAACGATGGCTTGGTGGGCTCGGCCGTCCGATGGCACGGTCCGTGCGACCAACTCCAGCGGAAAGCTCTATCGAGCAGGGGGAAGGTTGAGATGCGCACGCGAACGATGCGGCCCCGGTGGGTCGAGCCAGGACAACTCTTCGCGATGGCCGCGGCGACGGCGCTGACTGCCTGTACCGGGGCCCCGGCATCGCCGCCAGTCCAGAGCGCCGCGACACAGGTCGCGTCGCCGGCGGCTACTATCGCGGCGGCTGCATCGCCGGTGGCGTCGCCCGCTGCCGCGGCTGCCGCCGCGGCCGCTTCACCGGCGGCTACGGCTGTCGCCGCGGCCGCTTCACCGGCGGCCACCGCCGCCGCGGCCGCGGCGTCTCCCATCGCCACGGCACTGGCTTCGTCGCCAGTCAGGATCACCGGCGGGCAGCTCAGTCCGACCGACACTACCATCAGGGTCGAGAACGCCGGCACGGCAGCGGTCGACATGAGCGGATGGCGGCTCCGGGTCGGAACGGCCACGGCGACGATGCCGGCAAACACGCGGGTTGCGCCGGGCCAGACGATCACGATCCACACCGCGAGCGGAACTAGCGGGGGTCAGGATGTCTATCTGGGGGCAGAGGCCGCGGCGCTGCTGAGCGGGCTCCAGCCCGGCGCCAGCGTCCAGCTCGTCGACGCTCAGGGCACCGTCGTCAGCGAGTTCGCGCTGCCGCGGCTGTAGGACCGGCACCGCGCACCGATCAGCAGGTAGCGGGGGGTCGTGGCTTGGGCCCATACTTGCCGGGATGGACATGCTCGATGGCGCCGAGCGGCGCGGGATCGCCTGGAAGATCAACAGCGAAATCGTCCTGCTGCTGGGGTGGTCCCCGGCGGTCCTGCTGCAGGTCGCCCATCCCCTGGTCGCGGCTGGCGTCGCCGAACATAGCCTGTTCCTGAGCGATCCCAAGGGGCGGCTGGGTCGGCTGCGGCGGACGATCGAGACGATGCTGGCCTTTACCTTCGGCACGCCCGAGGAGGTGGCCGGCGCCGCCCGTCGGATCAACGCCATCCACGATCGGGTCAATGGGCAGCTCGCTGAGCGAGCCGCGGCGTTCGATGAGAGGACGCGGTACTCGGCGCACGACCCGGCCCTCCTCCGCTGGGTCCACGCCACGATGCTCGAGACGTTCCCACGGACTTACGAGCTTTACGTCGGCCCGCTGACGCCCGAGGAGAAGGATCGCTACTGCGCCGAAGCGAGCGGGATGGCGCCGCTGCTGGGGATTCCTGACGGGTACTTGCCGGCCAGTACGGTCGAGCTGCGGGCGTACATGGACGAGATGCTGGCGAGCGGCCTGATCGTCCCGAGTGAGACGGCACGCGTCCTAGCCCGAGAGATCGTCGCCCCGCCGCTCCCGCGCCCGGTCCGGCCACTCCTCTGGCTCAGCCAGCTCCCGACGGTCGGGCTGTTGCCGCCGACGATTCGCGCGGCCTATGGCTTCCCCTGGGACGAGCGACGCGAGGCGGCGCTGCGGCTGACGGCGGGGCTGACTCGGGCGATCCTGGCGCGGTCGCCCTCGCGCCTGCGCCACTGGGGAGCCGCCCGCGCCGCCCTCGCCCGCACCAGACGGCCCCCGGAGCATAGGACGTGCATGCCCACAGCGCATGCCGACTCCCGCTGAGCGTGCGACGCCAATCGAACCATCGGTCAGCCCGCCCGCGCCGTCGTTGCTCGGCACGATCCTGGGTGGGCTCGGGGTTTCGGTCGGCATTCTCGCGGCCAATCGACTGGCCGAGCGGCTCGAGCTGAGCGAGCTCGACTTCCCGCGGGTCCTCGGCCTGACCTTCCGCGACCCAGAGCAGGACCGTGTCCAGACGACCGGCCTGCTCTGGTACTTCGCCTGGGGCGGAGCCGTCGTCCCGACCCTTTACTGGCTCGGCTTCCGAGCGCCTGGACGGACCGGGGCGCGAGCCGGGCTCGTGCTCGGCATTGGTCACTACCTGGTCTCGGGCGCTATCCTGGGCGCGAGCCATCCCGATTACCCGAAACAATCCCGCGGCCCGGGGCGCCCGATGGGCCTCTTCGAGTGGTACGCCAATCTGGCCGGGCATATTGCGTACGGACTGGTCGTCGGTTGGGCAGCCGCCACTGCTCCAATACGCGGCAAGCGGAGGTCGCGCCTCCACTGGACGCCAGGATTGACGCCATAGGAGAGGGGACAAATCCCGCCTGCGAGGAAGCGGGGGGACAAGCCCCCCGCCTACGAGACTCCCCCAGAGCCCGGGGTTCCAGTACGCCCCTACGAGCCACCCTGCGCTCTGCAAGGAGCTGATTTTCGGCTATCGGGGTGAGCAGCAGCGCATGATCATTCGCTCTGACCCTAGGGCCGATACCGGTGACTCAAGGGTCCTCGGTGGCCTATCTTCCGTTCACGTCGATCGTGGGGAGGGCTCCCGATGGCGCTGCGAGGCTGGTCGTGGGATGCGGCGGTGGGGCCGGCGGGCCTCGGGGATCGGCCGCTGCTGGAGGCGTTGCGGCGGCGGCGCGTGCCGACGCCGCTGGTGGTCACGCGTGTGGTCGCGATGGGGCGGTGGGCCCCCGAGCCGATCCGGCCCGCGCTGGCGGCGGTCGTCGCCGGCTGGCGCGAAGGCGCGGCGGCGGGCCGGCGCGCGCCGGCCGCGGGAAGGTTTCCGGGCGGTGGCCGGCCCGGTCGCGACGCCGCGGCATCCCGCCAAGCCGTCGCGCCGACGATCCGCATCCTGCCGCCTTCAGCCACTGGTATTGCGCCTAGGCGGTGGCACGGGTGCTCATGGGGGAGGGGACCAGGTCGTCGTACTCGGCATCTTCGGGGTTGTCCCAGAGCTCGGCGAGGACCGGGTCGGTCAGGGCATTCGGTATCTCGCCTTCTTCCCTTTGAGACTCCGCCTCGTCCGCTGCCACCGCCCGACGGAACTCGTCCACGTCGGTCGCGTCACCCAATCCCAGGGCGTCGAGAATCTTGCTCGTCCGGTGTTTCTTAGAACTGGACCTGGGGCACGGCGCGCTCGGCGGCCGGGTCTTCCAGCGCGAAGAGCGGCTCCGGGCTGAAGCCGAGGCCGTTGGCGAAGAGGCTCGCCGGGAGCGTCTCGCGGGCGGTGTTGTACTCCATGACCGAGTCGTTGTAATGCTGCCGCGAAAACGCGACTCGGTTCTCGGTCGAGCCTAGCTCCTCCTGGAGCGCCAGGACGTTCTGGTTGGCTTTGAGATCCGGGT
>Ga0136617_10007031_pt1 | contig 10039 bp, 10 predicted proteins | sample AntDrymUQ3222106_2_FD_129672 | JGI IMG/M metagenome (GOLD analysis project Ga0136617, IMG submission 129672) | Polar desert sand microbial communities from Dry Valleys, Antarctica - metaG UQ322 (21.06) | ecosystem: Environmental > Terrestrial > Soil > Desert | place: Antarctica: Dry Valley... | reverse complement strand
GGCAAGCAGCAGCGGCGCCCGAATCCACGGCGCCGACCCCACCGTCGGAAGAAGACGCCGTCGGAGACGGGGCATCGTCACGCCTCCCAGGCTGGATCAGCTACGGCGGGCGCGTACCTTGGCCAGCGCCTCGTCGAGGATGGCGGCGCCGTCTTCGTCGCTGCGCCGCTCCCGCACGTAGGCAAGGTGTGTCTTGTACGGCTCGTTGCGGGGCGCCGACGGGGGCGCCTGCTCTTCCCGGCCGGCCGGCAGGCCGCAGCGCGGGCAGTCCCAGGTGACCGGAATCACCGCTTCCTCGGCGAACGCAGGCCTGGTCTCATGCCCGTGGGCGCACCAGAACTGCACCCGCCGCCGAGGCGCGGCCTCGCCCCGCTCGGCCTCTCCCATCGGCCCCGCTCCGACCCGGCTTCCCCGGATCGCGTTTCCACCTGCCACTGTGAACGCTCCCTGATGATTCGACGGTTGCTGGCTGCCGGCCCCGAAGTAGGTCAGGTCGACTTGAGCAGAATGCCCAGGGCGACGATACAAATCGTCCAGATCGAGCCACGAAGATGGTGATCCGGTTGAGGTTCTTCTCCACCACCGAGGAACCCGACAGCGACGAGGTCATGCCGCCACCGAACATCGACGACAAGCCGCCGCCCTTGCCCTTGTGCAACAGGATCAGCACGATCAGCAGCAGGCTGGTCGCCATGGCCAGGATGGACAGTGCGGTCGTCATGGGTGCGCAGGATGCCTTTCTCGCAACGGATGGGTACAGGGTAACTCGGACGCCCGCATCCAACGATCGGAGAACGTTCCGCGTCTACCCCTTCGGGCGCTCCTTGATGCCCGCAGTCAGCAGAACCACCATCTCGGCGATCCGCACGGCTCGTTGCTCGGGGCGACGCTTGGTCGCGTCGATCCAGCGCAGGTACGCCGTACGGTAGAACTGGGCGAGCGAGTCGAAGAACGCTCCGGCCGACGGCTCGCCGTCCAACGCGGCGGCGATGTCCTCCGCGAGGTCGCCGCGCTGTGGCCCCTCGGGTGCCAGCTCGACGGCGACCGTGTCACCGACCGCCACACCGCAGTCACGCCGCCACGCCGGGCCGAGAACGAGCCCCCGCCCGTCTCCCAACGGTTCGAGGACGCCGCGCACCCGTTTGCCGTCCACCGTGCCGGCGACATGGTGCGCGGACTTGGCTCCCCAGGTCTGATCCGGATCGAACGATGCCGGCACGACTACCCGTCCTGCGATGTCGGCGGCGACGGTTGCGGTGAACCGCTGCGGCTGCGCGGCGTCGACGGTCCCCACGCGGATCAGCGGACTCCGACGACGGCGAGGTCGTAACCGCCGTAGGCGCGATGCACATAGGCGTTGCGCAGCCGCTCGCCGGCCACCAGCACGACCCGCTCCTCCACCAACGGCACGTACGCCGACAGCTCGACCAGGGTGTCGTCCAGGGCCTGCCAGCTCTGGACGGCGACGGCGGGATCCGGCGCCGAGAGGGCGGTGTCGACCAGGGTGAGCAGATCGGGATCGGCGATCTGCGCGTAGTTGGAGTTGCCGGTCGGCTGCACCGCGCCCACCAGGGGCGGGTAGTACGTCGACGGCGTGGGCAGGTCACCCGTCCAAGCGGTGACCAGAATCCCGTACTGCTGAGCCGTCACGTTGCCCGGTCGGCCGATGTCGGAGGTGTAGTAGGTCGCCGGGTCCAGGTCCACCACGATCCCCTCGACGCCGATCTCGCGCAGGTCGTCGGCCACCGCCTCGGCAAGGAGGAGCGGCCGCTGGTCGTTCGGCGCGGCGATCCGGATGGTGAAGCCCCCCGGGCGACCGCAGGCGGCCAACTCAGCTCTCGCCTCCGTCAGCAGCGGTTCGCCGGCGGAGGCGGTCGAGGCGGGCGGGAGGAAACCGGGCAGCGACTGCGGCCACAGACTATGGGCGGCGGTGACGGCCTGCGGCCCACCGAGTGCATCGACCAGGGCGGCTCGTTCGATGGCCGATGCCACGGCGCGCCGACAGTGCACGTTGTCCATCGGAGGCACGGAGACGGGCAGGGCCAGCAGCCGCATCGTCCCGCTGGTGGTCCGATCGGTGCGTGCCTGCAACCCGCCATCGGCATCGATGCGCGGGAACGTCTCCGGCTGCACCCCCGCGGCCATCACGTCGACGTCGGCGCTGCCCCCGATCACCCGCTGGTCGCGAGCGGGGCCGGTCAGGCCGGTGCGGATCTCGACCCGGTCCGGCAGCGCGGTGCGGACCGGATCCGACTCCCGGTCCCAGCGCGGATTGCGCTCCAGCGTTATCCCGAGAACCTCGTCCACCGCCGTGATCATGTACGGCCCGGAGGACACCGGGTCCTCGCCGTAGTCGGCGCCGGTGTCCGCGACCTGCGGCACCGGGCTGCTGGAGGGCAGCGCCATGATGTGGTCGAAGTCGGCGTACGGCCGGTTGAGCCGGAACACCAGGGTCAGGTCGTCGGGAGTCTCGACGGTGGCCAGGCCGAGGTTCTGCGGATGGGCGTCGGTGTAGGGGCCGCCGTACACGTTGGCGGGGTCGTCAAGCAGGTCGACGACGTACGTCGGCCCGCCGACCACGACGTCGGAGGCGAACGAGCGCTCGATGCCGTACTTCACCGCCGCCGATGTGATCACCCGGCCGTCCTCGAAGTGCTGGTCCGGCTTCAGCGTGTAGGTCCACGTCCGCCCGCCGTCTGACGGGACGCCGAGGTCGGTGGCCAGGTCCGGTACCAGCCCGCTTCCCTCCTCCCCCGGCGCGGCGGCGTACGTCACGAGCGTGCGGGTGTACAGCCGCATGATGTTCCAGACCCACGGGAAGTACGAGCGGGCGGGGTCGAGGCTGTCCGGCGTACCGGCGACGACGCGCAGCGTGCCGCCCGCGCGCAGCGACGGTGACCGTTGCGCACTGACCCCGCGGTCGGCGGCGGCGCCGCTCGGCACGCTCGACGACCGCGACTGCGTGACGGTTTCGGTACAAGCGGTGAGCATGAGGAGCGCCAGTCCGACCGCGGCAAGCACGGTCGTGCGGCGCTGGTACATCAGCGGGCGGCCTTCCTCCCTGATCGGCAATGTGCCTGCGGCCGGTCTAGCCCCCCGCGCTGAGGCGGCAGATCCCAGCGAACTCATCGGCGTCGAGGCTCGCTCCCCCGACCAGGGCGCCGTCGACATCGGGCTGCGCCACGATTCCTTCGGTGTTCGACACCTTGACCGACCCTCCGTAGAGGATACGCATGCCGTCGGCGAGCGCCGCGGAACGCGTCTCGCGCAACCGGCCACGCACCGCCAGGCACATCTCCTGCGCGTCCTCCGGGGTCGCGACCTCGCCGGTCCCGATCGCCCAGACCGGCTCGTAGGCGATCACCAGTCCGCCGAGCCGGTCCGTGCCCACCCCGGCAAGGGCGGCGTCGAGCTGGCTCAGGCAGTGCGCGACGTGGCCTCTGGCCTCGCGGACGGGCAGCCCTTCTCCGACGCAGAGGATCGGTGCCAGTCCGTTGTCGAGGGCGGCAGTCAGCTTGGCGTTGACCGCAGCGTCATCCTCGCCGTGGTGCTCGCGCCGCTCGGAGTGGCCGACGACGACGTACTGGCAGCCCAGTGCGGCCAGCATCGATCCGCTGACGTCACCGGTGTAGGCGCCGTTCGGCCGTGCAGAAAGGTCCTGCGCGCCGTAGCCGAAAGACAGCTGGTCGCCGTCGACGAGCGTCTGCACGCTGCGGATGGCCACGAACGGCGGCAGTACGACGACCTCGACCGCCTGCAGCTGCCGGGCGTCGAGGCTGAACGCCAGCTTCTGCACCAGCGCGATTGCCTCACGATGGGTGAGGTTCATCTTCCAGTTGCCCGCGATCAGTGGGCGCCGGACCACCACGTCAGTCCTCCAGCACGGCCAGCCCCGGCAGCGTCTTTCCTTCGAGGTACTCCAGTGCGGCCCCACCGCCGGTGGAGATGTGCCCGTACGCCGACTCCTCCAGCCCCAGTGTCCGGACCGCGGCCGCGGAGTCTCCGCCGCCCACGACCGACAGCCCGGCCGCGGCCGCCACCGCCTTGCCGACGCCCTTGGTGCCGCCGCCGAACGGCGCCACCTCGAAGACGCCCATCGGCCCGTTCCAGAACACCGTCCTGGCGCCGTCCAGCGCCTCGGTGAACAGCTGAACCGAGTTCGGACCGATGTCCAGCCCCTTGAGGCCGGCCGGGATGGCATTGGCCGCGACCACAGTCACCTGGGCGTCGGCGACGACGGACTCGGCGCAGACGATGTCGACCGGCAGCACTATCCGGTCACCGGCGTCGGCCAGCAGCCGCCGGCAGGTGTCGACCTGATCCTCCTCGAGCAGCGACCCGCCTACTTCGTGCCCCTGCGCGGCGAGGAAAGTGAAGCACATCCCGCCGCCGACCAGGAGCCGGTCGACGCTGGGCAGCAGCGCCTCGATGACCCCGAGCTTGTCCGAGACCTTGCTGCCGCCCAGTACGACGACGTAGGGGCGTTCGGGGTCCTCTACGAGCCGGCGCAACACCTCCACCTCACGGAGTACCAGGCCGCCGGCACAGTGCGGCAGCCGCTGCGCGACGTCGTACACGCTGGCGTGTTTGCGGTGGACCGCGCCGAACGCGTCGTCAACATAGGCCTGAGCGAGGCCGGCGAGGTCGTCGGCGAGGCGGCCCCGTTCGGCGTCGTCCTTGCTGGTCTCGCGGCCGTCGAAGCGGACGTTCTCCAGCAGGGCGACCTGCCCGTCGGCCAGTCGTTGGACGGCCTGCCGGGCCCCGGCGCCCACGACATCGGCCGCCATCGCGACCGGGGCGCCGAGCAGGTCCGCGAGCCGCTCCGCGACAGGAGCCAGCGAGTACACCGGATCAGGCCGCCCCTTGGGCCGCCCGAGATGGGCGCACAGGACGACGCGGGCACCGGCCTGGGTGAGCGCTCGGATGGTCGGCAGGCTGGCCTGGATCCGGCCGTCGTCGGTGATCAGGGCCTCGCCGGTGGAGTTGTCCAGCGGCACGTTCAGGTCGGCGCGGACCAGCACATGGGTGCCGGTGACACCCTCGGCCAGCAGGTCGTCCAGGGATCGCATCAGGTCCGCGCCGTCTCAGATCTTGGCCGCGACGAGCACGGTCAGGTCGACCAGCCGGTTGGAGTAGCCCCACTCGTTGTCGTACCAGCCCACGACCTTCACCTGGTCCCCAATCACCTTGGTCAGCCCGGAGTCGAAGATGCACGAGGCCGGGTCTCCGACGATGTCGGAGGACACGATCGGATCGGCGGTGTAGCGCAGGATGCCGGTGAGCGGCCCGTCGGCGGCGGCCTTGAACGCGGAGTTGACCTCCTCGACGCTGGTATCGCGGCCGACCGACGCGGTCAGGTCGGTGGCCGAACCGGTCGGCACCGGCACCCGCAGGGCGTAGCCGTCCAACCTGCCCTTCAGCTCCGGCAGCACCAGCCCGATCGCCTTGGCCGCGCCGGTGCTCGTGGGTACGACGTTGATCGCGGCGGCGCGGGCGCGCCGAAGGTCCTTGTGCGGGCCGTCCTGCAGGTTCTGGTCCCCTGTGTAGGCGTGGATCGTGGTCATCAGGGCTTGCCGGATCTCGAACGAGTCGTGCAGCACCTTGGCCAGCGGCGCCAGGCAGTTCGTCGTACAGGAGGCGCACGAGATGACCGTCTGGCTGCCGTCGTAGCGGTCGTCGTTGACACCGGGAACGACGGTGAGATCCTCGCCAGTGGCCGGCGCGGAGATGAGCACCTTCTTCGCGCCGCCCTTCTCGACGTGCTGGCGGGCCTTGTCGGCGTCGGTGAAGAAGCCGGTCGACTCGATCACCACGTCGACGCCGAGGTCGCCCCACGGCAGGTCGCCGGGCTCCCGTTCGGCGAGAATTCTCAGCAGCTTTCCGTCGATGTCGATGCCTTCGTCCGTGTCGGTCACGGTGTTCGGGAGCCGGCCCAGCACGCTGTCGTAGCGAAGCAGATGGGCCATCGTCTTGACGTCGCCGAGGTCGTTCGCGGCCACGATCTCGATGTCCTGACCGCTGGCCTGCGCGGCCCGCCAGAAGTTGCGGCCGATCCGGCCGAAGCCGTTGATTCCTACCCGGACCGTCACTGGGTCTCTCCTCTGGTACGGCGCAGTGCTGTCGGCCGACCCTACCGAAGCTCAGTGCAGGTCGCGGCGGCGGAACAGCCAGGTACCCAGGGCCAAGAGGACCAGCAGGTACGCCGACAGCGTTAGCCCTCCCCTGAGGTTGGACACCACGATCTCGGAGAACTCGGTGAAGCTGCCGGTCTCGTCGTCCACTGTCGGCCCCGGGCGGAAGAAGGTCACGCCGCCCTGCTGGATCAACGCCACCGCGCTGGCGGTGAACAGAAAGGGCTGGGTGCTCGCAACCAACGTCCCCAGGGCGGTCTCGACGACGGCGAAGTAGGCGAAGCCGATGCCCAGCGCCGCGCCGGTGTTGCGGGTCAGGTTGGCCAGGCCGAAGCCGAGCAGCGTGGCGATCACTACGAGCAGCACCGACCGGCCGCCCTGCCCGAGGATGTCCGCCCAGAAGCCCTCGCGGACGTCAGTGGTCCCGCGAGTGCGAGCGAGCACTTGGGCGACCCCGAACCAGGCCAGCTGCCCGACCAGGCCGAGGACCGCGCCCGCCAGCGCGCCAACGCCGGTCTTGACGCCGATCACCTTCAGCCGGCGGGGTTCCCAGAACAGCAGCGCCACGATGGAGCGGGTCGACCACTCGGCGCCGACGTACGTCGCCCCGATCACGAAGCCGAGCATGGCGGAGGCGGCGGCCACGGCCAGCCCGCCGTCTGGCAGGTCGTCGGTCAGCGTGAACGGTGACTTGTCGACGTACTGGTCGATCGGGATGTCGTCGGCGTCCAACGGTGGCCCGCAGAACAGCTCCTTGTCCTCCTCGGCAATAGCGTCATCGGCCAGGCATTCCTGGCGGAACTGCTCGGACAGTTCGATGTCAGCGGCCCGGCGCGACTCGGCCTGGGCCAGAAGTTCGGGGCTGGGCCGGGCGTACTGCGTGTAGGTGACCACGGACAGCACCACGAAGCCGAGGACGGCCAGGCCGACGAGCACCTGGATGAACCGGCGGGCGGCCAGTCGGGCCAGTTCGGTGCGCAACAGCGAACCACGGCTCCGCGACTCGACGCGGGCGTGCCGTGCGCGGGCGGTCACTGGTCCGCCGCGGTGAGGTCGAGGAACACGCTCTCCAGGTCAACAGGGATGGGTGACAGCTCGCTGAGGTACTGACCGGCGTCCGCGAGCGTCCGGGTGATGGCACTGGGATCGGTGACGGCGTGTACCCGCCAGGCATCGGCAAGCGACGTCATCGTGAAGCCCGCTGCGGTCAGCACGTCGTACGCCGCCTGCGGATCCGGTGACCTGAGGCGCACATCACCGGTTGAACCCGATGCCAGTACGTCAGCCACCTGGCCGGTGGCCACGAGCGTCCCGCGGGCGATGATTGTGACGTCGTCGCAGACCTGCTGCACCTCGCTGAGCAGGTGTGAGGACAGCAAGACGGTGGTCTGCCCGTCCGAGCCGAGCCGCCGGATGAGTTCTCGCACCTCCCGGATGCCGGCCGGATCCAGGCCGTTGCTCGGCTCGTCGAGCACGAGCAAGGTCGGGGACTTGAGCAGGGCGGCGGCGATGCCGAGCCGCTGCTTCATACCCAGTGAGTAGCCCTTGTACTTGTCGTCGCCACGCTCGCGTAGGTCGACGATGTCCAGGCACTCCTCGACCCGGTTGCGGGAGACTCCCGCCACCCGGGCGAGCAGGTTGAGGTTGCGGCGGCCACTGAAGCTGGGAAAGAACAACGGTGCTTCGACCAACGCGCCGATCGAGCCGATGACCCCGGGCAGCTGCTCGGGCACCGGCCGGCCGAGCAGCTGCATGCTTCCGGTGTCGAGGCGGACCAGGCCGAGCAGCGCCCGGATAGTGGTGGTCTTGCCCGACCCATTCGGTCCGAGGAAGCCGTGCACGCGGTGTTCGGCGACGGTCAGGTCCAGGCCGTCCAGCGCCTTTTCGGCCGGTTTGCCGCGGCGACGGTAGGACTTGTGTGCGCCCGCGACCTCGACTACCGCCACCGGCACCTCCCGCCCGCGAGAACGGCCGTCACTGTCCCACAGCGATGTGGCGATCAGTTCTCTGCCCACTCGCGGTCTTACCGGTGGGTGGCGCCGTCGCGTTCGTGGCCTCTGCCGGAGCCGGCGCCATGACCGGTGCGGTAGTCAACCTCACCTGCGGTGCCACTGTGGACTGAGGGTCAGGCGGCGGGGATGGGCCGGTACGTGCCGAAGCACCAGACGTTGCCCTCGGGATCGCGCGCGGCGAACTCCCGCGAGCCGTAATCCTGGTCGCTGAGTTGCATGACGATCTCGGCGCCGGCGGCGAGGGCGCGGTCATGCAACGCGTCGGGGGTGTCGGTGACGAGGTAGGTGCAGACCCGGTCGGTGTCGAAGCGGCTGTCCCCGCCGGCCTTCGAGCCGAGCATCACCACGCCGTCGGCGTACGTCAGCTCGACGTGCACGACGGTGCCGTCCTCGCCCTCGGTGATCTGTCCTGCGGAGAACGAGAAGGCCTTGGTCAGGAACTCGAGCGCGGCCCGAGCATCGGCGTACCGGATGGTCGGGACGATCGTCGGGCCGGTGCTGGCAGTTGTCATACCGCCGAGCGTAGGGTCCGCCTGTGCTCCCGTTTCCATGATCAACTGGGATTTCTGGTTGCGGTTCAGCGCTCAGAGGCAACCACAATCCCGGGTTGATCACCGCTGCGGTTCATCTGGCTGAACACGCCAAGCACGAACGGCGGAAGCGTGGCGACGAAGAACACCGCCGCGGCGATGAGCAGCGCGGGCCGCAGTCCCACTCCCTCGATGAGGAGACCCCCGAGCAGCGGCCCGAACGGGATGCCGACCCAGGCGCTGGCCTTGACCACGCCCATGACCCGTGCCAGCAGTGCCGGCGGGATCCGCTCGAAGCACACCGCGGCCAGAATCGGATTGATAGCCCCGGTGCTGAGCCCGCCGACGAACGACATCGTCAGCGGCGGCCAGAGACTCGAGCTGACGGCGAGCACGATGAAGATCGGGGCTCCGCCGATCAGGAATCCGACGGCGTACGCCGCCCGCCGCGGCAACCTCGGTCCGAGCCAGGCGCCGATCAGGTTGCCGAGCAGCGCGCCGACGCCGCCGGCGCCGATGATCAATCCCAGCGCCACGGGCTCGCCCAACTGCTCCTGCACCCACACCGGGAGCAGCACCGAGACCAGCGCTTGATCGAGCAGGTTGGTGACCGCGATCATGGTGGCCAGCGTCAACAACAGCCGGTCCCTGCGGAGGTGTCCGAAGCCCTCGGCGAGTTGGGCGAAGTAGCGCAGCCGCGACGACTCATCCGTTGCCCGACTGGGCTGTACCGAGGCGGGCACGAGCGCGCCGATCAGGACGGCTGCGAGGGCGAAGCTCACGGCATCGATCAGCACGACCGTGGATGCGTCGACGAGGGCCAGGAGCAGGCCGGCCAGTGGGGCACCCAGCAGGAACCCGGCTTGATTCGCCCCGCTGTTCAGCCCCGCGGCACGTTCCAGCGGCATCGCGGCCACGGCGGCGGCGCCCGGCACGAGCGCGGTGTTGGCGCAGTCGGACATGCCGCGAACCGCCCCGGCGACAGCGACCAGGGCGAGCAGAGCGCCGACGCTCAGCAGGTCCACGGCTTGCAGGACCGGGATCGCGCCAATCGCAACCGCAGCCACGCCGTTGCCCCGTGCGCAGGCCCGGTGCGCTCCCCACCGGTCCACCCAGGGCCCGGACATCGCCTGCATCACGACGTACGGCGTCATCTCCGCGAACACGACCAGGCCGGTCTGGGTCGCGCTCCCGGTCGTGGTCAGCACCAGCCACGGGATCGCCAGCGCCGACATCGCCGTACCTGCGACGGAGACGAAGTACGCCGCCACCAGCGCGTAGACCGGAAGTCGCCGGCGGGCGGTCGGTTCAGGGACGGTGGTCATGCTGCTCGTCGGGAAGGATCTGGAACTGGAAGACAACCCGT
>Ga0136617_10007030_pt1 | contig 10041 bp, 10 predicted proteins | sample AntDrymUQ3222106_2_FD_129672 | JGI IMG/M metagenome (GOLD analysis project Ga0136617, IMG submission 129672) | Polar desert sand microbial communities from Dry Valleys, Antarctica - metaG UQ322 (21.06) | ecosystem: Environmental > Terrestrial > Soil > Desert | place: Antarctica: Dry Valley... | reverse complement strand
CGGGCCGACCGGCTCGGGCAAGACGACGACCCTGGCCGGGATGCTCGACCACATCAACGGCAGCAAGGAGGTGCACATCGTCACGGTGGAGGACCCGATCGAGGTGCTCCACTTCGACAAGCTCTCGATGATCAACCAGCGCGAGGTCCGGCTGGACACCGCCGACTTCGCCACCGCGCTGCGCGGCGCGATGCGTCAGGACCCCGACGTCATCCTGGTCGGTGAGATGCGTGACCACGAGACGGTGAAGGCTGCCCTCGCCGCCTCGGAGACCGGGCACTTCGTGATGTCCACCTTGCACACCACCGACGCCCAGGAGACCATCACCCGGGTCATCGACTTCTTCCCGCCGCACGAGCAGAAGCAGGTGCGCCTCGCGCTCGCCGGCGCGCTTCGCGGCATCGTCTGCCAGCGGCTCGTCCCGCGTGCCGACGGGCAGGGTCGCTGCGTGACCATGGAGGTCTGCATCAACACCGGCCGGGTGGCCGATGCGATCGCCGACCCGGACAAGACCGGCACGATCAACGAGCTGATCAAGGATGGTGCGTTCTACGGGATGCAGACGTTCGACCAGCACCTGGTCGCGCTCATCCGTGACGGCGTCATCACCCTGGAAGCGGCGATGAGCGCCTCGACCAGTCCGCACGACCTCACCGTCGAGCTGCGGCGCCTCGGTCTCGTCGCCTGACCCTCGTCCAGGGTCAGGAGTGGCGCAGGCCGTGCTCGCTGCACCGCGCGGTCCAGCCGTGTGGCACCACCTGGACAACCATCCGGCGCCGGCAGTCCTCGCAGTAGCGCGGCGGCTCGAGCTCGGCGCGCGCCGAGCACCGCGCATGGTCGCCGGCAGCATCGCGGTTGGCCGGCTCCCCGCACTGGCCGCAATAGACCTCGGGCACGGTCCGTAGGCTAGGCGACCGTGGCGGTCGAGCACGGACGTGAGCACGGCCGGGTCCAGCGCGGACTCAGCTCCGCCCAGCGCCACACCGTCATGGCTGAGGACTCTGCGGCCGCCCTCGGCAGCGGCGACCTGCTGGTGCTGGGAACTCCGCGACTACTCGCGTGGTGCGAGGCAGCGACCATCGCGGCGCTCGCGCATCAGCTTGGACAGGACCAGAGCACGGTCGGCACCCGCATCCAGCTCGAGCACGCCCGGGCCACCCCGGTCGGGGCGGTCGTGACCGTGCGGGCGGAACTCGTCCATGTCGACGGCAGGCTGCTGCGGTTCGAGGTCGTGGCCGAGGACGAGACCGGCGCCACCGTCGGTTACGGCCAGGTGACCCGGGTGATCGTCGACCGGGCCCGATTCATGGACCGGCTGCAGCGGCCGTAGGCGGCCGCCCGGCGTAGCCGGTCAGAGCGGGAGCACAAAGGCCACCAGCGTGAGGCCCGGCACCGGCTGCCAGTCGCGCTCAGGCGCCCGGGTGAAGCCGACTCTCTGATAGATCCGGTGTGCGGTGCTCATCGTTTCGAGGCTGCACAGCGCCAGCGCGGTGCTCCCCGCCGCCCGGGCCATCTCGATGCAAGTATGCACGAGCGCGGCACCGGTGCCCTTCCCACGGCCTTCGGGCGCGACGGCCAGCATGCGGAACTCGGCCTCTCCCGGAGCGGAGACCTCGGCGTACGGCGAGCCGGCCAGGCAGAACGTCACGCTGCCCAGCAGTCGGCCGGAGGCTTCGTCGACGGCGACCAGGACGGTCGCGAGCTCGGCCCGGCGGGCGGCGTCGGCGAGCTCGTCGGCATAGTCGTCGGTGCCCTCGAGGAAGCCGTCCGCGGCATAAGCCGCCACGGTCAGCTCGCCGACAGCGGGCAGCTCAGCGGGGGCAGCGGGTCGGATCAGCACCCGGGCAGGCTAGCCCGCGCGGCGTGCGTGACGAGGGTCAGCTGGTGGCGAAGGGGTGGGTCGGACGCGACGGGCTGCCCCAGTCATCCAGAGGCTGAGGCGGCCGCCGGGACCGATCCGAGCGCAAACCGCGGGCCAGCGAGACGGCATCGGCGAGGACGAGAACGGCGAGGAGAATCAGGAAGATGGTCATGGCAGTAACTATGCGCCCATCGACATCCGGCCACCAGTGGCAGTCTTGACAGGTACCAGCAACTTACTGCCATACTGCACGGATGTTGCGCAACGTGGTGGTCGTGGTCCACAACAGGGTCGAGCCGTTCGAGCTCGTGGTCCTTTGCGAGGTGTTCGGCACCGATCGCAGCGACGACGGACTGCCCGTCTACGACTTCGCCGTCGTCAGCGCGCAGCCCGGCCTGGTGCGCACGAACATCGGGTTCACCATCGACGTCCCCCATGACCTGGCCCCCCTGGAAGAGGCCGACCTGATCGCGGTGGCTCCCCCGGGGGCGCCAGACTCCGAGTCCCCGCCCGAGCTGCTCGACGCGTTGCGCCGCGCCGTCGACCGGGGTGCGCGCGTCCTCAGCGTCTGCACCGGGGCGTTCGTGCTCGGTGCGGCGGGTCTGCTCGACGGCCGGCCGTGCACGACCCACTGGCGTCACGCCGACGCGCTGCAACAGCGCTTTCCAAAGGCCCTGGTCGACCCCGACGTCCTGTTCGTCGACGACGGCGCCATCCTCACCAGCGCGGGCAGCGCCGCCGCGATCGACCTGGGGCTCTACATCATCCGCCAGTCCGAAGGCGTCGCGGTCGCCAACGCGATCGCGCGGCGGATGGTCGTGCCCCCGCAGCGCGAGGGCGGCCAGCGGCAGTACGTCGAGACCCCGGTGCCCACCTGCGACGCCGAGACGCTGCAACCGCTGCTGAGCTGGATGCTCGCCAACCTGGGCGAGGAGATGAGTGTCGAGGATCTCGCCGCCCGCGTGCACCTGTCGCCGCGGACCTTCGCGCGCCGGTTCCGAGCCGAGACCGGCACGACGCCGCACTCCTGGCTGACCGGACAGCGGGTCCTGCTGGCGCAGCGGCTGCTCGAGGACAGTGACTACGGGGTGGACTCCGTCGCGGACCTCTCCGGGTTCGGCAGCGCGGCGGTCCTGCGCCACCACTTCCTGCGCCGGGTCGGCACCACCCCTCAGGCCTACCGGCGGACCTTCCGGCGCCGGCCGGCCTGAGAGCCCGCCGAACCACGATTGCATGATCGTGGCGGGATGGGGGCGAGGGTCCGAGGGGGTCACACGCCGGTCGTCGCGCGCGGGTAGGCGACGTCGGGGTCGGTGACGACGTTGACGAGGTACGGCACGCCGGAGGCGAACGCGCGGTCGAGCGCCGGCCCGATGTCGCCCGGCCGGGTGACCAGCTCGCCGGCGCCGCCGAGGGCGCGGACCACCTCGTCGTACCTCGTCTGCGGTGCCAGCTCCGCCGCGACGTCGTAGCCGTAGAGGAACCGCATGGGGTGCTTCTCCAGTCCCCACGCGCTGTTGTTGCCCACCACCATCACCACCGGCAGGTCGTGCCGCACCAGGGTGTCGACATCCATCAGCGAGAACCCGGCGGCACCGTCGCCGAGCATCAGCGCGACCTGGCTCGTGGGCCGGGCGATCCGGGCCGCGATGGCGTAGCCGAGGCCGGTGCCGAGGCAGCCGTAGGGACCGGGGTCGAGCCAGCCGCCCGGGCGGGCCGGCTCGACGTACTTGCCGGCGAAGGAAACGAAGTCACCGCCGTCACCGATCACGACGGCGTCCTCGGCCAGTCGGGCGCGGAGCTCGCCGTAGACCCGCGCCGGGTGGATGGGGTCTGCGTCGCTCGCCAGCAGCGCACGGTCCTTCTCGGCGGCAGCGCGTGCAGTGTCCTGCAACTGGGTCATCCACCCGGCGTGCGACGTGTGCCTGGGTAGGGCCTGCCACGCCGCGAGGATCCCGTCCAGGACGAGCCCGAGGTCGCCGGAGGCGGCGGCGGCGAGCTCGACGTGTCCGGCGAGCTGACCGGGTGAGTCAGCCAGGTGCACCACGGGGGTCGGCGCCGCGCCGTCTTTGCCACCGCCGCCGCCGCCGCCGCCGAAGGCCCCGTAGCCGAGACGGAAGTCCAAGGGTGCGCCGACCACGACGACGAGGTCGGCCGAGCCGAACGCTGTGGACCGGGCCTTGGTCACGAGCTGCGGGTGCCCGCCCGGGAGGATGCCGCGGCCCATCCCGTTGGTGATGACGGGCAACGCTGCGGTCTCGGCCAGCCGCAGCGCCGCCGACTCGGCGCCGTCGGCCCACACGTCGGAGCCGATCACCAGCACCGGCCGCTCGGCTCCGGCGAGCAGAGCGGCGACCCTGCCGACATCGTCGGGGTCGGGTTCCTGCCGTTCCCGTGTCGGCGGCCCGGGCAGCTCGATTTCCGCGCGGCTGAAGAACTGGTCCATCGGTACGTCGAGGAACACCGGTCCGCGGTGCGGTGCCGTTGCCAGGAGCAGCGCGTCGTCGACCTCGGCGGCGATCTTCTCGACGGTCTCCACCGTGGCCGCCCGCTTGGTCACCGGAGCGAGCAGCGGCGGGTGGTCGAGCTCCTGCAGGCTGCCGGTGCCCCAGCGGTAGGCCGGCGCCCGCCCCCCCCACCACCAGCACCGGCGAGCCGTTGAACCAGGCGCTGGTGACGGCACTGATCGCGTTGGTGACACCGGGCCCCGCGGTGACCACCGCCAGGCCGGGCTGCCGGGTCAGCTTGGCGGTCGCCTCGGCGGCGAAGACCGCGGTCTGCTCGTGCCGGACGTCGACGAGACGCATCGTCGGCTCGGCCGTCACGGCCCCGTCGTACATCGGGAAGACGTGCGCCCCCGAGAGGGTGAACATCGTGTCGACGCCGTGCGCGCGGGCGACCGCTACCGCGTGGTTGCCACCGTGCCCTTCAGTTGTGGCCATGCCCGGCACCGTAGCGAGCAGCGGTCAGTGCACGACCTCCGGGATGTCGCGCAGTCGTGCATCCCCCTCGTCGGCGAAGTACTCGTCCGGCTTGGTCGCGTCGACTCCTTCAGGCACCTTCATCGCGCGGAAGGCCACGGTGGCCAGCGCGCACACGACAAGGTTGGCGCCCAACGCGAGGAAGCCTGCGTAGATGGAAGCAGTCGTGTCGAAGCCGAGCTCGGACATCGGGAACCCCGAGCCGCCGAAGTGCTCCTTGACGATCGTGACCGTGCCGTCGGCGTTGAACAGCTTCTGCTGGATCTGGTAGGTCGTCCAGAACCCGACCGCCATGCCTGCGGCCCAGCCGGCGATCAGCCCCCAGCGGTGGAACCACCGGGTGTAGAGCCCCAGAGCCAACGCCGGGAGCGTCTGCAGGATGATGATGCCGCCGATGAGCTGAAGGTCGATCGAGAACTGTGGGTCCAGCGCGAGGATCGCGAGCAGCGCCCCGACCTTGACCACAAGTGACGCGAGCTTGCTGCTGCGCGCCTCCTGCTTCGGCGTCGCGTCCTTGTTGAGGTACTCCTTGTAGATGTTGCGCGTCCACAGGTTGGCGGCGGCGATCGACATGATGGCGGCAGGCACCAGCGCCCCTATGCCGATGGCGGCGAACGCTACGCCGGAGAACCAGCTCGGGAACATCTCACTGAAGAGCAGCGGCACGATCGTGTTGCTGTCTGCCTTGCCCGCGTCGTCGGTGACGGGCGTGATGTCCGCCGCGATCGCCATGTAGCCCAGCAGCGCCAGCAGCCCGAGGATGAAGCTGTATGCAGGCAGTGCCGCCATGTTGCGCTTGATGACGTTGCGGTCGCGCGATGCGAGCACTGCGGTGACGGAGTGCGGGTAGAGGAACAGAGCCAGCGCGGAGCCGAACGCCAGCGTGGCGTACTGCAGCTGTGCCGGGCCAGCGAGGATCACACCGTCACCGGGGTTGGGAGAAGCAGCGAACTTGGCCTCGGCAGCACCGAAGATCTCGTCCCACCCGCCGAGCTTGTAAGGGATCACGATCACGGCGACGATGATCACGATGTAGATGAGCGTGTCCTTGACGAACGCGATGAGGGCCGGCGCACGCAGCCCCGAGTTGTAGGTGTAGGCGGCGAGGATGGTGAACGCAACGATGATCGGGATGTGGCCCTCGACGCCCATGGCCTTGAGCACGGCCTCGATGCCGACCAGTTGTAGTGCGATGTAGGGCATCGTGGCGACGATGCCGGTGATGGCCACGAGGAGGGCCAGGGTCGACGAGCCGTGACGGGCCCGGACGAAGTCCGCAGGAGTCACGAAACCGTGCACATGGCTCACCGACCAGAGCCGGATGAGCACCAGGAAGACGATCGGGTAGACCACGATCGTGTACGGCACGGCGAAGAAGCCGATCGCGCCTGCGCCGAAGACCAGCGCCGGCACGGCGACAAAGGTGTACGCCGTGTACAGGTCGCCACCCAGCAGGAACCAGGTGATCCAGGCCCCGAAGTTGCGCCCACCGAGACCCCATTCGTCCAGGTGGTCGAGGTCGTCGGCGCGACGCCAGCGGGCGGCGACGAAGCCCAGGACGCTGACCGCGATGAAGAGCGCGGTGAAGACCGTCATCTCGACGGCGTCGACGTTGTCGAACACGGTCAGCTCCTCGTCTTCGTGTACACGACCAGGGTGATCACGACGCTGAAGGCGATCGCGGCCATCTGGTACCAGTAGAAGAACGGGATGTCGGTCAGCCTCGGGTCGACCTGGTTGTAGAGCGGCGGGAAGAGGGTGACGACCAGCGGGAGCACCAGCAGCCAGTTCCAGGCGCTGTGGTCGGAGCGCTCGGCGCGCCGGGTGCTCTCGGCGAGGGTTCCGTCGGGACGACGCAGGGGTCGATCGGGCTCGTGAACGGTCACCAGAACCTCCAGCACAGAAGTCGAGACGGCCCGGACGCTATCCCTTTTTGCGCCGTTTTGGAAAGGTCTCCGGCTTCAGATCGTCGGGGACAGCGCCTTAACCGGCATGCCGAGATCGGCGAGCAGACCCAGGTCCTGGTCGGGCGAGCGACCCAGGGTGGTCAGGTAGTTGCCCACGATGACGGCGTTGATCCCGCCGAGCATCCCGTCCCGGGTTCCGAGGTCGCCCAGCGTGATCTCGCGCCCGCCGGCGTACCGCAGGATCGTGCGTGGCAGCGCGAGCCGGAACGCCGCGATGGTACGCAGCGCATCCTTGCCGTCCATCACCGGCAGGTCGCCGAACGGCGTGCCCGGCCGGGGGTTGAGGAAGTTCAACGGCACCTCGTCGGGCTCGAGCTCGGCGAGCTGAGCGGCGAACTCGGCCCGCTGCTCGACCGACTCGCCCATCCCGACGATGCCGCCGCAGCACACCTCCATGCCCGCGGCGCGCACCATCGTGAGGGTTTCCCAGCGCTCCTCCCAGGTGTGGGTGGTGACGACGCGGGCGAAGTAGGACCGCGCGGTCTCCAGGTTGTGGTTGTAGCGGTGGATGCCCATCGCGGCGAGCTCCTCGACCTGCTCCGCCGTGAGCATGCCGAGCGACGCGGCGACGTTGATGTCGACGGCGTCCCGGATCGCCGCGACCCCGTCGCGCAGCTGCGCCATCAACCGGTCGTCCGGTCCGCGGACCGCGGCGACGATGCAGAACTCGGTGGCGCCGGTCGCGGCGGTCTCCTCGGCGGCCCGCACCAGCGACGGGATGTCCAGCCAGGCGGCGCGGACCGGTGACTGGAACAGTCCTGACTGCGAGCAGAAGTGGCAGTCCTCCGGGCAGCCCCCGGTCTTGACCGACACGATGCCCTCGACCTCGACCTCCGGACCGCACCAGCGCATCCGGACCTCGTGGGCCAGGGTCAGCAGGTCGGGAAGTGCGTCATCGGGCAGGTTGAGCACGGCGAGGACCTGCGCCTCGGTGAGGGGGACGCCGTCGACGAGGACCTGGGCGCGCGCGGTGGCGAGGATCTCGGGCGTCACGGGCGGAAGTCTGCCGCATCGAAGGTGCCGCCGAACGCCGGCCCGATGCCGGCCCGTGCGACAAGCAGGAACTCGGCGGGCTCGAGGGCACCGGCGCCCTCGGGCAGTGCGCCGCCGAGCGGTCGGGCCGCCAGCGTCTCCAGATCGCGCACGTTGCTCCGGCAGGCCAGGTCCGGCGCTGCTGGCCACGAGCCGAGGACCACCCCGGCGAGCTCGAGTCCGCGGTGCGCCATGGCCTCCAGCGTCAGGGCAGTGTGGTTGAGGGTGCCCAGCCCAGGCCCGGTGACGACCAGCACCGGGGCATGCAGGGCGTGCGCGAGGTCGGCGATCGTGGTGCCCTCCTCGTCGTACCGCACCAGCAGCCCGCCTGCCCCTTCGACCAGCACGAGGCGGCGCTGCTGGGCCAGCTCGACGATGCGGCTCGCCGAGTCCCGCAGGTCCACGGGAGGGCGGTCGGCTCGGCGCGCAGCGGCCGCGGGGGAGAGCGGGTCGGGGAAGCGGGCGTGCTCGTGCAGGTCGGTGACGCCGGCGAGGCGCCGCACGACGTCGAGGTCGCCGTCCTCGCCCGCGGTGACGCCGGTCTGCGCCGGCTTGACCACCGCAACGTCGGCACCTCGGGCCGCGGCCAGCGCCGCCACGGCCGCGGTGACGACCGTCTTGCCGACGCCGGTCCCGGTGCCGGTGACGACCAGCGTGCTCACGGTCGCGGACGCCGTCGGATTTGTTCGCGCTGCCGGGTTCCCTGACGGCCCGCCGAGTGCTTCACTGGAGGCACGCCCCAGACCCCGGCGGACCGGAACGTTCGTCCGTACGTGTGAGTGGGGCGCCAGGTTGTCCCGTTCCCCTCACCGCATCTGACACGAGTGCAGCGTACGGACGTCGGTCGCCTCACGGTTCGGCCACACTCCGTCGGTGGGTCCCGATGTGCGCGCCGGCCCAGGCGTCAGGAACGCCCCTCCGTCCCCCCTCGGAGGGGCGTTCCGCTGACCGACGGCCCCCTCGGGTCAGGCCTGCTTGGTCTCCCAGAAGATCTTGTCGATCTCGGCGATCTTGTCGAGCAGCTCCTGTGCCTTGCCGGCATCGGCGCTGCCCTTGGCGCCGGTGGCGCCGGCCAGCTTGGTGGCCTCGTTGAAGAGCTGGTGCAGCTCCGGGTATTTCTCGAAGTGCGGGGGCTTGAAGTAGTCGGTCCACAGCACCCAGAGGTGGTGCTTGACCAGCTCGGCCCGCTGCTCCTTGATCAGGATCGCGCGGGTGCGGAAGTCGGGGTCGTCGTTCTCGGCATACTTCTCGCAGATGCCCTTCACGGACTCGGCCTCGATGCGGGCCTGAGCCGGGTCGTAGACCCCGCACGGCAGGTCGCAGTGGGCGTGGACAACGGTCTTGGGGGTGAACAGGCGCGCCAACACGAGCATCAGCCCTTCCTTACTCTTTCCTGCTTGTGGGGTCTCGTCGGACACTACTCGGGACCGAACGACCCCTACCCGCGGGTTCACGCACTATCCACTTCCCCGGAGGAGACAGACCGTCGTGGCTCGTCGTCGGCTGGGCCGCGTCCTGGTGCGCGGCCGCTCGATGGAGCCGACCCTGTACGACGGCGACCACCTGGTCGTCGTCTACGGCGGGCGTCCGCGGCCGGGGCGGCTGGCCGTGGTGCGCCTGCCCGGGGCACCGCTCTCGGTGAAACGGCTGACGTTCCGGGACGGGTCGGGCTGGTGGGTCGAGCGTGACAACCCGACGGAGGGTGTCGACTCGTGGCAGGTCGGCGCCGTCGAGGATGCTGACGTGCTCGCCACAGTGCTGTTCCGCTCGTGGCCGCCGGGTCGAACCAGCGAGCGAGCCAGGCGAGGGTGAGCTGGGACTGCCTCGACGCGACAGGGAGGCGCCTGCAAGAACTGCCACCCCACGGCCGGCATCCAGGTCCCACCGATGAGCAGCACCGGGGCCCCCGTCCCCGACACCTCGTAGGCGAGCTCCACTCCGTTCACGCGGGCGTGCTCCACCCCGCACGATGCCAGGCCGTCGCCTCCACGGCAATCTCAGCTTCGGCCCGGTCAGCCCGTAGCAGCAGGTCGGCTGGACGAGGCTGTCCGTAGCCCGATCAGCTATCGGCGCACGATCCCGTACGGTGCCCGGCGTGGATGACCGTCCAGTCTGGTGCAAGAGAGCGCGGAGTTGGGAGGAGCTACGCCGAGAGGCCGAGGCGCTGCTCCTTCTGGGCCCGCCGGTCGTGCGGCTGCTG
>Ga0136617_10007029_pt1 | contig 10042 bp, 9 predicted proteins | sample AntDrymUQ3222106_2_FD_129672 | JGI IMG/M metagenome (GOLD analysis project Ga0136617, IMG submission 129672) | Polar desert sand microbial communities from Dry Valleys, Antarctica - metaG UQ322 (21.06) | ecosystem: Environmental > Terrestrial > Soil > Desert | place: Antarctica: Dry Valley... | reverse complement strand
GCCGTGGTGTATATCCCGCCGTCCCCGTTGGCCCGTACCGGAAGGTGGAAACACATTGGTGCGCAGGCCCTCGTTCTCGAGGTAGCCGGACGCAGCGCGGCCGGGCAGTTCGTCGATCGCAGGAACGACGTGTCGGTCATGCCGGCCGGCCGGCAGACGCGCTGGTCGACGAAATCATGGAAGGGCATTCCGGTCGTCCGCTCGGCGAGCAGCGCCCGCACCACGAAGCCGCCGTTGCAGTAACTGAGCTTCGCGCCGGGTTCGTTCGGGTACGCCGTGGTTCGCTAGACACTCAGAGGGCGTGTGCCGCGTCACGAGGTTCCCGAAGAAGACGTTGCGAAGGATGTCGAGAACGGCCGGGCGGCTTCGTCTCAGGGGCGGATGCGGTCGCCGTGGCCGTACAACACCAAGGAGACCCAGCATGACGATCCAGCGGATGGACAATGTCCTCATCGTTGTCGACGACCTTGACGCCGTTATTTCGTTCTTCGTCGAACTTGGCATGGAGCTGCAGGGCAAGGGGCCAATCGAGGGGCGTTGGGTGGAGCGTGTCATCGGGATCGACGACGTCCGGCAGGACATCGCAATGCTGCGGACCCCGGACGGACACGGCCGAATCGAGTTGGCGATGTTCCACACGCCAAAGGCGATCAGTGCCGAGCCGAAGGATGCACCGGCGAACACGCTGGGCATTCGTCGCATCATGTTTGCCGTCGACGACATCGACGACGTCGTCGCACGCCTGCGCACCCACGGCGCCGAACTCGTCGGCGAGGTGGCGCAGTACGAGGACGTCTATCGGCTCTGCTACGTCCGCGGCCCCGAGGGCATCATCATCGGACTGGCCGAACAGCTCAGCTGAAGGCCGCCCCAGGGACCGGCACCCAAAGCGCCCCTCGACCGCCCGCGCCAGCGAGGTGCGTCCACAGGGACCGCGGGTCTTGGAGTCTTGAGCGCGATTGCACCGCTGAGGCTTTCGTGAGCGCGATCGACCGCGTTGTATTGACCTGACTCGAAGCGTTCTCGAGACAGCGTGGGTCGTCGACTACGTCCCGACTGATGTCGCCGGGATGCCGTCGATGGGACTGTCCGTGAGCTGGTGCTTCAGCTGGGCCCAGACAGCCGAATGAACGCCGTGGAGCGGACTCGCGTCGACCTACGCGCGCCTTGAACCGGCGATAGGGGCAGGCGTTGGGGGTGAGCAGCGTCGTCACCTCGCGGTGGCCCGGTTCCGCGGGCGGTGCAGTTGATCGGCTCACGGCGCCGGGGCCGTGGCGATGACTGCGAACATCGCGAGCGACATCGAGAAGTTGCCGGTGTGGGCTGCATCGTGGATGGTCGAGACGAACTGGTCGGCGTCCGCGTGGTCGAGCTGGCCGGTCGCAACGAGATCCTCAGCCAGACTGCGCATGGAGAAGCATCCATCCGGCGCTGGCGACTCGTCCGGATCCCAGGTCGTCTAGACCTGCGTGGCTTCGGCTTCCTGCAACGCTTCGAAGCCGGCGGTTCGGACCAACTCGCCGAGCCGGCTGCCCACGTTGGACGGCCGATCTCGTTCAGAACACATGGTCTCGCGCACCCGGGCTGCGACCATGTTGTCACCGACATCGAGCCGCAGTGTGGACCAGTCGGTGTCGATGAGGGAGATTCGGCCTCCCGGTCTGAGCACCCGCGCCAGCTCATCGACCGCGGTCTGTGGATCGGTGAGCCACTGCAGGGTGCGCTCGGACCTTGCAGCGTCGAACGACCGGTCCGGCTCGTCGAGGGCGAGAGCGTCGCCGACCGAGAAACGCACCGGACACACTGCGCCTGTTGCGCGCTCGTTGGCGACCCTCAGCATCGACGTGCTGGCGTCGATTCCCACGACCTCGCCCATGGTCCCGAGGTCCTCTGCGAGCGTCAGGGCCGCTTCGCCGAGACCGCAGCCGACGTCGAGGAGCCGCTCGCCATCGACGAGGCAGAGGTGGCGCCGCTCCCAGGCCCGGAGCTCGATCGTTGCGTCCCACCGAGCAGTCGCGTCCATCGTGCCGATAAGAACCGCAACGTTCTGGTCGTCGTCGACTCGCTGGTAGCCGAGACCGTGGGTATCGCGTGGACTCACGGAGAAACACTACGACTCGCCCGTGACCGAGGTCCTCGTGAGGAGCGAACCAGACGATAGGGGACACTCGGCTCGCTCCGTCACAACCGGGATTCTAACGAGCTCGCGCAGATCGGTCACCGCAGGTGGAACTCGTGTGCTCTGTAGCAGTACGAGTTCGCGCGTAGGGGTGAAACGTTGATCTATATGGAATCTGATGCCCTCGGCGGATACCTCATCGATCGGCTTGCCTCGCAGATCGATTGGGGTGCGGCTCTCTTGGAAGGACGTCAGGCTGCTTGGGGGATGGTGCTGTTGGTGTAGCGGGTTTGGTGGACGCGTTGTCGTTCTTGGTTGAGGTCGTAGCGCCAGTGGGCGGGCGAGTCGCCGTTGGTGCGCACTGCTCGTAGTTTGAGTACGGCTTCGGCGCCGTCGAGTCCCCACCGTGCGCCGGTGATGTCCATGCGGTCCTTGACGAGGTGGCGGCACGCTCCTTCGATGATGCCGGTGGCGATGGGCCAGCCGGCGGCCAGGGCGGTCGGGTAGTCGAGGTAGGGCGCCTTGTTGACGAGGTAGGTGGCGCAGAGGTCGGCTTTGCGGCGTTTGGGTTTGGTGAGCCGGGTGGCGGTGGCTCGTCGTCGGATGCCGGCGGCGACCTCGGCGATCCACGTGTTTGCATCCGGATCGGCCCGGATCTGCGACCAGCCCAGCGCGTTTAGGAAGAAGCCAAAGGTCACGGATGGCCGGTGGGCGAGGAAGACCGGAACCGAGCAGTACATGCCGTCGGTCTGCGAACCGTACTGCTTGGCGTTGACGTTCCAGAACGACTTCGTTCCCGCGGTCTGGTCGAGGGCGGACCGCTCGCCGAAACCCGCGTGTCGCTCGTCCCGATGTCGCCGCTTGCGAACCTGCATCCGGTGGGCGCCCCAGCTGACGGCGTCGTCCCCGGCATCGGCAGCGATCGCGACGCCGGTGTCGGTGACGAAGCGGACGCCGCCGTTGGCCCGCCCGATCTCGACGCTCAGCGTTCCAGCATCGACGACGCAGCGGTCGTCGTCGTCCTTGACGACGACGAACTCGACGTCCGAGGCAGCCGGAACCCTGAGCACGTCCCAGTCCTCGGCCGCCCGCCAGGCCCTGTCCGGCGAAACCCGAAGCCGCACGACTCCGTCCCCGAGCACCTCGATGCGTTGCCGGCCACCGGCGCACGTGACGTCGACGCCGGGCCAACGTCGGCACCACGTCGGTGACCGGGCCGAGCGAAGCGAGTTGCCTACAGGAGGGAGGCAAGGAACTTCACCGCCTTGTCCAGGCCGACGTCCGCCGGCAACGACCGATCTTCGTGCTCGATGCAGACGGCGCCGTCGTAGCCGGCTAGACGAAGGGCGGAGATCATGTCGCCCCACACATCGTGGCCGTGGCCGAAGCCGATCGTGCGGAACGCCCAGGCGCGGTCGCCCGTGTCGGCGGCGGGGCGGGTCTCGAGCACGCCGTTGAGCACGATGGTGCCGGCGGCCAGCGCGGTGTCCTTGGCGTCGACGTGGGCGATCGCGGCATGCTCGCCGAGGTGCCGGATGGCGACCGCTGGGTCGATGCCCTGCCAGAACAGGTGGCTCGGGTCGAAGTTGGCGGCAATCGCCGGCCCGCACGCGTCGCGCAGGCGCACCAGCGTCGCCGGGTTGTACACCACGAATCCCGGGTGCATCTCGATGCCGACCGTCACGCCGTGGTCGGCGGCGAAGTGCGCCTCTGCGGTCCAGTACGGGATCACCTTCTGTTCCCACTGCCACGCCAACGTGTCCGGGTAGTCGGGCGGCCACGAGCAGGTCACCCAGTTCGGACGTACCGCCCCGTCGTGGTCGCCGGGGCATCCGGAGAACGCGTTGACGACCCGCACACCAAGTGCTGCGGCGAGCTGCACCGTTGCCCGCCAGGTGTCATGGGTGGCTCTGGCGATCGCCGGGTCGGGGTGGAGCGGATTGCCGTGCTGACTGAGCGCACTGATCTGGAGACAGCGGCGCTCGAGCGCCCCTTGGAACGCATCGAGGGAGCGGCCGTCGGCGAGCAGGTCGGCGGGCCGACAGTGGTCGTCACCCGGGTAGTTGCCGGTGGCGATCTCGACGGTGTCGACACCGAGGGCAACCGCCTGGTCGAGGGCGTCCTCGAACGAGCGGTCGTGGTACACGGCCAGGAAGACACCGAGCTTCATGTTGCGTTCCCCGGCCCCTCGCTCACTTGCATCGTGCTACGCGTTCCCTGGACGTGCGAGCAGAGGACGCAGCACCGCCGATCCTTGGGTGAGCGCGTCCATCGGGTCGCCACGGAGGTTGCACTCGAGCGCCAGCCAGCCGCCGAAGCCGATGTCGTGGAGGGCGCCGACGATGGCGGCGAAGTCGACGTGGCCGGTCCCCGGCTGCCAACGGGCGCTGTCGCCGAGCTGGACGTGGCCGACGAGCGCGCCGGCTTGGCGAACGGCGGTGGGCGGGTCGTCCTCCTCGATGTTCATGTGGTACGTGTCGACGACCAACTTGACGGCGTCCGAGTCGACGGCGCCGCAGAGCACGGCGCCCTGGTCGAGCCGGTTCACCATGTGGTCTTCGTAGCGGTTGAGCGGCTCGAAGAACACGGCGACTCCCTCGGCGGCGGCATGGTCGCCCAGCTCGGTGAGGCTGGCGATGAGTACCGCCTCGTCCTCGTCCTCGGTCCGGGGCGGCGGCGCGAACGGCGGCAGCTTGCGGGTGTACATCCCGTAGGCCGCCGGGGTGACGACGCCGGCCCCGCCGAGCTCGGCGATCACCGAGAGCTGCGACTTGAGGTTGTCGACCGCGTCGCGGCGGAGCTCGGCGTCGAAGTCGCCGATGAAGTGGCGCATGGCCACGCACACGCTGGAGAACACGACGCCGGCCGCGACTGCCGCGCGCAGTTCGGGGAGGCGGTCGCGGAGGGCGTAGTCCGGCGGACCGTGCAGCTCGATGCCGTCGTAGCCGGCGCGGCGGGCGTTGTTCCAGCGTTCGGTGAGGGTGTCGCCGGGCAGCAGGCGTTCCTGGCCGGACAGACGCATCAGAGCGGTGCGGCCGCGAAGTCGAGCACGACCTGGATGGCGTCGGCCGGCGACTCGGCGAGCATCGCGAAGGCGGCCGCCGCGTCGGTGGCCGGGAACGTGTGGGTGACGAGTGAGGCCACGTCGAGGCGCCCGGCGGCGGCCAACCCGACGACGGTGCGCTCGAGGCGCTGGGCGTTCCAGCGGTGGTCGAGCTCGGGATTGGTCCCGGAGATCTGCGAGCAGACGAGGCCGATGCGGTTGTGGTGGAACTCCTCGCCCAGGAAGAGCTCGGCGGCGCCGCCCTGAAGGAACCCGGACACCACGACCCGCGAGTTGTAGGCCGTCGAGCGGATCGCCTCCTGCAGAGCGCGGTACGAGCCGCTGATCTCGATCGAGACGTCGGCGCCGCGGCCGGCGGTGAGGTCCTTGATCGCCTCCGCCGCCGACGTGGCGGTGAAGTCGATGACGTGGTCGGCGCCGAACCGGCGGGCCAGCCCGAGGCGCCGGGGGATGGCGTCGACGGCCACCACGGTGGCGCCGGCGAGGCGAAGCAACTGGGTGACGAGCAGTCCGGGAACGCCCTGGCCGAACACCGCGACCACATCGCCGACGCGCGGGGCGGCATCGTGCACGGCGTTGAGGGCGATCGCCCCAATGCGGGAGAACACGCCGATCAGCGGGTCGGCGCCAGTAGGCAGCAACCGGGTAGCCGCCCACTCGAAGGGAGCGATGTGCCCGCTGCGATGGCCCCACGATCCGCAGACGAGGTCGCCGACCTCCACGTCGGTGGCCTGCGGTGCGACCTCGACCACCCGGCCGACCTCCTCGTAACCCCAGTCGTCGATCGGATACGCCTGAGGGCGTTCGCCATCGCCGAACAACCGGCGTTCGCGGTCCCAGTGCTTGTGGGTGTGCGGGTTGGTGCCGGTGTACGAGGTGAGCTCGGTGCCCGCCGAGATCCCGGACAGCAGCGTGGCGATGCGCACGTCGCGGGCCTGGAGCGGGGGATCGCCGTAGTCGACGATCGAGACCCGGCGTGGTGCTTCGAGTCTGACGAGTTGTCCCACCGTGCGCTCCTAGACCTTCGTCGCAACGTTGGCGACCTCGTGGGTCGGCAGCCCGGTGATGGCGGCGATCATCGCCGCGGTGTGCTGGGCGGCGGGAACGGGTCCGGTGCGCCCGGTGAGGACCGACTCGAGCATCGACTGCAGCTGCCCGGAGACCCGCGAGTACAGCGGGATCCAGGGGCGCGTCACCGCCCCCTCCAGGATCGCCGCCGTCTTCTCCAGGATGGGTACGTCGGCGCCCGCCAGGGCGATCGCCGAGCGCCGGGACGGGACGCGTCCGTGGCGGCGGGCGGCGGCGGCGAGCGCCTCCGGAGCGACGGCGCGCTCGATCAACCGCATCGCCTCCTTGGGCTGCGCGGCCTGGCGGAAGACCGCGAAGATCATGGCTCCGGCCACGCTCGCTGGTTCGCCCTCCGGCCCGGCCGGGATCGGCGCGAAATCGAAGTGATCCCACACGCCTGGCTGGCCGGTGCCGGTGCGCTGGGCGAGGGTCTCCGCCTCGTAGGTGCCGCCGATGGTCATCGCCGCTTGCCCATCGGCGAGGAGATTGATGGGGCGGTCCCACTCGTAGCCGACGGCCGCCGGCGGCAAGCAGCCGTCGGTGACGAGCCGGCGCAGAAATCGCAGGGTCTGAGCACTGGCGGCCGAACCGATGCCGATGCCCTCGTCGTCGATCACCTCGACGCCGTTGGACGCGAGCAGCCCGATGAGGCAGTAGGCGGTCGTTTCCCCGCCGGCTGGCCCACCGGGCATCGCGAGCGGCGCCGCGGCGGCGGGATGGGCCTCCCGCACGGCCTTGGCGGCGGTGGCCCATTCGGTCCAGGTGGTGGGGGCGTCCAGCCCGAGCGCCCGGAGCTTGCGCCTGCTGTACCACAGCCCGGCGAGCTCGGCGAAGGCCGACACGCCGAACGTCTGGCCCCCGTAGCGGTCGGCGGCGGCGAGCGAGGCCAGGAAGTCGACGTCGTGCTCCCGGCGTACCCACTGGGGGTCCAGATCTTCGAGCGGATGGAGGAATCCGGCGGCCGCGAACTCTGGTGCCCAGACGTGGTCGAACACGGCGAAGTCGGGGGCCTGGCCCTCGGCGACGGCGTGGCTGAGCACGCGGTGCAGGGCGTCCCGGGGGGCGCGCACGATGTTCAGCCGGACGCCGTCGGCGGCGTCGCAGATCAGCTGTTCCCACGGCCCGTAGGCCGGGACGACCACCCGCATCTCGGTGTCCCCATTGTTGCGCCCCAGCCAGTGCGGGTTGACGAACGAGCCCCGCCGACGATGCCGGAGGATCAACCCCTCGGCGGCCAGTTCCGACAGGGCTCGACTGACCGGAGTGCGGCTGATGCCGTGGATCTCACACAGTTGGTGTTCGGTCGGCAGGCGGCCGTCCGGGAACTGCCGCTCGAGGATGGCGTCGACGAGCAGGGTCTTCAGCTGCTGATAGATCGGCACCGGCCGGGCGGGATCGATCTCCATCGGTCGAAAATCTAGCGCCCGCCAGCGTCATTTGTCATTGATTTGACATTGACGGGATCGCCGGCGCCAGTCGCTCGGGCTCATCCCGGTGAGCGCCCGGAAGCGGGTGGCGAAGTAGAACTGGCTGCTGTAGCCGACCGCGTCGGACACCGCACCGATCGGCAGCGACGTCGATTCGAGCAGGACCCGCGCCCGGGCGATGCGCCGCTGCTCGACGAACCTGGCCGGCGACACGCCCACCTGTTGGGTGAACACGTGGGCGAACCGCGATGGGGACAGGCACGCCGCCGCGGCGATCTCCTGCACGCTCAGCGGTTGATCGAGGTGACGGGAGATGAACAGGATCGCTTCCTGAACGGGCTCGGCGAGCCGCGCCGGCGCCGGGTTGGCGGCATCGAGCCACAGCAGCGCCTGCTCCAGCGCATTCAACGCGAAATCCGACGCTCGCGGGAACCCGCTCCGCGCGAAGGAGTTCATCGCCAGCAAGGCATCGGTGATCCGGGATCGGATCCGACGAGGCGGCGCCGGAATTCGCAGCACGCCGCGTCCGAGCACCGGCCAGCCGAACCACTCGTACCAGCGCTCACGGGGATGGAAGTGGGCCCACACGATCTCCCACGGTTCTTCCCTGCCGGCGGCGAAATCCTGGGTGGTATCGGCGAGCCACAGGATCGTGTCACCGGGCGCCTGGACGTGGGTGTCGCCGTCGCCGTCGACCCGGACCAGACCCTGACCGGAGCAGGTGTGGATGAGCAGCGGTGTCGGTGTCCCCTGTGGTCGCCAGCACTCACTGGTCACGCGCTGCTCGTGCCCGGTGAGCACCCTCTCGACCGCGGCGTACGGCGTCTCGCGTTGCGCCACGCCCGCAGGCTACGCCACCACCCCGGCTCCGATTCCTCCCGCCAGCAGGATCTCACATGAAAATGGCGAATCTCTCGATGGCGTTGCGGCCCGCCTGGCGGCAGAGTCGATGACGAACACAAGTCCACCCATTGCACGGCAGCGGAAAAGACACATGCGCAACAAGCTCACCGACCACGAGATCGACCACTACGGCACGAATGGCTTTCTGGCGATTCCCGACCTGCTCGACGAGTCCGAGCTCGCCGACTGGCGCGAGGTCGTGGATGCGGCGATCGACGGCGATCTGGTGCGGCAACCGGATGGCAGCAACCCGTTGGTGTTCACCCAGCGGATGAACCTGCGCCGAGCGAGCGCTGCGGTCAAGACACTCGTCGAAGACCCACAAATCGCGCGACTAGTCGCCGCCATCGAGAACATCGACGAGGTGCGCATCTATTTCGATCAGGCGCTCGTCAAGGAGCCCTACGGCCTTCCGACGTCCTACCACCTCGACCTCCCGTGGTGGGCGTTCGAGTCCGACCATGCCTGCACCATCTGGATCGCCCTCGACGATGCCACGACGGAGAACGGGTGTCTGTACTTCGTGCCCGGCAGTCACCGGCTCGGGCTCACGTATCGCAGCCCGAGCGTTGGAGCCGACCTCGGTGGCATCTTCGCCGCCCACCCGGAGGCAGCGGGCCTCCCGCCGGTCTCCTGTGCGATCCCTGCTGGCGGATGCACGTTCCACAACGCTCGGACGATCCACGGCGCCGGGGTCAACATGACACCGGGGCGGCGCCGCGCGCTGACGGCCGCGTTCATGCCAAACGGCGTGCGCTTCGACGGGACCTTGGATCTCCGGTCACAGGGGAACTACCTGGAGAGCCTCTCGCCGGGAGATCTGCTCCAGAACGACGAGCACAACCCGGTCGTGTACACCAGGTCTCTCGTCGGTGGCTGACCGTCGGTGGGTGGTCGACGCTCATTTGTCATTCATTTGACATTCCTGGTCCGGGCGTGGTACCAATCAGCAGCAAGGCGCGAGGGGCGCGCCGCACGAGGGGGAATCTGATGACGCGTCGACGCATGGCCATTACCTGCACGATCGGTCTCGCGCTGGCGACCACCGGCGTGGCCACCGGAGACGCCACCGCTGGCGGCGGAGGTGGTTCGATCACCTTCTGGAGCTCGCAGATCGAGCCCGAGCGGATCGCCATCCAGGAGGGGATCATCGCAGCGTTCACGGAGGCCACCGGAATCGAGGTCGAGCTGGTCCCGGTGCCCGAGGACGACCTGGGCAACCTGATCGTCACGAACGCGGCGTCGGGGGACCTTCCCGATGTCGTCGCGACCCCGCTCGACTTCTCGATCGGCTGGGCTGAGCAGGGTATTCTCGACGTCGAGGCGGCCGCTGCGGTGGTCGAGTCGCTCGGCGCCGACACGTTCAACCAGCAGGCCATCGCGTTGGCCAGCCAGGACGGTCAGCCGGTGGCCGTGCCCTCCGACGGCTGGGGGCAGCTGCTCATCTACCGCACCGACCTG
>Ga0136617_10007028_pt1 | contig 10043 bp, 9 predicted proteins | sample AntDrymUQ3222106_2_FD_129672 | JGI IMG/M metagenome (GOLD analysis project Ga0136617, IMG submission 129672) | Polar desert sand microbial communities from Dry Valleys, Antarctica - metaG UQ322 (21.06) | ecosystem: Environmental > Terrestrial > Soil > Desert | place: Antarctica: Dry Valley... | reverse complement strand
GTTGCGGCTCGAGCCGAGGCCCTTCTTATGTGCCATGGCGTGCCTAGCCCCCGGAGATGGTCGTGATCTTGATGCGCGTGAGATCCTGGCGATGACCCGTGCGGCGCTTGTACCCGCGCTTGGGCTTGAACTTGAACACCCGCAGTTTGGGCCCACGCTCGTGCGCGAGAACCGACGCCTGCACGGATGCGCTCTCAAGGCCCGCGGCGTCGAAGACGGGCTGGTCGCCGCCCGTGATGAGCAGGGGCTGCAGATCTATCGTCGCACCCTCCTCGGCCGGGAGGCGCTCGATCAGCAGCGTCTGACCTGCTTGGACGCGGTACTGCTTTCCGCCGGTCTTCACGACGGCATATGGACCTGTGAGTGGGGCGGGCATCGTCTCGGTCAGTCGGTCGGGTCAGGGGAAGCTGCGGCGGCGTCGGCCTCGTCGGACTTCGCGCGCGAACGGCGCCGTCCACCTCTGCGGCCACGGCGCCGGGACTTCGATTCTAGGACATCGCCCGCAGCGTCACCGTCGTCGTCTGGCAGGGACGAGTCGTCGGGAGCCTGCACGGAGGCGTCCGCCTGCTCGCCGGCCACCCCTTCGAGCAGCTCGGGCGACCCCTCGCTCGCGACCGGCTGGCCCACCGGATCGGCACCCTGGTCGTCGTCGGTGACGGCGGCTTCAGCCTGTTCAGCCTTGCCGGCCCGCGCCGCGCCGCTCGACCGGCGGCGGGACGTCGTCGTTCCCCTGCCCCGGCCACCGCGACGCCCGCGGCCCGGACCGGAAGCCCCGGGGGCCCGCGACGTCTCGGCTTCCATCGCCGCCCGCTCCTCGTCGGTGACGTCGATCAACTCCGCCGTCGCCGAGGTGCGACCCGCCTCCTCGATGCGGACAAGTCGCTTCTGGCCCACGAAGCGCCCCGCACCGCTCACGGAGATGATGTAGCCATCCAGCTTCGCGACCGCGTCGTCGACCTCGTACATGTGGGGCTCGACGATGTGGACGTGCACCTCCTCGCCCTCGCGGAAGGGCACGGCCTGCTCGGCGACCTCTTCGCGGGTGCCTTCGAGCGTGACCGCGAAGTGATCGAGCGGCAGCCCTTCTGACCCTTCGAAGTGGAAGTAGCGCCTGGTCTCCGCCTCGAGCTCGCGGAGCATCCACGCTCCGTTGCCGATGAACTGGGCGGTCACGCGCGGGTTGATGCGAATGAGGTAGGCCCCCGGTCCGTCTTCGCCGGCGTCCTTGACCAGCTCCCGCAGACGCCGCTCGACCTCGATCGCGATCGTCTCCTCCGACTTGATCACGCCCTCGCCGTCGCAGGTCGGGCACGGCCGGGTCATGATCTCACGGACGCCGTCCGTGACGTTCTGCCGGGTCATCTCGACCAGCCCAAGCGGTGAGATCTCCACCACGAAGGTCTTCGTGCGGTCTTCGTCGAGGGCCTTGCGGAGCACCTTCAGGACCGCATCGCGGTTGCGGGCGCGCGCCATGTCGATGAAGTCGATGACGATGATGCCGCCGATGTCGCGCAGGCGCAGCTGGTTGACGACCTCGTCCGCGGCTTCGAGATTGGTCTTCGTGATGGTGTCCTCGAGCCGGGCCTGCTTGCCGCGGCCGATGAAGGAGCCCGAGTTGACGTCGATCACCGTAAGCGCCTCGGCATAGTCGATCACCAGGTAGCCGCCGCTCGGCAGGTCGACTCGCCGCGAGAGCATTCCCTCGATGACGTCGTCGGCACCGAAGGCCTCGAACAGCGGCCGCGCCTGCGGCTTCCACAGCTCCACGCGGTCCACGAGCTCGGGAGCCGTGCGCGTGAAGAATGACACGAGGCGCTGATGCTGCTTCTCGTCGTCGACGACGGCGCGCTCGAAGTGCGCGGAGAAGATGTCTCGCACCACGCGGATGGAGAGATCGGCCTCCTGGAAGACCAGCGCGGGAGCGGCGGCTTCGGCGACCCGCTTGGAGAGCACCTCGTTGAGCTTGTCGAGGTAGAGCAGCTCGCGCTGGAACGCTTCGCGCTTGGCGCCGTGGGCCGCGGTCCGCACGATCGCCCCGCCACCGTGCAGGTCGAGCCCCTTGACCTCCTTGCGCAAACGCTCGCGCTCGGAGTCCTCGAGCCGTCGCGACACGCCGACGCCTTCCCCGGTGGGCGCGAAGACCATGTACCGGCCCGCGATCGTCAACTCCATCGAAACCCGAGCACCCTTGGTCTTGAGCGGATCCTTGACCACCTGGCAGACGATCTCCTGCCCCGGCTTGAGCAGGTCGGCGATCGAGCGCTGCTTGCCGCCGTTCTGACCGCGTCCCCGCTTGACCGGCTCGACGCCGGGCAGCACGATCTCGTCGACGTGGAGGAAGCCGTTCTTCTCGAGGCCGATGTCGACGAAGGCCGCCTCGAGGCCGGGCAGGACGTTGTCGACCTTCCCCTTGTAGATGTTGCCGACTATGGAGCGCCCACCTCGGCGCTCGAAGTAGACCTCCGCGACGCGGAAGTCCTTATCCAGGGCCTTCGCGGAAGGACCCGTGGCCGACTTGGCGGCGACGGGATCTCCCGGCGCCTCGAGCATTGCGACCCGGGTCTCCCCACGGTCGACCGTGACCAGCACTTGCTTTCTCATGAAACCTCATTGGAAGAGTGGCGTCCGGCCCTTGGAGGCAGCCGTCTCGCGCGCTTGCGCGGAGATCGACTGCAGCAGGCCGATGGCCAGGAACGTGACGAGCATCGACGATCCGCCGAAGCTCAGAAGCGGTGCCGGGACGCCTGTGATGGGCATGATCCCGACGGTCATCCCGACGTTCACGAAGATCTGGAAGAGGAGCATCACGGTGATGCCCCCGGCGATCAGGGCGCCGTAGAGGTTCTTCGCGACGGTCAGGATGTGGAGCCCGCGCCAGACCAGCAGCGCGTAGAGCGATAAGACGAGTGCGGCGCCGGCGAACCCGTAGGTCTCGCCCACCACCGCGAAGATGAAGTCCGTGTGATGCTCGGGCAGGAAGTTCAGCGACGTCTGCGTGGAGTTCTCCACGCCCCGGCCCGTCTTCTCGCCCGACCCGATGGCGATCTTCGACTGCTGCTGCTGGTAGCCCTCGTCTCCCGGGTTGCCCGATGGGTCCAGGAACGCCGTCAAGCGGGCTGTCTGGTATGGCTTGAGTAGATCCACGCCAGCCGCCGGAAGGGCGACGAGCGTCAGGGTGACGGCCACCGCGCCGAGTGCCGCGAGCGCCGCGAAGTGCTTCCAAGGAGCGCCTGCGACGAAGAGCAGGGCCAGGATGCCGACGATATAGACCAGCGAGGTGCCGAGGTCCGGCTGGGCCATGACGAGCATGGCCGGAAACAGCGCGAGCAGCACCACCCGCGCGGTCGTGTCGCGATCGAAGCGGCGCATGCGATCGGTGATGAACGCCGAGATCGCCAGCACCAGCAGGATCTTGCCCAGCTCGGATGGCTGGAAGCGGAAGAAGGGCAACTCGATCCAGCGCTTGGAGCCGCGGGTGGCGGTGGACACCGCGAACACAAGGGCGATGGAGGCGATCATGAGACCGTAGATCGGATACTTGAGCTCGCGCAGCCGCGAGTAGTCGATCCGGGAGACGCCGTACATGAGGGCCAGTCCGACTCCGACGTAGAGTGCCTGGCGCGTGACGTAGTAGGAGGGCTGGCCCGCGATGTCGTCGCTCGTGGCACTCCGGATGGTCAACACGGAGCAGGCGCAGAGCCCGAGCACGGCCAGGGTGAGCAGTGGATCGAGTCGGAGGCGGAAGGAGCGCCGTTCCAGGAGGGGCGGCGGTTCCGCCACGGGCTGGATGGGCGTGGAGTAGCTCACTGGGGGGCGGTTCCGGCGCCGCATGGAGCCTTCTTGTCGTACCACTCGGCGAGTATGCGACAGGCGGCCGGTGCGGCGGTTTCGGCGCCGAAGCCGCCCTTCTCGATGGTGGTGACGACAACGATGGGCCGGTTCTGCTGGTTGACGTAGGCGGCGTAGTAGGCCTGGTCGGGCACGTTCACGCCGCGCTCGACAGTACCGGTCTTACCGTAGACGGTGCCGCCGAAGCCCTTGAACACGGCGGTCGAGGTGCCACCGTCCTCCGAAGCGGCCCGCCTCAGGCCCTCCATGATCACGGCACGGTCCTTCGCGCCGATGTCCACGCGGCGGCGGGCGGGAGGGTCGATCTCCTGCACGAGACTGCCCGCGCCGTCCTCCACCGCCCGGCCGAGGCGTGGCCGGAGGATCCGGCCGCCGTTGGCCAGCGCGGAGTAGGCGACCGCCACCTGCAGCGGCGTGGCCTGCAGATCGCCCTGGCCGACCGCGAGCGAGACGTTGTCGCCGGCCGTCCAGCTGCGGTCCACACCGCCGCAGGCAAACAGCGCCGCCTGGGAGCCCTGCGTGAGCCCCTCCTTCGCCCGGCAGCGCTCGTAGGCGGCGAATCCGGCGTTGCGCCATCGCGCGTCCGGCACCAGTCCCTTGGGCTCTCCGGGCAGATCGATGCCCGTTCGGCGCTCGAAGCCCAGCCGCCGCGCCCAGGTCTGGATCGGGCGTCCGGCGACCTCGTTGAGCCGGTAGCCGAGGTTGAAGAAGTATGTGTCTACCGAGACCTTCATCGCCTCGGAGAGGTTCACGGGCCCGTAGACCGCGCCCTTGGCGTTCTGGCGGACCTGGCTGCCGAGCCTGAACTTCCCCGTGTCGTTGTAGACCTGCCCCGGAGTGAGCTGTCCCGAGGCGAGGCCCGCGAGCGCGGTGACGGGCTTGAACACCGAGCCGGTGGGATAGGTCGCCAGTAGCGCGCGGTTGAACAGCGGCGCCCCTTCGGCCTCGGAGTTCAACCGGTCGTAGCGCTCCCGGGAGAGCGGCTTGGCGAATAGGTTGGCGTCGTAGCTCGGGTAGGACCCGAGCGCGTAGACCTCCCCGGTGGTCGGGCTCATCGCGACGTAGGCGCCGGCCTTGGCGTCGGGGTACTTCGAGCGGGCGACGGAGATCGCCGTCTGCATCGCCTTGTCGGCCGCGCGCTGCAGCTGGAGGTCGAGCGAGAGCTTGACCCGATTGCCCTGGCGGGGTTCGCGCCGGGTGGCCGGCAGCTCGTCGCGCGGGCGGCCCCGGGCGTCGATGGACACGCGGGTGAAGCCGTCGACCCCGCGCAGCCAGCGGTCGTAGGTCTCCTCGATCCCACCGCTGCCGATACGGGTGCCCGCGTCGACCTCGCGATACTTCTCGAGCTTGAGCTGCTCCGGCGAGATCTCCGCCAGCGTGCCGAACAGCTGCGCGCCCACTCGCTTCTCCGGATAGGACCGCAGGAAGGTCTTGGTGGGTCGGACGCCCGGGAACTGGCCCTGGCGCTCGAGCAGATAGTTGTAGACGGAGCTGCCGACGTCGGTCTTGACCGTCACCGCAGCGTAGGGGGTGAGCGCGAGCTGCTGCACGACCCGCTTGTGGATGGTCCTGGGGGTGACGCCGATGACCTTGCCCAACCGCCTGTAGAGCCGGCGGGCACCCGTCGCGCTCGAGGGCAGCGGTGCAACGGCGACCTTGCGGGCCTCCCTGCCGGAAGCCTCGAGTCGTTTGATCTCTCGCCGGTCGGCCCTGGTGGTCCGCTCACCGCGGCGCCGCTCCCGTCGTTTGAGCGCCTCCGACGCGGTTCGCGCGGCGAGCCGCTCCCGCTCGGCAGCCGACACCGCCTTCTGGTAGGCGACAGCGGCTTCGCGCTCGACGGACGGCAGGCTGTTCGGCAGCAGCTGCACGACCGCCGCCTCCTTCGTCTCGACCAGCGATGTCCCGTTGCGATCGACGATGTCGCCGCGCGGCGCCTCGATCTTGACCTTGCGCACGCGATTCTCGCGCGCCTGGGACACGTACTCCTCGCCCGAGAGCACCTGCAGGAACCACAGACGGAAGAAGACGATCGCGAAGAGGGCGAACGCGATCCCTCCCAGCACCGCAACGCGGACGGCGAGCTGTGGCGTGATCGCGGGGCGGCGCTCGTCGAGCGGCGACAGAGGGGACACGACGCTAGGACCGGCTCAACGGGCTGAGACCGCCGGTGGTGTAGGCGCGCCGACGTCGACGGCGCGGATCATCGGGCAGGAACGGCGAGAGGATCCGCCGAACCGCGGCGTAGACCGGCACGGCCAACAGGGTGTTGACCACGACGGTCACGAGGATCTGGCGCACCAGAAGCAGGGAGACGGGGGCGTCCACCCCGATCATGAAGGTCAGGATGGCGAAGCCCGCGGTCGCGACCAGGGTGGCCACCGCCCCGACCGCCATGGGCGTCAAGCCGTGGGCGGGGTCACGCAGCTCCCGCAGCCTCCCGGCGCCGTACCCGACCAGGACGTAGATCAGCGACGTGACCCCGACCGCCTGGAGCATCGCGACGTCTACGAACAGGCCGGCTCCGAAGCCGAAGCACGCGCCGATGATCGAGCCGGAGAGCAGCCCCACCGCCCCCACCACGAGCGGGAACAGATCGACCGGTGCGCCGAAGATGGTTACCTGGGAGATCGCGGCGGTCTGGAAGATGACTCCGATGGCCCCGAGCGCCACGAGCCGGCCGATGAGGGCGGGGGTGATGGTCACGGAGTGGCAGCCGCCGTCAGGTCGCCGGTCTGCGTCTCGGTGAGCACTGCGACGAACTGCAGGTTGCTCATGTCCGCCGCGGGGCGCACGTGGACCTCGCGGTCCAGGTCCCCCGCTCCGTCCTCGACACGGCGCACCTTGCCGATCGGGATGCCCGGCGGAAACAGCGAGGGCAGTCGGGGGGAGGTCGTCCCGGCCGTCACGATGCGCTCGCCACGGTCGACGTCCGAGCGCTGCGACACGAAGTCGAGGATCAGATCACCCGGCGCCCCCACCTCGGGCCGGATCGTGCCCGGCACCTTGGTCTTGAGCGTACGCGCCGCGACCGCGAACTCCTCGTCCGTGATCAGGGTGACGGCCGCGGCGTTGCCCGCCACCCGGGATACGCGGCCCACGAGCCCACCGCCGCCCGTGACGGGCTGACCGAGCGCGACGCCGGCGCTCGAGCCCTTGTCGATCTTGATCTCGGAGTAGAACAGGCTCGGGGTCTGGCTGATCACCCGCGCGGTCACGGGCGCGAATCGATCGAGGTTCGCCTGCGCGTTGACGTCGACGATCTTCTTGATCTGGTCGTACTGCGACAGCTCCACCTGCTGTGAGTTGACGAGCGCTTCGAGCGCCCGGTTGCGCTTGACCAGGTCGTCTCGCTCCTGCTTGGCGTCCACGGTGTCCCCCGCCCAGCCGAAGAGGTCGCGGACGGGCTTGAGCGCGCGGTTGGCGCCTTCCTGGACAGGTGCCAGGACGCTCAGCGCTCCGCGCTGGACCGAGTGGAGCCCACCTCCGGCGGACTCGCCGAAATACGCCGTGAGCAGGATCAGCGAGAGGGCGACGAGCCCGAGCAGCACCGCTCGGCGACGTCGCACCGTTCTGTCGTACATAGCGTGAAGAACTCCGTAGTGGCGGGGGGTTTCACCGCGTGCGCCGCCGGCCGTTGTGGTTGCGCTGCTTGTTCTTGTTGGATCGGTGGATCGCCTCGAACTCCTCCAGCGAGCGACCCGACCCGACCGCGACGCAGGTCAGCGGAGACTCGGCGCGGTGCGCGGGCATCTGGGTCTCCTCCCGCAGGCGCTCGTCGAGGCCCTGCAGAAGCGATCCGCCGCCGGCCAGCATGATCCCGCGGTCCATGATGTCCGACGCGAGCTCGGGTGGCGTGCGGTCCAGGGTCTCCTTGATCGCGTCGATGATCTGCACGAGTGGCTCCTCTAGCGCGGCGCGGACCTCCTCCGAAGTCAGTACCACCGTCTTGGGCAGCCCCGACACGAGGTCACGGCCCCGGATCTCGGCCTGGACCTCCTCTTCGAGCGGATACGCCGAGCCGATCTCGAGCTTGACCTCCTCGGCCGTCTGCTGGCCGATCAGCAGCTTGTACTCCTTCTTGACGTAGTTGATGATCGAGTCGTCGAGCTCGTCCCCGCCCACGCGGATGGACTGCGAGACCACGATGCCGCCGAGCGAGATCACAGCCACCTCGCTCGTGCCGCCGCCGATGTCGACCACCATGTTGCCGGTGGGCTCTCCGACGGGCAGCCCCGCTCCGATGGCGGCGGCCATCGGCTCCTCGATGAGGTAGGCCTGGCGGGCGCCGGCACTCAGGCACGCTTCCTCGACCGCGCGCTTCTCGACTCCCGTCACTCCAGAAGGCACGCAGACCACGACGCGCGGATGCGCCCAGCGGTTCTGATGCACCTTCTGGATGAAGTGGCGCAGCATCTCCTCCGTGACGTCGAAGTCGGCGATGACGCCGTCCTTGAGCGGGCGGATCGCGGAGATCGTGCCCGGCGTGCGCCCCAGCATCCGCTTGGCTTCGATGCCCACGGCGTGGACCTCGCCGGTGCGAGAGTCGATGGCGACGACGGACGGCTCGGAAAGCACGATGCCGCGGCCGCGCACGTAGACGAGGGTGTTGGCCGTGCCGAGATCGACCGCCATGTCGCGGCCTCCGAAACCGGTGAGGTAGGAGAAGAAACCCATAGTGCTGGGGGTGGCGAGCCGGGTGCATCCCGACCGCGCCGAGGCGCCGAGACCAGGGGAAAGCGTGCCGGCGTCGAGAGCGGGAGTGTAGCGGCTAGGCGTCCATCGCCAGCAGGTCTGGAACCAGCTCGAGCAGGAGCGCGACCGGCAGCCCCACGACGTTGGAGTAGTCCCCTGCGATGGAGCGGACGAGGGCCGCGCCGCGTCCCTGGATCGCGTAGCCGCCCGCGCGCCCGCTCCATTCTCCGGTTCGCACGTACCAGTCGAGGACCGCGGGCTCGAGTTGCGAGAACCGCACTTCGGTGGTGGCCGTACCCGAGGCCACCACTTCTCCGTCGCGGGCGATCGCGACTCCGCCGAGGACGCGGTGCTCGCGCCCCGCCAGGCGACCGAGGAATTCCCGGGCGCTGGCTGCGTCCGGTGGCTTGCCGAGCACCTCGCCGTCGAGTTCGACCACCGTGTCGGCCCCGAGCACGAGCGCGCCGGGGACGGCCAGCACCTTCAGGCGCGCGTTGGCCTGCACCAGGGCGGCCGGCTCACCCACCGTGGCCTCCTCGACGTCAGCGGGACGGACGTCGAACTCCACGCCGAGCTGGGTCAGGATCGCCCGCCGCTGCGGCGACGCCGAGGCCAGGGTGAGCCGCCGGGCCCCTAGAGGTCCGGAAAGAACAGCCCGGCCTCGCGCGCGGCTGATTCGGCGGAATCGGAACCGTGAACCATGTTCTGGCCGACCGCGACGGCGAAGTCACCGCGAATGGATCCCGTCGTGGCTTCGAGGGGGTTCGTCGCGCCGATGACCTGGCGCGCAGCCTTGACCGCTTCGGGACCCTCGAGCACCATCGCCACGAGCGGGCCGGAGGTGATGAAGTCGACGAGCTCTCCGAAGAACGGCTTGCCATCGTGCTCCGCGTAGTGCTGCTTGGCGAGCTCCTCCGTGACCACCATCTGCTTGAGGGCGGCGATGCGCAGGCCCTTGCGCTCGAAGCGGGCGATGATCTCGCCGGTCAGGTTGCGGGCGAACGCGTCCGGCTTGACCAGGATGAGGGTCCGATCCATCTCTTAGAGCTCCAGTGTGGGTGGTGGTTCAGTAGCCCGGCGGCCGCTCGGCGGCGGGCAGCTCGGTGGTCGCGCCGGCCGTTCGACGGGGGCGCCGCGACGACGCCATCGCACGCTCGAGCTCGAGGCGGCGAGCCTTCTCACGCTCGAGCTCTGACTCGAGCTGCTGCAGGCGGGCCGTGTCCCGGGGGCCACCGTCGCCGCGCGCCTCGAGCTGGCGCAGCCGCTCCTCCGCAGCCTGGATCTCGAGATTGCGCAGGTACACCTCGTCGAGGAACTCCGGCGGCCGTACGATCGCGTAGACGATCGAGCCCACGAACGGGAAAAGCGAAGCCGCGGTCGCGCACGCGACGAGCATCGGATCGTCGATGCGCCGCCGTGCGTCCGCGTAGGTCCAGAAGACCAGCGCGGCCCAGATGACCACCAGGAAGAGGATCAAGACGTTGACGGCGGTGTTGATTCCG
>Ga0136617_10007027_pt1 | contig 10043 bp, 4 predicted proteins | sample AntDrymUQ3222106_2_FD_129672 | JGI IMG/M metagenome (GOLD analysis project Ga0136617, IMG submission 129672) | Polar desert sand microbial communities from Dry Valleys, Antarctica - metaG UQ322 (21.06) | ecosystem: Environmental > Terrestrial > Soil > Desert | place: Antarctica: Dry Valley... | reverse complement strand
GCTTTGTGAAGAGTGAGTTGGAGATATATGCGGTCATCACCCAGACGAATCCATTCGCTCGCGCTTTAGCGCGTTTGGCTGGCCAATAGATGATAGACTATACTTTGCAAAGTTCGCCCAAAGCACGAAGTCGGGGTTGAGTTTCTTTTTCATGATGAAGCTCCGAGCGAGGCGAGCGCTTCCTAGAAGTGGGCTCCGACGTACTCCCACATCTGGTGATGCCAGTAAGGCCATTCGTGCCCGCCTAACGGGCCCCAGTCGTCCAGGTGATGAGCTATCCCGCGGTTCCTGAGCACCTCGGACATTTGGTAGGTCGGCCCGCTGTTTTCCCACGGGCCGGTGCCGGTGGCGAGGTGGATGTCACAGCTCGCTAACTGGTGGAGAAACCAGGGATCGTTCTGGTTGGCCATGTAGTCGACCGGGTTATTGAAGTAGAAGTTGTCGTCGTACATTCCGTCCATGGAATCGCGCAGGTCGTAGACGCCGGAGAGCGCGTAGCAGCGCTTCACGCGATCGGGATGCTTGAAGAGGGTGTTGGCCGCGTGATAGGCGCCGAGCGAGGCGCCGTAGGTGGCGATCGGGATGCCGGGCGTTTGGCACTGAGAGTCGATGAACGGGAAGACTTCGCTCGCCACGTAGTCGTCGTATTGCGCCTGGAGCCAGCTGCGATGGAATGGGTGCGCACTCTTGTTATTAAACGAATCGCTCTGGACTCCGTTGATGCAGAAAATCCTGATCCGCCCTTGGTCGAGGTAAGGGCCGAGGGTGCGGATCATGCCCTGGCCTTCCTGCTCCTGTTCGTCGCCGCAGCTCGTCGGGAAGGCGAGGATGGGCCGACCGAAATGGCCGTAAACGGCGACGCCCATGTCGCGATTGAGACGGTGAGAGTACCAACGCTGATAGTCACGATGCATATCGCGCGAGGATACCGGGTTGGTGGTGGGGCTCAAGCCCGGTGTGACCATCACGCGCGTAGCGCGCACAGCCTCCGAAAACGCGGCGTCATTTAGCATCCACACTCCACATGGCCGGCCTCTCGAGGCGCTTGAATGAGGCGGTGTCCCTTGCGGGCTCGTGGGCTGCGCCCTCAGTCTGAAACCGCTGCTCGCCCACCGCGCTGACAACCTTGAGCTTATTGCGAAACGCGCAGACGCAAGAAAAGCTGGCCCGCATCCCCGATCGGAACTTGGGCCTTGATCCTTTGCGTGATGCCATCGTCCGCCAGGACCTGATTGAACGGAGAGGCCAGAGACCAGGTGGCAAGATCGCTCGATTGTTCGATCGAATAGACGAGGTCAGTTTCATCCACCAGCTTGGTATAGCTCGGAGAGACGAATAAGGCGCATCGAACGTCATCTCAGCCGAGTTCTCAAGCGATGGTGTGTTCGGGTCTGAGTTCGTTGCCCATTCCATCAGATTCGCAATCCCGTCCAGATCGGGATCGGCTGGCTCTCGACAAATCGAGGGGATCGGCGAGCTCTTCCAGAGTGAATATAAGACGGCACCGCGGATCAAAACAGATATCACGGATGGGGGAACCTAGCGGCGACACTCCTGTCGCCGTTTTCGATCAGCGAGGTCATCTGGCAGCTCGCAGCAAGAGCTCTTCGCGCGCTGGCTCTATGGGGTTCCCGAGGTTCCGCACGGCCGTTGATTCAAGCGTTTTCCGGAATGACCACGTGGCGAGGGCAAACTGATCAAAACGTTCCTCCGCATCGGGCAGGTGGCTGAGGGCGAGGAGGTCGTCTGAAGCGATCGGGAACCTACTGGCGCTGTTTGCTCATTATCGTGCGCGCCACGATCACATCTTCAAAATCCACGCGGGCGCGAACAACCGTCGATTACAAGCGCGCGGCACAAGCGCTGCCAATTCCTTTGCACGTGCATCTGCCCGCGCCGAATTCTGATTGCGCGCAGGTAACGCTCGCTCCCACATTGTTTTGTGACCGGTGAGGCTGAGTCGAAGGTCGAGATCGCCCATGTGCTGACCATGGACATCGTCGGATATTCGATGTCGCTCATCACAGAGCAAACGCGAATTATCGCCGAGCTGACGAATATCGTGCGGAATACGGAGCGGTTCCGCAGGGCAGAGGCGCAAGGCAAGCTCATCCGTCTCCCGACTGGTGACGGTATGGCGCTGGTGTTTTTCGGAGATCCGGAAGCGCCGATCGAGTGTGCGCTGCAGATCAGCACCGCGATTAAGAGTCAGCCTGAGATTCGCTTGCGGACGGGAATCCACAGCGGTCCGGTAAATCAGGTCATTGATGTCAACGAGCGGGCAAATGTGGCCGGCGCGGGGATCGATCTGGCGCAACGCGTGATGGATTGCGGCGATGCTGGACATATCCTTCTCTCGAAACGCGTCGCGGAAGATCTCGCGCCTTTTCCGCGTTGGAACCCCCATCTCCATGATCTCGGCGAATTTGAAGTGAAACACGGCCGCAGGATTACCCTGGTTAACTTTTTCAACGGTGAAATTGGCAATCCTGCTCTACCGGCGAAATGTCGATTATCGCGGCCAGTCGAATCCGAGACGCGCGTCCGCTCCGCCGGTATTCCGGCCGGACCAGACCGGGCGCGCTCACGTCCCGGCGCCATCGCGGTCTTGCCGCTGGAGAATAGATCAGGGCAATCGGCTGACGAGTATTTCGCGGACGGAATGACCGAAGCGCTCATCACCGATCTTGCGAAAATTGGCGGCTTGAAAGTGATTTCACGCGGATCGGTGATGGGGCTGAAAGGTACCACCAGGTCTCGCGTTGAGATTGGCCGCGAGCTTGGCGTGGACGCAATCGTCGAAGGATCTGTCTTGCACGAACGTGACCGCATTCGAATTTCTGCGCGCCTGGTCCGCGCGGAGACGGACGAGTATCTGTGGGCGGAGCGGTACGATCGTGAATTGTCTGACGTGCTCGCTCTACAGGATGAAGTAGCCCGCGCCATTGCCGGTGCGGTCGGTCAGACGCTCCGCGCTGGGGCGCAGGCGAGCCCGCGTAAGGTCGAACCGGAGGTCCACCTCCTGGTTTTGCGCGCGCGCCATCACTGGCATCAGCGCACTGAAGCCAGCTTCCGATCGGCTTTGCAGCTTTTTGAACAGGCCATCGCTCGAGATCCGACCTACGCGCCGGCCTACGTGGGCGTGGCGGAATCTTTAAACATGCTGGCTAACTACGGCATCGTGCCGCCGGGGCAGATCCGCGCGCGATCATTGGCTGCGGTCCGGCGCGCTCTCGAGCTTGATGAGACGTCGGCCGACGCGCACAGGGTGCTGGCTTTTTTTCACTGGCAATTTGAGTTCGCCTGGGATGCGGCGATCACGGAGTACGAACGCGTGCTCGAGATCGATCCAAACTCGCCCGCGACGACGTACTGGTTTGGGGCGTATCTGGGCGTCATCGGTTTCTTTGAACGCTCGTATCAGATGCTGGAGCGCGCCCAGGAGTTGGACCCGCTCTCGCTCTTGGTACCGTCGATCCAAGGTTGGATGCGGTTTTTCGCCCGGCGTTTCGATGAAGCGCTCCCGTTCTATCGACAGGTGCTGAACATCGATCCCGACTTTCATCTCGCTCTGTGGTTTCTGGGCGAAGCACTGGTGGAGATGGGGCAATATGAAGAAGGCGTTCCCGCGCTGGAAAGAGCCTACCAGTTGGCCGGTCGAAGCTCCCGCTTACTCGGTTACCTCGGGTATGCCTATGGGCGTGCTGGACGGGAGGAACGCGTCGACGAAAGCCTCGTCGAGCTGGAAGCGCGCGAAGGGCGCAGCTATGTGCCGCCGTACTTTCAGGCCCTTGTCCTGAGTGGACTGGAACAGCACGAGCAAGCGATCACGCGACTCGAGGAGGCGTATCGCACCGGCGATACAATGTTACGCGATCTGAAAGCCGACGCGGCTTGGGACCGGATGCGGAATCTGCCCCGCTTTGCCGCGCTGATGCGGCAAATGGCTTTTCCTGAAACGGAAGCCGCCGCAGTCTGATGTAATCCGAGCCGCCCGCCTCGCGACGGTTCCGGGACACAAGTCGCGCTACTCTCTGACTGAAGTCTCGGCGCGGTTCCTTTGTCTGTCCGATCTCGGAACTGGAACGGCTAAAATCGGAATTTCTGCGGCTCTTGCTTTCAAGGAAAGGTTGATAAACCAGACTCGGCGTCCCCCCCGTCGCGGTGCGTGACGCTCTCGCTTGTATGCGGGTAGATCCTCCAAGTGAATCCAATCTAAGCGGTCGTCCGTCCACGTGTGATCAGCGGGCGATACAACGTTCGGCTCATCGAAGCTGCGAGGAAGCTCATCGCGCCATTTTCAACTACATCGAAACCTCTTATAACCGGACCAGGCTCCACTCCAGTCTTGCTTATCGCAGTCCGATCACATTTGAATCCCAACTAGACCAACAGAATTGATCCCGCATTCACTGTCCGAAAAACCAAGGCAAGCCCAGACTGACCCTTTTCTGGGACTGACCCCTTTCTGGACTGCGCGACATGTCCGCTGAGGCTGAACAGGATTCTCAACTCGAGATCGCGCACGTCCTGTTCACGGACATCGTTGGCTATTCAAAGCTGCCGATCGATCAGCAGAGCGAACTGCTTCGGGAGTTGAATCTAACCGTGCGAAGCACCGAGCAGTTCCGCGCCGCGGAAGCAGCAGACAAATTGGTGCGGCTTCCGACCGGAGACGGGATGGCGCTCGCGTTTTTCACTAGTCCGGACGCGCCGGTGCGCTGTGCCCTGGAGATCGCGGAACTCCTGCAGAGTCGTCCCGAGATTAAACTGCGCATGGGGGTCGATAGCGGACCGGTAGATCATGTTTCGGATGTAAACGACCGCTCAAACGTAGCCGGCGCCGGCATCAACATGGCGCAGCGGGTGATGGATTGCGGCGACGCGGGCCACATCCTGCTTTCCAAACGCGTCGCAGGCGACCTTGCGCAATACAGCAAGTGGCAGCCCTACTTGCACGACCTCGGCGAAGTGGAGGTGAAGCATGGTGTCAGGATCGGCGTGGTGAACTTCGTCGCGGGCGAGCTTGGAAATGAAGTCGTCCCCGCAAAGCTCAAGCGCGCGAGACGGCAGCAACGAATCACGACCCGGCGACGCCGGTATCGACTTACGGCTGCGGCGCTGTTCCTGGCACTTTGCGCGGGCGGCGCCCTTTGGTTTTACTCGAATCGGGCCAGACCGGGAGGGGAGGGCGACACGGCGGCGATTTCGGAAAAGAGCATTGCCGTCTTGCCGTTCGAGAACAGAAGCGCGGAGAAGGACGATGCGTTCTTTGCCGAAGGAATTCAGGATGATGTGCTCGCCAGCCTGAGCAAGATCAAGGATCTCAAAGTCATCGCGCGCTCATCCGTGATGGCGTATCGCGGCGAGGCGGCGGCCGGGAAGCTGCGTGAGATCGGCCGCGCGCTCCAAGTGTCGCACCTGCTCCAGGGAAGCGTGCGCCGGCAGACGGATCGCGTCGTGATCAATGTGCAACTGAGCGATACGCGGGATGACCGGCAGATTTGGTCGGAGCGCTACGAGCGCACGATCACCAATGCCCTATCGCTGCAGGGAGAGCTGGCCCTGGAGATCGCAGGAAAACTGCAGGCCACGCTCACGCCGGCGGAAAGGATGGCGTTTGCGTCGAAGCCGACGGAGAACCCCGATGCCTACCTCCTCTTTCTTCGAGCACGAGATCTGGAGATCCGCTTCCGACCCACGAGTGCGGATCGTGAAGCGGCGATCAGGTTTTACCAGCAAGCGATCGATCTCGATCCCAACTTCGCACTCGCTCGCGCGCGACTTTCCTTTGCGCTGAATCGCCACACGCAAGGCCTCGACGCCGAGCTGCGAACCAAGGCTCGAGACGAGGCCTACGAGGCGATGCGTCTTCGTCCCGCGCTCGGCGAGGCTAGTTTGGCCATCGCCGGCTGCTACCTCTTCGGCGAGCGCAATTACGATCGCGCTCTCGCGGAACTCGCCCGCACGGCGGAACTGCTGCCGAATTCGACGGATGTGCCGCTGACCGCGGCGACGATTTATCTCTGGCAGGGGAAGCTGCGCGAGAGGATCGCCGCCTTGCAACGAGCCGAGACGCTCGATCCCCGCGACGCGAATGTCCTGAACATGCTCGCGATGACGTTTCGCTGGGTTCGCAATTGGCGTGAGGATTTGGAGACGCAGGATCGCATCAGAGCGCTCCTCCCGGATGAGCCGAGCATCCTGTCGGTCTGGACACGAGCCAGCAGTGAGTTCCGCCTGACCGGCAAGATCGACGCGGTGAAGAAGGTGACGGCGATGGCGCCGGCCGGAGTCGACCCCCAACTACTGAAGAGCTTCCAGTATGACACCGCTTTGCTGGAACGCGATTGGATGCAAGCGGAACGTCTGCTGAACGAACGCCCGCCAAAGTACTTTCGCTCACCGCTGCCGAAGAGTGTGCATGAAGCGTTCCTTGCTGTCGCGCGCGGAGCCGAAGCTGGCGTCACGCAATCCGCACTCCAGATGGCGCGCGACGAGATCGAGAAACTTATCCAAGCGACACCGGACGAACCCGGCCTTCACATCAGTCTTGGTCAGATCTGCGCATACCTCGGAGACAGGGACGAAGCCATCCGCGAAGCGACCCGCGCGCTAGAACTATCACCTCCAGGGCTGGCGAAGAACGACGCTTCCGCTGCGTTGGCGCTGATCCATGCGCGCACGGGCAGCGCGGATGAGGCGATCACGATGATCGAACATCTGCTCACAGTCCCTGCTTCACTAATCACTTACCACAGCATGACTCTGACGGAGCTGAAGTGGCGCTGGCAATGGGATCCGCTGCGAAAGGATCCACGCTTCCAGCAGATCGTGGCCGGTCCTGAGCCGAAGACGACTTACTAGAAGAGATCTAGCTTTGTTGAGAAGCTGTTGTAGCCGCCTCGCTGCGTCGAGGCGCAGCGCGTATTCCACGAGCAGCGCGCAGAACGGCGACACAGCGCCGTTGCTACAAGGAAGCCGCCTTTGCTCCTAAAAACCTTAGCTCGCTTGAGCTTCTCAACAGAGCAAAGAGATCTCAAGAATGCGCGGGCGCGATATGCACGGCTGCGTCGCCGTGTTTCGTGCTCGAACGCCCCGACGCAGCGGGGCGGCTACAGCGCGGCTTTGGTGCCGTCCTTGTAGCGACGCCGCTAGTTTTTCGAGAACCTTGTCCGAAACATTCCTTGTTAGGCCTTCGCTAATTCGCTAAACCGCGGAGATGACGCGAGGCTCTCGGATCAAGCCGGCGTCCAGCTTGGGATTGGGATGGATCGCCGGAGTTCTTTTCTTCCCCGTCTCTGTGCTGTTCGCGCAGGATCTGGCGCCGACGCCCTCAGCCGCTAATCCGGAAGCGTCGGAGCCATCCGCAGACGTAGCAGGCGCGGCCGAGACGGAACGCGTTGTTGTCACCGGAACCTACATCCCGATTCCGACCGCGGAATCGGAAGGCGCTTTGCCGGTCACGAACTTCGTAAACGAGCAGTTAGTCCGATTCGGCTCGAACACCCCGGCGGAAGGTCTGCGGCAGTTGCCAGCCTTTGTCGGCAACACGGAGACTGAAAATGACAGCAACGGCGGCACGGGCGCGGCGCGGGTGAATCTCCGCGGCTACGGCAGTGAGAACACGCTGACGATGATCAACAGCCGGCGCGCCTTCAGCTTTGAGGATATCAATGCCCTGCCGCTGGGCTTCGTGGAGAGCGTTGAGATCCTGAAGGACGGCGCGTCTGCCACTTACGGAGCGGATGCGGTGGCCGGAGTAGTAAACTTCAAGGTCAGACATGCCATGAAAGGCGGCGAGTTGGACCTGCTTTACGGCAACACGAACCTGGGAGCTTCAAACGACGCTGCGGTTCGGACTGGCTACATTGTCGGCGGCCTCACGGGTGAGAAGTACAACATCACCGCAGGTGCCGGCGGCTACGAACGCGATGCGATCTTCGCGCGTGACACATTTCTCTCCTCGCTGGCGGATCGGCGACGGCTCGGCGGCAATAGTGCGGGCACCGGCTCTTATCCGGGCCGGATCAGCATCACTGGATCCGTGGCCAACAATGGGACGCTGCCAGGTCGGCCACCCGGGACCTTCAGCAACGTCACCCGGCAGCTCGTGGTGGTGGATCCGACCGTGACGCCAGACAACATCAATGATTACCGCCCCTTCGTCTTTGATGACGACGCGTTGAACTTCCGGGAGTTCACCCCCGCGATTCCCGCGCAGGAGCGCTACGGCTTCTTTCTCGACGGAGAATACAAGATTCTCCCGGAGAACCGGCTCACTATCTTCGGCACGGCAATCTATTCGCACACGGTTCAGTTCAATAGCACCGCGCCTGCCCCGATTACATTTCCAGGGTTCATCGCAAGGCCGAGCCCCTACAACCCAGTTGCCACCATCCCGCAGATCGATCCGGCCACCGGCCGGCAGGCGAGAGATCCCATTACTGGCGCGCCGGTCTTCATCCAGCGGCTGAACAGCGTGAGCTATCGCGGTTTCGAAACGGGTAACCGGGAGTCCACCTACGAGGACGATTTCTATCACTACATCGTGGGGCTGAAGGGTGAGTTCGCGAAGGATTACTTCTGGGAGATTGGTTATGTTTACGATGAGAACAACCAGCTCCTGCACCAGCAGGGAGATCAGCGCCGTTCACTCCTCGGTGCAGCGGTCGCCGATGGCAGCTTTAACCCTTTCATCGCTATCAATGCCCCGCGCTCGGGGACGTTAAACGGTTTCAGCTACGATAACGTCGCGGCGCTCGAAGCAGCTGCTTACGAGGCGACGAGCAAGACCGACACGGTCGCGCAAAGCTGGGATGGAAAAGTGGGCGGCCGGCTTTTCACAAGCCTGCCGCAGGGAGGTGTGAACTTCGTGGTTGGCCTGGACTTTCGACACGAGGAGCTGTCTCAGAGCGCGGATCCTATTCTCCTGTCCGGCGATGTGCTGGGATTCGAGGCTGCGACTGCGTTCGAGACCGAACAGGACGTCTATGCGGGTTTCGTCGAGCTGAATATTCCACTCGTCTCTTCGACGATGAATATCCCAGGCATCCACAACCTGGACTTCACCTTCGCGCATCGTTACGAGCGCTTCGAGATTCGCGGCGCCGATCCAACCGCTCCGGCAACCCGGGCCGAGCAAATTCTCAAGACTGACGTGCCGAAATTCGCGCTTCGTTACGCGCCCTACAAGGATCTCACCCTGCGGGCTTCCTACAGCCGTTCGTTCCGCGCGCCAGGAGTGGAAGAGTTTTTCACGCCGCAGAGAACTGTGCCCTTCAATTTCGATGTCATCGATCCTCTTGCTCCGGGTGGATCAGCAGCCGTCGTTCCGGAAGGCTTCTACACCACGGGCGGGTCACTCGACCTTCAGCCGGAGCGAACGGACAACTACAGCGCCGGCTTTGTCTTTACTCCGCGTCAGATACCAAACCTTACGCTGACCGCGGACTATTATCAGTTGAACTCCGAAGGCATCGTCGCCAGCTCGGTGGCGCAGTTCCTCGTGATCCAAAATGCGGTCAGCGGCTTGTTCGCCGATCGCATCATCCGCGACGCTGGCGGCGCGTTGTTTTCGGTGATTGATACGCCCTTCAATGCGGCGCGAAAAGGGGTCGAAGGCGTCGATGTGATGGCTGTCTATGAGGTCCCAACGCAGAACTTCGGTAAGTTCACCGTGAGTCTCGCCTACAATCACCTCCTGCGCTTCAACGTGCAGCCGGTCGAAGGAAGTGGCTTCACCAGCTTTCTCGGTGAATCCCAAGTCGCTTCGCCGCTACCGGCCGGTAGCCTGCCCTACAACAAAGGCTACGCCCAGACGGAGTGGGCTTACAAAGGCCTCCGCGTCATCAACACCGTGAACTACATTGGCGACTACAAGGATTTCGGCGGCGCCCTAAACGGGAGTGAGCTCGTCGTCGATGAGTCGGGTTTTTCCGATCCAGCGAATCCGGAATTTACGCGCAACCGCAACGTAAAAGCGTACGTCACGCTGGACTCCCAAGTGTCGTACACCTACACCGCACCGAAAGCAGAAGTGG
>Ga0136617_10007025_pt1 | contig 10043 bp, 9 predicted proteins | sample AntDrymUQ3222106_2_FD_129672 | JGI IMG/M metagenome (GOLD analysis project Ga0136617, IMG submission 129672) | Polar desert sand microbial communities from Dry Valleys, Antarctica - metaG UQ322 (21.06) | ecosystem: Environmental > Terrestrial > Soil > Desert | place: Antarctica: Dry Valley... | reverse complement strand
GGCGGCCGTAACTATAACGGTCCTAAGGTAGCGAAATTCCTTGTCGGGTAAGTTCCGACCTGCACGAATGGCGTAACGATCTGGGCGCTGTCTCAACGAGGGGCACTGCGAATCTGTAGTACCGGTGAAGATGCCGGTTTCCCGCATCAAGACGGAAAGACCCCGTGCACCTTTACTGCACCCTAGCCTTGAACTTGGGTGCGTTCTGCGCAGGATAGGTGGGAGGCTTTGAGACCGGGCTCTCGGGCTCGGTGGAGCCAACGGTGAGATACCACCCTGAATGCTCTTAGGTTCTAACCTACTTCCATTATCTGGAAGAGGGACATGGCTAGGCGGGTAGTTTGACTGGGGCGGTCGCCTCCTAAAGAGTAACGGAGGCGCTCGAAGGTTCTCTCAGGCTGTTTGGAAATCAGCCGTCGAGTGCAAAGGCACAAGAGAGCTTGACTGCGAGACCTACAAGTCGAGCAGGAGCGAAAGCTGGACTTAGTGATCCGGTGGTTCTGAGTGGAAGGGCCATCGCTCAACGGATAAAAGGTACGCCGGGGATAACAGGCTGATCTGGTCCAAGAGTTCACATCGACGACCAGGTTTGGCACCTCGATGTCGGCTCATCGCATCCTGGAGCTGTAGCAGGTTCCAAGGGTTGGGCTGTTCGCCCATTAAAGCGGTACGTGAGCTGGGTTTAGAACGTCGCGAGACAGTTCGGTCCCTATCTGATGTGGGCGCAGGAGACTTGAGAGGGCCTGTCCTTAGTACGAGAGGACCGGGATGGACGAACCTCTAGTGCACCAGTTGTCTTGCCAAAGGCATAGCTGGGTAGCTACGTTCGGTTGGGATAAACGCTGAAAGCATCTAAGCGTGAAACCCGCCTCGAGATGATGTCTCCCGCAGGAGAACCTGCCTAAAGACCCCTTGTAGACTACAAGGTTGATAGGCCCGGTGTGTAAGAGGTGAAAGCCTCTAAGCTTACGGGTACTAATCGGTCGTGAGGCTTGACCATGACGTTTATAGTGTTTGAAAACCGCACGGCGTGAGCGCCGCTCTTGCTTCGGATCTTCGGTTTTCATTGACAATTTCATCCCGGTGACCATGGCGGAGGGGTCACACCCGTTCCCATTCCGAACACGGCCGTTAAGCCCTCCAGCGCCGATGGTACTGCCAGGGCAGCCTGGTGGGAGAGTAGGACGTTGCCGGGATTTTTAGTTATGTCGGGGGGTGCACCCCAAACGATGCACCCCCCGAACCCCGTGCTTGCCGCAGCGATCGCCGCTACGAGCGACTACGCGGTTCGGGGTTTGAGCCTCGGTGGCCTGTCGCCATCGGGGCTTTTTCGTTTGTGGTAGCATCGACCGCTTCCGGGCCGACGAAGCCGCCACCGCTTTCCGCAGGAGACTCTGCATGTCGGGACATTCCAAGTGGGCGTCGATCAAGCACAAGAAGGGCGCCCTCGACGCCAAGCGGGGCAAGATCTTCACCAAGATCATCCGCGAGATGAGCATCGCCGCCCGCATCAACGGCGGTGACGTCGCCTCCAATCCGCGCTTGCGCACCGCCGTGGAAAAGGCCAAGAGCGTCAACATGCCCGCCGACAACATCAAGCGCGCCATCCAGAAGGGCACCGGCGAGCTCGAAGGAACCATGTACGAGGAGATCACCCTCGAGGGCTACGGCCCGGGCGGGATCGCGATCCTCGTCGAAGGCACCACCGACAACCGCAATCGTACCGTCTCCGAAGTCCGCCACACCCTGACCAAGAATGGCGGCAACCTCGGCACCGCGGGCAGCGTCTCCTACATGTTCAAGCCCCGGGGCTACATCGCGATCGCCAAGGAAAAGGTCAAGGAAGAGCAGCTCATGGACCTGGCCCTCGAAGCGGGCGCGGACGACATCCTGGGCGAGGGCGAGATCTGGGAGGTGTACTCCACTCCCAACGCCTACGAGGCCGTCCTGGGCGCCATCAAGAAGGCAGGGATCGAGCCCGAGGAGTCGCAGATCGGCAAGTACGCCGAGAACGTCATCACCCTCGAAGGCAACAAGGCCCAGCAGATGCTGAAGCTGATCGACGCCCTCGAGGACAACGACGACGTGCAGAACGTGTGGGCCAATTTCGACGTCTCCGAGAAGGAGATGGAGGCGGCGGCCGCGAGCTGACGCCGCGCCTGCCGTTCCCCACGTCCGGCTTTCCGCCGGACCCGCCCGCCCAACCGCGGCTGCTACACTCACCGCGCAGAATGATCATCCTCGGCGTCGACCCGGGATCGCTGCGCACCGGTTACGGCGTCATCGAGACCGACGGCCGACGGCATGTCCTGGTCGAGAAGGGCGTGATCGCCCCGTCGGCTGCCCTCGGCCTCGCCGAGCGACTGCACGTCATCCACGGGGGGATCGCCGAAGTTATCGCCCGCATCCGCCCGGATGCCCTGGCCGTCGAGGACCTCTTCCACGCCGTCAATACCCGCAGCGCGCTCGTGCTCGGCCACGTGCGGGGCGTCGTGCTGCTGGCGGGCGCCACTTCCGGCATTCCGGTGACCGCGTTCGCGCCGGCCACGGTCAAGGTCCAGGTGACCGGGTTCGGACGCGCCGAGAAGAGCCAGGTGGCCTTGATGGTCACGCGGCTGCTCGGCCTTGCCGGCGATGGCGTCGCCGGCGATGCAGCCGACGCCCTGGCCGTAGCGCTCTGTCATGCCCACCTCCACGGCGTCGGGCCCGCGAGCCCCGCGGTGCCGCGCCGCCGTACCGGAATCTCGTGATCGCCCACCTTCGCGGCCGCGTCCTGCGCAAATCGCCGCAGGAAGTCGTGCTGGACGTCGGAGGCGTCGGTTACCGCGTCGCCATCCCCGTCTCGACCTTCTATCGCGTGGGCGAAGAAGGGGACGAGCTGAGCCTGCGGGTCCATACCCAGGTGCGCGAAGACACGCTCGCCCTTTTCGGCTTCCTGACCGCGGCCGAGCAGGAGATCTTCGAGCGGCTGATCGCCGTCGCGGGGGTCGGCCCCAAGCTCGCGGTCGGCATCCTCTCCGGGATCGACGTGGCCGATTTCGTCGCCGCCCTGCGCGGAAGCGACCTTGCCCGCCTGACCCGCATCCCGGGGGTCGGCAAGAAAACCGCCGAACGCCTCGTCCTCGAACTGAAGGACAAGCTTCCCGCGGTGCTCGCCGGCGAGCCCGCGGCCGCGGCGCCGCCGCCCGCCGCCTCGCCCAAGGACGATCTGCTCTCGGCGCTCGCCAACCTCGGCTACTCGCGCCCCGAAGTGGAGCGCGCGGTGGACCGCGCCTTGAAGGCGAACGCCGAAGGCCGGTTCGAGGACCTCTTGCGCGCGGCGCTGCAGATGGTCTCCGGCCGGTGATGGAACGGCGCGTTGTCTCCGGGCGGCCGTCCGACGACGACGCCGGCTTCGACCAATCCCTCCGGCCCAGGACCTTCGACGAGTACGTCGGCCAGCCGCACGTGATCGCGAACCTGCGCGTTGCCATCGAGGCCGCGCGCACCAGGGGGGAGGCCCTCGACCACGTCCTGCTCTTCGGTCCTCCCGGCGTCGGCAAGACGAGCCTGGCCCACGTGGTGGCGGCGGAGCTCCAGGTGGCGATCAAGGCCACCGCCGGCCCCATCATCGAGCGGGCGGGAGATCTCGCCGCGCTGCTCACCGCGCTCGACACCCGCGAAGTCCTCTTCATCGACGAGATCCATCGCCTCGAGGCCCGGGTCGAAGAGATCCTGTACCCCGCCCTCGAGGACTCGACCCTCGACCTGATGATCGGCAGCGGCCCCGGCGCGCGCTCGATGAAGATTCCCCTGAAGCCCTTCACGCTCATCGCGGCCACGACCCGCGCCGGGCTCCTCACTGCTCCCCTCCGCGGCCGCTTCGGCATCGTCCATCGTCTCGACTACTATTCCCAGCCCGACCTCGAGTTCATCGTCACCCGCTCGGCGCGCATCCTCGGCGTGCCCATGGATCAAGACGGCGCCGTCGAGATCGCGCGGCGCAGCCGGGGAACGCCGCGCATCGCGAACCGCCTGCTGCGGCGCGTCCGCGACTACGCCCAGGTCCGCGCCAAAGGCGTCATCACCGCCGCCGTCGCCCGCGACGCCTGCGCCTTGCTCGCCGTCGATGAGCATGGCTTCGACGAGGTCGACCGCAAGCTCCTCCTGACCATCATCGACAAGTTCGGGGGCGGACCGGTCGGGGTGGGCACGCTGGCGGCGGCCATCAGTGAAGAGACCGACGCCATCGAGGACATCTACGAGCCGTTTCTCCTGCAGATCGGATTCCTCGACCGGACTCCGCGGGGACGTACGGCGACGCGCCTCGCCTACGATCACTTCCAACGTCCGATGCCGGGCACTTCCGGTCCCCAGAAGAAGCTGTTCTGATCGAGTATTCAGGGCGCGCCGAAGTGAATCTGGCGCTCGCTGCTCGTCCCCCAATTGCTCATCTCTGATTTCGATTTCGATCTCCCTCCCGACCTCATCGCCCAGGAGCCGCTGGCGGAGCGGGACGCGTCGCGTCTCCTCGTGCTCTCCCGGAAGACCGGAGCCCTCGAGCATCGCGCCTTCCGCGACCTCCCTGACCTTCTGGATCCCGGGGATCTTCTCGTCTTCAACCGCAGCCGCGTGCTCGCCGCGCGCCTCCTCGGACTGCGCGGGAAGGGCGGCGAGGCGGAGATCCTGCTCCTGCGCGATCGCGGGGAGGGAAAGTGGGAGGCCATGGTGCGCCCCGGCCGCTACCTGCGGCCTGGCCAGCGCGTCACCATCGACGACGACTTCTCGGTCGTCATCGAGACGGAGGCCCTCGCCGCGGATGGCCGCCGGCGCGTCTGCCTGATCTCCAGGACGCGCGACGTCGCCGCCGCCCTCGAGCGCTGCGGGCACATGCCGCTGCCACCATACGTGCGCCGCCCCGACCGCCCCGAGGACCGCGAGCGTTATCAGACGATCTACGCGCGGGAGCCGGGAAGCATCGCCGCGCCCACCGCGGGCCTGCACTTCACCTCCTCGCTCCTCGAGCGCCTGCGAGCCCGCGGCATCAATACCGCGGAGATCGTGCTGCACGTCGGCCCCGGCACGTTTCGGCCCGTCACCGTGGAGGACGTGGCCGACCACCGCCTTCCGCCCGAGCCCTATGAGATACCGGTCGAGACCGCGCAGGCGGTGGCGGCCGCAAAAGCGCGGGGGGGCCGCGTGGTCGCCATCGGGACGACGTCGGCCAGAACGCTGGAGGGAGCGGCCAGGGACGGCGGAGTCACGCCGGGGGCGGGAGAAACGGCGCTCGTCATCGTCCCTGGCCATCGTTTCCAGGTGATCGACGCGCTGGTCACCAACTTCCACCTGCCGCGGTCGTCGCTGCTCCTGCTGGTGTCGGCGCTGGCCGGCCGGGAGCGCGTCCTCGCCGCCTACGCGGAGGCGGTGAGATCGCGTTATCGCTTCTACAGCTACGGCGACGCGATGCTGGTCTTGTAGGCAATTCAGGGGGGTGCGCTCTGGAATCAACCCCCTGAGCCCTTCGGGCCCGCCATGGCGGATAGGGTCCTCGTCCCGCCACATTTGTCCGGGGCTACCCCCCGGCCGCTCGTCGCCGAGTGAATCGGCTCCTCGCTGCTACTGCTTGCGAGCGCGCTTGTCGGCGAGGGTGCGCAGCAACATTTCGTACCGGCCGAGCTCGACCGGCGACGCCAGCAGCAGGTGGACGCGGCGAACGGTCGTCTCGAGCTCCGCCGCCGAATAACAGACCTGGGCCAGCAACCGCAGGAAGCGCTCGGGATCGAGCCCCGAGTGCGCGGTACCCAGCGGCTGCACGGCCAGCGAGCGGATCCCGCGCGCGCGCGCTTCCTCGAAGGCGGCGATCAGCGCCTCGAAGACGTGGATCTCGCGGGCCGGCGGCGAGCGGTCGAAGTCGTAGACGATTGCCTGCAGGAGGAGCGGGCTGCCTTCGCGCGCCGCGCCGACCACGACCGATCCCGGCCGCCGCGGCCGATGCGATCCCGGCGCCGCGAGCACCTGCTGCGGCGTCTCCCGCGTGTCCTCGATGGGGCCCGTCTCCCCGAGGACGAGGTGGATGTCCTGCGCGATCACCATTGCCCCGGTGAGCGGGGGCGGGTTCTCGCCGACGAGAAGATCGAGGTCGAGCCGCTCGCCGAACGACAACGCCATGCGCGAGCGTGTCACCGGCGGATCCCGCGGTCACCGCGCGCCATCACGCGCTCGACCTCGTCGCGGGTCGTGGCCAGGGTGTCACCGGCGACGCTGTGCTTGAGGGCGGCCATGGCAAGGCCGTAGTCGAGGCCCTGCTCGCGGCGGCCGGAAAGCCATCCGTAGAGGAAGCCGGCGGTGAAGGCATCCCCGGCGCCGATGCGATCGCGCGAGTGCGAGGGAAAGACGGCGCACGCCCGCCGCGCCCCGTCGTCGAGCGCGACCGCGCCTTCGCCGCCGAGGGTGAGGACGAGCGTCCGGCACCCGAAGCGATCGCGCGCCGCCGCGGCCATGGAATCGGCGGAGCCGGAAATTCCGAACACCGTACGCAGGTCGTCCGCGGTCGCGATCACGATCTCCGCCGCGCGCGCGAGGCGCTCGAGGACCGGGGCCGCCTCCTCCACCGGCCAGAGGCGCGCGCGATAGTTGAGGTCGGTGGCGACGGTGACCTCGGCCGCATTCGCGGTCTCCGCCATCTCGATGGCGAGCGTCCTGGTCTCGGGGCTCAAGGCCGGCGTGATCCCGGACACGAAGAAGAGGCGCGCCGCGCGCAGCGCCTCCCACGGCGCATCCTCGCGGCGGACGCGGCACACCGTCGAGTCGCGCCGGTCGTACACGACGTCGATCGAGCGGGGATCGCGCCCGTACTCGACCCAGTAGGTTCCGAGCCGGCCGGGGGCCGTGCGCACGTGCGCGCAGTCGACGCCCCCGCCGCGCAGGTGCCGGAGGATGCGGCGGCCGAGAGGGCCCTCGGGAAGCACGGAAAACCACGAAACGGGAACGCCCATGCCGGCGAGCGCATAGCAGGTGTTGAGCTCGGCGCCGCCGGGGTAGGCGTCGAGTGGCCCGTTCTCGTCGAGGCGGGCGTCGCCTTGCGGCTGCAGCCGCAGCAGCGCTTCCCCGAACGCCAGGACGTCACCCGCCACGGAAGCTCCCACCTGCGTCGTCAATCGCGCCGACGCCCGCGGATTCTAGCCTCGCCCTGTCGAGCGACGCAATCCAGGCTTTCGGCGGACCTTGACACTGCGGGGGGCACAGAGCACAATTTTTCCGGAACCGCGACGCAAATGGATCAGACCCTGGTGCTCAACGCGACTTACGAGCCCCTGAGGATCGTCTCATGGCAGAAAGCCATGACCCTCCTCTTCCAGGGAAAGGTCGAGGTCATCGCGGTCTACGATCGGGAGATTCGCGGCGTGGCGGTACGGGTGAAGCTGCCGTCCGTGCTTCGCCTTCTCCGCCACGTCCGGATGAAACGCCCTTTCGCCGACGTGCCGTTCTCCCGGGCCAACGTGTACGCCCGCGACGATCACCGTTGCCAGTACTGTCGCCGCCGGTTCGGTCCATCCCACCTGACCTTCGACCACGTGATGCCGGTCGCACGCGGCGGCCACAAGGGTTGGGACAACATCGTGACGTGCTGCATCCCGTGCAACAGGAAGAAGGGGGACCGTACGCCCGAGGAAGCCGGTTACGAGCTGCTCAGGAAGCCGCGGCGCCCGGCCGCGCTGCCTTCCCTGACCTTGAGCCTCGGCCTGCACCGCGCTCCCGAAAGCTGGCGCGACTACCTGTTCTGGGACATTTCCTGGGACAGGGGCTGAGCGCCCGCGCTCCCGCCCGGCGATGAGCCTCACCGGCAACCTGCGCACCATGGACCTGCCCGAGGTCCTGCAGTGGATCTCCGGGGGCCGCAAGACGGGAACTCTCCATCTCGACCGCGGGTCGGTGCGGAAGCGGATCGCCTTCACGGACGGGATCATCCATACGTCGTGGTCGAACGATCCCCGCGAGTCGCTCGGCCAGTTCCTCATCCGCGACAACCTCGTCACCGAGGAGCAGCTGTTCAAGGCCCTTCTCCGGCAGGAGAAGGAAGGCCGGCTGATCGGGGTGATCCTCGTGGGCGACGGCGTCTTCACCGAAGCCGACCTCCGCCATGCGCTGCAGGCGAAGGTGGCGGAGACGATCTACGACCTCTTCCTCTGGCCGGAGGGCAATTTCAGCTTCAAGGACGGCGAGCTGCCCCAACCCCCGGGCCTCCCCGTCGAGCTACCGGTCATGGGCGTGATCATGGAGGGTGCGCGCCGCATCGACGAGTGGTCGCGTATCCGCGAAGTGTTCCCGAGCGCCGGCACCTCGTTCAGCGCGCCGAGGGGCGTGCCCGCCGACGTCACCGAGCGCGAGGAGCGGAAGTTCCTCGAGCTCGCGACCAGCGGGCGAACCCTGGATGCCATCGCCCTCGAGACGCGACGGTCGGAGTTCGACACCGCCGTCCGCGCCTTCGAGCTCCACCAGCGGGGGCTGCTGTCCGTAGCCCGCGTCCAGGAGACGGCGCCCGTCGGCGATGCCACCACCATCATCCGCGAGCTGCTGAAAAAGGCCGCCGAACGCTACGCCGAGAAGCGATACGACAAGGCGCTCGCGGCCTACGAGCAGGTCCTGGCCGTCGACCGGCTGAACCAGGACGCGAAGAAGGGGCTCATCGCGGTGGTGGAAGCGCGGGAACGGGAGCGCGCCCTACGCGGCGTCCATCTCGACTTCGTCCCCGTGCTCCTGCTCGACTTCAAGCAGCTCACCATGCAGGACCTCGATGCCCAGGAGGGATTCGTGGTCTCGCGGGTGAACGGTCAGTGGGACGTCCAGTCCATCCTCAAGCTGTGCCCGATGGCCGAAGACGACGCCCTCATGATCTTCGCCCGCCTCCTGGAGCGCCGCGTGATCGAGCTCCGGAAGCCCTAGCCGCCGATCACCGCGGCAGGCGCAACCGCGCGACGCATCCTCCGCCGTCGTCGCGGTTGGCGAGGACGAGGGAGCCGCCGTGGCCCTCCGCGATCTGCCGGCTCAGCACGAGGCCGATGCCCGATCCCTGGGGCTTGGTCGTGAAGAAGGGCACGAACAGGTTGGCGCTCGGGGGCAGGCCGTGCCCGTCGTCCTCGACCTGGATCTCGACCATGCGCTCCGATCCCTGCCACCCCACGCGGACCGAACCGCCGGTCTCCAGCGACGCGTCGGCCGCGTTTCGCACGAGGTTGATGAGCGCCTGCTCGATCTGGTCCGCGTCCGCCTCCACCTCGACGTCGGGGCTGGCGCGGAGCGCGACCTTGACCCGCGTTTCCAGGCGCACCGCGCGCTGCACGAGAGGCGCGATCGAGACGCGCGCGCGTTCCGGCGGCGGCAGCCGCGCCAATCTCGCGTAACCCTCCATGAAGCGCGAGAGGGCGGCGGCGCGAGCGCCGACGAGGGCGAGCCCGCGTCGCAGGTCGTCTTCCCAGTCGGACGCGCGGTCCTTGCGCATGAGCAGCTCCTCGAGGCTCGACGTGACGGACCGGATCGGCGTGAGGGAGTTGTTGAGCTCGTGTCCGAGGACGCGGATCAAACGCTGCCAGGCCTGACGCTCCTCGTCCCGCAGCGCGCGGCTCAGGTCGGAGAGGACGAGCAAATCCACCGGCCGCCCTCCCTGGCGCACCGTACCGTGACGCACCTCGAAGCGGCCGGACACCGTGGGCAGCGCGAGGTCGACGACCCGTGGCACGCCGGCGGTGAGCACCTCCGCGAGGCCGAGCTCGTCCGCGCCAAGGCCGACAAGGCGCTCGGACGGCATCCCGAGCAGCCGCTCCCCGGCCCGGTTGGTCAGTCGCAGCCGGCGGTCGGAGTCAAAGGCGAGGACCACGACGTCGATCTCGGCCAGCACCTTGCGCAGCAGGGCCGTAGCCTCCAGCGCGCCCAGACGCTCCTCGCGCAGCGTGGCCGCGAGCGCGTTCAGCTCGACAAAGGCCAGGTTCAAGGCGTCCTGCGATCCATCGGTGCGCGCGCGGAAGGAGAAGTCCTCCTCGCGCAGGGCGCCGATGAGATTGCCGAGG
>Ga0136617_10007024_pt1 | contig 10044 bp, 8 predicted proteins | sample AntDrymUQ3222106_2_FD_129672 | JGI IMG/M metagenome (GOLD analysis project Ga0136617, IMG submission 129672) | Polar desert sand microbial communities from Dry Valleys, Antarctica - metaG UQ322 (21.06) | ecosystem: Environmental > Terrestrial > Soil > Desert | place: Antarctica: Dry Valley... | reverse complement strand
TGGCGATGACGCTGTCCGCCGATTTCGAACCGACGCAGGAGGCGGTGAGCCCGGAGCAGCGCGCCGATCGGCCAACGGCTGTGCCGGTGACGACATGAGGTGGAGGCTGGTCGCGGCGACGGCCGCCTGCACAGTGGCGGCGACGCTCGCCGCATGCTCGTCGAGCGGCTCGAACATCCCCCTCGACGAATCTGCATCGACCACCATCCCGATCACGTCCGATGATGCGACCGAGCCGGCTTCGGCACCGGGCGATGTCGTCGAGGTCCGGATCTCGGTCGACGGCGCCGGCGACGAGATCAGCCCGTTGATCCGCGGCCTCAACGGTGACCTCGATGCGGCACAGATGCGGGACGTGGGGATCACCGTGAACAGCTGGGGTGGGAACCCGACGACGCGCTTCAACTACATGATCGGCCATGCGTGGAACGCGGCGCGCGACTACGAGTACCGCAACGTCAACTACACCGAGTCCGAAGCCGACGCGTTCAGGGCGTTCGTCGACCTCAACGAGGAGGCTGGCGTCGCGAGTCGAGCGGTCGTGCCGACGCTCGGCTGGATCGCCAAGGACGACGACTCGGCCCACTGCTCGTTCCCCGACAGCAATGGCGGTTGCCAAGGCGCGCCCGAAGCAGAGTGCGAATCTCCCGGACCGATCGCCGACCCCCGCGACACGAGCATCGAGAGCACGCCACAGATGGTCGCCGACTGGATCGACGGAGTCCTCGGCGAGGGTCGCGACGTGCAGTTCCTGTCGATGGACAACGAGCCGGAGCTGTGGGGGTACACCCACTACGACGTCCATCCCGAATGCACCACCTACGAAGAGGTGCTCGACAAGTACCTCACCTACGCCCGGGCGCTGCGGGCGGTCGCACCCGACGCGCAGCTGATGGGTCCGGTGATGTGCTGCTGGTACGACTTCTGGGGCGGAGGGCCCGGTGCGGCCGACGGCTCGACGAACGACTTCCTTCGGTGGTTCCTCGAGAACGTGCGCGCCGCCGACGAGGAGCTCGGCCAGCGAACGCTCGACGTCGTCGACCTCCACTACTACCCGCAGAGCGACGTCTTCAACGACAATGTCGATCCGGAGACGAACGAACTTCGGCTGCGCAGCACCCGTTCCCTGTGGGACCCGGAGTACGTCGACGAGTCGTGGATCGACCAGCCGATCAACTTCCTCCCGCGGGTCATGAGCACGATCGAGGAGGCGTACCCCGGGACACCGCTGTTCATCAGCGAGTGGAACTTCGGCGCAGAGGAATCGATGAACGGCGCGCTCGTCATCGCCGACGTCCTCGGTCTGTTCGGTCGGGAAGGGGTCTATGCGGCCACGTACTGGCGCAGCCCCGAGCCCGGGAGCCCCGGTTACATGGCGATGAAGATGCACGGCAACTACGACGGCGCCGGGACGGCCTTCGAAGGTCGGACGGTGCCGGTCGAGCTCGCCGACGTGACCTCAGTGAGCGCGTTCGCCGCCCTGTCTGAATCGGGCGATGTCCTGCGGATCATGTTGATCAACAAGTCGCCCGAGACGGCCGCGACGCTGTCGCTCCGGCTCGGAGGCCACGACGCGGCTGGTTCGTCGCAGCGTTGGACGTACGGCTCCGAATCGGCGGGTGCGATCGTCACTGACTCGGTGTCCACGGTCGAACCGTTCACTGTCCCTGCCTCGTCGATCGTCGTGCTCGAAGTCCCATCCGAGCCGTGAGCGACCTCAGCGACGTCGCCGAGCTGCACGCGACCGCGACGCTCGCCGAACGCGCAGCGACGACCGACGAAACCGCCGTGAGTGCGGGGGACGGCGAGCGCGACGCAACCGATCCAGCTGCGACGACGAAACGCATCGGCGGTCGGCTTGGCGAGAACCTCGTGTACCTGCTCGTCTCGCAGCTGGCCACGTGGGCGATCTCGTTGATCGTGCTGATCCGCGTTCCCGATCAGCTCGGAACATCGGACTGGGGGAGATTCGGGTTCAGTCTGGCCTTCGTCCAGTTCTTCGGCCTGGCCGCTTCGCTCGGATCGTCCACCCTGTTGACGAGGACGATCGCCCGTGAGCCGACCCTGCTGCCGACCTACGTCTACAACGCGCTGGTCATGAAGTTCGTCTTGGCGGGGACGCTCTCCGTCGGCGCCCTGGGCCTGGCGTTCTTGCTCGGGAAGTCCGGCGTCGTGCTGGTCGTCGTCGCACTGGCGTGTCTCGGCATGCTGCTCGTCGTCGTCAACCAGGTGTTCGTCGGGGCGCTGTCCGGCGTCGAACGGTTCGGCCGACCAGCGCTCTGGGCAGCGGTGCAGGTGTACCTGGCGAGCGGGCTCGGATTGCTGGTCATCGCCGCGGGCGGTGGCGTGGTCGGCTATGCGACGGCGTTCGCCCTCGCCGGCATCGTGCCGATGATCGCGAACGGGCGGACGGTCTGGCCGTGGCTGAAAGGAGCGCGACGAGTCGATCTCGGCATCTGGCGAGTGCTGGTGCGCGGCGGCGCACCGCTCATGGTCCTCATGAGCCTCAACCTCGTCTACGCGACGATCGACATCCCGATCCTCGACAGCATCGCCGGAGACACCACGGTGGGCTGGTACACGCTCGCCTACCGCTGGGTCGCCATCCCGATCTTCATCTCGACTGCCGCAGTCACGGCGTTCTTCCCCTCGTTCTCCGCCCACGGCACCGACCGCTCCGAAGAGTTCGTTCGCCTCGTCAACCGCGCGTTGCGGCTGGTCATCACCATGTCGGTGCCGGCTGCCGTCGGTCTCGCCGTGCTCGCCGACGACGTTCGGCAGCTCTTCTACGGGGCGGAGTTCGAACCGTTCGTCCCGATCGTGCGCATCCTTGCCCTGCACATCCCGCTGGTCGCAGTCGGGATGATCCTCGGCATGGCGCTCATCGCCAGCGATCGACAGAGCAGGTACATCGTTGTCGCAGCCTTCGCAGCCGTGCTCAACCCGGTGGTGGGGATCTTCGCCATCCGGGCGGCGGTCGACGCGTACGACAATGGCGCGATCGGGGCCGCACTGGTCACCGTGGGCACCGAGGTGTTCGTGATGTGCGGCGCCCTGGCGGTGCGCAGCAAGGGCGTGATGGACGGCAGGGTCGTCCTGCTCGGCGTGCGGGTCGTCGTCGCCGGCCTCGCCATGGCCGGCGCCGTGATCCTGGTCGACACCGCCCCGATCGTGGTGCGCATCGTCGTCGGCGTGACCGCCTACGCCATCGCGTCCATGGTCCTGCGGACGGTCACGTTGGCGGAGGTGCGTCGTGGGCTCGGCCTGTTGGCGGGCGCGACGGCGGCCGTCCGGCGGGCGGCGCGCCCCTCGGTCGTGTGAGTCGGCGCATCGTCCCCGCGACGGGGTCAGGTCCTGACCCGCAACCCGGTCGGTCGGAAGATGGTGTCGAGTGCGGGGATGTCGACGAACAAGAAGACCAGCATGACGATCGAGCAGGCGATCACGGCGAGCATCAGGCGCGGCTCGCGGTAGAGCTTCTCGGGGTTGATTGCGGCGCTGTTCGGCTGGAAGGCGAGGCTCAAGTAGATCGCCATGACGATCGCGATCAGCGGGAAGGCGAGGATCAGCTCGAGCCGGTAGCGCATCACGAAGGCGCCGAGGAACAACATCGCGGCCGCCGCGTAGAAGACGATCGAGACCAGCAGTCGCTCGGGCGTGTAGTAGGCGAACGACTTGCGGTACGTCGCGGCGCGTTTGGGATCGCCGATCTCCCCGTACTCGGAGAAGCGCTTGATCGCCATGAAGTAGCAGCCGACCATCCAGTAACTGAGCAGCAGCGACGTCGGCGCGAAGGCGGTCGTCCCGGTGATGTACCAGCCGGCGAGCATGCGCAGCGGGTTGTTGACCGACTCGGACAGCACATCGAGGTACGGGAGGTCCTTCGAACGGATGGGCGGGATGTTGTAGATGCACCCCATCACCCACAACGCGACCATCGTGAACCCGAACGGCGCGCTGACGAGGAAGCCGACCCCGACGCCGACGACCATCAGGGCGAGCCATTGCACGTAGGCAAGGGGGACGTTGACGAGGCCGGACGGCACCGGTCGGGCGCACTTGATCGGGTGCGAGCGGTCGTAGGGAGCGTCGAGCACCTCGTTGACCACGTAGTTGCTGGAGCAGACGAGGCAGACGGACGTGAACCCCAGCACGAGACGGGTCAAGATCCCGCCGGGGATGTCGGTGGTCCCGTCGCTCAGCGCCGCGGCGATCCCGGGGAGGACGAAGACCTGCTTGAACCAATGATCGACGCGGCAGATCGCCACGTGGCCGAGCAGGGTCGGGCGGGCGGGCGGTGCGTCGACGGCCGCCGCCGGCAACGGCGATGTCGTCGTCACGGCGAGGCCATTCCGTCGAGCAGAGTGCAGAGCTGTCCGACCTCGACGTAGCGGGTGTCACGTCGGTGCCCGCGTCCGCCGCCGACCAATAGGCAGCGTACGTTGGCCGCCGCCGCGGCAGCAGCGTCGACGTCTGAGCGATCGCCGACGTACAGCGCCTCGCTGCAGGCGACCTGCAGTTCGGCCAACGCGACGAGGAGGCCGCGAGGATTCGGCTTGAACGCCCGCACACGAGGATCTTGCGCCGACAGCACGACGGCGAACCGGTTGGCGATCCCGAGTGCCTCCAGCTTGCGATCGGCCGGGTAGTCGGAGAGCGCTGCCAGCTTGATGCCGCGGGCTGCGAGGGCATCGAGCGCGTCGATGAGTCCAGCGCGGGCGCTCGCCGCGACGACGTCCAGCGGTGCAGCCTCCATCCACTGGGCGACGCACGCCTCGACCTCGCTCGGGTCGACACCGCAACGGTCGGCGGCGAAGGCGAGCTGCTCGCTGGCTACGTCACCCTCGAACTGCGAGCTGCGCAGCGCCTCCTGGGCGTGACGGTAGGCGGCGAGGAGGCGACTGACGCGAACGCCCGTCGAGGGATGGGCCCAGTGCGCCCGCACGAGTCGTCGGATCATCGCCCGACGAACCGGGCCGTGTCGGTAGAGCGTTCCATCGACATCGAAGACGACGGCTCGAATCGTGTCGCCGCGAGTCAACACGTCAGACATCTCCTCAGCGCCACCGGCCGAGCAGGCGCCATCGGTCGAGCAGTGTGTCGACCCCGAACGCCGAGACCACGAGCAGGGCGGGGAGGATCGGCGCCGAATAGCGGCCGAGGGCGAGCAGCAACGCCAGCAGCAGGTTGAGGTAGAGCACCGGGAGGAGGAGCGGCCACACGGCCCGGCCCTCGAGGCGGGCTCGACGCCAACCGATCACGGCGAGCACCCAGGCGCCGATCGCGCACATCAGCGCGAGCAGCGAGTTCCCCGGGCTGGTGAGCTGGTACCAGAACGCGAACAGGCCGACGACGGACTTTCGGACGACCGACATCGGCTCCTCGCGGAGGACGCGCTTGGCCTCACGGTTGAGGATCTGGTCGGTCTCGTAGTCGTCTCGCTCGAAGACCGTCCCGGCCTCGTGCGCCAGGCGTTGGAAATACGCGTTGCTCTCGTTCTCGGCGACGGTGAACGGAGGTTCCTGGAGGGTGACGAACTCCATCCGGCTGAAGATCAGCCCGCGCAGGAAGGCGTCGCTGGTGCCCGAGGAGACGGGGACGAAGTGGCCCGTCGTCCCGTGGTTGCGGATCGTCCACGGCGCGATGACGGCAGCCATCACGACCAACATGGCGACGAAGCTGCGCCACGGGACCCGGACGGGCTCACCTCGGCGGCGGGCGGATCGGATGACCAGCGACAGCGCCACGATGAACACGAGCGGATAGAGCAGCGTGACTGCCTTGGTAAGCGTCGTCAACGCAGCAGCGAGGCCGACGAGCGCGCCGTTGACCATCGATCGATCGAAGTAGAAGCGCACCGTCGACCACACCGTCAACGTCACGAGGAACGTGAGCAGCGTCTCGAGGTGGAGGCTCGGCACGTATCGCAGCAGCAGCGGGTGTACCGCAACGAGCAGTCCGGCGATGGCGCCCGTGCGCTGGTTGAACAGCCGTCGCCCGAGGTCGTAGGCGAGCACCGCGGTGCCGACGAACAGCACACAGTGGACGAGCAGGGCAGTCCGATCGTCGTCACCGACGACGGCGTAGATGCCACCGAGCATGATCGGGTACAGCGGTGCCCGCCGCGTGATGAGACTGCCGAACCCGGCGAAGCCGTCGCCGTTGGCGATGCTGCGGCCCATCTCACCGAAGAAGTACGGGTCGACGCCCGAGTCGGTGCTCCCCCTCGCCCAGAAGATCAGTGAGGTCAGCAGGGCGACCGCCGCCACGAACGCCGCCGCAGGCACGCGCGTCAGTGGCTCGACCCGAACACGCTCCAACCGTGCGCTGCCCGGCCCAGCCATGCCCTTCACTCCCGTCCGCTCGACACGACGGTACCACCGTCGTGTCCGCCGTCGATCGGGTTTTGGCGAGGCAGCCCGCTCAGCCGTCCGACGGAGGTTGACGAACGGGCGCAGACGTGGGGCCGCGGTCGAGCACCAGCTCGAGGAACCGCTCGAGCTCGTCAACGATCGATGTCCAGCTGTAGCGCTGCTCGACCAGAGTGCGTCCCGCCTGGCCGAGGCGGCGGGCGAGCTCTCTGTCGTCCATCATCGAGACCACGGCGCTCGCGAACGCCCCCGGGTCATCGGCGACGAGGAGGTGCTCACCGTGGCGCACGTCGATGCCCTCGCATCCGATGGTCGTCGACACGACCCCTTTTCCCATGGCCAGCCCTTCGAGGATCTTGAGTCGCGTCCCACTCCCCATCCGGAGCGGCACGGCGAACAGTGCGGCTCGACGGACGTACGGGCGAACATCGGGGACCTCACCGACGATGTCGACATGTGGGCCGGCGAGTCGACGCACCTCGTCATGCGCGTCGATCCCGACGACGCTGAACCTGGCAGCGGGTCGGCGCTCGAGCACCAGCGGGAGGACCTGCCGGACGAAGTAGGTCACGGCGTCGACGTTGGGCCGGTAGCTGAGCAGCCCCGTGAACACGATCTCGTCCGATCCGACCGTCGCCGGCGGCGGCGGCGTGAAGTAGTCGACGTCGACGCCGTTCGGAGCGACATGGAGGTGTTGGCCGGGTGCCTGGCTTGCGACGATCTCACGCTCGCGTTCGGACGTCACCACGCAGGCATCGGCGCGGTGCCAGCTCGCGCGCTCCTCTCGGGCGAACTTCCGGTACTCCGTCCAGTTGAACAGCTTGCGCAGCGCCGATCGCTCCGTCTGGTACATCCGATGGAGCAGCTCGTACTCGATGTTGTGCTCGTCGACGACGGTGACGACGTCGTCTGGGACCGGCAGTGAGCTCATCTGGCTCGACTCGAACTCGATGACGTCGAACCGCTCGGCTGCGAAGAGCTGCGCCGCGCACGCGCTCATCGCCGGGGTCCCGACACTGGCGGTCTGGTACGACTGCCGTCGGAACAGGCTGCCCAGCTGGGCGATCCGCTTGGCGCGATCGCTGGAGATCGGTGACGGCACGGTGTGCACGGCGTGGCACTCGGCGCGCAGCGCGTCGGCCTTCGGTTCGTCACCGGGCTGGGCGTAGCAGAGCACCGAGACCTCGTGATGACGAGTCAGGTGGCGGATGAACTGGTAAACGCGGATGCCGAACCCCCAGTTCGGTGGCCAGGGCACGGTCGGGGTGACGATGAGGACACGCATCAGACGAGGTCACCGACCAGTCGGCGGAAGCGATCGGCGTAGCCCTCGATGCCGGCGTGCTCACGCACCCACTGCTGGCCATTGGCGGCGAGCCGGGACGCCTCCGCCGGATCAGCGAGCAGCGCCTCGATCACCTCGCGCAGAAAAGCAGCGTCGCCGGGAGGCACATAGCGCCCGGTCACGTCGTCCACGATCGAGTCGGTCTGGCCCGTTGTCCGCGTCGCGACCACCGGGACACCCATCGCCATCCCTTCAAGGATCGACGTGATGCCGGCCTGGAAGTCGGTCTCCACGACCGGCACCACGACGAGGGTCGACGCGGCGTAGAGGCGGCGCAGATCGAAGTGGTCGAACCCGGTGACCGTGACGTTGTCCGGCAGGTCGATCCCAGCCGAGCTGTCAGCACGTCGTGACCACGGGCTCGAGGCGGCGATCACGATGTCGACATCGAGACCACGAACCGACTCGACGAACGTCGGGTAGTCACGCAGCTCCTGCCCGACCGCGCAGATCAGCGGGCGACCGCCCGTCGGCCACGCATCAATGACGTGCTCCCGGCGCCAGAACTCCGTATCGACCATGAACGGCATCAGCGTCACCTGGTCGGGCCGGTAGCCGAGCACTTCCACGGCGACGTCTCGCTGCCGTGACGAGTACACGACGATGTGGTCGATCTGTCCACGTAGTCGCATCCACCGATGGAGCAGCACCTTCTTCTGTGGCGAGAGTCGGTGCCCGATCATCAGGTGTCGCGGGCCCCTGCAGGCGAAGCGCCGTAGCGCGGCGAACGGCATGCCGATGCGCTCGCTATCGGTGAGCACGACGTCGTAGCGCCGCCCCCTGCGGACGCAGCCGACGGCCAGCAGGACGCCGTCACCGACGACGCGACGAACGGCACGGCCGATCTTGCCCGTCGGACGGGCCGCAGCCTGGTCGATCAGGTCAGCCGGGATCGTCGCGGACATCACCGTGAAGTCGGCGCGCGGCCGACGGTTCGCTGAGATCGCCTCAGCCAGACCGGGGTCGATCGTCCCGGTCACGGTCAACAGCACGGATGCCGTCACTTCACAGCTCCCCGTCATCGGTGACGTCCAGGCGCCTGATCGTCCGGGCCGGGACGCCGGCCACCACCGTGTCGCTCGGCACTGACTTCGTGACGACGGCGCCGGCGCCGACGATCGCGCCGTCGGCGATCTCGACACCGGGCATGACGAGTGCGCGCGCCCCGAGCCAGGCGCCGTCTCCGATCCTCACGGGACGTGGCTCTGACACACCGGCACGGCGGCCGTGCTCGCCGATGCCGTGCGAGCTCGTCAGGATCGTGACGTCGTGGCCGAGCGCAACGCGGTGCCCGATGGTGATCGATGCCGTGGTGTCGAAGCGCACGCCGTCGTTGATGAAGCTGTCGTCGCCGATGGTCAAGCGCTTCGCGTCGTTGGGCGAGCCGCCGATCGAGAGACGTCCGGTCACGAACGTGCCACGACCGATCCGCACTCCGGCGAAGCGAAGCAGCGCGGTGCGCATCCGACTGCCGACGAACGGAGGGAGCACCCGACCGACCGCGAGCGCAACCCACAGTCGTGGCTGGAAGGCGATGACCTCCTCCCTGAGTGCGGTCGAAACTCGGTCGCGAAACGAGACTTTCGGACGCACGTTCCGGGGTGGGGGTCGAGCATCGGTTCGACGTCGACGAAGATCGTGGACATCGCTGCGGACCGCAGCGATGGTTCCTGTCACTCGAGGATCATCCCGGGGATGATCGTCAGACGAGTTGGAGTCGAGCATCGCAGTGGATCAGGTCAGGATCGGTCGTTCGGCCACACTCGGCAACACTGACGCCCTCACGTCACAGCTCCCGGACGACCCTGGCCGGCACCCCGGCGGCGAACGTGCGCGGCGGCACGTGCCCCGTGACGACGCTGCCGGCGCCGATGACGCTGTCGGCCCCGATGGTGGCACCGGAGATCACGATGACGCGGGCACAGATCCAGACGTTGTCCCCGAGGATGATCGGACGCGACGGTGGACGCTCGAGGCGACGCTCGGGGTCGAGGTGGTGGTAGTCGTTGTCGAGCATCATCACGTGCGGGCCGATCTGGCAGTTGGCGCCGATCCGCACGAGGTGTGTCGCGGCCAACGAGGTGCCGTAGTTGACGAGCGTCCGCTCGCCGATCACGAGCATGCCCCCCGGTTCGGTCACGAGCTCGAGCGTGGCCACGCTCGAGACCAGCTTGACGCGCGAACCGATGATCATGCGACCCTCGTTGCGGACGATCGGCCGACCGTTCACCCGCACCCGCGCGCCGACCTCGTCGACGCGCCGCAGGACTCGGCGGGCGTTCAGCCACTCCCACCCGTTGCGCCAGATGTCGCGCGAATCGATTGCCG
>Ga0136617_10007023_pt1 | contig 10045 bp, 7 predicted proteins | sample AntDrymUQ3222106_2_FD_129672 | JGI IMG/M metagenome (GOLD analysis project Ga0136617, IMG submission 129672) | Polar desert sand microbial communities from Dry Valleys, Antarctica - metaG UQ322 (21.06) | ecosystem: Environmental > Terrestrial > Soil > Desert | place: Antarctica: Dry Valley... | reverse complement strand
GGCAGACGGCCAGAGGCGCATGAATGAGCGCGCGTTCCAGACCTTCCTCGATGGCGCTGTCGATTCCCTTCACGAGGAGGGCTTCAGCGTCTCGTCGATGACAAGGCGCGACGCGGCCCAGCCGTTCCCGGGCTCCGTCCACTTCCGCGCCACCCTGACCGAGGAACAGGACTCCGTGAACCGCCTGGTCGGGTTTGCTGGCGCGCGCGGCGGCTCGTACGCGTTGACTGCCCTCCTCGGCAGCGACGACGATGAGCGCCTTTTCGCCGAGTTTGCCCAGTCGTTTCGACTGCTGGAGAGCGCCCGCATCCTCCCTCGACACACGCTGGGCTTGATGATCCTCGACGGGCTCCTCGTTGCCCTGGCCTGGTGGGGGTTCCTGGCGCTCGAGAAGTGGGGCGTGAGACGCGGCCCCTTGACCCTTCTCGCCGCGGTCGCTGCGCTTCTGCTTCTTGCCTGGGTTGGCCTCTTCGCGTGGAACGTGATGGTCGGGACGCGGACACCCGACGATCTGGACCGAGCCCTCGGCCAGATCGCCGGCGTCTGCGTCGTTGCGGCGGCGGCGGGCGGGATCGCCCGAGCCGTTCGCCGGTAGGAGCGCTTACGGGCGGCGCGGCCTGCAGGAGGGTTCTGGGCAAGGCGGTCGAAGTGCCGCTCAACGTGCGCATCGCCGATCGCTGCTGGGACGCGATGCTGGGGACGGCCGAGCACGGAACCGGCGTCGGGGTACGATCTGGAGGTCGGCGCCCGCGCACTGGAGGCCGGTGTCTGGGACGCCTACGGAACGTGATCAACCTGCCGCAGATCGAGGACGAGACGTTTCGCGCGTCGAAGCAGGCGGAGTCTGGCCGCTCGTGCGCGGGAGCAATCGGCGGCGGCGGCGGCGCTGGCGCGCCTCGGGACCTACTCGGTCCGGACCGAGTAGGCGCGTGACGCCTACGTTATCTCTCGTTCGGATATCGCGGCCGGCGACGTGGCGCCAGATTATCCCAACGCGATTATCGGGATATCCCTGGGAGGGATACTAAGTGTTATCCGGACGAACGAAATGGCAGCGGTGGGCTGGCTAAGACGTATCCTCGGGGCGACTTCCGCGGACGAGATGAACGGGATCTCGCTCGCGGCCCCCGTCTGGGTCCTCTCGGGCGTGAAGGCGAACGCGTCACAATTCCTTCGCGCCCTACCTAGCCTGGTGCCCGGCGATGCCTTTCTCTTTCTTGAGGGCCACGCATACTCCGAGCAGGTCCGCTCCTATCTGGAAAGTGAGCAGGTAGAGGTGTCCCCTCGCCCGGCGCTGGGAACGGTCTGGCCGCGCCTCAGCTACTTCTCCATTCCGGCGACGCCGCAGGTCTTGGAACGTCTGGCCGTCATCGCTGAAGGGCTTTCGCCCACCGAGATCTGCACTCACCTTCATGTCTTTCGGCGCGACGCAGTTCTCCTGAGCGGGTATGACGCTTTCACCTCGGAGTTCTGGCTGTCCGCCGAACTGGTAGAAGACAAGGTGAGGGCGTTCAGTGAAGCAGTTGGGGGTACGTATAAGAGAGACGAGACTGCGCACGCCGGATAACAATGAGATGCAGCTGACAAGCGGCGGGCTCATGCGCGCGCTTCGCGCGCGCTTCATTAAGCGCCGCTTGCAGCTGATCTCGGTGTTATGCGTACCTGAGACGGCCGAGCGAGATCGAGAGAGTCATGGCTGAGCTCGTCGCCGTCGAGTTCCGCGACGACCGTTGTCCAACCTTCGAGTCCATCGTGAGGCCTATCCTTCCAAACGTCGCCGGCTGCGCTTGGGCCTTTGAGGGAAGCACTCCGTTCACCGCGCTCGGTCCTGCAGCTATCCCCTTCCCGGAAGACGAGGATTTGGTGCGCCTCTTCGACCCGGCTCCCCCTGGCTCCGAGCATCCGCCTGGGGAGACTGGCTGGTTACGGCCCGATGGCATCACTCGGTTGTTACCCTTCGTCCTCTCCGACTGGCTCGAGGTTTATGCTGTGGCGTCGCCCGCGTTTCCACGCGCGCGAGTACGCAATCAGCCGGCAGCAAATGAAGTTGCCGCCATGCCGGGCATCAAGCTGTACATGGAGTGCGTCGACGGCGCGTTCTGGAGGGCCTGGTCGCCGCTTGCGGGCGTGATGGCGGCTCTCCGTGCCGACGGTAGGGCACGGTCGATACGTTGGGAGCAACGGCTGTGACACGTGGAAGGTGCATCGGCGCACGGACGCATAACAATGCGCTGAAGCTGACAAGGTCCGCGTTAGCGCTTGCGTCCGCGGCCCTTGCAGCTTAGCGCAGTGTTCGCCGGACGGGTCAGCATGCCAGTGGGGCCGAGATGATGAGCCGGGGTAGGGGTGACAAGGTCGCGCGGCCGGAGGAGCTGGCGTCTCTGCTAGCGCTTGCGCCGCGCCTCCCAGGACCCTGGCTTACGAGGGGTGCCACCATAGCCTTGGCACCAGTTGTCGTGAGAGTGGCGAACACCGACTGGATCGTGGACGTGAGCGCGCACGCAGACCGGACCCGGACGAATCCGCGGGAAGTCCAGTACGCGGTCATCCTGACCATGTTTTGCAACGAAGCTCCACGAAGCGAGAAGGGCCGATCCCAGATGCGTGCTTGGCAGCGGCGGATCACCAAGCAGTTGAGCGCCCTCGGCTACGAAGGTAAGTGGCAGCAGCGGCCAGCCGGTAACGCCGGGTGCTACTTCAGCAAGGATGTGGCCAGGCTCGCTCTAATTCCCTCCGCGGTCCGCGCGCTACAGCGAGTCCGGTTCTAATGTCAGCATGGGCGCGCCGCCGGCGAACAACGCGTTGCAGCTGACGAGCGCACGCCGCAGCGTGGAGCCACTTCGTGGCACCACGCTGCGAAGCCGGCGCTCGCAGCTGAACGCGGTGTTGGGCGGACCGGCGCACCATCGAACTGTGACGGCCCGGCCCGGTAGCCCCGCCCTGCATGTGAGGCATGCCGGCCAGGGCAAGCAGCGCCGCGAGGTCGGCCGTGAGGACCGATTGCACACTGATCGTGTGCCACGAGGGATCGAAGCTGGGACGAATGAGCCAGGCGGCGGACCGGCAGATCGACGAGTTCATGACTGTCCCACGCTCGCGCCCAGGGTGACGAGAAGCGCGTCCAGTTGCTCGAACGTCTCGCCCATCGCATCCGCCGCCCCGGTGCCGGCAGCGTCGAGAGCTTCCTTCGAGGGATAGAGCTCGTGCATGACCAGCAGCGTCGTGCCACCTTTTTCCTCGAAGGTCACCGTGGTGACGGGCCCACCGTCACCACCTTCGTCATTGGTCCAGACGAGGCGCGAGTGCGGTGTCACTTCGATATACCTACCGAAGAACTCGTCAGGGTTTGAGGCATCGTGGCCGAACACCAAACGGTACCTGCCCCCGACACGAACATCCATCTCGCAGGAACGCAGGAACATGCCCATCGACTTCGGCACCCACCACTGCTTGAACAGCTCGGGCTTGGTCCACGCCTCGAACACGATGCGCGCCGGACCGTTGAAAGTTCGCGTGACGACGATCTCACGCTCAGACTTCCGTTCCACCGTCGTGCGGTTCTTCATCGGTGTGGCCTCACTCTCTCTTCTTGCGTCCATGGACCTTCTCCTTCCGTTTAAATTCCTCGACAACCTTGTCCAACTCGGCGAAGCGTGCGTCCCAGAGCTGGCGATACCTCTCGATCCAGGCCGTCTCTTCCTCCAATCGGCGCGGGCCGATCTTGCAGGTCCGTACGCGCCCGACCTTCTCCGTGGTAGCGAGCCCGGCCTGCTCCAAGACGCCGACGTGCTTCTTCATGCCCGTGAGGGTCATGTGGAACCTCTCGGCAAGGTCCGTGATCGAAGCGTCCGAACGGCCGAGCTGCTCCAGAACGCCGCGTCGGGTGGCGTCCGAGAGCGCGGCGAACGAGGCATCGAGGCGGGCCCGCCTATACTGAACCATACGGCTCAGTATAGGCGGGAGAGGGGCGGTATGCAAGGGGGCGCCGAACGCGGGCTGCGTCTTCGACCGCGGTCGTCCCAGGGCTCGTGTGGGTCGGGACAACCGCCGTGCGGCTCACGACGGGCGCCGCCCAACGAGGCGTTGCAGCTGACGAGCGGCGCGGCGAGAATGGACGCCGCTCGCAGCTGAACGCAGGGTTCGACGGACGCTGAGAGAATCTCGTGAAGCGAGCCATGTGCGACGGGTCATCCGCTCGGGCGGTGTGCGTCAGCTCAGTCGCCCGGCGTGGTGTCTCTGCCGCTGTGGTCATTTGGCTCGCTGTGGCAGCAAGCGGCTGCCAGCAGGATCGCCGGTACGAGCCGAACTACGACAGTACGAGAACGGGCCGCGAGGTGGTTGCCGTCTACATCGGAGCGAGGAGCTGCGGTCCGTGTCAGGAGAAGCCGCTGAAGCAAGCGGTGGAGCGCATGAAGGTTCTACTGGCCGAGCAGGCAGAGAGCAGGGGACTGCCCTTCTCCATTATTGGTGTCGCCACCGACGAGTCCGTGAAGGATGGCCTCGCGTTTCTGGCGGAGTGCGGCGAGTTCGACGAGATATCCGTGGGTAGAGCCTGGCACAATTCTCTGTTTGCCCAGCACGTATGGGGCGTTGACGGCCGCTACGGCGTTCTGCCTCAGGTGATCGTGTTCGAGCACGACGTATCGGAGGGTGCTCCGGGGTTGAAGCTCGGCGCAGCGCGATACCTGGCGCGCCATTCCGGAGCAAAGGCCATACCCGCGTGGGTCGAGAAGGGCGCACAGCTGGAAGGCTGGTACGGAGCACGTAACTAAAGCTCCTCAAGCGCCTCGCCGCTGAGCTCAAGGAGGCTAACGTTAGCGCGCTCTCCCGAGCAGCAGAGCGGCGAGGCTTTGCAACCAATCCCTCGGACCTCACCGGCGCCGAAACGCGACTGCTTGAAACGTTGGAGGCTCTCCTACCGACGGCGGCCGCTTCGTATCGCCAAGGACTGCTGGACCTCGTCGGAGCAACGACTCTCCTACCGGGGGACGGCGTCGGAGTTTCGTGAAGCGTTGCGGGAGACGTTGGATCATCTTGCTCCGGACAGTGATGTCGCGAAACAGACCGGCTTCAAGCATGAGGATGGCCAGACACGTCCGACGATGAAGCAGAAGACCCGGTTTGTCTTGACGTCACGCGGTCGCAGCAAGACGCAGGCCCCCGATCTACGAAGACTCCGAGCTCGAGGTGGAGATCAGGCGCTGCCCGGGCCGTCGTCCTGCTTTCGTGGCTGTGGATAAGGCCCATCCCATGGCGGTTCACCAACGGACCGGCCTGATGCCGGAAGAGGTCGCGGCAATTGCGGAACGCGTGCTACACCCGAAGCGCTGAAGGGCGGCATCACTCGCGGGGGCTGTCGCCCCCTACGGCTTCCGCGCGGCCTTGAAGACCTCGTCCACCGGCGTGATCCGGACAGCGTCGGCGCGAATCCCGAGCTTGCGCGCGCCGATCACCTTGTCCTCGGCCAGCAACTCCGCAGGCTTCTCTCCGTCGTATGTGATCGGCGAGAAGGCGTCGGCGATCAGCGCCTGCTTCATTCCCTCCGCGTCCTTTGCGATGACGACGACCGCGAGGTCCGTGGCGGACAGATGCGCACGGATGGCGCGATTGACGTCTTCCCGGGTGAGGCGGCCGAGGCGCTCGCGCATGTGCGACGTGAATTCCCCGATCCCGTACCAGTCCGAGTCCAGCGCGTATCCGAGCTGCTGGTCCTGGGTCGCCGTCAGCAGGAATACGTTCTTCGTCAGGTAGTTCCTGGTGGCCTGGAAATCCGCTTCGCTCATCCCGTCGCGCACGAGCTTTTCGAGCTCGTGGATCGCGATGCGCAGGGCCATGTGGGCGTTGGCCGGAGAGACCGGGCGGATCCAGATCTCGAACAGCTGGGCCTGTCGCGCGATGTTCGGGCTCGGAAAGGACTGGAACATGCCGCGCGGGAAGGCCTCGATGTACGCGTAGTCGCCGTAGTTCATCCCCCGGATCTCGCGGATCCGTGAATACAGATGCGACATCGACGAACGATGCTCGCCCAGCCAGGCGCGAGCCACCGACAGCGCCGCGAAATCCGGATGGGCCCGGGTCACGGCGATGGGATGGCCGAGGGAGATGGCGACGGCGCGCGTTTCCTTCTGGACGATGTCGATCTCCATCCCGCGGGGCCGCCGCGCGGCAACCGCCACCGGCTTGGCGAGCGCCGGACCGGCGGGCAGACGGCCGAGGTCCCGCTGCACCGCGGCCACGAAGTCGGCCGGGACGTCACCCGATACGCCGATGGTCAGCGCCGCGCCGGTGTACGCGCGCCGGACGAAATCCTTCACGTCGTCCAGCGTGATCGCGTCGATGCCGGTCACGGTTCCGAGCGCCGGGTGTCCGTAGGGCGTGCCCGCGAACAGCAGAGCCTGGAGCCTCTCCTTGCCCAGCTCCTCCTCGTTGTTCGAGCGCAGGTCGACCGTCAACGCGTTGCGCTGCGCGTCCTTCAGCCGCCGGAAGTCCTCCTCGCGGAAGCCGGGATCGAGAAGCATCGGCATCGCGACCTGGGCAAAGGCCGGCCAGTTGTCGCGATGGACCGAGGCCGTGAACGTCGTCATCTCCTTGTCCACCTGCGCGTCGAAGCTCCCCGCGATCGGGAACAGGGCCTGCCGGATCTCGTCGATGCGGCGCTCGCGCGAGCCGGCCTCGGCGATCATCGCCGCGGCCAGCGCGGCCAGCCCCTCCTTGCCCGCGGGATCGTGGGCGGAGCCGGCACGGAACAGCAGCTTCACACGCACCTGCGGCAATCCGGAGGCGACCTTCACGACCTTCGCCGGCGCGCCGCCCGCCGCGGCGGTGGGAGCGAGCCCCGACAGTGCCGGCGGCCGATCGATCCCCGCCGGAAGGGGATCGCGGGAAAGCGTCGTGACCACGAGCCGCGAGTCGTCGAAGTACTTCCGCGCCGCGGCCTGGAGATCGGACGGGGTAAGCGACTCGTACACGCGATAGAAGGCGTTCAGGGTGTCGAACGAGCGCGAGAAGCGGACGTATCTCGCGAGGACGGCGGCGATCGTCTCGGTGTTGTCGAGGCTGCGGATGAGACCGTAGCGTGCGTTCGACTTCGCGTCGTCGACCCGGCGCGCGGGAAGCGCTTCGGAGCGCATCGTGGCAAACGCGGAAAGGATCGCGTCGCGAACCGCGACGGCGTCCCCGGGCTTCTTGATGCGGGCGGCGACGGTGACGAGCGCCGGATCCGCGTTGGCGGTGACGTACGGGAAGAGCTGGTCCGCCTTCTGCTCGTCCTCGACCAGCCGCTTGTACAGGGCCGACGTCGGACCGAAAGCCAGGTCGGACAGCAGGTCGATCGCCGCAAAATCCTTCTCCGTCGCGGAGAAGGCGGGTCCATGAAAGGCGACGGTGATCCACGGCAGCGTCTCCGCCGTCCAGGGAACGTGCGCGTAGACCGGCCCGCGGGGCGCCGGCTCGGCGGGGATCGTCGCCTGGTAGCTCCCCCGCTTCCAGGTTCCCCAGTACTTCTCGACCAGGGGGATGACGTGCTCGGGCGTGACGTCGCCGGCCACGATCACGGCCGTGTTCTCCGGCCGGTACCAGCGATCGAAGAACACCTTCGCGTACTCGAACTGGTTCGGCATGTCTTCTACGTCCTTCAGGAACCCCATCGTGGTGTGGCGATACGTGTGGGTGGTGAAGGCGTTCTCGCGCTGCACCTCGATGAGCTTGCGGAAGGGCTCCGCGCTGTTCTTGTTGTACTCGCCGAGCACCGCCCGCGCCTCGGTGCGGAACTCGGGCTCCTTGTACGACAGGTTCTGGAAGCGATCGGCCTCGAGGGCGAGGATCGTCTCCAGGTCTTCCTTGGCGAAGGTCGCGTGGTAGTTGGTGTAGTCGTCGGTCGTGTAGGCGTTGGTGCGCGCGCCCGCCGCGGTCATGACCGCCTGCCACTTGTCCGGCGGATTGGCGGGCGTGCCGCGGAACATCATGTGCTCGAAGAAGTGCGCGAACCCCGACTTCCCCTCCTCGAACTCGTTCCGCGATCCGCTCTGCACGGGAATCTGGAGGGAGACGATGTTGGGGAAACCGGTGGGAACGACGATGACCTTGAGGCCGTTGGCAAGCGTCTTTTCCGTGGCCTTGAACGGCAGGACCTGCGACTGGAGGTCGGCGGTCATCGCGAGGGAGAGAGCGGTGGTAGCAAGGAGGACATTGCGGTTCATGGTCCCAGTCTAGAGGATCGGCAACAGGACCGGCGCCGAGCGGGATTCACTTCCGCGAGGTGTCGCGAAGCCTGGCCGATATCCAAATTGTTCGATGCGCGGCGGTGATGAACGTGCCGACGGCGATAAGGGCCAGCACGCCGCCGACCAGCGTCCCGGGCGTCCAACCGGCTGAACCGGTCGCCGGCGCATCGAGCATGCACGCGAGAAAAGTCAGCGCCAGGCGCTCCGCACGCTGCATCAACCCTTCCTTGCACGTGACCCCGAGGGATTCGCCGCGGGCGCGCGTGTAGCTCACGAGCAGGGAGCCCGCCAGGGCGGCGGTGGCGAGGAACGGGCCGAGCGGCAGATGTCGCAGGTAGACGACGAAGCCAAGAAAGGCGAACACCTCGACGAAGCGGTCCAGCGTGCTGTCGATGAACGTTCCGTAGGGCGAGGTCAGCTTCCGCGCGCGGGCGATGCGGCCGTCGAAGATGTCGGCGATGCCGCCGAGCGCGATGGCGAGACCGCCCCACTCCAGCCACCCGGCGCCGATGAGAAAGCCGGAAGCCAGACCGCACAGGAGCCCCGCGAAGTTGAAGAAGTCGGGGGTCAACCCGAGGCGCAGGGACAATCGCTCGACCGGCGTCAGAGCCCACATGAACCAGTGCACGAGGAAGTCGCCCAGCCCCATCAGGAACTGCGACCCCTTCCGTTCGGCGTCGGCATCGCGGCCGCTTCCCCGCATTCCGTAGACGATCATCGAGAGCAGCGCCGCGGCGACCACGGCCAGGAAGATCGCGAAGGGCGCTTTCACGGGCGGGCCCGGTCCTTGTGCCGCAGGTACTGGAACACGCGCGGCCAGAGGAAAACGAGCGGCATCCGCCGCTCGCGATCGGTGAGGACGATGTCCTGCCCGGTATGCCGCCGCGCTTTCCGCACGATGAACTCCAGCCAGTCGTCGAACGTGATCACGTATTTCGCCCACCGCGCGGTGGCCCGGACCATCGACCACCGGAAGTAGGCGGCGAGCCGCAGGCGCTCGAGCGCGCGCACCGGACGGGCGAGAGCGTACACGCCCGGGGCCTCCTCGCGGAGCTCCCCGCCGCGGGCGAGCGCGGCGAGAAGGGTCGCGTACACCGGGCGCAGGTACCCTTCCTGCGCCTCGAACAGGGCCTGCGAGCGGCCCTCGGGCTCGGGGCGGATCTCGGCCCCGAAGGAGACCCTCAGCAGCGTCCGGCAATACTCGCCGACGTCGAAGAGCGCGGGCAGCCAGGGCCGTCCCCATGAGTACGTGAGCGCATGGGCACGGACGAGCGTCGCGACGATCTCGTCCTCCCGCCCGGGCGCCGCGTAGAGGACTTCGGTGGGCTGGAAGAGACGGCCGAGGCAGAAGTGATCGTCGCGCGACGCCGACGTCTGCCGCCGCAGCATCGCCGCCGTCACGACGGCGCACTTCGCCCGCGGGGCGGCGTCTCCCGGGGACGCGCTGACCGAGATCTGGTTCGGGGCCAGCACCACCTGCAGCGCGGACAGCAGCGCCGGCGACCGCCGCACCGCGCCCCGCGCGGAGAGCCGGCCGTAAAAGGCGCGCGCATCGGAGATCACCACGAAGAGGTCGTAGGCGCTGTAGGGATCCGGCCGCGCCCGGCTCTTGCGCGACCCGAAGAAAACGATCGTCGAGACCGAATCTCCCGCGATCTCGACGATGTGACGGGCCAGCGCCGCGGCCTCCGGAGACGGGTCCGCGGCGAGCACTCGCGCGCGGACGGCCGCCGCCAGCTCAGGCGGCGCGTTCATCCCGCTGCCGCATCTGCGCGAGGTGCGCGACCATCGCGTCCTGGACCGACTCCACAAAGGCGGGGAGC
>Ga0136617_10007022_pt1 | contig 10045 bp, 12 predicted proteins | sample AntDrymUQ3222106_2_FD_129672 | JGI IMG/M metagenome (GOLD analysis project Ga0136617, IMG submission 129672) | Polar desert sand microbial communities from Dry Valleys, Antarctica - metaG UQ322 (21.06) | ecosystem: Environmental > Terrestrial > Soil > Desert | place: Antarctica: Dry Valley... | reverse complement strand
TTCCTGTATCCGTTCCTCGGCCAGCAGGAGACCGACCTCGACGCGATCCTCGCCGACGTGCGCCAGTCGATCCTGCTGAAGGCCGACGAGATCACCGCGCTGCGAGCCCAGACGCTGAGCGAGTTCGGCGACGAGCTCGTGACCGCGGCGCGCGTGCTGCGCGAGTGCCTCGACGCCGGCGGCCGGCTGATCGCGCTCGGCAACGGCGGGTCGGCGACCGATGCGATGGACGTCGTCGCCGACTTCCGCACCCCGATGTTCGGGGGCCCGCCGCGGCGCGCGCTCGACCTCACCGAGGACACCGGCATCATCACGGCGGTCGCCAACGACATCGGCACGGACGCGATCTTCCTGCGCCAGGTGATCGCCTACGGGCGCAAGGGCGACGTGCTGCTCGCCCTGTCGACCAGCGGCAACTCGCGCAGCATCCTCGAGGCGCTGCGCGAGGGCCGCAAGCGCGGCATGACGACGATGGCGTTCGTCGGCTACGACGGGGGCAACGTCGCGTCCGGAAACCTCGCCGACCACGTCTTCGTCAGCCGCTCGGAGAACATCCCGCGCATCCAGGAAGCGCACGCCAGCGGCTACCACGTGCTGCGCGAGCTCGTCGAGCTGGCTCCCGCGCGCGCTTCGTGAGCACCGCTTCCGAGGAGGGCGCCACGACGCGGCGCGTACGCGCGCGCGTCGACGGCACGGTGCAGGGGGTGGGCTACCGCCCGTTCGTCTACCGCCTGGCGGCCGAGCTGGGCGTCGCCGGCTGGGTGCTCAACGACGAGCGCGGCGTGCTCGTCGAGGCCGAGGGGCCGGCCGGCACGGTGGACGCGTTCGTCGCGCGGCTGCGCAGCGACGCGCCGCCGCTGGCCGACGTGCGCGGCGTCGAGTGCCAGCACGTCGCCGTCGTCGGCGAGCCGGGCTTTCAGATCGTCGCCAGTGAGCGCGGGGGCGCGGCGACGGGGCCCTCGTCGAAGGTGGCGCCCGTCACGCCGGACTCGGCGACCTGCGAGGACTGCCTCGCGGAGCTCGCCGACCCCCGCGACCGCCGCTACCGCTATCCGTTTCTCAACTGCACCAACTGCGGGCCGCGCTTCACGATCGTGCGCGCGATCCCCTACGACCGGCCGGCCACGACGATGGCGGGCTTCGTCATGTGCGCGGCGTGTCAGGCCGAGTACGAGGACCCGCTCGACCGGCGCTTCCACGCCCAGCCCAACGCCTGCCCTGCCTGCGGTCCGCAGGTTCGCCTGCTGGAGCGCGACGGGACGCCGGTGGACGAGGACCCGGGCGACGACCCGCTGCGCGCGGCGGTGCGCGACCTGCTCGACGGGAAGATCCTCGCGATCAAGGGGCTCGGCGGCTACCACCTCGCCTGCCGCGCCGACGACGAGCGCGCCGTCGCCGAGCTGCGCTCGCGCAAGCACCGCGAGGACCGGCCGTTCGCGCTGCTCGTCTCAGACGTGCAGGCCGCGCGCGCGCTGGTCGATTGCAGCGAGCCCGAGGTGGCGCTGCTGTGCTCGCGCGCGCGGCCGATCGTGCTCGCACGGCGCTTGGAGAACGCTCCGGTGGCGGCCTCCGTGGCCCCGCGCGCCCCCGATCTCGGCGTCATGCTCCCGTACACGCCGCTTCATCAGCTGCTCGCCGCCGATGCCTGCGTGCCACTCGTCATGACGAGCGGCAACGTCTCCGACGAGCCGATCGCGTTCGACGACGCCGACGCGCTGCAGCGGCTCGCGCCGATCGCCCACCGCTTCCTCGTCCACGACCGCCCGATTGCGACGCGCACCGATGACTCCGTCGTGCGCGTCGTGCGCGAGCGGCCGCTGCTGATGCGCCGTTCACGCGGCTACGCGCCGGGCGCGCTGGACCTGCCGGTGTCCTCGCCGCGCCACCTGCTCGGCGTCGGCGCCGAGCAGAAGAACGCGTTCTGCGTCGCCAAGGGCGACCGCGCGTGGCCGAGTCACCACATCGGCGACGTCAAGAACTTCGAGACGCTGACCTCGCTTCGTGACGGCGTCGCGCACTTCGAGGCGCTGTTCGAGGTGCGCCCGGAGGTCATCGCCCATGATCTGCACCCCGACTACCTGTCGACGCGCTACGCGCAGGAGCGGGAGGGGGTCGAGCTCGTGGGCGTGCAGCACCACCATGCGCATCTCGCGGCGACGCTCGCCGAGCACGGGGAGTCGGGGCCGGCCGTCGCTGCGATCTACGACGGGACGGGGCTCGGCGGCGACGGGACGATCTGGGGCGGCGAGATCCTCGTCGGCGGTCTCGCCGGATTCGAGCGCGCGGGGCACCTGGCGACCGTCCCGATGCCGGGCGGCGAGGGCGCGATCCGCGAGCCGTGGCGGATGGCATGCGCATGGCTGACGCAGCTGCGCGAGCCGCTGCCCGCCGCGTTCGAGGAGATCCCGCAGCAGCGCTGGAACATGGTCGCGCGGATGGTGATCGGCGGCGTGGGCACGATGCCGACGTCGAGCGCCGGCCGCCTGTTCGATGCCGTGGCGGCGATGTGCGGCGTCCGCCTGGAGGTCAGCTATGAGGGTCAGGCCGCGATCGAGCTCGAGGCGCTCGCCGATCCGGGCGCGGCGGAGCCCTACCCGTTCGCCACCTTCGCGTCGTCATCGAAGGTGGATGAGGACCAGCTGCGGCCCGATCCGGTCGTCGTGATGGATCCGCGGCCGGCGATCGTGGCCGTGCTGGCCGACCTTGCCGCGGGCGTGGCGGTCTCGACGATCTCCGCGCGCTTCCACGCCGGGCTGGCGCAGGCGACCGTGCGAGGGTGCGTGCTGGCGGCCGAGCGGGAGGGCGTCGATCTCGCCGTGCTGTCGGGCGGCGTCTTCCAGAACCGCCTGTTGCTGGAGAGCACGGCCGCGGCGCTGCAAGGGGCGGGCCTGCGCGTGCTCGTGCCCGAGCGCCTGCCGTGCAACGACGGCCAGATCGCGTTCGGTCAGGTGGCCGTCGCGGCTGCGCGCCTGGCCGGCTGACGCGAGGCCGAGCTGGGCGCGGGGAACGCCGTCCGGGGTTCATCGAGAGCGCGCTCGGGGGTACGCTGTCGAGCGTGGAGAGCTTCGCACTCAGCGAGCGCTGGAACGGCTGGACCGATCTGGTCGTGATGGTCGATGCCGCGCACGCGGCTGTCGCCGCCGGACCGCTCGATCCGCTGGTGTGCGAGGTCACGCTCGACTGGGATGACCACGAGACGACGATCGACAGCCTCACGGAGCTGCAGGCGATCCTGCGCAGCGGCGCGGTGCCCGATTCGCTGGAGATCTCCGTCGCGCACGTCGTCGAGTCGGAAGCGAGCCTGACGCTCGTCTACAACGGCCGCTGGCTGCAGATCAACGGCGCGGGCAGTGACTGGGAGCGCGCGAGCAACGCCTACGGCGCCGCACAGGTCGAGATCGCGCTCGTAGCGGGCATCACGACGTTCAGGCTGCCGTCGCTGCCGCGCGACACCGTCGCAGAGACGCGGAAGCGGCTCAGCGAGACTCAGGACTAGACGAGCCCGGCCCGTCGGCGGGCAGCTCCCGCGACTCCGAGCCGGAGGAGAACCACTCCGGGATCGTCAACGGATCCTCGGCCGAGGATCCGATCCCGTCCGGCGGCCAGCGCTGGGGAAAGGGCGGCTGCTTCCAGACCCACTGCTCGCCGGTGTACGCGTGGTGAAAGCGGATCGACTTCAGCAGCGCCTTGCGGTGGTCGGGGCAGGCGTAGCGGCGCGGGCCGAGCAGTCCGCCGGCATGCCAGACCAGCCAGTTTCCGGGCATCGCATCGATCAGCTCGCCGACGATGTCCTCCCGGGTCGAGGCCCCGATGCTCGCGCGCGTCGGCTCGTCGGGCAGACACCCACAGATCTCGCAGCGAAACCAATACCGCACCGCCATCTCTTCAGAGTAGGCCCGATCGGCCGCGGGCGCCAGCCCAATCGCCCGGCTCGTGTCACGGCACGAAGCGCGCTGGCGCGCAGGCGCTGGTGCCGGCGACCGGCCGGAGGCGTCGATCGCCCCGGCCGCGCCTGCGGTGCGCGCCGATTCAGGCGTGCTCGTGCTCGTGCACGTCCTCCACGCCCTCCTCGTGCACGTGCGTGTGCGCGTGGGCCTCGCCGTCGTGCTCGTGCTCGTGCTCGTGCTCGACGTGCTCGTGGTCGTGCTCGGTGTGGGCGTGCACGTGGGGCTCGCCGTCGTGCTCGTGCTCGTGTGCGTGCGGTGCGTCGTGTGTGTGCTCGTCGCTCATGCTGCTCCTTGGTCGATCGTTGTCGTATGGGGTGTGTCGGCCGCGCCTGCACGCAGGTGCTCGATGTGGCGCAGGGCCTCGTCGAGCAGGGTCGCCACGTGCGAGTCGTAGAGCCCGTAGATCACGTGCCGGCCGCTGCGGCTGCCCAGGACCAGTCCCAGGTCGCGCAGAATCCGCAGCTGGTGGGACACCGCGGGCTGCTCCATCTCGACGGCGGTGGCGAGGTCGCCGACCGCGCACGGTCCCTCGCGCAGGCGCCCGAGGATGCGTACGCGGCTCGGCGTCGCAAGCGCGCTCATGACGCGCGCCACATGGCGCGCGTCGTCGAGGGTCACCGGGATGCCGGCGCTCACTCCGTGTTGAAATCCCATCTGCAGACATGCTTACATGCGCATCTGCGCATGTCAATGGGGAACGAGTACTCAGTGCTCCCGTTCTTCCAGGCTCAGGGCTTGGCCGCAGGCTCGGCCGGCACGCCCGGCTGGCGTTTGCGTGCGCAGCGCGGGCACAGGCCGACGATCGGGAAGTGCGAGAAGCGCGCCTCGAAGCCCGACAGGCCGCGCACCGCCGCGCGCACCTCGTCGAGCGCCGCCGGGTCGACGGATTCCACGACGCCGCACGATTCGCAGGCCAGGTACTCGCGATCGGCGCGGCTCTCGAGCACATAGCGGCCGGGCCCATGGCCGGCATGGAAGTGGCGAACGAGGCCGAGGCTGCCCAGCGTCTCGAGGTTGCGGTAGACCGAGGCGATGTCCGACTGCGTCATGCGTCCGCCGAGCCCGTCGGCGATCTCCTCCGCGGAGATCGGTCCGCGCGCGGCGAGCAGGGCCTCCAGCACGAGCCGGCGCGCCGACGTCAGCCGCAGGCCGCTGCGGCGAACCGCGTCGATGGCCTCCGCGAGGTCTGCGACCACCACGGGTTGCCTGTCGGGTGAAACCGTCACGTGCTGCCTTTCAGTCGAAGCCCTGACCCACCCTCAAACGTAGACGAGAGCGAGGACGAGTGGCAACGGCGCCCGACGTCAGGCGGCCGGCCGCACGCGACGCTGCCCGCGCCGGCTCAGCGGGCTGGTCGCCATGAAGATCACGCCGAAGATCGTCGCGGCGACGAGCACGATCGTCGGTCCCGACTGCACGTCGAGGTGGTAGCTGAGGTTCATCCCCGCGAACCCGCAGAGCGCGCCGATCGTGGCCGACATCCACAGCATGCGGCTGAAGGAGTTCGTCAGCATCCGCGCCACCGACGGCGGGATGACGAGCGCGGCCGCGATCAGCGTCACGCCGAGGATCTTCATCGTGGCGAGGATCGAGCCCGCGAGCACGAGCATCAGCAGCGCGTCCATGCGCGCGGTGTTCACGCCGCTGACATCAGCCACCTCGGGGTCGAAGGTCGTGAACAGCAGCGCGCGGTAGCGCAGGAAGACGAGCGCCGAGGCCATCACGCTGACGACGGCGACGGCGATCACGTCCTGCGTCCCGACCCCGAGGATGCTGCCGAACAGGGCTGCGTCGAAGCTCGCGCCCTCGCCGTCGAAGAACGCGAACAGCGCCAGCCCGAGCGCGAACGACGCGGTCGTGATCACGCCGATTGCCGCGTCGGAGGCGATCACGCGCCGCCGCGTCACGCCGTTGATCATCAGCGCCGACGCAACGCCCCACGCCCCCGCCCCGAGCAGGAAGTTGATGCCCAGCAGCGTGCTGGCCGCAAAGCCGCCGAAGATCGCGTGCGACAGGCCGTGTCCGATGTAGCTCATGCCCTTGAGCACGACGTACACCCCGACCAGTCCGCACAGTGCGCCCGCCATCGTCGCCACCATCAGCCCGTTGCGAAAGAACTCGAACTGCAACGGGCGCAGCAGCTCGTCCATCACACGACGCTGCGATCCGACAACCCGGTCACGGGATCGTGGCGATGGGCGAAGCTGTCCACGACGACCGGCATCCCGCCGTGCTCGAGGACCTGCATGCTCGCCCCATAGGTGCGCTCCAGGACGTCGGGGGTGAGCACATCGGCCGGGCGCCCAGCCCCCAGCACGGTGCGGTTCAGGCAGACCACGTGCGGCAGGTGGGCGGCGATCCCGTTGAGGTCGTGCGTCGTCAGCAGGATCGCCAGGCCGCGGGCGTTGAGGTCGTCGAGCAGGTGCAGGATCTCGTGGCGCAGGCGGACGTCGACGCCGGAGGTCGGCTCGTCCATCAGCAGCAGCTCGGGCTCGCCGAGCATCGCTCGCGCGATGAAGACCCGCTGCTGCTGGCCGCCGGACAGCTCGCGGATGTGGCGGTCGCGCAGGTGCTCGATGTCCAGGCGCGCGAGGATCTCACCGACCGCGGCGCGCTCGGCGGAGCTCGGCCACGGCAGCCTGCGACCTCTGACCCGCGCCATGAGCACGCACTGCGCAACGGTCACCGGGAAGCTCCAGTCGATCGTCTCGACCTGCGGCACGTAGGCGATCCGCAGCCCGCGCCGGCGGGTGACGGTCCCGCGCACCGGCTGCATGCTGCCGGCGATCACGCGCAGCAGGGTCGTCTTTCCCGACCCCGACGGTCCGACGACCCCGACGAACGCTCCCGGCGCCACGTCGAGGTCGACGTCCGCGAGCACGTCCTCGGCCGCGTAGCGGCACGTGACGCCCGCGAGCGCGACGAGCTCCTCGCTCCCGGCGGCGGTCATTGCGGGTACACCGCCTCGTCGGGCGTGACGGCGGCCGGCTCGAAGTCCTTCAGCGCGGACGCGTCGCCGCCCATCGCCTCGGTCATCGTCACGTAGTCGAAGTGCATCAATCCCAGCCACGAGTGCTGCGGCTCGCCGGGCGCACCCGGCAGGTCGTCGTCGCGCAGCACGTCGACGTACTCGACCCCGGCCTCCTTGCCGATCTGCTCCAGCACCGGGCTCGGGAAGACCTCGGAGCCGAAGATCGCGGGGACCTTCGTCTCCGAGACCTGGTCGATCAGGCCGGCGACCTCCTTCGCCGTCGGGTCCTCGAAGTCCGACACCTGGATCGCCCCGATGACGTCCCAGCCGTAGTCGCGGGCGAAGTACGCGTAGGCGTCGTGGTAGGTCAGCAGCTTGCGCCTGGCCCTCGGGATCGTCCCGAACGACGCCCGCATCGCCCTGTCGAAACCAGCGACCTTGGACTCGAACCGCGCGTAGTTGGACTGAAAGTAGCTCGCGTCGCCGGGCGCGCGCCGTGACAGGTCGTCGCGCACGATCTCGGCGTACTTCAGCGCGTACCTCGGGTGCGTCCAGAGGTGCGGGTTGGGCTTGCCGCCGGACTTCGGGAAGGAGAAGTCGTAGGCGTACTCGCTCGCCGGGATCGACTTCGTGCCGAGCTCGACGATCTCCGCGCCGTCCTTGAGGTTCTCCTTCGCAAGCTCCTTCGTCGGCTCCTCGAGCTGCAGCCCGTTGACGTAGAGCACGTCGACCCGCGACAGCAGCTCGGCGACGCTCGGCTTGGGCTCGAACGTGTGCGAGTTCGTGCCCTCCGGGACGATGCCGGTGATCGCCACGCGGTCGCCGCCGACCTGGGCGACGATGCTCGTGATCGGCGCGACCGTGGTGGCGACGGAGAGCTTGCCGGTGTCGCCGCCGGTTGCCGCTGGGTCGCCGTCGCCGCAGCCGGCGAGCGCGGTCGCGCAGGCAGCGATGAGCGTGGCGAGACCGGCAGGATCACGAAGCAGTGACATGCAGCCGCGACCTTACACCTATCGCAACACGTTCGCATCAAAGACCGAGCCCCTCGAACGGATCGCCATCATCCATCGGGTGGCGGGCCGCGCAGCGCACCCACGATCCCGCAGCCCAGCAGCGCCAGGACGAGCAGCGAGACGAGCGTCAGCACGTTGAACCCGCCTCCGGCGACGGCCACGACGGTCAGCGCCACGAGGATCGCGATGAACAGCAGCGCCGAGGCGAGGGCCGCGGCGCGCGCGCGCGTCAATAGACGGGGTACTTCGGCGGTGGGCTGTAGTCCTTGCTGCGGCTGGCGAAGAGCTTGATTGCCAACAGCCCGAACGCGAACCCGCCGATGTGGGCGAAGTACGCCACGCCGCCCCCGCCGCCGGTCGGGTTGGCGACGCCGTAGAAGCCGAACGCGATCTGCTGGACGAACCAGAAGCCGAGGATCAGCAGCGCGGGCAGCTCGACGATCGTGAAGAAGAAGATGATGAAGATCAGCGTGACGACGCGCGCGCGGGGATAGAGCAGGAGGTAGCCGCCGAGCACCGCCGCGACCGCGCCCGACGCACCGATCGTGGGGATCGCGGCGTCCGTGTCGACGAGGATCTGGGCGCCGATCGCGGCAAGCCCGCCGAGCAGGTAGAAGGCGATGTAGCGCGCGCGCCCCATCGAGTCCTCGACGTTGTTGCCGAAGATCCACAGAAACAGCATGTTGCCGCCGAGGTGCAGGATGCTGCCGTGCATGAACATCGACGAGAAGGCGGTGATCCAGAACGGCGGCTGAGCCGGAGCGTCGCCGCTGACGCCGTCCTGGCCCTCGCAGGCGATCTCCTGGCCCGCGATCGCGCACTCCATGCCCGGATGCGTGAACTCGTACGGGATCGCGCCGTAGTCGACGACGATCGCGTCGTCGGGGCCGGAGAAGATGCCGCCCTTCTGCAGGACGAAGTACACGATGATGTTGATCGCGATCAGCGCGATCGTGACGATCGCCGCGCGGTCCGTCGGGATGTTGTCCTTGAGCGGGAACACGCGCGATCTCTCGCGCGGGAGGCTACCCGGCGCTCAGCGCGAGCGGGCCGCTGCCCGGCTGCCCCTGCGGCACGTGCTGGTCTGCGTGGTAGCTCGATCGCACGAGCGGGCCGGCGGCGATGTGATCGAAGCCCAGCGCGTAGCCGGCCTCCTCGAGCGCCTGGAACTCGTCGGGGTGCCAGTAGCGCACGACCGGCAGGTGGCGCTCGGTCGGCCGCAGGTACTGACCGACGGTGAGCACCTGGACGCCGTGCTCGCGCAGGGCGGCGAACGTCTGCACCATCTCGTCGTGCGTCTCGCCGAGCCCGACCATCAGCCCGGACTTCGTCGTGACCGCGGCGCCGCCCATCTCCTTGGCGTTGCGCAGCACGCGGCAGGAGCGCTCGAAGGTCGAGCCGCGGCGGGCGACCGGGTACAGGCGCGGCACGACCTCGACGTTGTGGTTGAAGACGTCGGGGCGCTCGGCGATGACCTTCGCCAGGGGCATCTCCTGGCCGCGGAAGTCCGGCGTCAGGACCTCGACCTTGCAGCGCGGCGCCTGGATGCGCACCTGGCGGATGACGCCGACGAAGGCGCTCGCGCCGAGGTCGGGCAGGTCGTCGCGGTCGACCGACGTGATGACCGCATGGCGCAGCCCCATCCTCGCGATCGAGCGCGCGACGCGGGCGGGCTCGAGAGGGTCGTTCCACGTCGGCTTGCCGGTGCGCACGTTGCAGAAGCCGCAGCGGCGCGTGCACGTGTCGCCGAGGATCATGAAGGTCGCGGTGCCGCGCTCCCAGCACTCGCCGATGTTGGGGCAGGCGGCCTCCTGGCAGACGGTGTGGAGGTTCTCGTCGGCGATCAGCTTGGTCAGCTCGAGATAGCGCTCGCCGCCCGGCGCCGGGACCTTGAACCACGGCGGCTTGCGGTCGCGCATGGGGCGCACATCGGCGCCCAGGACCTTCAGCACGTCCATGCCGCCGGGGTTGGCGCGCGAGCGTGTCGAGAGCCTGCGTTCGTCTGTCGCCATCTGCCCCTTCGAGGGTAGCGGGGGCTCAGCCCGGGCGACAGAGGAAGATCAGGTCCGACGCCAGCAGCCGATGGCGGGCGGCCTGCGCGCCCAGCTCCGCGG
>Ga0136617_10007021_pt1 | contig 10045 bp, 7 predicted proteins | sample AntDrymUQ3222106_2_FD_129672 | JGI IMG/M metagenome (GOLD analysis project Ga0136617, IMG submission 129672) | Polar desert sand microbial communities from Dry Valleys, Antarctica - metaG UQ322 (21.06) | ecosystem: Environmental > Terrestrial > Soil > Desert | place: Antarctica: Dry Valley... | reverse complement strand
TCGAAGACCCTGGGCTTCGAGGTGGCCGAGCAGTTGGGCTGGCGACTGCCGCGGCAAGTAGTGGTGCCCATGGCGTCGGGCTCGCTGCTGACCAAGATCGACAAAGCTTTCGGGGAGCTGGTCACGGCCGGGCTGGTGGACGGCGCCTCCTGGCGGGTGTTCGGTGCGCAGGCCAGCGGATGCGCGCCGATCGCGACGGCATTCGAGCAGGGCCACGACGTCGTGACGCCGGTGAAACCCCGGACCATCGCCAAGTCCCTGGCCATCGGCAATCCGGCCGACGGACCGTATGCGCTCGATGCGGTTCGTCGCACCGGCGGCGCGATGGCGCACGTCAGGGACGACGAGGTGATCGACGGCATCCGGCTGCTGGCGCGGACGACCGGCATCTTCGGCGAGACCGCGGGCGGGGTGACCGTCGCGGTGCTGCGCCGGCTGCTCGCCTCGGGTCAGCTCGATCCGGACGCGGAGACCGTGATCTACAACACCGGCGACGGCTTGAAGACGCTGGACGCGGTCACCGGCACGGCGACACCCACGCACACCGTTGCGCCGGCACTGGCCGCCGTCCGGGCCGCCGGCTTGATCAGCTGACCCGATGTCCCCACGCAGGGGGATGGGATGCCGGGCGGGTCATCTCGACCTCGGTGACCTCCGGGTAGAGCGGGTGTGCACGGGACCGGCCGGTCTCGGTGAAGCCCAGCCGGCGATAGGCGGCGAGCGCTCGTGGATTCTGCACCGCCACCTCGAGCCTGAGGGTCTCCCTGCCGCAGGACAGCGACCATGCGGCGACGGCGTCGAGCAGCGACTCGAGCACCTGCTGGCCGCGAGCCTCGGGATCGACGAAGACAGTGAAGATGGTGGTATCGCCGTCATCATCGATGAACCCGCCGGCTACGCCCACCCAGACGCCGGCTCGCTCGGCGATGAACAGCGCTGACCGGCAACCCGTCGAATGCGCGACCGCGGCGTCGTGCCAGGCGGAGTCGGGCCGGAGGCTTGCCTGCTCGACGGTGTCCATGAAAGCGATCGGGGCGTCGGCCAGCGCGCGCAGGCGCAGCGCTCGCCAGCGCGGTCCCTCCTCGGCCCGGATCCGCCGGACGGCGGCTGCCTGCATCATGTGTGGCATCGTCGCAACGACGTTCACCTCCCCGCCACCGACTTCCTGGGGCGATCTTGCACGCCCGCCGAAACCCTGCGCGCCTGCCGAAGCTTGCACGCGGGCGCGGGGGGACCGGCGTGCCGGCTCCCTCCGTGCATGATCACGAGGTCGGGCGAAGCCGGCTGGCCGCTTGCACTCTCGGGGGCCGAGTGCTAAACCTTGAGTTGGCACTCAACGAGGTTGAGTGCTAATCGCAGTCGGGACGGTGAGGCCCACGCGATCGCCGGCGGAGATCGTCGACGACCCAGGGTCGTCCGTCGCGGGCACCGCGCCCCGACCGCGCCAATCCAACACCGCGCAGCGACCGCTGTAGGAACGATGGAGGACACAGCCGTATGCCCAAGATGATCGCATTCGACGAGGAGGCGCGCCGCGGCCTCGAGCGAGGGATGAACGTCCTCGCCGACGCCGTCAAGGTGACGCTGGGCCCGAAGGGCCGCAACGTCGTGCTGGAGAAGAAATGGGGCGCTCCCACCATCACCAACGATGGTGTGAGCATCGCCAAGGAGATCGAGCTCGAGGACCCCTGGGAGAAGATCGGGGCCGAGCTCGTCAAGGAAGTCGCCAAGAAGACCGATGACGTCGCCGGCGACGGAACCACTACCGCCACCGTGCTGGCTCAGGCGCTCGTGCGTGAGGGCCTGCGCAACGTCGCGGCCGGCGCCAACCCGATGTCACTCAAGCGCGGCATCGAAGCCGCGGTCGAGGGCGTGGTCGAGCAGCTGGCTCTGGCCGCCAAGGACGTCGAGACCAAGGAGCAGATCGCGTCGACCGCGTCGATCTCGGCGGCCGACACCAGCGTCGGCGAGATCATCGCCGAGGCGATGGACAAGGTCGGCAAAGAAGGCGTCATCACCGTCGAGGAGAGCAACACCTTCGGCCTCGAACTCGAGCTCACCGAGGGCATGCGCTTCGACAAGGGCTACATCTCACCGTATTTCGTGACCGACCCGGACCGCATGGAGACCGTCCTCGACGACCCGTACGTGCTCGTGGTCAACTCGAAGATCTCCGCGGTGAAGGACCTGCTCCCGCTCCTGGAGAAGGTCATGCAGAGTGGCAAGCCGCTGGCGATCATCGCCGAGGATGTCGAGGGCGAGGCGCTGGCAACGCTGGTGGTCAACAAGATTCGTGGCACCTTCAAGTCGGTTGCTGTCAAGGCGCCGGGCTTCGGCGACCGCCGCAAGGCCATGCTCAACGACATCGCGATCCTCGCCGGTGGCCAGGTGATCAGCGAAGAGGTCGGTCTCAAGCTGGACACCGCGACCGTCGACCTGCTCGGCTCGGCCCGCAAGGTGGTGGTCACCAAGGATGAGACCACCATCGTCGAGGGAGCTGGCGATTCGGACCAGATCGCGGGCCGGGTCAGCCAGATCCGCAACGAGATCGAGAAGTCCGACTCGGACTACGACAAGGAGAAGCTCCAGGAGCGGCTGGCCAAGCTGGCCGGCGGCGTTGCGGTGGTCAAGGTCGGTGCCGCCACCGAGGTGGAGCTCAAGGAGCGCAAGCACCGCATCGAGGATGCCGTCCGCAACGCCAAGGCGGCCGTCGAAGAGGGCATCGTCGCCGGCGGCGGCGTGGCTCTCCTGCAAGCCGGCGCCAGGGCGTTCGACAAGCTCGACCTGGAAGGCGACGAGGCGACCGGCGCGAACATCGTCCGCGTCGCGCTCGAGGCTCCGCTCAAGCAGATCGCCATCAACGCCGGCCTCGAGGGCGGCGTCGTGGCGGAGAAGGTCCGCGGTCTGGACACCGGGCACGGCCTGGACGCCGAGAGCGGCGAGTATCTCGACATGATCAAGAAGGGCATCATCGACCCGGCCAAGGTCACCCGTTCGGCGCTGCAGAACGCGGCCTCCATCGCGGCGCTGTTCCTCACCACCGAGGCGGTCATCGCCGACAAGCCGGAGAAGCAGCCAGCTGGCGCGGGCGCCGGTGCAGGTGGCGGTGGCATGGGGGACATGGACTTCTAGTCCCCGCAGCACGCCCGATCAAGAGGCGGCCCCGCCATGGCGGGGCCGCCTCTTCGTGTCAGTTGCGGACCGCCGAGCCGGAGGTCGCTTCAGCGACTCCTCGGACGTTGCCGCCGTCGGTCAGCTGATCCACTTGTCGACCCCGGGCGGCGTCCACGCGGCGAGGGCGTCGAGCAGCTGGGCCGGGTCGGTGTCGGCGAGGACGAGCCCACGATGTTCGGCGCGTACGAAGCCTTCGGTCACTGCGTGGTCGAAGAAGGTCAGCAGCGGGGTGTAGAAGCCGTCGACGTCGAGCAGCCCGCAAGGCTTGTGCTGCAGCCCGAGCTGGGACCAGGTCAGCACCTCGGCGAACTCCTCCAGGGTGCCGTAGCCGCCCGGAAGGGCGACGAAACCGTCCGACAGCTCGCCCATCACCGTCTTGCGCTCGTGCATGGAGCCGGTGATCCGCAGTTCACTGAGCTCGTCGTGAGCGAGCTCCTTGGCTACCAGCTGCTGGGGGATCACTCCGACGACGGTGCCACCGGCGGCCAGGACAGTGTCGGCGACGACCGCCATCAATCCGACGCTCGCGCCGCCGTAGACCAACCGGAGCCGGCGAGCCGCCAGCTGCTCGCCCAAGGCCCGCGCCGCCGCGGTGTAGGCGAGGCGGGCACCGGGACTCGACCCGCTGAAGACGCAGACGGTGCGCACTCCAGGAGCTTACGGAGCGTCGAGGCCGGCCCGGGGATACCTCGTAGCCTGGTGCGCGCTGAGGTCAGACAGGTGCAGGGGATCGACCGGCCCGAGGGCCCCCTACCTCAGGCGTTGTCGCCGGCGGCTGCCGCCGGAAGCACGACGTACTGTCGCATGCCGAGATCCAGATAGGTCACCGGACCGCGCGGGCCGAGAGAGCGGTCGACGTTGATGCCAGTCTCGGCGACTCCGAGAAGCTTGTAACCGTCGACCAGTCGGGTGGAGGCGTTCCAGAGCACGGCGGTGCCGCCGTAGTTGTCTGCGAACCGCCGGAACGCTTCCTCGTCCTCGCCGCAGATCGCGGCGGCCAGGCCGCTGGTCTCCTGGTCGGCCAGCCGACCGGCCCGCGCTGCCCCGTCGATGGAGGCGACCGTCACGGTTGCCTCGGCGCCCGTGTCGAGCGCCCATTCGTGGCCGATCGGATGTGGATGCGGGGCCAACGAGGCGGACACCCCTGCCTCGGACAGCGCCGTCAGGATCGTCTCGACGGCGGTTGCCGGCAGCGCGTCGTCCAGCAGCAGCAGGTTGAGCCGGTTGCAGACGCCCAACCGATCCAGGCTTTCGGTGACGAGTCGCCGGGCGGTAGCCAGGTCGGCCGAGCGATCGACGTACAGCACCCCCCCTCCCTGGGCGTGCGCCAGGACCTGTACGCCTGCCGATGCACCAAGCGCCGCCAGGTGCCGGGTCACGGGACCACTCCCGCGGACCACGACGAGCGGGATCAGGTCGGGTTGCAACAACACGGCCGCGGCGGCACCGTGCCCGGCCGATCGCACCAGCTGCACCGCGTCCGTGGGCAGGTTGGCATCCGAGAGCGCCGGCATCAGCACGTCGTCGACGAGAGCGCACGACGTCCGCAGAGCAGCGGCGCCAGTGCGCATGATGACGGAGCTCCTGGCTCGCAGGACCTGGGACGCGACGTCGATGGTGACGTTGGGGCGGGCCTCGAATATCGCGCCGACCACACCCACCGGCACTCGCCGCTCCAGCACGCGCGTGCCGTCCGGCAACACCCGGACCAGGCGATCCGATGGGGGCACGGACGACTCGGCGAGTGCCCGCAGCTGATCGGCCATCGCCCGCAAGCGGCTCTCGTCGAGTTTCAGCCGGTCCCGGACACTGGCGGTCAGCCCGCCGGCGACCGCCGCCGCGGCGTCCACCTCGTTGGCTTCGAGCAGCTGGCTCTGCCGGGCGTCCAGCAGCGCGGCCGCCCGGCGCAGGACATCGTCGATCGCGTCGTCCGGCGTGTGGCGCAGCGTGGTGGCCGCCGAGGCGGCGTGACCGGCAAGGCCCCGGACGGTCGTGACGTCCTCGGTCGTGCACGGAGCCGCTCCGGCCGCGGCGCGTGACGGCGGCTGGTCAGGCACCAATCCTGTTGCGAGGCCTTCTGGGCTCGTGGAGCCATCGCCCATCCCGGACACTCCTCACGGTGCGCGTGGCCTGTCCTCGCATCGATCTTGCCGATCGGGCGCGGACGTGTCGATGCACTGTAACGGCTAGGCCGGTGCAGCACGTGGGACTCCGCTGGCGTCGACCCGCCGTCGGGCACAGCACCGTCGAGCCGAATCCACGCCAGCGGGCGCTGGAATACCTCGCCCGTGGTGATCCTGGTCGATCCGGCGGTCTGGTCGTGGCGCGGTGGGTTGCGCCGGTCGAAGGTCGCCCGGACCGGCCAGGGCATGATTGCACCAATGAACCGTAGTGTCTTGGGTCCCGAGCAGCGGTCCCGTGACCTGGCCCGACTGCGGACCGAGACCTTCGACGTCGTCGTGATCGGCGGAGGAATCACCGGCACCGGGGCCGCACTGGACGCGGCGTCCCGCGGCCTGTCGGTGGCACTGGTGGAGGCGCGGGACTGGGCGGCCGGGACATCGAGCCGATCCAGCAAGCTCATCCACGGCGGGCTGCGCTATCTGGAGCACCTCGACTTCGGCCTGGTGCGCGAGGCGCTCAAGGAACGCGGCCTGATGATGGGCACCATCGCGCCGCACCTGGTCCGCCCGGTGCCGTTCCTCCTGCCGCTGCGGCACTGGTGGCAGCGCCCCTACTACGGTGCCGGCCTCGCGCTGTACGACCTGCTCGCCAGCGGGCCGGGAATGTCTCGCGGCCTGCCCTTGCACCGGCAGCTCTCCCGGGCCGCGGCCATGCGGCTGATGCCGGCCTTGCGCGCCGACGCGCTGAGCGGCGCGATCCAGTATTTCGACGGGCAGGTCGATGATGCTCGGCACACGATGTTCGTCGCGAGGACAGCCGCCGCGTGCGGCGCAGCGATGGTCACCAGCGCCCGGGTGACCGCCCTGCTGGCAAGTGCGCCGCGAGGAGCGGGGCGAGTTGACGGTGGGGCAAGTGAGCCTCGAGCGGAGCGAGTCGACAGGCTGCACTCCGGTGAGCGGGTGGGCGGCGTACACGTGCGGGACCTGGAGACCGGCGAGGAACTCGACGTACGAGGACGAGCCGTCGTCGCCGCGACGGGGGTCTGGAGCGACGACATCGGTGAGATGATCGGCGGCGCTGCCGGGTTGCGGGTGCGGGCATCGAAGGGGGTGCACCTGGTCGTCGGGCGGGATCGCATCGACGGCGACATCGGGCTGATCCTGCGTACCGAAAGCTCGGTGCTGTTCGTCATCCCGTGGTCGCGGCATTGGATCGTCGGCACGACCGACACTCCTTGGGATCTCGACCGCGACCACCCGGCCGCCAGCTCGCGCGACATCGACTACATCCTGGAACGAGTCAACCCGGTCCTCGTCCAGCCGCTGCGCAGGAGCGATATCGAAGGGGTGTACGCCGGCCTGCGGCCGCTACTCTCCGGTGAGTCGGAGGCAACCTCGAAGCTGTCGCGGGTGCACGCCGTCGTCACGCCGTTGCCCGGCCTGGTGCTGATCGCCGGCGGGAAGTACACCACCTACCGGGTCATGGCCCGTGACGCGATCGATGCGGCGCTGCCCTGGGCGGCGCCCAGCCGGACCGAGCGGATCGCGCTGGTCGGCGCGCGGGGCTACGCTGACTTCGTCGCCGGCCGGTGGCGTGCCGCCGCGTCGAGCACCCTGACCGTCGGCCAGGTGGAGCACCTGCTGCGGCGCTACGGTGCCCTCGCCAGCGACCTGCTGGCCCTCGTGGCGCAGCGCCCCGAACTCGGCGAGCCACTTGCGGGCGCTCCCGAGACACTGCGCGCGGAGGTCGTCTATGCGGCGTCGGCCGAAGGTGCCCTGCACCTCGACGACGTGCTGACCCGGCGGACCCGGATCTCTGTCGAGACCGTTGATCGGGGACTAAGTGCCGCGGAGCCGGCTGGCGTGCTGATGGCTGCGGAGCTTGGCTGGGATCTCCGCACGCGGGCGAATGAAATCGCCCACTACCGAGCACGGGTCGCTGCCGAGTTCCAGTCGCAGCGCCAACCCGACGACCGGACCGCGGATGCGGCCCGGTTAGGCGCCCCCGACGTTCGCCGGGCAGACCGCCCCTACAGGTGAGGGCCGCTCCAGCCGGCGTGCGGCTGGGGAGGATCCGGTGAGTCGTTCCGGTGCTGGTTCGCAGGCGGGTCCTGGATCTGGTCCGGGTGCCGCTCAGGGTCCTCCGGGCGCTGCTGGTCTTGTCCCGGCAGGGGCTGGGTCGGGGCCGGCTGCTGGGGCCACGCCGGAGGAGGCGAGGGCGAAGGCGTGGGGCCAGGCCGGTCGTGCTCGGTCGGTGGTTGATAGGGCGCAAAAGGTGACTGGGTGAACTCGGCCGGGCCGGTGGGCTCCGGCTGCCGTGACGGCTCGGGCTGCCGATACTGAGGCTGCGGGTCGGGCGCCCGATATGACTGCTCGGGCGGGTAGTAGGGGGCCTGGTCCGGGGGTCGCTGCGGTGGCTGGTAAGGCGCCTGCTCGGGCTGCTGCGGCTGATAGGACGATTGTTCCGGTTGGTGTTGCTGATATCCCTGCTGCGGATATCCCTGCCAGGGATCGTAGGACTGGCCCTGTTGCGGTGGCTGCTGGTATCCGTAGGCCTGTTGTTCCGGCAGTGGGAAACCCGGGATGCCCCCTGGTTGCGGGGGGCCGGAATACTGCCCGTAGGGCTGCGCCCCTGCCGACTTCGCGGGCCGCGGTAGCCCGTCGGCGCCGAGCAGGGCCAGCAAGAACAGTGCGAAAAGCACGTACAGCCCGATCATCGGCAGGTCGAGCAGTGCCCCCTCGATCTTGTCGCGAGTGCTGTTGAGGCCGCCCGCGCGGTCGGCGAAGAACCCGGCCAACATGCCGATAAAGCCCATCAGCAAACCGAAAGCGGTCAGCACCATTGTGGCGAGCACCACGGGACGGGCAACCTTGAGCGGCTCGCGGGCCGCCACCAGGAAGACCACCAAGGCGAGCAGGCCAAGGGTGATCAGCCCGAGGTAGCTGCCTTGCTGGCCCGAGGCCCGCTCGGCGAAGGATGGTCCCGCCGTGCCCGAGATGAGCTCTTCCCCGTTCATCACGCGGCCGAGGCTGATCAAGAACAGCAGCGAGAGGTACGCTAGCAGCGCCGACGCGAGCGGGAGGCGCAACGGGCGGAGTGCTGCGGTGACGGCTTCCGGGGCGCGGGCGGGCTCGTCTTGGGTTTGGGCGGACTGGCTCACGGTGAATTCCCCACCTCGTGCGGTCGGTGTGCCGCAACAGCGTGGCACGGACCCTGCTTGACCTGTGACCCGGCCCCCTCCTGAAGCCGCTACCAGCCGTGCGGTGGTCAGCTGATCTTGTCGGATCGGGATCGGCCGGGTGCAGGCGGCGGTCGACGCTCATCTGGACTCCACTGACCAGGCGGCCTACCAGACCCGCGTCCCCGTCGGCCGAGACCCACGGTGAAATAGACCAGCACGAGCAGGATGCAGATGAAGGACTCGTGCATCCGGACGCCGTACCGGGTGACGTCGCCGAATGCACCGCCCGCGTCTACCGTGCGCTCCAGCACCGAGAACGTGATCGGCACGATCACGAGAAATGCGTACCATCCGTACCGCATCGCCGCCGACGGACGCGCCTGCGGGTCGAGGATCCCGCGGTCGAAGACGTCGACGGCCAGCGGCAGGAGGATGAGGACCCCGAGCGTTTCAGCGAGTCCGGTGATCAGCTCGGTGCGCGCGCCGAGAACGGTCACCGCGAGGATCCCGGCGGAGAGTGCGATCGGGAGCCACCGCGGGAGCGGGCGGCGCAGCTGGAGGTAGGTAACGACGACTCCAGCCGCCAGGAACGCCTCGTTCAGCGTCCGGAATCGGCTTGGCAGCTCACTTGCGAGCAGCAGGAGCCCCACCGTGGCGCAGCCGAGCGCCACGGCCAGCGTGACCGGCCATTGTCGTCGGCTCCCGGCAAGCCGGGGCCTGGCAAACTGAATCCACAGCGCGAGCAACAGCGCCAGAGTGAAACCCTCGCTGTTGATGCTGATCCGGCGGGCCAGTCGCTGCGGCAGCACATCGTCGAGCACTCCGGACAGGATGGCGGCGATCACCGCGGCCAGTCCGACGTAGAAGAGGATCCCCATCGCCATCCGGCCAGGGCGCATGTGCCCAACCTACCGAGACCGAGGGCGTTGCCGGCGGTCAGCCGGCGAGGATGTCGTCCGCATCGACGATCGTGTACGCGTAGCCCTGCTCGGCCAGGAACCGCTGGCGGTGCGCCGCATACTCCTGGTCGAGCGTGTCGCGGGCGACGACCGTGTAGAAGTGGGCGGTCTTGCCATCGGACTTGGGCCGCAAGACCCGGCCCAGCCGCTGCGCCTCCTCCTGCCGCGACCCGAAGCTCCCGGAGACCTGGATCGCGACGGAGGCCTCGGGCAGGTCGATGGAGAAGTTGGCCACCTTGGACACCACCAGCGTGCTCAGCTCGCCGGCCCGGAAGGCGTCGTAGAGCCGCTCGCGCTCGGGATTCGGGGTCGAGCCCTGGATGATCGGCGCGTCCAGCTCCTCGCCGAGCGTGGCGAGCTGGTCGAGGTAGGCGCCGATGACCAACACCTGGTCGCCGCGATGCCGATCGAGCAGCCGCTGCACCACCGGCAGCTTGGTCCGCGCGGTGGCACCGATCCGGTAGCGGTCCTCGGGCTCGGCGGTGGCGTATTCCATCCGCTCGGCATCGGTGAGGGTGACCCGGACCTCGGTGCAGTCGGCCGGCGCGATCCAGCCCTGCGCCTCGATGTCGCGCCACGGCGCGTCGTAGCGCTTCGGCCCGATCAG
>Ga0136617_10007020_pt1 | contig 10047 bp, 9 predicted proteins | sample AntDrymUQ3222106_2_FD_129672 | JGI IMG/M metagenome (GOLD analysis project Ga0136617, IMG submission 129672) | Polar desert sand microbial communities from Dry Valleys, Antarctica - metaG UQ322 (21.06) | ecosystem: Environmental > Terrestrial > Soil > Desert | place: Antarctica: Dry Valley... | reverse complement strand
TCTTGCCGACGGCGACGCTGCCGGCCACGCCGATCACGTACGGCACGCGCAGCGTCATCGTGCCGAGGAACGTCGAGGACACCTTGGCCAGGTTCTGCGACGCACTGACGTAGAGGTTGAGCAGTCGTGACAGCGGGAGGTAGATCGCGGCGACTTCGTCCAGGTCGATCTGCTCGTTGATGCCACGCAGCTTGTCGAGGTCGTTCTGGCGCAGCGTCAGCGGTGTCGCCGCGCGCAGCACGGCCCAGTCGGCGCGCTCGATCGACACGAACCGGCTCATGTCAGTATGCCGCACCGTGGCCGGTAACGCCGATATGGATCGTGTTGAGAGCTCGGCCATGAGCGAAAGGACCGTAACGATGGTTCGCTCGCTCGAAGACTCGCTCACTCACGCTGGCGCGACCCTAGGCTCGCTCCGTGGCCCGCCCCCAAACGGCTGCCGAGGCCAAGCGGCGGGGCGACTTCCCGACGCCGCACCCGCTGGTCGCCGCCGTCGTCGAGGCCAACCTGCCGCCCGCCGGTTCCGGTGGCACCGTGCGCGTGCTCGACCCGGCGTGCGGAGACGGCCGCTTCCTCGTCGCCGCCGGGCGGGCCGTGGCCGAACGTGGCGCCACCGCGCATCTGTACGGCGTGGACATCGACGAAGGGGCGGTGCACGCGGCACGGTCGGCGCTCGACGCGGCCGGCTTCACCGCTGCGCTGCTCGAGCACGATGACGCGCTGCGGCGATCGTGGGGCGAGGCCAGGTTCCACCTCGTCATCGGCAACCCGCCGTTCCTGTCGCAGCTCGCCTCGGCAACCACGCGCGGTCGAGCCAGCGAGCACGGTGGTGGGCCGTACGCCGATGCCTGCGCGGAGTTCCTCGCCCTTGCCGTTCGACTGGCCGAACCAGACGGTGGCCGCATCGCGTTCGTCCTGCCGCAGTCGATCCTCGCCTCTCGCGACGCCGGCCCCGTGCGGGCGCAGGTCGACCGGCTGGCCGAGCTGACGTGGTCGTGGTGGTCGCCGCAGCGGGTCTTTCCGGCTCAGGTACACGTCTGCGCCCTGGGGTTCCGTCGTCGTACCGAACCGTGGTCGGGCGCGACGGAACCGTGGCAACGCGTCGTCACCGCCGCACTCGGCGTACCGGACGTGCCGCCACTTGCGGCGACGGGGACGCTCGGTGACCGTGTCGTGGTGAGCGCCAACTTCCGCGACGAGTACTACGGGCTGATCCCGGCGGTCGTCGACGGCGGCGCAGCATGCGACCTCAGCGCCACACCGCCACTCGTGACGAGCGGTCTCGTCGACCCCGGCCGGTGTCGGTGGGGCGAGCGCCCTGTCACGTTCGCCAAGCACCGGCTGGATCGTCCGCGGGTTCGTCTCGAGCTGCTCGGACCCGCCCTTCGCCGCTGGGCCGACGGACTACTCGTCCCGAAGGTTCTGGTGGCCAACCAGACGCGCGTGATCGAGGCAGTCGCCGATGTCGAGGGGGCGTGGCTGCCATCGGTGCCGGTGATCACGGGGCGGCCGCGTGAGGGCATCGACGTGCGTACCGTCGCAGCAATCCTGACGTCACCGGTGGCCAGCGCATGGGCGTGGCACCGCGCCGCCGGGACCGGGCTCTCGGCGACCACCCTGCGGCTCGGACCGCGCTGGCTCACCGAGCTGCCGTGGCCGGCCGGCGATGCGCAGCCAGCCGCCGATGCGCTCGCCGCTGGCGATGTCGTCGAATGTGGCCGGCGCGTCCTCGACGCGTACGCCGTCGACCACGCGGACGGCTCCGGCCGGTCGCTGCTCACGTGGTGGTGTGACCGGCTTCCCACCTGAGGTGCCCGGGAACGCGGCGCCCTCGCTGCCAGACTCGACCACGTGCTCCGTTCGGTCCGTTCGCTGCCGACACTTGCGGTCGGCATCGCCCTTTCGCTCGGCGTCGTGGCCTGCGCGGGCGGTGACGAGTCGACCGAGGGAGGCGGTGGCGGTGGTGGGGCCGGTGGTGGCGGCGCGTTGTCACCGGTCGCCGAGGAGGGCAAGCGCATCTCGGCCGACTCGGGTTGCGCCGGATGCCACGGTGGCGACGGGCAGGGCGGCATCGGGCCGGCTTGGGCCGGGCTCTACAGCAGCACGGTCGAGCTGGAGGGCGGCGCGACGGTGACGGCCGACGACGCCTACCTCCGGCGGGCGATCACCGATCCGGCTGCCGAGAAGGCGGCTGGGTTCACGGTCGCGATGCCGGAGAACCAGCTCAATACGGAGGACGTCGAGGCGGTCGTGGCGTACATCCGGGAGCTGGCTGAGGTCGAGCCGGGCTGATGGTTGGCGTTCTGTGGTGGACGGCCCGGTTCGGCACGGCGGGCGCTCCTCTTCCGGGGGTCCACGGGGGCGGAGCCCCCGTGTGTGCGCCTTCGCCGGCCGCATCGTTACGGCTGATGTGGCGTCTGGCCTCGCTCCTCCTTGTCGTTGCGGCCCTCGCTGGCTGCGGTGGCGCCGAACGGGAGCTCACGGGCTACGCCCAAGACCCGGCACCTGTCGTCGACAAGGTGCCCCTGCCGGACCTCGCCGCAGGGGGCCGACCGTTCCGCTTCGACGCGCCCGACGGCGGGCTGCTCCTCGTGTTCTTCGGGTTCACCAACTGCCCGGACGTCTGCCCCACGGCGCTGGCCACCGTGGCCAGTGCGCTTGACGGCATCGGTGACGACGCAGCGCGCGTCGAACTGGCGATGGTCACCGTCGATCCGGCTCGTGACGAGCCGGTGCTGGCGTCCTACGTGGAGCAGTACGTGCCCGACGCGCACGCCATCGCGACGCGCAACGACGACGCCCTGCGCGTGGTCGCTGAGGCCTTCGGCGTGTCGTACGCCGTGAGCACAGCCGAGAGTGGGGCGATCGAGGTGACCCACTCCGGCAACCTCTTCGCCGTCGACGACGGGGGTGCGCTTGCACTGACGTGGCCGACCGGTGTCACCCGAGAAGACCTACGCGCCGACCTCCGACAGCTCCTCGACGCCGCCGATGCGTGAGCGCCGGGTCCCCAGGATGCGCTCGGCGACGAGGCGCCACAGGGGTCGAGTGACCGCGCTGTGCACGCTCGCCGCGTTGGCGGTACCGGGGACGGCGCACGCCGATGGCGCCGCACCGTCGGACTTCCAGACGACGGTGGTGTCGGTGACGCCGCCGACGGAGACGATCACGTTCGAACCGGTCGGTGGCGGGGCGTTCGTCGAGCTGACGGTCGTCGAAGGCACGACGGTCGAGGTGCCCGGGTACCAGAGCGAGCCGTTCCTGCGCGTGCTCGTCGACGGCACCGTCGAGGCCAACGAGCGCTCCCCGTCGCTGTACCTCAGCCGGGAGGCCGACGGCAGCGGTGAGGTCCCTGCTTTCGCCGACGCTGCGCTCCCGCCGGTGTGGCGGGCCGTCGGTCAGGGTGGCCGATACGCGTGGCACGACCATCGGGCGCATTGGATGGCCGAGGAGCCGCCGCCGGGCACCGAGCCAGGTTCGCGGATCATGGACGGCGTCGTGCCGCTGGTCGTCGACGGGGTGCCGGTGGAGGTCGCCGTCGCCGTCGACTGGCTGGCCAGCCCGTCGCCCCTCCCGCTCTACGTGGGCGCTGGTGCTGCGGTGCTCGTGCTGCTGTCCGGGCTGGTGGCCAGGCGACGCCTCGCCTGGCCACTGCTCTTCGCCGGCGCCGCAGCAGGCGGGATCGGGTGGTGGCAGTATCGCTCGCTGCCCGCCGAGACCGGCCCGTCCGTTGCCTGGTGGGTGCTCCCGGCCGTGGCCGCCTTCAGCGCGCTGGTCGCCGTCTTCGTCGCCCGTCGCCGCCTCCTCGGTGCTGCGCTCGTGGTGCTCGCCGGGCTCGAGCTGGCCGTCTGGACGTACCTCCGTCGCGACGCGGCAACGAGCCCAGTGCTGCCGACCGACGCTCCCTTGTGGCTCGAGCGTGGCGTGCTCGCCGCCGTGGCGGTCATCGCCGTCATCGGCACGCTTGGCGGCCTCTTGCGCCTGGCCCGCCCGTCCCGCGCCGAGTCCTAGAGCGAGCGCAGATTGGGTCTTCACCCGCGCGGCGTCAGGTTGTCCGAAGAGCTCTTGAAGCGACGGGGAGCAGCGGTCGGCGACGGGTTCGGGCGCGCGATGAGCGATGAGCGCGCATGGCGCACCGATCGCTCATCGCGACCCCCGGACCCGCCGCGAACGGCGCCGCCCTCCCGCTTCCGGAGGTCTTCGCACCTGTCACCCACCAAACGGGCGAACAGCCGCACCAGCCCGCGCGCCGATTCCTCACACCGTTTGGGGCAGCACGCGCCTTAAACGCTGCTAGGAATCGAAAAGCGGCGGGGTCAGCGGTGCCAGGGGGCGGTCGGGGAGACTGCGCCGGGGCCGCCGGTGAGCACCTCGCAGCCGTCGTCCGTGACGACCAGCGTGTGCTCGAACTGCGCCGTCCAGCGGCCATCGGCGGTGACCGCCGTCCAGTCGTCGTCCCACATCCGGTGCTGCCACGAGCCGAGCGAGATCATCGGCTCGATGGTGAACGTCATGCCCGGCTTCATGATCAGCGTGTTGCGCGAGTCGTAGTAGTGCAAGATCTGGATGTCGCCGTGGAACTGCTCGCCGATGCTGTGGCCGACGAACGCTCGGATGATGCCGTAGCGGTGCGCCTTCGCATGGTTCTCGATGGCCCGGCCGATGTCGCTGATCGGCCGGCCGGGACGGACCGCCTCGATGCCGTGCCACATGCACTCTTCGGTCACCTCGACCAGTCGCCGGTTGACAGGAGCCACCTCGCCGACGAGGAACGTGGCGTTGGTGTCGCCGTGCACGCCGCCGAGGAATGCCGTGACGTCGAGGTTGACGATGTCGCCATCGGCGAGTCGGCGGGTATCGGGAATGCCGTGGCAGATGACCTCGTTGGCCGACGTGCACACGCTCTTCGGAAAACCGTTGTAGTTGAGCGGCGACGGGTAGGCGTCACGCTCGACGTGCAACTGGTGGACGTACTCGTCGATCTCGTCGGTGGCGATTCCCGGGCGCACCTGCTCCCCAGCGAGTCGGAGGATCTCGGCGGCAACGGACCCGGCGCGGCGCATGCGGGCGATCGTCTCCGGTGACTTGACGCGCGGCTCGTCCCAGTCCACGGGCACACCGGTGTCGGCATACGACGGGCGGTTGATGTGCGCCGGCACGCTGCGCATAGGTGAGACGAAACCCGGCAGGACGCGGCCCTCGCTGCTGCGGTGGCAACGCTTGTACTTGCGTCCGCTGCCGCACCAGCACGGGTCGTTGGCCTGCGGCAGGGTCGACGGTGCGTTGAGCACGGAAGTCACGATGCCCAGGTTACGCCCGTCCACCGGGCCCGTCTCCGCGGAACCCCCGCCAATCAGGACACGGCAGTCACCTGGCGATGCTTGGTGGCCAGGTCGACGAGGTCGGCCATGATCTTGGCCAGCTCGAAGTCCTTCGGCGTGTAGACGGCGGCGATGCCGAGCTCGGCGAGGCGCGGCCGGTCGCTCTCCGGGATGATCCCGCCGACCACGACGGGCGCATCGACACCGAACTGGCGCAGGCGGGCCAGGAGGTCGGGCAGCAGCTCGAGGTGCGAGCCGGAAAGGATCGACAGGCCGATCACGTCGGGATCCTCGTCGCGCGCCGAAGCGGCGATCTGCTCGGTCGTCAGGCGGATCCCCGAGTACACGACCTCCATCCCCGCGTCCCTGGCGGCAACGGCGATCTGCTCAGCCCCGTTCGAGTGCCCGTCCAAGCCGGGCTTGGCGACGAGCAGCTTCGGTGGACCGCCCAACAGCTCCTTGGCAGTCTTCGCAACGGTGGTCAACGCAGCGGAGCCGACGCCGGCACCGGCCACGCCCGTCGGTGCCCGATACTCGCCGAACACCTCGCGCATCACCGCACCCCACTCGCCGGTGGTGCCACCGGCCCGGGCGAGTGCGATCGACGCGGGCATCACGTTCTCGTCGCTGGCGGCGACGCGACGCAGTTCCTCCAGCGCAGCGCTGACGGCTGTCGCGTCGCGCTCGTCCCGCCACCGATTCACCTCCGCGATCGTCTCGGCCTCCACGAGGGGGTCGACGCGCAGGATCGACTCGTCACCACCGAGGGGCGACCGCTCGGTCTCCGTGAAACGGTTGACCCCGACGACGATCTGATCGCCGGACTCGATTCGCCTCGTGCGCTCGGCCATGGAGGCGACGAGCCGCGACTTGAGCACGTCGACGGCCTCGAACGCGCCGCCCTGGGCGAGCACGTCGTCGAGCTCCGCCTGCGCTGCTTCGATCAGCTCCGCTGTGCGCTTCTCCACGACGTGCGACCCGTCGAACAGGTCCTCGTGCTCGAGCAGGTCACTCTCGAATGCCAACACCTGCTGCATCCGCAACGACCACTGCTGGTCCCATGGGTGCGGCAGGCCGAGGGCCTCGTTCCACGCCGGCAACTGGATGCTGCGCGCCCGCGCCCGCTTGGACAGGGTCACGGCGAGCATCTCCAACACGATGCGCTGCACGTTGTTCTCCGGCTGCGCCTCGGTCAGGCCGAGGCTGTTGACCTGCACGCCGTAGCGGAAGCGCCGCGCCTTGACGTCGGTGACGCCGTAACGCGTCAGTCCGATGCGGTCCCACAGCTCGACGAACGCACGCAGCTTGCAGATCTCCTCGACGAAGCGGATCCCGGCGTTGACGAAGAACGAGATCGAACCGAACACCTGCGGGAACCGCTCGGTGGAAACCTGGCCGGAGTCGCGCACCGCATCGAGCACGCCGATGGCCGTGGCCAGCGCGTAGGCCAGCTCCTGGACCGGGGTCGCTCCCGCCTCCTGGAGGTGGTACGAGCAGACGTTGATCGGGTTCCACAGCGGAGCGTGCTCGCTGCACCAGGCGACCATGTCGACGATCAACCGGCGCGACGGTTCCGGCGGGAAGATGTACGTGCCGCGGGAGAGGTACTCCTTGACGATGTCGTTCTGCGTCGTCCCCCGCAGCTCGGTCGACGGCGTGCCCTGCTCCTCGGCGTTGGCGACGTACAGGGCCAGCAACCACGCCGCTGTTGCGTTGATCGTCATCGACGTGTTCATCTGCCCCGGCGGGATGCCGTCGAGCAGGGTCCGCAGGTGACCGAGGTGGACGACCGGCACGCCGACCTTGCCGACCTCGCCGCGAGCCAGTTCGGAGTCGGGGTCGTAGCCGGTCTGCGTCGGCAGATCGAAGGCGATGGACAGCCCGGTCTGGCCTTTCGCCAGGTTCATCCGGTACAGGCGGTTCGACGCTGACGCCGTCGAGTGCCCGGAGTACGTGCGCATCATCCACGGGGGATCCCGCGGCGCGGCCGTCTCTGTCACCATCCCAGTGTGCTCGACGGGTGCTCGAAGTGGCCAACTGTGACGGCGTTGCGCAGTCGCCCGAGGTAGGTCCGGCGGGGAATCGCAACCGCGCCCAGCGAGGCGAGGTGCGGCGTGAGCCACTGCACGTCGAGCAACGTCGCCCCGCTGGAGCGGAGGTGCTCGACAAGCGCAACGAGTGCCACCTTCGATGCGTCGGTGGCTGCGTGGAACATCGACTCACCGGCGAAGAAGTGCTCGATGCGAACGCCGTAGAGCCCGCCGACGAGGGTGCCGTCCTCGTCGTAGCACTCGACGGAGCTGGCCCAGCCGAGCTGGTGCAAGCGGTTGTAGGCGCGCACGAACGGCGGCGTGATCCAACCGCCCGGTCGCCCGGGGTCGCCACAGCGCACCATCACCTCGGCGAAGCGGGTGTCGTGGCGAACCTCGTAGCGCGAGACGCTGCGGCGCAGCGAGCGTGACACGTGCAGTCGGTCGAGCGGGATGATCGCTCGCGGGTCCGGCGAGAACCAGGCGATCCGTCGCGACCCGAAGGGCATCGGGAACAAACCGTTGCGGTACGCCGCCAGCAATGTGCCGGGTTCGAGGTCGGCGCCGACCCCGACGACCCCGTCGGCGTCGGCACGGTCGGCAGTCGGCAGGACCCAGAGGCTCGGTGGCGGCTCGATCGGGTGCGCCCGCATCAGCGATCGGCCTCAGTACTCGTAGAAGCCGCGCCTGGACTTGCGTCCGAGGTGGCCGGCGGCGACCATCCTCCGCAACGTCGGCGCTGCTGCGTAGTTGGGATCGCGGAACTCGGCGTACAGCGCGTCGAGGATGGCCACCGAGGTGTCCAGCCCGACGAGGTCGAGGAGCGCGAACGGGCCCATCGGGAAGTTGCACCCGCCCTGCATCGCCGTATCGATGTCGACACGTGACGCCGTGCCGTGTTCGAGCATCCGCACCGCGTTGTTGAGGTAGGGGAAGAGCAGCGCGTTGACGACGAAGCCAGCGCGATCGGCCACCTCGATGGCGTCCTTGCCGCACGCGGTGGCGAAGGCGAGGGCTTGCTTGACCGTGTCGTCGGAGGCCGTGATCGGTCGGACCACCTCGACCAGCTTCATCAACGGGGCCGGGTTGAAGAAGTGGATCCCGCACACGCGGTCGGGTCGCTGGGTGGCCACGGCGAGCTCGATCACCGGCAGCGTGGAAGTGTTGGTGGCGAGGATGCCGTCGGCCTTGACGATCTGCTCCAGCTCCTCGAAGAGCGCCCGCTTGACGCTGAGGTCCTCGACGACGCTCTCGATGACGAGGTCGCAGCCGGCCAGTCGCCCGAGGTGGTCCGTGACGTCGAGGCGGGCCAGCACGGCGTCGCGCGCATCCTGCTCCAACTTGCCTTTGGCGACCTGCTTGTCGAGGCTCTTCGTGACGGTGGCCAGCACGGCCCCGGCGCCGGCGACCGTACGCGACCTCACGATGACTGCGAAGCCAGCTCGCGCGACCACCTCGGCGAGGCCGGAGGCCATGATCCCGGACCCGACGATGCCCACCGTGTTGAGGTCTGCCATGGGGAAGAGAGCATAGTTACCCCCGAGTAACCTGTCACCTCGCGGAATCGGGACGTCCCCGCCGCCCGAGCACCGAGCGTCGGTACCGTCGGCGCCGATGACCGCCGCCACCGTTCCCGGAATCGTCGCCGACGAGCGCCGTTTGATCACGCTGGAAGCGGCGCACAACGTGCGCGATCTCGGCGGCTACACGATGGGCGACGGACGGACCATCGCCTGGGGCCGGCTGTTGCGCGGCGACGGGCTGCACAGCCTCACCGCTGCCGACATCGCCGCCCTCCTCCCGATCGGTCTGCGCACGGTGATCGACCTGCGTACGCCGGGCGAGATCGACCAGCGCGGAACGTTCCCAGTCGAGCAGGTGCCGGTCGACCTCGTCCACCTCTCGGTGATCGACACGACGTGGCAGTCCGCGGACGTACCCGACTTCACCGACTCCGAAGAGCCGGACGTCGAGTTCCTGGCGTGGGCCTACCGGTTGATGCTGACCGAGGGCGGCGCGCGCTTCGGGCAGGCGATGGTGCGGCTCACCGCGCCGGACGCCCTGCCGGCGATCTTCCACTGCGCCGCTGGGAAGGACCGCACGGGGATGTTGGCGATGCTGATCCTCGCCGGGCTGGGGGTCAGCGACGACGTCATCACCGCCGACTACGGCCTCACCGCCGCTGGCCTCGAGCGGATGCGGGCGTGGATGGAGATCCACCACCCGGACCGGGCGGAACGCTTCGCGTCGGCACCGTCCGGCTTCGTTGCCGCTCGTCCGGAGGCGGTTGCCACGATCCTCCACGAACTGCGCAGCGCACACGGCTCGATCCCCGCCTACCTCACGACGGTCGGCGTCGACGCCGCAACGCTGTCCCGCCTCGCCGACGCGCTCGCGGCCTGAGCGCAGCGAGTTCTCACCCGCCCCGGTGGGTGACGGGGTTCGAAGAGCTCTTGAAGTCGGCGAGCACGCACGGCGGGCGACGGGTTCGTGCAGCCCGCGATGAGCGATGAGAGCCGCTAGACCGGTGATTGCTCACCGCGCTCGGGGTCTGGGTTGGCGCGATGAGCAGTGGTGGTCTCTGCGCCGGTCATCGCTCATCGCGTTCGCCGACCCGACGCACTGCATGTTGCCTCCTGCTTCAGGAGCTCTTCGGACCGTCGGCGCACGCGGCCGAAGCCGCTGGACCCTCAGTC
>Ga0136617_10007019_pt1 | contig 10047 bp, 14 predicted proteins | sample AntDrymUQ3222106_2_FD_129672 | JGI IMG/M metagenome (GOLD analysis project Ga0136617, IMG submission 129672) | Polar desert sand microbial communities from Dry Valleys, Antarctica - metaG UQ322 (21.06) | ecosystem: Environmental > Terrestrial > Soil > Desert | place: Antarctica: Dry Valley... | reverse complement strand
TAGGCTTCTTTGTCCGCCCAGGTGTTGCGCGGCTGTAAGACTTCTTCCGGCACGTCGGGGCAGGAAACCGGAATGTGAACGCCGAAAGTCGGGTCGGTTTTGGTTTCGACTTTTTCGAGTTCGCCGTTTAAGATGGCGCGAATCATTGCGCGGGTGTGTTTGATGCTCATTCGGTGACCAACACCGTATGCGCCGCCGCTCCAGCCGGTGTTGACCAGCCAGCAGGTCGCTTGGTGGTCGTTCATTTTCTTTTTCAAAAGCTCGGCATAAACCGACGGATGCAAAACCATAAACGGCGCGCCGAAACAGGTTGAAAACGTGGCGGTCGGTTCGGTGACACCTTTTTCCGTTCCGGCAACTTTTGCCGTGTAGCCGGAAATAAAATGATACATCGCTTGTTCGGGCGTGAGTTTCGAGACGGGCGGCAGAACGCCGAAAGCGTCGGCGGTCAGCATTATAATATTTTGCGGATGTCCGGCTTTTCCGGCTTCGACGATGTTCGGGATTGATTCGAGCGGATAAGAAGCGCGTGTGTTTTCGGTTATTGTCGCGTCGTCCAAATCAGGTTTGCGCGTTTCCGGGTCAAAAACCGTATTTTCCAAAATCGTGCCGAACATCGAAGTTGTGCGATAAATATCAGGCTCGGCTTCGGGATTTAATTTGATGATTTTCGCATAACAGCCGCCTTCGTAGTTGAAAACGCCGTCGTCCGACCATCCGTGTTCGTCGTCGCCGATGAGAGAGCGTTCCGGGTCAGCCGAGAGCGTCGTTTTGCCGGTTCCGCTCAAGCCAAAGAAAATGGCGACATCATTGTTTTTACCGACGTTTGCCGAACAGTGCATTGACATCACATCGCGCAGCGGCATCAGATAATTCATCAATGTGAACGCGCCTTTCTTGTTTTCGCCCGCGTATTCCGTGCCGCCGACAAGAATCAACTTTTGTCCTAAATCAATCAAGATAAAAGCATCCGTGCGCGTGCCGTCAACTTCAGGGTCGGCTTTAAAAGAAGGAATGTTGATGACGGTGAATTCCGGTTCAAACGGTTCGGTTTTGTGCCGGCGGACAAACATATTTTGCACGAAAAGCGAATGCCAGGCGAGTTCGGTGATGAGGCGAATCGGCACCTGGTATTTTTCGTCTGCGCCGACATAAGTGTCCTGCACGAAAAGGTCTTTGCCTTCCGTGTAAGCCATCATTTTCTCCTTCAGCGCGTTGAATTTATCCTGCGGAAATTTCTTATTGCCTTCACTCCACCAAATTTTATCTTCGCTCGAAGGCTCGACGACAAACGCTTTGTCTTTCGGTCGGCGTCCGGTATTTTCGCCTGTGTCAACCAGCATCGGCTCGCCTTGTTTAGCGACGCCTTCGCCGCGTTTTTCAACTTCGTCGTACAGCTCTTCCCGCGTCAAATTCCAATAAACCGCATTAGGCGCGGTGATTCCGTAGTTGCTTAATTCATAATTTGTGTTCTTGCGTCCGTGATTAAACGATTCTTTCTGTAAATTCGGTTCCATCTGATAAATTTCTCCAGTATTTTTAATATATAAAACGCGCAAAATCGCCACGCTTATCGGAAGTATTCGAAAAGTTTATCATATGAACAAAAGATTACATAAATCTCCGACAGTCTGTTGCTACTCAACAAATTCAATCAGAGTTTCCTAAATACAAGGTTATCTCGTTCTAAAAAGATGCTTTATCTAATCTTGACATAAAAGTATAGATTTGAGATTCTAGGTGTTACATTAAATTAAACTTTTTCGATTTAAGGTAAAGATAATGAAAATATCGGCGCAGGAAGAATATGGACTCAGGTGTTTGGTGCAGCTTGCGACTATTGCAGAAGAAGAATCCTTAACGCTGCCGCAGATTGCCGAGCGCGAAGGTGTGTCGCAGGCAAACGCCGGAAAACTGATGTGGCTTCTTAGTAAAGCCGGTTTTGTGCAGTCAACGCGCGGAACAAAAGGCGGCTACACTTTAGCTCGTCCGGCGAACAAAATTTACTTAAATGAGGTAATTAAAATTTTAGATGCCGATGAAATAAACACACATTGCGAAAGCTACACGGGTGTTTTAGAGGTTTGCGTTCACAAAGGCGATTGCGGCATCCGACCGGTGATTGTCGGGCTGCACGAAATTGTTAATGAGGCATTATCGAATATCACGCTTGCCCAATTGGTTGGCGAAGAACGCAAAGTTACACAGACTTTTCAACAAATTCAGCGACTTGAAAAACGAGTCGCCGGAGAGATTTTAGGAAGTTAGAAGTTTTTATAAAAATAATATGAGTACGGCTGTCGAATTATTAGCAAACAGAGAATATAAATACGGTTTTACGACCGACATCGAAACGGAAACGATTGCGAAAGGTTTGTCGGAGGACACCGTTCGTCTTATTTCACAAAAGAAAAACGAACCGGAATGGCTTTTGGAATTTCGTCTGAAAGCATTTCGCAACTGGCTGAAAATGGTACAGCCTGACAATTGGGCTAATTTTCATTATCCGAACATCGATTTTCAAAACATCAGTTATTATTCCGCACCGAAACAAAAGGTGAAAAAGCAGAGTCTGGACGAAGTTGACCCGGAGCTTATCAGAACTTTCGAGAAACTCGGCATTCCGATTACCGAGCAAAAAATGCTGGCAAACGTCGCGGTTGACGCGGTGTTCGATTCGGTTTCGGTAGCGACGACTTATAAGAAAAAACTGCTCGAAGCGGGCGTGATTTTTTGTTCGTTCACCGAAGCGGTCGAAGAATACCCGGAGCTTATCAAAAAATATCTCGGCTCGGTCGTGCCGTCGAACGACAACTTTTACGCGGCTCTAAATGCGGCGGTTTTCTCGGACGGCTCATTCGTTTTTATTCCGAAAGGTGTCAGATGTCCGATGGAGTTGTCCACCTATTTTCGCATTAACACGCAGGATTCGGGACAGTTTGAACGCACGTTGATTATCGCCGAAGAAGGCGGTTATGTTGCATATAATGAGGGCTGTACCGCCCCGCAATTTGATACGAATCAGCTTCACGCGGCAGTCGTCGAACTTGTCGCTTTGGATGACGCGGAAATCAAATATTCGACCGTCCAGAATTGGTATGCGGGCGACGAAAACGGCAAAGGCGGAATTTATAATTTCGTGACCAAACGCGGCGCGTGTCGCGGCAGGAATTCAAAAATTTCCTGGACGCAAGTTGAAACCGGAAGCGCGATTACCTGGAAATATCCATCGGTAATTTTGCAGGGCGACAACTCCATCGGCGAATTTTATTCGGTCGCGCTGACGAACCACGCGCAGGTTGCCGACACCGGAACCAAAATGATTCATCTCGGCAAAAACACGAAATCAACAATTATCTCGAAAGGAATTTCCGCCGGAAAATCGAATAACAGCTATCGCGGATTGGTTAAAATTATGCCGAAAGCCGAAGGCGCGAGAAATTATACGCAGTGCGATTCGATGTTGATTGGCGGAACGTCCGAGGCAAACACGTTTCCGTATATCGAAGTGATGAACGCGACGGCGCGGGTCGAACACGAAGCGACGACATCGAAAATCAGCGAAGACCAATTGTTTTATCTGCAGCAGCGCGGCATCTCGCAGGAAGATTCGGTTTCGCTGATTATCAATGGCTTTTGCAAAGAAGTTTTCAAAGAATTGCCGATGGAATACGCCGTCGAAGCGCAGAAACTTCTTGGATTGAAATTGGAGGGAAGTGTTGGTTAGTTTTGCCGATTGGAGAAAGTTTTTGAAATATGGAACGCGGAGAAATTATTTTGTTGAGCGGAACATCGAGTTCGGGCAAATCTACCATTGCAAGAGGTTTGCAGGCGCGTTTTAACAAAGCTTTTCTTCATTTGCAGCTGGACGGTTTTATCGAAATGCTGCCGCGCACCGATGATTGGACGATGTTTCAGCAAATGATTCACGGGATGAATCGGTCAATCGCGGCGATGGCTGAAGTTGGTAACAATTTAATTGTTGACCACGTTTTGATTGACAATGCCTGGCTCAACCAATGCCTTTTGCTGTTGAGCCGAAATTATGTTTTGTTTGTCGGTGTGGATTGTCCTTTGGAAGAACTTGAGCGTCGTGAGCAAGAGCGCGATGTGCGCCGTCAAGGTTTTGCCCGGCAGCAATTTGAAAACATTCATAAGGGCAAAATTTATGATGTTCGAATTGATACTTTTGAATTGAATCCTGATGAATGTGTGGAAAGGGTGATTAAGTTTTATAAAAACGAAAAGCCGACTGCATTTCAAAAGATGCGTACCGAAATCAAGAAAGCTCAGAGAACCGGATTTAAAGCTAAAGATTTTTAATGGAAGTTTTGTTATTAAATTTGCTCGGTTGGGCAGGCGCGTTTTTGCTTCTTTTGGCTTACGCGCTTGTTTCTTTCAAAAAGCTGGAAGCTGATTCCGGGACGTATCAATGGCTGAATATTACGGCAAGCGTTTTGCTGCTTGTCAACACGCTTTATTACGGTGCTTATCCGTCGAGCTTTGTAAATGCAGCCTGGACAATAATCGCTTTTTTCGCAATTTTGACGATTAAAAGAAGCTATGGAAAAAGTACAAATTAAAGATGCGTTGCCGCCGAAGGGTCATTATTCGCCAGCCGTTGTTTATAACGGGTTGGTTTTTGTTTCGGGACAATTGCCGGTTAAACCCGAAACAGGCGAACCCGTAACCGATTCGATTGAGGCGCAGACCGAACAATGTCTGCGAAACGTCGAAGCGGTTTTGCTCGCATCGGGAAGCGATTTGAATCACGTTTTGAAAGTGACGATTTATGTTTCAGACGAGAGTTTGTGGGATGCGGTCAACAAAACTTACGAACGAATTTTGGGCGAACACAAACCGGCGCGGGCGATAATTCCGGTCGGCAAGTTTCGCGGCGATTTTTTGATTGAGATTGAAGCGATTGCCGCAGTTAAAAGCTAATTTAATAAAATATAAGGTTTATAAAAATGTTATTAGAAATCAGAGATTTACACGCCGGTATCGAAGGCAGAGAAATTTTAAAAGGCTTGACGCTGAACATCGACAAAGGCGAAGTTCACGCGATTATGGGACCGAACGGTTCGGGCAAATCAACTTTGGCGAAAGTTCTCGCCGGTCATCCGACTTATGAAGTTTTGAGCGGTGAAATTATTTTTGAAGGCGCGGATTTGCTCGATTTAGACCCTGACGAACGCGCCCGCGCCGGTGTTTTTATGGCGTTTCAATATCCGATTGAGATTCCGGGCGTGTCTAATTCGCAGTTTTTGCGGCTTGCCTATAACGAGAAAATGAAACATCTCGGCGAAGAAGAATTAGACCCGCTCGAATTTAACGATTTGCTCAAGGAAAGAGCGAAAATCGTCGAAATGGATTCGTCGTTTTTCAAGCGTTCGGTCAACGAAGGCTTTTCGGGCGGCGAAAAAAAGCGCAACGAGATTTTGCAAATGGCGGTTCTGCAGCCGAAACTCGCCGTGCTTGACGAAACCGATTCCGGTTTGGACATTGACGCTTTGCGCATCGTCGCCGAAGGCGTGAATAAACTGCGAAACGCGGACAAGGCAATAATTTTGGTTACGCATTATCAACGTCTTTTAAATTATATCGAGCCGGATTTTGTTCACGTTCTCGCTGACGGGAAAATCGTCAAACAAGGCGGCAAGGAACTCGCGCTCGCGCTCGAAGAGAAAGGTTACGATTGGGTGAAAGCGGCATCTAAATAAAAGAGGTGAAATATGGCAGAAACAACCGTTAATCAAAGTGCGGAAATTCCGGTTGACTATCAAATTATCTTTACGGAAAAACTCGGTGAATTAAAGCATATCAACGAGCATATGGCAAAAAATCGCGCCGAAATAGATTGGCTGGAAAACCAAACTAAAAAGACACTTTCCAATATCAAGAGAAAAATCGAAGAGTTTTAAGATGTGGAAACAACTGACCGAATGGCTGACGCAGATGATTACGTTAGCCAAGGAAACTCAGCGCAATAGCGACGATATTAAACAAATGCGGCGCGATATTGACGAAATGGCGCGCGCGATTGAACGTCTGGCGTATGAAATCAAACGGACGCAAGACGTAGACCAACACGAACGCGAAAAACTGGCGTTGCGGCTTGAGAATGAGTTATTGAAATTTGAAAGGCGTTTGCCGTCGGACGATAGTAAAAGCGAGAAATAAACCTGCGCTCGAACTCGAAGAGAAAGGTTACGATTGGGTAAAAGCGGCGGGAAAATAATTTGAGGTGATTTATGAATCAAATTTATACGGCAATTGTTAAGCAAGACGGCGATTGGTGGATTGGCTGGATTGAAGAAATTCCGGGCGTGAATTGTCAGGAAGCGACACGCGAAGAGTTGTTGGAAACCTTGAAAACAACTTTGCAGGAAGCGTTGGAATTCAATCGTCAAGATGCGCTCGCTTTCGCCGGAGAAAACTACCGCGAACTGCAAATTGCGATATGAAACGTCGGGAATTGGTTCGTTATTTGACTGTGCAAGGCTGCGAATTATTGCGGGAAGGCGGTCGTCATTCGTGGTGGCACAATCCTTCGCAGAATAAACGGACGGCAGTCCCGCGGCATAACGAAGTCAGCGACGAATTAGCAAAAAAGATTTGTAAGGATTTAGGAATTCCGAAAATAAAATGAGTTTACAAGCAGGAAAAGAAACGATTTACACAAAGGATTTTCAAACGAGTTTAGCGCAGTCGAATCAACCGGATTGGTTGAAATCTTTGCGCGAACGAGCGTTTGCATATTTTGCGGAAAACGGATTTCCGGTCGTGCAGAATGAAGAATGGAAATACACCAATGTCGCGCCGATTGCGCGGGAAAATTGGTTGACAGCAAATGTTTTGGCGAGCACGTCAGATGAACGAACTCAAGAATCCGCATTTTCTGAGGCACAGGTCTCCGCTTTTGTTTTCGATGAATCGAAAGAAAGCGTGTTGGTTTTCACGAACGGCAGCTTCGACAGGAATTTATCGAATCTGAGCGCGATAAATGAGGGAGAAGTTTTGAGCTTTTCCGAAGCTGCGAACAATGAACGCTTTGCCGAAACTTTCAAATCGAAACTTGGAGGTTTAGTCGGTTTTGAGAAAAACGGATTTACCGCTTTGAACACAGCTTTTATTGGCGAAGGCGCATTTTTGTTCGTTCCGAAAAACACGAAGATTGATGTGCCGATTCAAATTTTGTTTTTGACCGACGACGGCAAAGTTTCTTTTCCGCGTGTTTTGATTGTCGCCGAAAGTTTTAGCGAAGCGACGGTTATCGAAACCTATGTGCGCGAGCGTGAAACAAAATATCTGACCGACGCCGTAACGGAAATTTCTCTGGCGGATGAAGCGAAACTCGAACATTATCGCGTTCAGCGCGAAAGCCACGCTGCATTTCACGTCGGGACGACCGGCGCAAATTTGAATCGCGCCAGCGTTTATGATTCGACAAACATTACACTCGGCGGAAAACTTTCGCGCCACGACATCAATGTCAAATTTAACCAGGAAGGCGCGGAATGCTTTGTTGACGGTTTGTATCTGGTCAGCGAACAGCAGCACGCCGACACGCATTCGGTTATCGACCATACTGTTCCGAATTGTCTTTCGCACCAGACTTACAAGGGAATTGTTGACGAGAAAGCGCGCGCCGTTTTTAACGGAAAAATCTTCGTGCGCGAAAACGCTTCGGGAACAAACGCGCAGCAGTCAAACAAAAATCTGCTGCTCTCGAACGATGCGCGGGTTGACACGAAACCGCAGCTTGAAATTTTCAACGACGATGTAAAATGCGCTCACGGCGCAACCGTCGGGCAGCTCGAAGAGGAAGAATTGTTTTATCTGTCAAGCCGCGGTTTGAATGAATTGCTGGCGCGAAATCTTTTGACGTATGGTTTCGCCGAAGAAATTATCAACAAAATTGAAATCGAATCTATCAAAAAACAATTAGACGAAGCGGTTTTGAATCGCTTGAACGCAAATTTGGAGACATAAAAACTTATGAGAATTAGAACAAATATAATATTGGCGGAAGACATACTGGCAAAAATTGATGCTATCGCAGGCGAAAAACAAAAACGTTCGTTGGTTATCGAAACTGCTTTGCGCGAGTATATTGCGCGAGAAGAAAGCAAAGCACCAATTGATACAGGCGTTGAAACAGTTGATGAAAAAGTTTTTTCAAAAACTAAATAATTGAAGTTTATAATTTAGTTTTGAATCAATTGAAGAACGTAGATTTAGAGGTGCGTAAACAAAATGAGTAAAGGTTTAGAAGAACAAAAGGATTTTCTTATCGATGCTGTTTTGGATTTAAAGCAAAAGGCAGATGCCCTTGATTATTTAATTAGAAAACTCGATGAAAAAGAAGTTCCCGAAGTAAAACTTACTTTAGAATTATTCGATAATTTACTTGAATTTGTTTACTTATTGCTTTGGGATAATGTCGTTGTAACTCTTTACTGGATTTATGACCACAAGGGACAAAGAGGTTTAATTTGGTATTTAAATCAAATTAGAACCTTTAAACATTCCGAGAAAAAGGTAGATGAGCAGATAGCAAAAATTCAATCATTAAGCGGTGAAATCAAAAAGGTTAAAAAGTTTAGAGATAAATGGATAGCGCACCGCGATAAAGAGCCACTTGAAAAATATGATGAATTCTGGAAAAAGGAAGCAAGGTTGACAATAAAAGAAGTTGAAACTTTGTCTGACACCGCTTTTGAAATTATACGAGAGCATTACCCCGTAACTGATTTGACCAATTCAGGAATTCATATACCATTTTTATTAAGTGAAGTGCTTATAAAAGAGAGTTTTGTTTCCAACTTAAGAAATTGGGGATTGTTAAATCAGTACAGTCCAAGTTTGGTTGCCGAATCTGGTTTGCGCGATTATGCAGCAAAGGAAAATAGCAAAAAATTGAATATGCGCGATATTGAAATTATCAATGCAAATGCTGATTTGATAAATAAGCAAGTTGAAGAAACTTTGGAATTTCAAGCTGAATGGTAAAACGCGGCGAGCTTTACAGAGTTTCAAAACCAACGAAACAAGACCCGAAAAACTTTCGCGTTTTTGTTGTTGTCGGGCGACAGGAAGTTATCGAATCGAGTTATTCAACCGTGATTTGCGCGCCGGTTTATTCAAATTGTCTGGGCATTGAAACAGAAGTTGAAATCGGAATAGACGAAGGATTAAAACATCATAGTTGTATCCGCTGCGATGAACTTTTCAGCTTGCACAAATCGGCTTTAACAAATTACCTCGGTCAACTTTCGGCAGGTAAATTGAAAGAATTAAATGAAGCGTTAAAAATCGCTTTGGTGATTAAATAATGAAAACAGCAGTTAAAAAAATGAGCAATTGGGACGTAGAAAAAATTCGCAGAGACTTTCCCGTTTTATCACAAACCGTGAACGGCAAACCGCTTGTTTATCTGGACAACGGCGCGTCGTCGCAAGTTCCGAATCTGGTTATCGAGCGCGGCTCGAAGTATCTGCAGGAAGAACATTCAAACATTCATCGCGGCGTGCATTATCTTTCCCAGAAAGCGACGAGCGCGTATGAAGGCGCACGCGAAAAAGTAAAGAGATTTATCAATGCGGCGGATGTCAAAGAATGTATTTTCGTGCGCGGCTGCACCGAAGGAATTAATTTAGTCGCTCACGGTTACGGGCGAAAATTTATCGGTGAAGGCGACGAGATAATTATTTCCGCGATGGAACATCACGCCAATATTGTGCCCTGGCAAATATTGTGCGAGGAAAAAGGCGCGATTTTGCGCGTGATTCCGATGAACGAGCGTGGCGAGCTAATCATTGACGAATACGAAGCGATGCTCAACCAGCGCACGAAATTCGTTTCGATTATTCACGTTTCAAACGCTCTGGGAACAATTAATCCGGTCAAACGAATGATTGAATCGGCACATAAATTCGGCGTTCCGGTTCTGCTCGATTCTGCTCAAGCCGTTCCGCATATGACGGTTGACGTGCAGGATTTGGATTGCGATTTTATGACGTTTTCCGGTCATAAAATGTTTGC
>Ga0136617_10007018_pt1 | contig 10048 bp, 7 predicted proteins | sample AntDrymUQ3222106_2_FD_129672 | JGI IMG/M metagenome (GOLD analysis project Ga0136617, IMG submission 129672) | Polar desert sand microbial communities from Dry Valleys, Antarctica - metaG UQ322 (21.06) | ecosystem: Environmental > Terrestrial > Soil > Desert | place: Antarctica: Dry Valley... | reverse complement strand
GTTCTTCGCCGTGCTGATGACCGCGGGCGGCGGCGCGTGGGACAACGCGAAGAAGCTGATCGAGGACGGCGCCCACGGCGGCAAGGGCTCCGACGCCCACGCCGCCTCGGTGACCGGCGACACGGTCGGCGACCCGTTCAAGGACACCGCCGGCCCCGCGATCAACCCGATGATCAAGGTGGCGAACATCGTCGCCCTGCTGATCATCCCGCTGGTGGCGTAGTCAGCGGTAGGCCGGCTGGAAGGCCGCGATCTCCTCGGCGAGCCGGGTGGGCTCGTCGAGGGGGACGAAGGTCCGCCCGCCCTCGATCTCGACCAGCCGCGCGTCGGCGAACACCTCGCGCAGCCGGCGCGCGTAGTCGAGCTTGAAGAAGCGATCGCCGGTCCCCCACACCAGCAGCGCGGGACCGCCGAAGGCGCCGAGCCGGTTGGACACGGCCAGGAGCTCCTGCGGATCGACGCTCCGGACGAACCGCGCGACGTCGTCCCTGACGCCGGCGTCGGTCAGGCAGGGCTCGAGCCACGCGCGCGTCTGCTCGGGGTCCAGCGGCTCGGACACGAGCAGGCCGAAGCCCGCGGGGGAATGGCGCACCGCGGTCGCTCGCATCGGGGCCAGCAGCGCCTGGATCGCCGTCGCGTTGCGGAACGGCTTGAACAGCAGATCGAACGGTGCCGGCGGGAAGTTGTCGAACGCGTCGCAGTTGGTGAGCACCACGCGGCCGATGCGCGAGGCGTCGCAGTCCAGCACGAACTGGCAGAGCGCCCCGCCGGTGTCGTTGCCGACCAGCGTCACGTCCTCCAGCTCGAGCGCCGCGAGGAAGGCGACGATCTGGCCCGCGATGCCGCGGGGCGACTGGTCGGCGCCGAGGCCGAGGGCGATCGTGTGCGAGCCCAGCGGCCAGTCGGGGGCGTAGGAGCGCACCCCGGCGGCGGCCAGGGCGTCGGCCGTCCGGGTCCACAGGCTGCCGTCCACGAGGAATCCGTGCACGAACACGACGGGCGGCGCGCTGGGGTGCTCGGGACCCGCGACGCGGTAGCGCACGGTTCCGTGGGGGAGGTCGACGGTCGTCATGTCCGCTCCTGGGTTTAGCTTTGCGTACAGACTGCACGTAACATACGGACTGTCTGTATGGAAATCAACCCCAGATCGCAGCCGTCCCGCTCGGCGGCCACCCGCACCGCCCTCGTCCAGGCCGCCCGCCCGCTGTTCGCCGAGCGCGGGTTCGGCGGCGTGGGCACCGAGACGATCGTCCGTGCCGCCGGGGTCACGCGGGGGGCGCTCTACCACCAGTTCGCCGACAAGACCGAGCTCTTCGCCGCGGTCTACGAGGCGATCGAGAATGACGTCGCGGCACGCATCCGCGAGCGGATCGCCGCCGAGGGCGCCGCCGATCCGCTCGACGTCATGACCCTGGGCGCGGACGCATGGCTGGCTGCCTGCACCGAGCCCGAGGTCCAGCAGGTCGTGCTGCTCGACGGCCCGGCCGTGCTCGGCTGGGAGCGCTGGCGCGAGATCGGGATGCGCTACGGGATGGGCCTCGTCGAAGGCGTGCTGGCGCACGCGATCGAGATCGGGCGGATCCCGCCCCAGCCGGTCGCGCCGCTGGCCCACGTGCTGGTCGGGGCGCTCGACGAGGCGGCCATGTACGTGGCGCGAGCGGACGACCACGCGGCGGCGAGCGAGGCGATGCGCGCGGTGCTGGCGCGCGTCATCGCGGGCCTCATGCAGCCCTGACGGCGGCCGCTCACGGGACGTGCGCCGCCAGCGTGCGGCGCACGTGGTCGCGGGCCAAGGGCCAGCCGAACGTCGGCCGGGCGGCACGCAGGACGGCGAAGCCGTGCAGGCTGGACCACACGGCGATCGCGAGGTCGCGAGCCTGCGCGGGGGCGAGCGCGGCATCGCACCGGCGCAGCAGCGCCACGAGGCCGTCGAAGCCCTCCTCGTGGTCGGGCGCCGGCGTCTCGCCGAGCGGGCGGCGTGCCGAGAACAGCACTGCGTAGAGCGCGGGCTGACGCTCGGCGAAGGCGAGATAGGCGAGCCCAGCCGCCTCCAGGCCCCGGCGGGGATCCTCCGGCTCGGTGGCCGCGGCGCTCAGCACCGCCGCGTTGAACGCGGCGAAGCCGGCGTCGACCGTCGCGCCCACGAGCGCGTCGCGATCCGGGAAGTGCAGGTAGAGCGCCGTGGGGGACACCCCGGCCCGGCGGGCGATCGCCCGCACGGAGAGTCGGGACGCGTCGCCGACCTCGTCGAGGACCTCGGCGGCTGCCTGCATGAGCTGCTCGCGGAGGCGTCCACCCTCGCCGCGGGGGTTGCGAGAACGGGTCGGCGAGGCGGACATGTGAAGATCGTACTGCCTCACTTGACAAGCGTACATGTACTGCTGTTTACTAATCCGCTGAGTGACCGCTCACAAGACTGGTACGAAGGAGTCCACCGTGCTCACCGCCCTCGCCACCCTCACCACCGCCCGCCCGAAGCGGACGCTGCTCGCGGTGGTCGTCTTCGTCGTGTTCGCCGGCGTCGTGGGTGGTCCCGTGGCGGGGGCGCTGGAGGACGCCGGCGGCTTCACGCCGGCCGACTCGGGATCCATCCGCGCCGGCGAGCGGATCCAGGCGGCGACGGGCACCGAGCCGGCACCCGGCGTGGTGGTCCTGCTGCGTACGCCCGCGGGCGCCGACTCGCCGGAGGCCCGCGCGCGCATCGCCACGGTGCAGCGGACGCTGGCGGCCGAGCCGGGGATCGCCTCGGTGACCTCCGTCGAGACGACGCGCGACCCGCGCTTCGTCAGCCGTGACGGGCGCACCACCTACCTTGCCGCCACGCTGGCCGCCGACGCCGACGAGGACGCGGTGGTCGAAGGGCTCACCGATCGCTTCGCGGGCGCGGGCGACGTCGCCCTGGGCGGCTCGGTCATCGCCGGCAACCAGATCGGCGAGAGCGTCGTGGAGGACTTGGGCCGCGCCGAGGCGCTCGCCTTCCCGATCCTGCTCCTGCTGTCGCTCGTCTTCTTCCGCGGCCGCGCCGCGGTGCTGCCGCTCGCCGGCGGGATCACCACCATCCTCGGCACGTTCCTCGTCCTCACTGCGGTCAACCAGGTGTACGGGCTCTCGATCTTCGCGCTCAACCTGGTCATCGGCCTCGGGCTCGGGCTCTCGATCGACTACATGCTGTTCCTGGTCACCCGCTTCCGCGAGGAGCTGGAGGTTCAGGGGGCCGGGCCGGGCGCCGTGCGCACCACGATGAGCACGGCGGGGCGGACCGTGGCCTACAGCGCCGTCACGGTGGCCTTCGCCCTGATCACCCTGACCGTCTTCCCGCTCGGCTTCCTGCAGTCGATGGGGATCGCGGGCGCCGTCGTCGCGCTGGTCGCCGGGGTCGCCTCGCTCGTGATCGCCCCGACGCTGTTCACGCTCTGGGGCGCGAAGCTCGCGGTGCGCCGTCGCCGGCCCGAGCGCCCGGCGGAGCAGGGCGCGTGGTACCGGCTCGCGCACGCGGTGATGCGCCGCCCGCTGCGGGTGGCCGTGGTCACCGGCGTGCTGATGCTCGCGGTCGCGCTCCCTTCGCTGCGTGCGGTCTGGACGCCGGTCGACTCCTCCGTGATCCCGAAGGGCCAGAGCGCGCGCACCGTGGCCGACACGCTGGCGCGCGACTTCGGCGGCCAGGACGCGAGCCCGATCGCCGTCGCGCTCGACGCGCCGGCGGACGCGGGCGGGCGCCTCGCGGAGTACGCCACGGAGCTCGAGGGGCTGCCGGGCGTGCGCGCGGTGGCCGAGCCGCGGGCGCTGGACGACTCGACCTGGCAGGTGGACGTGGCCGTGGCCGGCGAGCCCGACGGCGACGCCGCACAGGTGCTCGTCGGGGAGATCCGCGAGCGGCCGGCGCCCTACCCGCTGCTCGTGGGCGGCGTGGCGGCGGAGTTCGTGGACCAGCAGGCCGCCATCGGCTCGAACCTCCCGCTCGCCATCGGCCTGCTCGTCACGCTGACCTTCGTGGTCCTGTGGCTCATGACCGGCTCGATCGTGCTGCCGATCAAGGCGATCGTCATGAACGCGCTGACGGTCGGCTCGGCGCTCGGCGTGGTCACGCTCGTCTTCCAGGACGGGCGCTTCGAGAGCCTGCTCGGCTACACGGCCAACGGCGGCGTGGAGCCGACGGACTTCCTCGTCGCCGCGGCGCTGGTGTTCGCGCTGTCGACCGACTACGGGGTGTTCCTGCTCGGGCGCATCAAGGAGGCGCGGACGGGCGGACGCTCGGAGCGCGAGGCCGTCGCGGTCGGCGTCGAGCGCACCGGTGCGGTCGTGACCGCCGCGGCGATCCTGCTCGCGGTGGCGATCGGCGCCTTCATCACCTCGTCGATCTCGTTCATCCAACAGATCGGCGTGGCGACGGCGGCCGGCGTCCTCATCGACGCGTTCGTCGTCCGCGCGCTGCTCGTGCCGTCGCTGATGGCCCTGCTCGGACGCTGGAACTGGTGGTCGCCACGGCCGCTGGCCCGGCTGCACGCGAGGGTCGGTCTGCGCGAGGACGTCGCGTGAGCGGCGCTCCGGCGTGGGCCGTGCGGCGCCGTGGGCCGGCCTGACCGGCGCGGCCAGGGGTCGCGGCGTCTGGCGGCGTCTACGGCGGCTGGGTAGGGGAGGTGGGGTGTCGAGCGTGGCGGGACAACGTCGTACGCCTCGCCGCTCCGCGCGCCCCTCACGACGTTGACCGCGCATATCGCGGCTTACGTCGTGCGCCTGCCGCGGCGGGAGGTCGCCTACGACGTTGACCGCGCATATCGCGGCCAACGTCGTGCGCCGCCCACCACGGGCGGTCGCTCACGACGTTGACGGCGTCGACACCCGCTCCCGCGCCTCCCGCCCGCCCAGGGCACAGCCGCCCGGCTCGCGTCCGACTACCTTCCTTACAAGCGCAGTTCGCTCGTCCCTCGTCCCCACTACGTTCCCCTACAAACGCAGTTCGCTCGTCCCTCGCGGCCGACCACTTCCCTTACAGGCGCAGTTCACTCCCCCGTCGCCCACGCCCCGCCAGCGTGAGCCGCCCCTCCCGCCGCCGCTGAGGCGGGGGGTTCCTCCGCTTCAGGCCCCGCCGCGCGGGTATGGCTCGCGGATGGACGCTCCCGCCTCGGCGCTGACCCACCTGGAGGGCTCGGAGTCCGGGCGGACCTACTCGGCCGGCGCGCTGATGGGGCTCGACCCGGCGGACGAGCGGCCGCTGCTGGCGCGCTATGACCTCGAGCGGGCGGGGCGGACGCTGACGCGCGAGGCGCTGGCGGCGCGTCGGGCCGGCGGGCTGTGGCGCTGGGCCGAGCTGTTGCCCGTGGCCGACCCGGCGCGCCGACTGCATCTCGGCGAGGGGTCGACGCCGCTGCTGGGGGCACCGCGGCTCGGCGCCGAGCTGGGCGCTCCCCGGCTGCTCGTCAAGGCGGAGGGGCTCAACCCGACGGGCTCGTTCAAGGCGCGCGGGATGGCCGCGGCGGTGAGCCGGGCGATCGAGCTGGGAGCGCGCGCGCTCGTGGCGCCCTCGGCCGGGAACGCCGGCGGCGCGGTGGCCGCCTACGGCGCCGCAGGGGGCGTGCCCGTGACCGTCGTGATGCCGGCCGACGTGCCGGCCGTGAACCGCGATGAGGCGCTGGCCACGGGCGCCCGCGTGCTCCTGCTCGACGGGCTGATCGACGCGTGCGGGGTGCTCGCCCGCCGGATCGCGGCCGAGGAGGGCGCCTTCGACCTCTCCACGCTGCGCGAGCCCTACCGCGTGGAGGGCAAGAAGACGATGGGCCTGGAGCTGGCTGAGGACCTCGGCTGGCGGCTGCCCGACGTGGTCGTCTACCCGACCGGCGGCGGCACCGGCCTGGTGGGGATGTGGAAGGCGTTCGACGAGCTCGAGCAGCTCGGCCTGATCGGCCCGCAGCGCCCCCGCATGGTGGCCGTGCAGGCCGAGGGCTGCGCGCCGATCGTGCGCGCCTTCGAGCGCGGCGAGCGCACGGCGGAGCGCTGGGAGGGAGGGCAGACCCGCGCCGGCGGCCTGCGCGTTCCGGCCGCCGTCGGCGACACGCTGGTCCTCGACGCGCTGCGCGCCTCGGGCGGGACCGCCGTCGCGGTCGGCGAGGACGCGCTGACCGAGGCGCAGCTGCGCGCCGGACGGCTGATGGGCGCCTACGTCGCGCCCGAGACGGGCGCCGCGCTGGCCGGGGTCGCCGCGCTGCGCGAGCGCGGCGAGCTGGACGCCGGCGACGAGGTCGTCGTGTTCGACTGCGGGATCGGGCAGAAGTACCCGCCGCCGGCGGGGTTGGCGGAGGCGGAGCGGGCGTAGCCGGCAGCGCGGCGGCCGGCCCAAGCGCGCCGGCCGGCGCCCCTCGCCCCGCTGACGCGCCGTCGGCGGGCCTAGAATCGGGTCCGAATGGCAAGACGCCGCCTGGAGGGCCTCGAGCGCGTGCTCGGGGTCAACGCCCTGTTCTCGACCGCCTACGGGAACGTCGGCTCCTCGATCTACTACGCGCTCGGCCTGGTCGCCGCCCTCGCGCTCGGCCTGACGCCGGTCGTCTTCATCCTCACCGGCGTGCTCTTCTACTTCACGGCGACCACCTATGCCGAGGCGACGGCCATGTACCCCGAGGCCGGCGGCTCGTCGCTGTTCGCGCGTCAGGCCTTCAACGAGTTCTGGTCGTTCTTCACCGCCTGGGCGCAGATGCTCAACTACGTCATCACGATCGCGATCTCGGCGTTCTTCGCCGCGCACTACGCCGGTGGTGTCACGTGGGACTACTTCAGCACCTCGCCCGGTGACATCGTCTTCGGCGTGGTGCTGATCGCGCTGCTGGCGCTGGTCAACGTGCGCGGGGTCAAGGACGCGGTCACGGTGAACATCGTGCTGGCGGTGATCGACTTCCTGAGCCAGCTCGCGCTCGTGCTGGCCGGCGCCTTCCTCGTCTTGAACCCGGAGATCCTCAGCGAGAACCTGAGCTTCCTCGGCACCGCGCCGACCTGGACGGACTTGCTGATCGCGATACCGCTCGGGACCGTCGCCTACACCGGCATCGAGACCATCTCGAACATGGCGGGCGAGGCCAAGGAGGAGGCCAAGACGATCCCGGCCTCGATCAAGCGCGTGATGATCGCCGTGTTCGCGATCTACTTCACGCTGCCGTGGATCGCGCTCTCGGCCCTCCCGGTACGCTGCGACGCCGGGGGCGGGAACTGCACGACGCTGCTCGGCGTGGCCAAGGAGGACGGCGGCTACGCGTCGGATCCGATCCTGGGCATCGTCGAGAACATGGCGCTCGGGGCGCTGCAGGGCCCCGCGGAGATCTACGTGGCGGTGCTCGCGGTCACGATCCTCGTGGCCGCCACCAACGCCGGTGTGCTCGGCGTGTCGCGGCTCACCTACTCGATGGGCCTGCATCGCCAGATGCCCGACAGCCTGCGCCGGCTGCACCCGCACTTCCGGACGCCCTACATCGGGATCCTCGTGTTCTCGGCGCTGGCCTGCGTGGCGCTGCTGCCGGGGCAGGCCAACTTCCTCGGCCTCATCTACGCCTTCGGCGCCATGCTCTCGTTCTCGATGGCGCACCTGGCGCTCATCCGCCTGCGCATGACCGAGCCCGACGTCCCGCGGCCCTATCGGAGTCCCGGCCGCCTGCGCGTGCGCGGCCACGACCTCCCGCCGCTCGCGATCCTGGGCGTGCTCGGCACGCTGCTCTCGTTCGGGGTGATCAGCGTGCTCAACCTTTCGGTGGCGGCCGCCGGCAGCGGGTGGCTGCTCCTGGGGATGCTCGTCTACGTCGTCTACCGCCGACGTCAGGGCCTCGACCTGGTCTCCACTCACAAGGTCGCGATCGCGCAGCCGGTCGTCGACCACGAGGCGGAGTACGACTCGGTGCTCGTTCCCGTCTCCGACGGCTACGACGAGCACGTGATGGCCACGGCGACCAAGCTCGCCGCACGCAAGCGACGCGGCATCCATGTCGTCTCGTTCGTCACGGTGCCGCACGCGCTGCCGATCTCCGCTCCCATGCAGGACGAGGAGGCCGCCGCCCAGTCGGTCCTCGAGCAGGCGAGGGTCCAGGGCGGTCGTCGCGTCTCCGGGCACCTCGAGCGCATCCGGCCCGGCCAGGCGGGCCGGCGGATCGTCGAGGAGGCGATCGACATGCGGGCGGCGGCGATCGTGCTGCCCCTGCCACGCCGCGTCGACGGCGCGTCGCTGTTCGGCAAGACGCTCGAGACCGTGCTCGCCGAGCGCCCGTGCCGCGTGGTCATCGAGTCGACGCCGCCCGCGGCGGCGACCGTCAAGCGGCGCCGCGCGATGGAGCGGGCGGGAGTGGCGCCGTGAAGGCGCTCACGCGGCTGACGTCCGGGCTGATGGTGTTCATCGGGTTGGCGATCGTGGTGCGGACGATCGAGGCCGGTGGCGGTCCGGCTGCGCTCGGGATCCTCGTCGGGATCCTGTTCGTGGCCGCGGGGGCCGGCCGGCTGTACGTCTCGCGCTCGCGCGAGCGCGACGCCGAGGAGGAGGAGCGCTGATGCCGCGCGGGCCGGCGGACCCGTTCCGGCGCGGGCTGGGCGCCGCGGCGCGGATGGACACGCTGCCGCAGCTCAAGCGCGGCCTCGGCTCGCCGGCGCTGTTCGGGATCGTGCAGGGCTTCGTCGCCGCCTCGATCTACTTCGCGGTCGGCGTGGTGGCCGCGCAGGCGCTCGGGCTGACGTGGGTGGTGTTCCTGGCGGGCGTCGGCTTCTTCGCGCTGATCGTGCCCTGCTACGTCGAGGGCGCGTCGCTGCACCAGGAGCGCGGCGGCGCGACGGTGATCGCGCGCTACGCGTTCAACGAGCTGTGGAGCTTCGTCGCGGGCTGGGCGATCTGCCTGGACTACCTGATCCTGATCGCGCTGACGGCGTACGCCACCACCAACTACGTCGCCGTGTTCTGGAGCCCGTTCGACTCCGGGGCGCCCGAGTTCCTGCTGGCGACGGCCGTGGTCGTCGCGGTGGCGGTGGTCAACGTGCGCGGCAGCGCGCCGCGGCGCTTCCAGCGCGCGGCGCTGCTGGTGCTCGCCGACCTCGTGCTGCAGCTCGTCGTGGTGGCGTTCGGGCTGGCGCTCGTGTTCGAGCCGTCGGTGCTCAGCGATCCGGGTGCCGTCGTCCGCGCGCCGTCGCTGGAGGCGCTGCTGTTCGCGTTCCCGCTGGTGCTGGTGGCCTTTAGCGGGATCGACGCCTCATCGGGGCTGGCCGGGCAGGTGGCGATCGGCCGCCGCGGGCTCAAGCGCCTGATGGCCGTGCGCCTGCTCGCCGCGGCGGTGCCCTACGTCGGCATCGCGCTGGTGGCGTCGACGGCGCTGCCCACGCAGCCGGGGCTCGACTGGGTCGAGGCGCCGATGGTCGGCGTGGCCGCCGCCTTCGAGCAGCCGTGGCTGCGCGAGCCGCTGCGCTACCTGCTCGCCGTCTCCGGCGTGCTGATCCTCGCCGCGGCCTGCAACGCGGCGATGCTCGGGCTCTCGCGGCTGGGCTACTCGCTGGCCCTCAACCGCCAGATCCCGTCGCTCGTGGGCTACCTGCACCCGACCCGCTCGACGCCGGTCGTGGTGATCGCGATCGGCACGCTGCTGGCGATCGTGCTGCTGCTGCCCGCCGACCTGGACTTCCTGGTCGGCATCGGCGCCTTCGGGGCGACGATCGCGTTCATCATCGTCGCAGTGGCGGTCTGCCGCCTGCGCTGGCGCGAGCCGGACCGCGACCGCCCCTACAAGGTCCCGCTCAACGTGCGCGTGGCCGGTGCGGAGCTGCCGCTCCCGGCCGTGCTGGCGACGCTGCTGGCCGCCGCCGCGTTCCTCTCCCTGCTCGTCTACCACGGCGGGGCGCGCTGGATGGGGATCGGCTGGATGGCGTTCGGCGTCGCGCTCTACGTCTACTACCGCAAGTCCGAGGGCAAGGACGTCTTCAAGCGGGTGACCGTCCCCGAGCGGACGCTCACCCGCGCCCGGCCGGACGCCGAGTACGGCTCGATCCTCGTGCCGATCGCCGGCCGCCCGCTCGACGACGACATCGTGCAGACGGCCGG
>Ga0136617_10007016_pt1 | contig 10050 bp, 8 predicted proteins | sample AntDrymUQ3222106_2_FD_129672 | JGI IMG/M metagenome (GOLD analysis project Ga0136617, IMG submission 129672) | Polar desert sand microbial communities from Dry Valleys, Antarctica - metaG UQ322 (21.06) | ecosystem: Environmental > Terrestrial > Soil > Desert | place: Antarctica: Dry Valley... | reverse complement strand
TCGCGCGCCGCTACGGCCTCGTCTGCCTGCTGCACGAGAAGCCGTTCGCGGGCGTCAACGGCTCGGGCAAGCACAACAACTGGTCGTTCGGGACCGACACGGGCGTCAACCTGCTCGAGCCGGGCGACACGCCGCACGAGAACCTGCAGTTCCTGTTCTTCTGCACCGCGGTCCTCTCCGCGGTCGACGCCCACCAGGAGCTGCTGCGCGCGTCGATCGCCTCGCCCGGCCAGGACCATCGCCTGGGCGCCAACGAGGCGCCGCCGGCGATCATCTCGATCTTCCTGGGCGCCGAGCTGCAGAAGGTCTACGACGCGATCGAGAGCGGCTCGGGCGACGCGGCCACGCCGTCGAGCTACCTCAAGCTCGGCGCCAGCGTGCTGCCGCACCTGCCGATGCACGGCGGCGACCGCAACCGGACCTCGCCGTTCGCGTTCACCGGCAACAAGTTCGAGTTCCGCGCGCTCGGCTCGTCGATGTCGCCCGGCCTTCCCAACACGGTGCTCAACACGATCGCCGCCCAGGCGATCGACAAGCTGTCGGAAGCCCTGGAGGCGCAGCTCTCGGGCGGCGCCGAGCTGGCCGAGGCCGTGCTCGCGGTCGTCAAGGAGGGCTACTCCCGGCACAAGCGGATCGTCTTCAACGGCGACAACTACACCGACGAGTGGCACGCGGAGGCGGCGTCACGCGGCCTGGCGAACCTGCCGCAGACGCCGGACGCGCTGCCGGCGCTGATCGCGGAGTCCTCGGTCGAGGTCATGAGCGCCTACGACGTGCTGTCCGAGCGCGAGCTCGAGTCCCGCTACGAGGTCTTCGTCGAGCAGTACGTCGCGAAGCTCAACATCGAGGCGGAGACGACGTTCTCGATGGCCAAGACGATGCTCCTTCCGGCGGCGATCAGCTACCTCGGCATGCTGGCCGCGGCGGGCGAGTCCGCCGGCGTGGCCGCGATCCGCGCGGAGGTGGACGGGCTGGTCGACACGTTCGTCGAGCGCATCGGCGCGCTCGAGCACGCGAACACCAGCCACCCGAGTCTGGACGACGTGCTCGCCAAGGCCTCCTACGTCCAGCACACGGTCGTGCCGGCGATGGGCGCCGTGCGCGAGACCGCCGACCAGCTCGAGCGGGTCGTGCCCGACTCGCTCTGGCCACTGCCGAAGTACTCGGAGATCCTCTTCATCAAGTAGCGATTCAGGGCCAGTGGAGAGCACACGAAGAAGGCAAGGCGCCGCGCTGCACCGGGTGTGGTTGCTCCGGCGACAGCGCGCGGCGCCAGAACCGGGCGATCAGCCTCGACTCGTCGCTAGGAAGCGTGCTGCGCACCGGCAGACCTCGGCAGGCCCGTGACGATGTGTCCGCCCTCGAGGGCCCCGGCGGGCGAACTCGGTGGCTCGCTCGTCGGGGACTGCGGGGTCGGCGACCCGCACCCACGCCGAGTTGTCGAGCAGCAGCGTCGTGGTCACGGGCGCGCCCAGCCGGCGCGCCTTCGTGTCAAGATGAGGCGTATGGCAAAGCGCGACAGGAAGCCGCAGCCTCGCCCGACGCTGCCCGAGAAGCTCCAGCAGTCGCTCGAGCACAAGCGCGTCGAAACGGCGCAGCGCTCGTCGCGGCCGACGTCGCGCAGCGTGCCGCACCGCCAGGGCGCGAGCCGCGGGCCGCGCGGGTAGAAGGCCGGCCCCCGCGTTCCCGGCCGGGTCGTTAGATAGCCGACATCGAGGTCGCGGTCGCGGAACGCCGGGTCAAGCGGAGCCGGTGACGAGCACCCCGTCGACGTCGCCGTAGCTGGCCGCCTCGATGATGCTGATCATCGAGCCCTGCGAGTGGCCGCCGAGCAGCAACTGCTCGAACCGCCGACCGTCGAATCCCACGAGAGTCCGCCTCCGCATCTCGCCGGACGCGGCGGTCAGGCGGCGCCCGCCACCACGAGGATCTCCTCGCTGCGCTCGCCGGGCGCGAGCAGGCCCTTGGCCTCGAGCTGCGGCGCCCGCGCGGCGAGCAGCGGGCCGAGCGCACCGTGCCGGCGCTCGGCGACGGCCGGCTCCAAGCCGGCGGCGCGCATGTGCTCGAGCGTCGTGGCCTCGCCGTTGACGCCGGAGTGCGTGACGAGAAGCACCCCGCCTGGCGCGAGATGCGCTGGGGCAGCGTCGATCAGGCGGTCGAGCAGGACCCGCCCCGTGGTTCCGGCCTCCGTGTGACGAGCGGGCCCGCGAGCGGGGATCTCGTAGTCGGAGGAGGGCAGGTACGGCGGGTTGGAGACGATCACGTCGAAGCGGCGGCCGGGCACCGCGTCGAGCAGGCTCCCGCGCACGGCCTCCACCGCGACGCCGTTCAGGCGCGCGTTGAGCCGCGCGGCCAGCACGGAGCGCGCGGACACGTCGACCGCGGTCACCGATCTGGCCCCGGCCAGGGCGGCCGCGATCGCGATCGCCCCGGAGCCGGTACACACGTCGAGCACCGCACCGCCGCGCAGCTGCGGCTGGCGCCGCATCACCGTGGCGAGTAGCCACGTATCGCTGCGGGGACGAAAGACCCCTGGCAGTCTTGCGATCCGCACCTCCCGCGCTGTACCCGATGACCTCCGAGCCGACTCTCACCGCCGCCGATCTGCGCGCCGCGTTCGACGCGCCGGAGCCGCTAACGCTCGGGCTCGAGGAGGAGCTGATGCTGCTCCACCCCGAGACGCTGGACCTGCTCCCGCGCGCCAAGGAGGTGGTCGAGGCAGCCGCGGACGAGCGCTTCAAGCTTGAGATGCCGGCCGCGCAGCTCGAGCTGACCCTCCCGCCCGCTCGGAGCGTGCCGGAGGCGATCGCCGCGCTGGCGCGCGCCCGGCGCGACCTCGCCGCCGCCGCGGCCCCGGTCGGGCGGCTCGCCGCCGCGGGGGTGCATCCGTTCGCCGCGCCGCTGGGAGAGATCAACCCGGGCGACCGCTATGCCTTGACCGAGGACGAGTACGGGGACATCGCGCGCAGCCAACTCGTGTGCGCCCTGCAGGTCCACGTCGCCGTGGGCGGCGCGGACCGCTCGCTGGCGGTCTACAACGGGTTGCGGCCGTGGCTGCCGCTGGTGGCCGCGCTGGCCGCGAACGCGCCGTTTCACGCCGGACGCGACACCGGCTTGGCCTCGATCCGCCCCAAGATCGGCGAGCAGCTGCCGCGCCAGGGAATCCCGCCCGCGATCGGCTCCTGGGAGGCGTTCGCGGAGGCGCTCGCGTGGGGCGCTGCGTCGGGGGCGGTGCCGGAGCCCCGGCGCTGGTGGTGGGAGCTGCGCCCGCACCCGGCCTTCGGGACGCTCGAGATGCGCGTCCCCGACGCCCAGGCGACCGTGGAGGACGCGGCGGCCGTCGCCGCGCTGGTGCACGCGCTCGCGGGCTGGCTGGCGGCGCGCCATGACGCCGGCGAGCCGCTGCAGAGCGCCGACACCTGGCGGCTGGAGGAGAACCGCTGGTCGGCGGCGCGCTGGGGCATGGACGCCGAGCTGGCCGACTTGCGCTCGGGCGCCCGCGCGCCCGCGCGCGCGCTTCTGGCGGCGCTGGTCTCCGACCTCGCCCCCGTCGCGGCGCGGCTCGGGTGCGCGGCGGAGCTGGCCGGCGTGCAGCGGCTGGCGGCGGCCAACGGCGCCACGCGCCAGCGCGCCGTGGCCGCCGAAGGCGGCGTACGCGCCGTCGCCGCGTGGCTCGCCGACACCTACGTGCCGGCCGCCGACTATGCGGCGGCTCCGGCCGGGTAGGAACCCCTGGTGCTCGAGCTTCCGACTCCGCGCGGCCACACGACCGAGGCGCTGCTCGGCGCCCTGCGACGGACGCCGCACCACCTTGCGCCGATACCGCTTCCCGACGGGCCCGGCGACGAGGACCTCCAGCTCGCGCTGTACCTCTGTTACGAGCTGCACTACCGCGGCCTGCCCGGCGTCGACGAGCGCTGGGAGTGGTCGCCGTCGCTGCTGGCGCTCCGGCAGGCGCTGGAGGAGCGCTTCGAGGCCGCCTTGCGCGACGAGGTGGGCCCGGCCGGGCCGGCGCCCGCCCCCGAGCAGATGGACCTCGCGCTGCGCGCGATCGAGGCGGCCGACGACGGGCCGTCGCTGTCGCGCTACGTCGAGCGCGAGGCGACGCTCGAGCAGGTGCTCGAGTTCCTCGCGCACCGCTCCGCCTACCAGCTCAAGGAGGCCGACCCGCACTCGTGGGCGATCGCGCGCCTGAGCGGCCCGCCGAAGGCGGCGCTGGTGGAGATCCAGGCCGACGAGTACGGCGGCGGCCGGCCCGAGCGCGTGCACGCGCAGCTGTTCGCGGACACGCTCGCCGCCGTGGGGCTCGACGACCGCTACGGCGCCTACGTCGACCACCTGCCCGCCGCGACGCTCGCGACGGTCAACCTGATGTCGCTGTGCGGCCTGCACCGGCGGCTGCGCGGCGCGATCGTCGGCCACCTCGCGCTGTTCGAGATGACGTCCTCGATCCCGAACCGGCGCTACGCCGCCGGCCTGCGCCGCCTGGGGCTCGACGACCCGGCCGCCACCCACTTCTTCGACGAGCACGTGGAGGCCGACGCGGTGCACGAAGCCGTCGCCGCGGTGGACCTCGCCGGCGGCCTGACGCGGCTCGAGCCCGAGATCGCCGCCGACATCCTCTGGGGCGCTCGCGCACTCGTGGCGGTCGAGGGCCGCTGGGCGCGCGGGCTGCTGACCGCGTGGGAGGACGGCCACTCCTCCCTGCGCCGCCCGCTGGCGGCGCCGGCCCGTGCGGCCTACTAACCGCCGCTGATCAGCACGACGCCGCCGAGGGCCAGAGCGATGCCGGCGCGTTGCCAGCGGGCGATGCGCTCGCCGAGCACGACGTAGGCGAGCGCGATGGTGACGACCGGGAACAGGCTCCCGAGGATCGCGACCAGCGTCAGCAGGCCGCCGGTGGTGGCGACGGCGAAGGCGACGTTCGCGCCGGTGTCGAGCAGGCCGATCGCGGCGAGCTTCGGAGCCGCGGCGAGCGGAGCGCGTCGGCTGCCGGCCAGCGCCGCGGTGAGCAGGACCGAAACCGACACCGTGCGCGAGGCGGCAACGCCGCTGAGCGCGTCCGCCTCCGCGGCGTGGCCCAGGAACACGAGCTGCAGCCCGAGCATGAGCGCGGCGAGCAGGGCGAGCGGGATCGCGCGGCTCGCGTTGCCGGCCGATCCGGGCTCGCGCGCGGCGAGCACCACGCCGGCGAACGCGATCGCCACCCCGAGCCACTGGAGCGCGCGCGGCCGCTCGCCGGCCAGCACGCCGGCGAGTACGGGCACCGCCGCGCTGGTGGCCACGATCGGCGCCACGACGCTCATCATCCCGGTGGCCAGCGCGCGGTAGAACGCGAGCACGGCCACGACGCCGACGAGCCCGGCGAGTGCCCCGGGCGCAAACGCAGCCGGATCCGGCCCGCCACCGGGCCGCAGCGCCAGCACCGCGGCGAGCGCGACGAGGCCGGCGGCCTGGCCCACCAGCGCGACGAGCAGCGCGGGCGTGCGTCGGCTCGCCTGCCCGGCGAGAAAGTCGGCACAGCCCCACAGCGCGGACGCGCCGAGCGCCGACGGGATCCCCGTCATCGCGGGCCGGGGGATTCGTCGCTCACGAGCGGCGACGCTACCGGCTAGGGTGGCCCGGTGAACAGTGCCACCGAGAGCATGTCGGACCGAGCCACTTCTGGCCCGGAGCTGTTCGCGCCACTCGACCGCGCGGCGCCGTTGCCGCTGCATGCGCAGCTCGAACGCGCGGTCCGGGACGCGATCTCGGCAGGCGGGCTGCGTCCGGGCGCGCGCCTGCCCGCCTCGCGCGCGCTCGCCCAGGCCGCGGGGGTGTCGCGCGGCGTCGTGAGCGAGGCCTACGCCCAGCTCGCCGCGGAGGGCTGGATCGAGTTGCACCGCGGCACCGCGCCGGTGGTCCGCGCGCGGGGCACCGGCGGCGCCGGCGCGGCGCCGCCCGCTGCCGCGCCGGCCGCCGCGCGCCTGGACCTCTCTGCGACGGCGCCGGACCTCACCCGCTTCCCGCGGCGCGCCTGGGCGGCGTCCGGGCGCCGGATGCTCGCCACGCTGCCCGACGCGGCGCTCGACTATGGCGAGCCGCTGGGCGATCCGGTACTGCGCGGCGAATTGGCCGCGCACCTCGTGCGCTCGCGCGGCGCCGCGGCGGCACCCGAGCGGATCGCCGTCACCAGCGGCTACACGCAGGGACTGTGGCTCGCCTGCCGCGTGCTCGCGCGCCGCGGCGCGCGCCGGATCGCCGTGGAGGACCCCTCGCTCGACGACGCCTGGGCGACGGTCCGGTCCGCCGGCTTGGAGCTGGTCGCGCTGCCCGTGGACGACGACGGCGCGCGCGTGCAGGAGCTCGAGCGCCTCCGCGTCGACGCGGTGCTCCTCACGCCCGCGCACCAGTTCCCCACGGGCGCGGTGCTCGCCGCCGACCGGCGGCGCGCCGTGCTCGACTGGGCGGCCGATGGCCGGATGGTGATCGAGGACGACTACGACGCGGAGTACCGCTACGACCGCGCCCCCGTCGGCCCGCTCCAGCGCCTGGCGCCCGACCGCGTGGTGCTGCTGGGCAGCACGTCCAAGACGCTCGCCCCCGCGCTGCGCCTCGGCTGGATGCTGGCGCCCGCCGGCTTCGCCGCCGCCGCCGGGGCGGAGCGCTGGCCGGTCGACTCCGGGCCGCCGATCCTGACGGGGCGCACGTACGCCCACCTGCTCGCCGCGGGGGAGCTCGAGCGCCGCCTGCGCCGCACCCGGCGCGACTACCGCCGCCGGCGCGACCGCCTCGTGGCGCTGCTCGCCCAGCGCCTCCCGGACGCGCGGGTGGCCGGAATCGCGGCCGGCCTGCATCTGCTGCTGCGCCTGCCTCCGGGCACCGACGAGGCGGCGGTCGTCGCCGCGGTCGCGCGCGCCCGCGTGCGCGTCCGAGGCCTTGCCGACTACCGCCTGGCCGCCCGCCCCGACCAGCCCGCCCTGGTCCTGGGCTACGGCCGCCTGCCGGAGGCCGCCGTGCCCGCCGCGGTCGCCGCACTGGCGTCGGCGCTGGCGCCGACCTAGAGGGTCAGACCCTCTTCAGGTCTCCCGGCCGCTCGGCGCCTTGAAGCGCACGAGCTTGTGCGTGCCGTCGCAGAACGGCCGCACGCGCGACTTGCCGCAGCGGCAGAGCGCGACGGTCTCGCGGCCCGCGTCGATCGCGTTGCCGTCCTGGTCGACTATGCGGAACGGGCCGCGGACCAGCAGCGGGCCGTCGCGGTAGGGCGTGATCGTCACGTCGTCGGGCATCAGGGGAACCGGTACCCGATGGGGCGCGCGGTCAGGCGGCGCGTGCGTCGCGAGCGGGCGCGATGCCGCGCGCGAGCAGCGCGCGTGGCGCGGCGCTCGCCAGCGGCTCGGCCGCGGCGCGCGGGATGCCGTGCGCCGCCAGCGCCGCGAGGGCGTCGGAGAGCACCGGCGGGCGCGTGTCGCGGTGTGCGTCGGAGGCGATCAGGTCCGCTTCGCCGGCGCGCAGCAGCCGCACGCTCGAGGCGAGCGCGTCGGCGCCGTGACGGCCGAGGAGCGAGGAGCCGTTGACCTGCAGGCGCGCGCCGGCGGCGCGCTCGGCCGCCACCGCGCCTTCGGCCTGCATCAGCACCTCGCAGCGCTCCGGGTGCCCGATCAGCGTCCCGAAGCCGCGCGCACGGACCTCCGCGCTCGCGGCGAGGAAGCCGTCGAGGTCGCCGCCGAACAGCGGCGCCTCCAGCAGCACCCAGCGCCGGCCGGGCGGCCCCTGGGCGATCGCGTCGAGCTCGCGATCGCCGAGCAGCGCCACGTCGTCGTGCGCCAGCTCGGCGCCGGCGCGGACCTCGAGCGGCACGCCCGCGCGGCGCAGCGCGCCGGCGACCTCGTGCACGCGCCCGGGAACCTCGGGCAGGATGCCGCCACGGAGCAGGTCGCGCACATGGGGGGTGACCGTCACGAGCGAGGTGCCGTCGGCGACGGCGAGCCGCGCGAGCTCGACCGCCTCGTCGAGGTCGGCCGGGCCGTCGTCGACGTCCGGGAGGAGGTGGAAGTGGAGCTCGACGCGCTGCACGGTCCTCCTACCGTGACACACACATCCGTCCAAACCTTGCCACAACCTTGTCAAGGTTCGCTATCTTGGCTCCCGATGCGCGATTACCTGGCTGCCACCCGTGAACGAGTCGTCATCTTCGACGGCAGCATGGGCGCGACGCTCGAGCAGTTCGACCTCTCGCTCGAGCATGACTACCGGCTCCCCGGACGCGCCCACGAGGCGCTGGTCCTCAACCGCCCCGACGTCATCGGCGACCTGCACGCGTCGATGGTGCAGGCCGGCGCCGAGGTGGTGCAGACCGACTCGTTCCAGGCCTCGCGGATCAAGCTCGACGAGTGGGGCCTCGGCGAATTCACCTACGAGATCAACCGCAAGGCCGCCGAGATCGCGCGCGCCGCGGTCGGCGAGCAGCGGTTCGTCGCCGGCTCCATCGGCCCGACGGGGCACCTCCCGGCGTCCGACGACCCGACGCTGGGCAGGATCACCTTCGGCGAGCTCGTCACCGTGTTCCACGAGCAGGCCAAGGGCTTGGTCGAGGGCGGCGCCGACCTGCTCATCATCGAGACCGCCCAGGACATCCTGGAGGTCAAGGCCGCCGTGTTCGGCGCGCGCGAGGCGTTCAAGGAGATCGGGCGCTCCGTGCCGCTGCAGACCTCCGTCTCGCTGCTGCCCAACGGCGGCAAGATGCTGCTCGGCACCGACATCTCGGCGGTACTCGCCACGCTGGAGGCGCTCGCGGTCGACGTCATCGGCCTGAACTGCTCCACCGGCCCGGAGGACATGCGCGACGCGATCCGCTTCCTCGGCGAGTTCTCCCCCGTGCCCGTCCAGTGCATCCCGAACGCGGGCATCCCGCACCAGGGACCGAACGGCGAGACGATCTTCCCCGAGGACCCCGAGACGCTCTCGAACACGCTAGGCGAGTTCGTCGAGCGCTACGGCGTGACGATCGTCGGCGGCTGCTGCGGCACCACGACCGAGCACATCGAGGCGATCGTGGAGCGCGTCGGCGACCGCACGCCGGGCGAGCGGCCCGCGCCGCGCGCGCCGCACGTCTCCTCGATGATGACCGCGACGCCGATCGCGCAGGACCCGGCGCCGACGCTGGTCGGCGAGCGCGTCAACTCGCAGGGCTCGCGCAAGGCCAAGGAGATGCTCCTGGCCGACGACTACGACGGCCTCGGGCAGGTCGCCGAGGACCAGGTCGAGGGCGGCGCGCACGTGCTCGACCTGTGCGTCGCGCTGACCGAGCGCTCCGACGAGGACGAGCAGATGCGGCTCGTGGCCAAGAAGGTCTCGCTCACCCAGCCGGCGCCGATCCAGGTCGACTCCACCGAGCCCGAGGTGATCGAGCGCGCCCTCGAGCAGATCCCGGGCCGCGCGATCGTCAACTCGGTCAACCTCGAGGCGGGCCGCGACAAGCTCGACCGCGTCGCGCCGATCGCGCTCGCCCACGGCGCCGCGCTGATCGCGCTGACGATCGACGAGGTCGGGATGGGCAAGACGCGCGCGCGCAAGCTCGAGATCGCCAAGCGGATCCACGGGCTGGTGTGCGACGAGCACGGCATGGACCCGCAGCTGCTGATCTTCGACGCGCTCACGTTCACGCTGACGACGGGCGACGAGGAGTGGCGGCCGTCGGCCGTCGAGACGATCGAGGGCATCCGCCTGATCAAGGCCGAGCTGCCCGGCGTGCTCACCTCCCTCGGCGTCTCCAACGTCTCCTTCGGCATCGGCATGGCCGCCCGCTCGGTCCTGAACTCCGTCTTCCTGCACCACTGCGTCGAGGCCGGCCTGGACCTCGCGATGGTCAACCCGAACCACATCACGCCGTACTCCGAGATCGGCGCGGAGGAGCGCGCGCTCGCCGACGACCTCGTGTTCAACCGGCGCGAGGACGCGCTGGAGCGCTTCATCGCCCACTACGAGGCGAAGACCTCGGCGGGCGAGGACGCCGAGGTGGCCGACCCGACCGCGGGCATGGAGCCCGAGGAGGCGCTGCACTGGCACATC
>Ga0136617_10007015_pt1 | contig 10051 bp, 9 predicted proteins | sample AntDrymUQ3222106_2_FD_129672 | JGI IMG/M metagenome (GOLD analysis project Ga0136617, IMG submission 129672) | Polar desert sand microbial communities from Dry Valleys, Antarctica - metaG UQ322 (21.06) | ecosystem: Environmental > Terrestrial > Soil > Desert | place: Antarctica: Dry Valley... | reverse complement strand
TGGACGTACGTCGTGATGCCCGGCTCCGCCGAGTACTTCCAGACACGTGGGCTGGTGAAGGTGCGCGGCACCGTCGACGGCCACCCGTTCCGCAGCTCGTTCATGGCGCTCGGTGACGGCACCCACAAGCTGCCGATCAAGGCCGACGTGCGCACGGCGATCTCCAAGCAGGCCGGCGACACCGTCACCGTCACGCTCGAGGAACGCCTCGAGCGTTGACCGACGAGCCCGCCGAGACCAACGATCCCGACGGGCGGTACATCGTCGTCGACGGCCGACGGTGGCGGGCGACCGATCCGACGATCCCGCCGGCACTGCGCGGCGAGCTGGTCTCGACGCTGATGGCCGCTCGGCGTGAGGTCGGCGCGGCGCGTCGAACGGGCGACCGCGACGCCGAGCACGCGGCGCGTACCCGCGTGCACGACGCCAAGGTCGCCCTCGGCGAGCGCGGCGAGCCGTGGTGGGACGACGCCACCGAGGACGGGCGGCGCGCCCGGTTGACCTCGGCGATGCTGACGCTCCTGCGGTCTCGTGACGAAGCGTCGTCCATCTGCCCGAGCGACGCCGCACGGGCGATCGGCGCGACGACCTGGCGGTCGCTCGTCCCGGTCGCCCGAGAGGTCGCCGGCGCGCTGGTGGTCGACGGCGTCGTCGAGGTCACCCAGCGTGGGCAGCCGGTCGACGCCGCCGATGCGAAGGGCCCGGTGCGGATCCGGCGCGGTCCACGGTTCGCCTGACTGGCCGGATGGCCGGGACGGCAGTGTCGAGCAGCTCGGCAAGCACCGCGTCTGCATCGGGCATCGAATCGATCTGCGACTGGGCGACACCGCATGCGTCGGCAAACGTCGACTCGTCGAGCAGTCGAGCCATCGCCCGAGCGATGGCTCCTGGCGTCGCCTCCGACGGTTCGAGCACCAACGCCACGCCGGCACGCTCGGCCGTCTCGGCGTTGCGAAACTGGTCGGCACCCTGCGGGAGGATCAGGTGCGGCAGCCCGTGGCACAGCGCAGCAAGGATCGTGCCGGCACCGCCCTGGGTGACGAGCGCCGCGCAGTGAGGCAACAGCAGTGCGTGCGGCGCGAAGTCGGCGACAACGACATTGGGCGGCTGCGGACCGAGGCGATCGACATCGGAACCCGGTCCGACGGTGACGGCGACGTTGACGTGCAGCTCGCGCATCCCCGCCAGCGCGTCCAGGAACACGTTCGTCGCACCGTGGAACAGCGTGCCGAGTGTCAGGTGCACCGTTCGATCGAGCGGCAACGACGCGAGCACGTCGGCGTCCCACGGCAGGCGATCGCCGGGCAAGACCTCGCCCGAGCTCGGCCGCAGGGGACGACGGTTGCGGAAGTCCTCGACCGCGTCCGACTGCAGCGACGGCGGGCAGGTGTCGAGGTACGGCACGTCGAGGATGTGCTCGACCAGGTCGGGCACGCCCCAGCTCGCGCACAGGTCGCCGAACCGGGCACCGAACCACGTCCACGACTCCGGCGGCAGCGGACCGAGACCGTGCACGACGTGACGAGCGCCGACGCGGGCTGCGGCGACCGCGCCGGCGAGCTCGGTGATCGAGTGCACGACCAGGTCCGGCTTCCACACCTCGGCGCGTGGCACGAGGTCGGCGGCCCGTCCGAACGCGGCGGCGCCGAACATGCCGGAGATCGCCGCCGCCATCCGGCCATCGGGCGGCAGCGACCCGAGGTCCGGTCCGTCGGCTCGAAACGCGGCGTCGGACGCGGCCCGGCTCGGTCCGACCTCCCATGTCGACAGCCCACGCCGGCTGGCCTCGAGGACACCTTCGGCGCCCGACGCGATCACGACGCTGTGCCCGGCGCGCTCGGCTGCCCGGGCCAGCGGGAGCAGTGGGAGGAGGTGACCGTGCGCCGGCCAGGTGGAGAACAGGATCCGCATGCACCCAGCGTGCGCCTGGGCCCGCGCTGCGCGCTCGGAGACGGGGCCGAGAAATCGTCGAGAACTGCATGAGACGACCCGTGCGCCGGCCGCCATGATGGTGCGCACCGTGAGCAAGGTGAGGACCAGCGAGCAGCTCGCCGATGACCTGATGCGTCTGGGCGTCGAGACCGGCGACGTCGTCATGGTCCACGCCTCGTTGCGTGCGATCGGCCCCGTCGAGGGCCGAGCTGCGGGCGTCGTCACGGCGCTCGACATCGCGGTCGGCGACGAGGGGACGCTGCTGATGATGGTCAGCGCTCGCGACGACTGGTCGTGGGTGAACGAGCGACCGGAGGCCGAGCGTGCCGAGCTGCTCGCCGGATCGCCGCTGTTCGACCCGTTGACGGCGGAGTCGGATCCCGAGGTGGGCGTGCTTGCCGAGATCTTTCGTCGAACGCCGGGGACGAGCGTGTCCGATCATCCGGAGGGGCGGTTCGCGGCACGGGGCCGCCTCGCCGAGGCGTTCACGGCGGACGTGCCGTGGGACGACTACTACGGGCCCGGCTCGCCGCTCGAGCGCTTGGTCGACAGCGGCGGGAAGGTGCTCCGCCTCGGTGCCGACCTGGACACCGTCACGCTGATCCACTTCGCCGAGTACCTCGCCGACGTGCCCGACAAGCGACGGGCGCGTCGTCACCGGCTGGTGATGTCCCCAGCCGAAGGCGCGGTCGTCAGGACCGTGGACTGCCTGGATGACAGCGACGGCATCGTCGACCACCCCGGTCCCGACTACTTCGCCGTGATCCTGGATGACTACCTCGCCGCTCGCGACGGTACCGACGTCGTCCGGCGTGGACAGGTCGGCGGGGCGCGCAGCGAGCTGCTCGACGCCGCGGATCTCGTCGCGTTCGCCACGGCGTGGATGACGGACCACTTCCGAGCGATCCGAGCCTGATGAACGTCGAATCGCTGTGGCGCTACCCGGTCAAGTCGATGCAGGGCGAACAGCTCGACGAGGCCGACGTCGGCGAGAGCGGGGTCGTCGGCGACCGCCAGTGGGCGCTCGTCGACGTCGACACGGGGCTGGCGCTGACCGCTCGCCGGCAGCCGGAGCTGCTGTTTGCCGCAGGCCGACTCATCGGCCCGGACCATGTCGAGATCGAGCTCCCCGACGGCACGATCACGACCGACGACACCCTCCTGTCGTCGTGGCTCGGCCGACGGGTCGAGCTGCGCCGCGCCGGCGGCGGGCCGGGCACCTACGAGATCGCCGCCGACTTCGAGGACGAGGACGGCTCGGAGTGGCTCCGCTGGGACGGCCCCGCCGACACGTTCCACGACTCGGCCAAGACCCGCATCTCGCTCGCATCCACGGCGACGATGGGGAGCTGGGACGTCCGGCGGTTCCGATCCAACGTCGTCGTCACCGCCGACGCGCCGGGGGAGGAGGATGCCCTCATCGGACGGACGGTCGCCATCGGCACGGCGGTCCTCGACGTCGTCAAGCCGGTCGGCCGCTGCGTGATGACCACCCGGCCGCAGCCCAACGGCATCGAGCGCGACCTCGACGTCCTGCGCACGATCAACTCGACGCGCGACGGCACGCTCGCCGTCGCGATGCGCGTCGCGACGCCCGGCACCATCCACGTCGGCGACGGGGTGCGGTCGTGACGAGGTCCGGCACGAGATTTCTCAGTCGCGGTGTCGATCCCGGCCATCGGCGTTCGTTGTGAAGGTGGATCGGCGATGTGCCGATCCGGAGCAAGGAGACTCAACATGACGCAGTACCTGATGTCGGTCTACATGGTCGAAGGCGAGCCCGAGCCGAGCCCCGAGGCCATGCAACAGGCGTACCGAGACGTCGACACGTTCAACGACCAGCTCAGGACCGACGGCGCCTGGGTGTTCGCCGGCGGTCTGCACCCCGCCGACACTGCGACGGTCGTCGACAACCGCAGCGGTGAACCGCTCACCACCGACGGTCCGTTCGCCGAGACGAAGGAGCAGCTCGGCGGGTTCTGGGTCATCGAGGCGGCCAACCTCGATGCTGCGCTGGCGTGGGCGACACGCGCGTCGGCGGCCTGCCAGGCTCCCGTCGAGGTGCGCCCGTTCCAGGACGAGCCCGCCTGACACGGCTCACACGCCACGGTCGATGATCGAGCACGATGAGATCGGGCGTGTCTTCCGCCACGAGTCATCGAGGGCCGTCGCGACCCTCGTCCGCCTCTTCGGCGACATCGACGTCGCCGAAGAGGCGATGCAGGACGCGTTCGTCGTCGCCACGGAGCGATGGCCGATGTCCGGCCTGCCGCCCAACCCCGGCGGGTGGATCACGACGACCGCCCGCAACCGGGCGATCGACCGGTTGCGGCGGGAGGCCAAGCGCGACGACCGCCACGCCCGAGCCGCTCGACTCGTCGATCACGACTGACGCCTGCAGACCGGTGCCGTGGACGACGACCGCCTCCGCCTGATCTTCATGTGCTGCCACCCGGCGCTGGCGACGAGCGCACAGGTCGCGCTGACCCTGCGGCTGCTCGGCGGGCTGACGACCGCAGAGATCGCCAAGGCGTTCCTCGTCCCTGAGCCGACGATGGCGCAGCGACTCGTCAGGCCAAGGCCAAGATCCGTGACGCCAAGATCCCCTACCGGGTCCCCGACGACGCCGAACTGCCCGATCGTCTCCGCCCGGTGCTCGCCGTCGTCTACCTCGTGTTCACCGAGGGGCACCGCGCCTCGGGTGGCGAGGCACTGGTGCGCGACGACCTCTGCGCCGAGGCGGTCCGCCTCGCTCGCCTCCTCGCCGAGCTGATGCCGGACGAGCCGGAGGTCCTCGGCCTGCTGGCGCTGCTGCTGCTCACCGAGTCCCGGCGATCGGCTCGCACTGACGGCCAGGGGGCGCTCGTGCTGCTCGCCGAGCAGGATCGAACGCGATGGGACGGCGAGCTGATCGGTGAGGGTCAGGCGCTGGTGCGAACATGCCTGCGCCGCGCCCGGCCCGGGCCGTACCAGCTGCAGGCCGCGATCAACGCCGTGCACAGCGATGCATGGACCGCCGCCGAGACCGACTGGGGTCAGATCGTGCAGCTGTACGACCAGCTGATGTCGTGCAACGCGACCCCGGTGGTGGCGCTCAACCGGGCGGTCGCGCTGGCCGAGGTCGCCGACGCGGCCACGGCGTTGTCGGAGGTCGAGCGCCTCGACCTCGACGACTTCGACTCGTACCACGTCACTCGCGCCGACCTGCTGCGCCGCCTCGGCCGGCTGGACGAGGCCGCCGCGGCCTACGACGTCGCGCTGGCCCTCACGACGAACTCGGCTCAGCGCAAGTTCCTCGCGCGGAGACGCGACGAGGTCATTCGGTCCGCAGGACCGCAGCCGGACGGAGGTGCGCCGCACGACGGGCCGGGAGCACCGTGACGGCCGTTGCGAGGACCGCCGTCGAACCGACGATCACGGCGATGGGAACGAGCGGCACCGGCGCCGACGCGGGGATGCCGAGACCGACGGCGAGCATCGTCCACGATGTGCGGCCCGCCGCGACGCCGAACGGGACCGCGACGACGAGCGCGATGACCGACACCGCCGCCGTCTGCCACGCCACGGCGCCGGCGACCTGCCGCGGCGTGAACCCGATCGTTGCGAGGACGGCGAGATCGCGACGACCTCGACGGATCGAGCCGAGCAGGCCGTGCGTCAGCCCGGCTGCGGCGAGGAGCGCAAGGACGCCGGCGAGCACCAAGGGCACCTCGCGCACTCGCTCGAGGCTGGCGACGTCACCCGGCCGCTGGTCCGACAGCAGGATGAACCCGACGTCGCTCGGCACCTCGATCCGATCGAGCAGCGCGGTGGCGACGGCATCGGGCTCGGCATCCGGCGCGTACCGGACGGCCAACGAGCGGCTCTCGAACCCGGCGCCCAACTCGCGGAGCTGGTCGATGGTCACCACCGCGCCACGAGCGAGCTCGGTCCGGTCGGCACCGGAGTACGTCCCGAGACCGGGGAAGACGGCCTGGCCGACGACGTCGAGCGACACCTCGACGCCGTCTCCTGTGGTGGCGACGACCGATTCGCCGACGTCGACGTCGAGGCGGTCGAGATCTCGCCGGCCGAGCGCGATCTCGCCATCGCGCTGCGGTGCGCGTCCGTCGACGATCCTCGGGTGGAGGTCGCCCTTGTGGCGCTCGACACCGATCGCCGGTAGCGGTTCCCCGCCGAGCACGATGCGATCGTTCCAGAGCACCGCCATCGCGTCGACGTCGCCACTGGCCTCGAACGCCGCCAGCGCCCGGTCGCCGCTCTCCTCGGGCAGCTCGCCAGTGACCTCGATGAGGTGGTCCCACGCCCAGCCGTAGCGCTCGGGTGTGTCGAGCAACCCGTTGAGCCCGGTCGCGAACGTCACCACACCGACGAGCGTCAGGAGCACGGCCGCAACGCTCAGCAGGAGGGGACGGACGGCCATCCGCACACCGACCACCGGAACCGCCCGGCACCAGCCGAGGCGAGCCGGCCGGCGATGGCCGACGGGCGCGCTGCCCTCGCCGACGACCCGAACCGGCTGGCCCGCCACAGCGGCACTGCGAGCAGCACGACGAGGACGACCGGGACCAGGAGGGCACCGACGAGCAGGGACCACCCATCAGCGTCCAGGCCCGGCGACGGCTCGGCGACTCGCGCCGGCCCGATCGGGAAGCGCCCCGACAGCGCGATCGCGACGGCGACCGCCAGGACGGCGCCGACTGCGGCGACGATCAGGACCCGAGCGACCGAGACGGCGAGACGTTGGCGTCGGGTCATGCCGATCGAGGCGAGGGCGTCGGCGTCGGCCCCGTCAACGGCGAGCTGCCTGGTGAGGGCCTGGGCGAGCACCAGTGCTCCGGTGATGCCGACGACGAGCCCGAAGAGGGTGAGCGCGACGACCTGCGGCCGGACCGCCCGGTCGACGGTGTCGGTGATCCGATCGAGCGTTTGGAACTCGATCGGTTCCCCCGGCGCCAACGCCTCCACACTCGTGCGGAACGCAGGGAGGTCGGCGGCGCCCGCGCGGAGCGTGACGAGCACGGCCAGGAAGTAGGCGTCCGCCGCGTGTGCGTCGTAGAACGCCGTGGTGAGCACGATGGCCTCGTCGGCGAACGCCTCGTCGACGACGATGTTCGCCTGGTCGACCCCGACGCCCGCCACGACGAACGTCATCGCCTCGACCGGCAGCTCGTCGGGCGGATCCGACTCGTCGAGCTCGGACAACGGGATGAACCCCAGCTCGACCTCGTCACCCGCGCCGACGCCGAGGTCGGCGGCGACGACCGGTCCCAGCAGGAGCTCCTCCGGTCGGCCGGGGTCGGGGAGCCGGCCGTCTCGCAGCAGCGGCCGGTGGTGACCCCGGAGGCTGGTCCGATCCATTGCCGCGACGGCGAACGTCGGCGAGTCGAGCGCAGGTGTCCCGTCGGGGTTGAGGAGGAAGACGGGCACGCCCGCGGCCCTGCTCAAGGCGGTGACCTGCGGCAAGGCGGCCACGGCGTCGAGATCGAGCGCCGTCTCCGTCCCTTGGTCGGGGTTGACGAGCACATCCCAGCCGTCGACAGCCTCGATCATGCGATCGAAGCTCGTGCTCGTACGGCGGGCGCCGGCGAATGTGGCCATCGCGACGCCGCCGACGAGCCCGGTGAGCGCGGCGAGCAGCAGCATCGCCCGCCACCGCCGCCGCAGCTCGGCGACGAGGCGGACGACGACCGCGGTCATGCTCCCGCCGCCGCTGAACGCCGCCGCACGCCACCATCAGACCGCACCCGCGACGCGTCCGCAACCGTGCTGCCCGGCAGCCGACCCGGTGGTGCCGGCCACACTCCGCCACCGAAAAGCGGTGCCGGCCGATGGTTCAGCGGTCGTACGTACGGACCTCGATGGTGTTGCCGTCGGGATCGAGCAGGTACACCGACGTGCCCATCCCCTGGGCGCCGAAGCGCTGCACCGGTCCCTCCAGCACGCGGAACCGCTCGCCATCGGAGGCGATCGACGCCACGATCTCTGCGGGCGCGACGAGGCAGAAGTGGTCGACGTTGTGTCCCGCCGGCCCGGTTCCGGCGCCCTCGACGAGGTCGATGATGACCTCGTCGGACACCCGTACCGACGGAAACGGCGCGGCTCCCGCCCGCCACTCGTCGATTCGCACCGGCGCCATGCCGAGATCGTCGGTGTAGAACCGCAGCGACGCCTCGACGTCGCGACAGCGCAGCACGAGGTGATCGAAGCCGGCGATCCGGATCGGCGTCACGCGTCGAACGCTACGTCGAGCGGCGAGACTGTCGCTATCGACCTGTCCGAGCCGACCCGACCCTGGTCCGACGGCGGTGCCCTCGACGCGCTCGGTGACGAGATCGTCGAGCGGTCGGTCGAGGTCGCCGCCGACTGGCTCCGCCGGGCGCACGCCGACGTCGAGCGCGAGGAGCAGGCGACCGCCGATCGCCTCCTGGGCATCATCGGCGATCGCAACGGCGTGGCGTTCACGATGGCGTTCGTCGACCGTGTAGCCCGCCATCGCAACGACGCCGCCGGCGCCCGCGAGCTGGCGTCGCTCGTGCGCGGTCGACCGCTCCCCCGCTTCCTGTCGTGGTTCGATCGGCTCGCCCTCCGCGCCGGCGCCGTCGTCGCCCCGACGATGCCGCGGCTGGCGATGCCGCTCGCCCGCCGCCGGATGCGCCAGCTCGTCGGCCACCTGGTCGTCGACGCCGACCCTGCCGCCATGCACGACCACCTCGACGAGCAGCGGCGCGCCGGGTTCGCCCTCAACGTCAACCTGCTCGGCGAGATGGTGCTCGGCGAGGACGAGGCCCGTCGGCGCTACGACCAGACGCGGGCACTGATCGACGATCCCCACGTCGACTACGTGTCGATCAAGGTGTCGGCGCTCGCCAGCCAGCTCGACCTGTGGTCGTTCGACGTCACGCTGGCGCGGATCGTCGAGCGCCTCGGCGACCTGTTCCGCGCTGCGGCGACATCGAGCCCGCCGACGTTCGTGAACCTCGACATGGAGGAGTACGCCGACCTCGAGCTCACGATCGCCGCGTTCACCCAGCTCCTCGACGAACCCGAGCTCGTGCAGCTCCCGGCGGGGATCGTGCTCCAGGCCTACCTGCCCGATGCGCTCGGTGCGCTCGAGCGACTCACCGGGTGGGCCACGGCGCGATGCGAACGCGGTGGCGCCCCGATCAAGATCCGCATCGTCAAGGGTGCCAACCTGGCGATGGAGCGCGTCGATGCCGAGCTGCACGGCTGGCGCCAGGCGCCGTACGAGTCGAAGGCCGACGTCGACGCCAACTACAAGCGCTGCATCGACTGGGCGCTGACGCCCGAGCGCACGGCGGCCGTGTGCATCGGCGTCGCCAGCCACAACCTCTTCGACGTCGCCTGGGCGCACCTGCTCGCCGAGGGTCGCGGCGTCGCCGATCGCGTGCAGTTCGAGATGCTCCAAGGCATCGCGCCGTCACAGGCTCGCGCCGTACGGTCCGACGCCGACGGGCTGCTGCTGTACACACCCGTCGTCGGGCGCCGGGACTTCGACATCGCGATCGCCTACCTGTTCCGCCGGCTGGAGGAGAACGCCGCACCGGAGAACTTCCTGCGCCACCTGTTCACCCTTCGTCCGGGATCGCCCGAGTTCGACGAGCAGGCCGACCGCTTCCGCGAGGCGGTGGCCAGCCGCTGGACCGTGCCCGCCGAACCGCGACGGGCGGCGAAGACCCCGACCGCCACGACGGACGTGTTCGACAACGAGCCCGACACCGACCCGTCGCTCGACGAGACCCAGCGATGGATCTCCGAACTGCGCCTCCGCCGGCCCGATCCCCTCGTCGCGCCGATGTCCACCGACGTCGCCGATGTCGACGCGGCGATCGATCGAGCACGAGCGGCGCAGCCAGCGTGGTTCGACAGCGGTGCTGCCGCTCGCAGCACGATCCTGCGACGTGCTGCCGACGAGCTGGCGTCACGGCGCGGCGAGCTGCTCGTCACGATGGCGCACGAGGGCCGCAAGACGTTCGCCGAGGCGGACCCGGAGGTCAGCGAGGCGATCGACTTCGCCCGCTGGTACGCCGACCTCGCCACCGAGCTCGACGAAGATCACGACGGGGCAGCGTTCCGCCCGTTCGGCGTGGTCGCGGTC
>Ga0136617_10007013_pt1 | contig 10052 bp, 13 predicted proteins | sample AntDrymUQ3222106_2_FD_129672 | JGI IMG/M metagenome (GOLD analysis project Ga0136617, IMG submission 129672) | Polar desert sand microbial communities from Dry Valleys, Antarctica - metaG UQ322 (21.06) | ecosystem: Environmental > Terrestrial > Soil > Desert | place: Antarctica: Dry Valley... | reverse complement strand
CGTTCCGCAGGACAAGCTGATCGCGCAGCCGGTACGCTTGACGATGCAACAGAAAGCGTTAGCGCGGGTGTCTCCAGAGATTCGGCGGGTTTCAGGTTCCTTCGGCATGTAACTCCGGATTGACCGCTCCTGACCGACCCGGGATACGCAACGAAGTCGCGTTGGAATTCCTATCCTTCGTCGACGCATGGGCCGCGGCCGGCCATCGAGAAGACGAGGGCGCGACCAATGGCTGAGGCCGGATCGATTTCTGTTTCGTCTCGTCTGCGCTCGCGAGGCGCGTCCGATCTTGTCGCATCGACGCCGACACAGTCGGCTCCGATCATCAACCGGTCTGGGTCGACATGGATTTCTAAAGCGCGGGGCGATTGCGTTTCGCGCCGTACGTCGGCCGCGGACGGCTGCGCCATTGATCGTCGAACAATCCAGGTGCGCAGATCTCCTCGGCCGACACAGCAAAAGGACTACGCGCCGGTGAGCATGGCGATTGCGAGCGCCGCGCTGCCTACAGCCAGTAGTTTCCGCAGGGTAAAGCGCTCCATGGCGTATGCCGACGAGATCAACAAAGCAACGACGAAGCTCATGTTGGCAATCGGAATCACGACGCTGGCCTCGCCTGTGCGCAGTCCAAGTAGCAGGAACGTCGCGACAAGGCAGATGAGTGTTCCGGAAACGAAGGCGGAGGGCAGGATTTGACGTAACGGCGGTGGGGCACGATGGCGGCGAAGCATGCCGTAGAACGTCGCTGCCAGCGTCCAGCCTGCGCCGACGTAGAGCATGAACACGAAAGGATCGGTGCCGTCCGCGAGGCCGATCTTCGAGACGATTCCGAACGCAGCTCGCAACAGCGAAGCCCCCATGGCGATCCCCACCGACGCGCGTATCAGGCGATCGTCGCCGCCACGTCCGCCCTGCTGATAGAGCAGGATCACGGCAAGGAGACCGAGCAGCACGCCCGCAAGCTTCGGCGCGGTCAGCGATTCACGAAGAAACACGACCGCGAAGATGATAACCACAACGGTGTTGAGCCTGTAGATCGTCGAGCCGAGGCTCACGTTGATGCCCGCAAGGCTCTGGATGAGCAAAGCATTCGCCAGCATCACGACGGCTCCGGCAAACATTCCCCAAAGCGCCGCGCCGGCTTCGAAGGCGAGCGGTACGCGAGCCACGGCGAGCGCTACCGACTGGCCCACGATAACGACGACACCGGTCACGACGAGATACGCCCCCGTCGCGCGATGCGTTCCGGAGTAGCGCGCGAAGACGACGTCAAGCACGCCCGCCGCCAGCAGGCTCAGCAGCGCGTAACCGACTCCATCGCTCATGGAGAAAAGCGTGGCGACTACGTGACCTCTGGACCCGGTCGTCCCTGTTCTCTGAAAGGATACGGTTCGGCGAATTCACCCACATAGGCAGTGTGAGATACGAGGCCGTTGGCAGCCGAGTACGCGTGCAGCCGATACGCCGGCGGCTCCATGAGATCGAGGGCAACCTGGTGCGCAGCACTAGGTGCGGTGGAGGCGATGGTTCCGGCGAAGCGAACCTCGTTCGCCCTGTGTACGTGTCCACACAGAATGGTCTCGACCTGCGGATGGCGCTTGATCACTGAGGCGAAAGTCTCCGGGCTGCGCAGGCCGAATGCATCCATAGGTCCGACGAAAGTCTTGAATGGCGGGTGGTGCATCAGCACGACGGTCGGCCGGTCGCGCGCCTGCGCCAATGTACGATCCAGCCACGCGATTCTCTCCGTGCAGAGCTTACCGCCGCTTTCGCCCGCGACGACGGTGTCGATAGCGACGATGCGCAGCGGATGTTCGTCGATCGCATACTGAATGAATTTCTGCGACTGCCGAAGATGCGCGTGATCGATAAACGCGTTGCGCAGCGCGTGACGCTCTCGTGGTTTCCGGGTATTACATAGACGGGCATGGTAAGCGGCGCGAGCAGCTCACGCAGCACCACGTATTCTTCGGGTTGGCCGAGATCGGTCAGGTCGCCCGTGATAGCGACGGCATCCGGTTGTTGTTTAAGACGAAGAAGATGATCCACGCACGCGCGCAGCATGCCGACGGTATCGACCAAGCCATACAATAGGCGCCCATGCCCCTTGACGTGCAGGTCGCTGAGCTGTGCCAGCAGGAACGGCCGCGTCACATCGCTCACGGAATGTCGCGACGCTTACACCTGCACCGCATCATCGACGGGTTCCCTGCGGCGATGATCACCGATCAGCCGTTCTCGCAGCACTTTTGACAGGTAGTCGATCGCATAGACCGCGAGGATCAGCACGATGATGATCAGACAGGCCTCCTGCAGCTCATAGGCACGCAGGCGATCCGCCAATAAAAAGCCGATGCCTCCCGCCCCGACAATTCCGAGGATCGATGCCGAGCGCACGTTGTGTTCGAACATGTAAAGTGTGTTCGAGAGCATCATCGGCAGCACCTGCGGCAGCACGCCAAAGCGGATCCGCTGCAATCCATTGCCACCGGCGGCGTTGATCCCATCGATCTGCTTGCGGTCGAGATTCTCGATCGCTTCCGAATAGAGCTTGATGAAGGTGCCGGTCTCGACGATCGCGATCGCCATGATGCCGGCCAGCGGTCCGAGGCCGATCGCGCGGACGAAGATCAGCGCCCAGATCAGGTAGTCGAACGAGCGCAGCAGATCGGCGAAGCGCCGCGTACCGAATTGCAGCGGCCGTGATCTCGTCATATTCTTCGAAGCGAAAAAGCTCAAAGGAAACGCCAGCATGGCACCCAGCAGCGTGCCCAGGAACGCCATCGCGATCGTCTCGCCCATCACCTTGATGAACATCGGCAGGTGTTCGAATCCCTTGGGGGGAAAAAGCTGGGCGACGACGATCGCGGCGAACTTCGAGACGCCGTGCAAAAAGTCTCGCGACAGAAAGCCGAACCGATAAAGACAATAGACGGTCAGCGCCGCCCCACCGCTCCATATTAGCCAGACGCCTAAGCGATCCGCGGCCGACGCCCTGAACATGCGCGGAAAACGCTCGCGCTCGGCGGCGATGTCGACCTCGGTGATGCTTGCAAGTCGAGCGGTCATTTAGTGCGCAAAGCTCGCTTTGCCGATTGCGCTATGCCGAAACTTTTCGCTTAGCATATCGATGAGCATGATGGTCGCAACAATAATGAGAAGGATTGCGCCTGCGTCGGCAAAATAGAGAAGCTGGATCGACGTGAACAGGTCATGGCCAATTCCGCCGGCGCCGACGAAGCCGACGATCGTGGCACTGCGCACATTCAACTCTAGCCGCCAGAACGTATAGGACATGTAGTTCGGAATTACCTGCGGCAACACCGCGAATCGTATTTCCTCGAACCAGTTACCGCCCGCGGCGCGAATGCCGTCGATCGGCAGCGTACTGATGTTCTCATTCACCTCGGCGAAGAGCTTTCCCTGCGCCCCAATCGTATGGACGGTAATCGCAAGGACACCGGCGAGCGGTCCGATTCCAAACGCGATGATGAACAGCAGTGCCCAGACGATATCGGGAACTGTGCGCGCGATCTCGAGCACCCGGCGCATCACCCAATAGACTAAATAATGGCGCGCGAGGTTACGGGCGGCGAAGAAACTCAACAAACCGCCGATCGCCGTTCCGAGCACGGTGGCGAGATACGCCATCAACAGCGTGTTGAGCAGGCTGTCGAGCCACCTCCCAATGTCCCAGTACCACTCGCCGACGTCGTAGCTAAACGTCCCGACCGCGATAGGAGGCACCAGTTTGACGAGAAAATCCGTCGTCCGAGGAAGTCCCTGTACCAGCGTTACCAGGTCGAATTTTGCCGTCACGCCGGCTGCGATCACGCAGGCAACGAACGCAGCCCCGAACAGAAACGCATAGATGTTCTTCTGGCGCCGATACGCGGCGTATTCGTTCTCGAAGCGCGCGGCAATGCCGCGCGGCCTCGCGACACTGGTCGACGCTACCGTCACTTCGGCTTGCGCCGGCGTGCCTCGCGCTCATCCGCCGCTGCCTGGCACATCAGGTCGTAGTTTTTGTGAGCTACGGGCACCATGCCGCTGGTGCGCCCCTGTGCCACCGCCTCGGCCAGTTTCATGTCGTGGTCCTTCAGCGTGACAAAGAGCTTTTCCATGGCCGCGCGCATATCGGGCGGCACGTCCTTGCGTATCACGACCGGAGGCGAAGGCAGCGGGTCCGACGTCCACACAATACGGATATCTTCGCGCTTGAGCAGCCCTTGGTTCATCATGGCGCGTAGATTTCCGATGTTGTCGTTCTTCGAGGTCCACGTAAAAGCGGCATCGTAGGTACCTTTGAGCACGCCCAGAACGCTCTGCGGATGCCCGCCGGAGAGCGGGCTCTTGAAGTACTCGTCGACCGGTTTCCCCATCGCGCGGAAGGCCGCCGTTGGGATCAAGTACCCTGATCCGGACAGCGGGTCCGTGCGCGCGACGACTTTGCCCTTCAGGTCCTCGATGGTCTTATAAGGGCTGTCGGCCTTGACGACGATGACGGCGTTGTAGCCCATCGTGCCGTCAGGCTCCTGCGCCGCCACCAACGGCTCGACGCCGCCCTTGCTGTCCATGTGGGTCTGGCAGTAGCTAAAGCCCGAGAGCCACGCAAGATGGATCTGTCCCGCAATCAGTGCGTTCATCACCCCCGAATAGTCGGTTGCCTGATACAGCTCCCATTTCGCGCCCGTTTCCTTCTCCGCGTGCTTTAAGAAAGCGTCCATCGACTTTGTCGTCGAAGTCTGGGTTTCGACCGGGATCACGCCGTATTTCACGACCGGGTATTTTTGCTGCCAGCCTCCGCTCTGGGCCGTCACTACCCCGGCCGGCAGCAGGGCAGCCAGCACGAGGGCGGCAGCCAGGTATTGCAATTGCGTTTTGATCATGATCGCATCCTCCATTGAGTGTAACGGTCTTCCCGCCGTCGCTCGATATAAAGCCGGCAAGGCAGTGCTCGTCAGTCGGTTCCGGTGCGTGCCTCCCGGACGGTCGGTGCCGACGTGGCGGTGAGCGCGAGCTCGACTTCTTCGTCCCCCGGCTCGCCCCCGCCATAAATCTCCCGTGCGATCGGCTCCGTCAGTTTCGCCGGCGGGCCGTCGAAGACAATCGCGCCTTTGCGCATGCCGATGATGCGATCGCAGTAATCTCGCGCGGTCTGCAACAGGTGGAGATTGCAAATGACGGTTATCCCATCTTCTTGATTGATGCGACGCAACGAATCCATGACAATGGTGGCATTACGAAGGTCTAGAGAAGCGATCGGCTCGTCGGCGAGAAGGATCTTGGGCTCTTGGACAAGTGCCCGGGCGATGGCGACGCGCTGCTGCTGCCCTCCGGAAAGCTCGTCTGCACGGTAAAGACCATGTGAGACCATGTCGAGTCGTTGCAGCCCGCGAATGGCGAGTGTGCGGTCGCGTGCGGAGAACACCATGAAGAGCGTGGGTAGAGTCGAGTTGTAGCTGATACGTCCCATCAGGACGTTGGCCATGACCGTAAGCCGAGGAACCAAATTGAATTGCTGGAAGACCATGGCACAGCGAGCGCGCCATTCTCGGAGACGGTGTCCCGTCAACGCGCAGACGTCGATTTCGGAGCCGAATACGTCATCGCAAAGAATGCGGCCTGATGACGGGTCCGCTAACCGGTTGATCATGCGCAGCAGCGTTGATTTCCCTGCGCCGGAGCGTCCAATAATTCCGACCATCTGACCCGTCGGCACTTCGAACGTCACCGCGTCGACTGCGACTAGCGATCCAAACGACTTCGTTAACCGGTCGACTTTAAGCATCAAGCCCTCTGTTTACCTGGTGGACGCGGGTCAAAGATCGAATGAAATCATGTCGCAGTCGAGGTAACAGCCTGCGGCTTACTTGCGGGGACCGGGAACGTCGTATTCATCTTCTTCTCGGCCAGATTGCTACGCGGGGCGAACACCCCATCTTCCGGCCGATGGTGACCGAAGGAAGCAACATCTGTCAAGAAAACGAACCGACGCCTTGTCTCGGGCAAATTCGGGTCGATCGACGTGGATTGATTTTCCCGTGGCCTTGCCCGATGATCGCCTTTGTTGTTCGGTCGAATATTAGGTAATCATCGATCCGAGCTCGGCGATCCATCGTTTACCATAATCGCAAACAACTCAAAACGCCGGTCTGATCGGCGATAGTCATTTATGCGCGCAATCATCATCGGCGCCGGACGTGGACGCCGCCTCATGCCGGCCACCGAGAACGCGCCCAAATGCTTCGCCGAAATCCGGGGCAAGCGCATTCTCGACTGGACGCTCGACGCGCTGACAGCCGGCGGCGTGACCGACATTTGCTTCATTGGCGGCTATCGCATCGAGACGGTCGAGCGCGAGTATCCACATTTCACTTTTCGTCTCAATCGCGAATGGCAGAACAACAACATCCTCGTATCACTGATGTGCGCCGAAGACCTGATGGATCGGCCGTTCGTGACGACGTACTCCGATATCCTCTTCTCCGGCGATATTGTCTCGGATCTCGTCGCCTCGCGTGCGGATATCGCCCTCGGCATGGACACGGATTGGCGCACGCATTACAAGCCACGCACCCAGCATCCACCGCACGACGCAGAAAAGGCGATCGTGAAAAATGGTCGCGTCATGCAAATTCAGCGCGAGATTCCGTATGAAGACGCGACTGGCGAATTCATCGGTGTCGCCAAGTTCAGCTCGCGCGGGGCCGACCTGCTGCGCGAGCACTACCATCGGCGCCGGCTCGAGTTCTGGAACAAGCCTTATCGAGGAGCTTCGCAGTTCCAGAAGGCGTATCTGATTCATCTATTCCAGGACATGATCGAGCAAGGCGTTGTGTTCGGTCATGCGGACACCCACGGCCAGTATCGTGAAATCGATACGCAGGAGGACTTCGACCTCGCGCAAAAAGGATGGGCGCTATGACGGCCGCGCCGCCACTTTTTCCCGCGTCGGTCGTCGGCTCGCTGCCGCGCCCGCTGCACGTCCGCGAGCTGATCGAGAAGCCGGCGTGGGACAAAGCCGATGAGCGCGCCATGGATGCCGCGGTGCGCTACGCCGTCTCGATGCAGGAATTTGCGGGTCTCGACGTCATCACCGACGGCGAGTGGCGCCGGCGCTCTTATATCGGCGTCATTGCCGAGCTTGCACATGGTTTCACGCTGGAAGTGAATCCGGCGGACGGGCGGCCATGGACGGTGGTAACCGACAAGCTTGCACCCAAGGAGCCGGGCTTCATCGCTGCCGAGGCGAAGTTTCTCAAAGGTGCCGCGCACGTCGGCACCAAAATCACGCTGCCCGCCCCAGGCTTGCTCGGTGAGCGGCTTTGGGACGCCGAACGATCGAAGAAAGCATATCCCAAGCGCGAGGACTTCGTGCTCGATTGCGTCGCGCCGTTGCGCCGCGAGATCGAGATCATCCAGAAGATCGGCATCGACATCGTTCAGATCGATGATCCGCATCTTTGCCTCTTTGTCGATCCCGACGTTCGCCGCGGCTACGCGGACCCCGATCGCGCAGCCGATTTCGCGGTCGAGATGACGAATGCGCTAGTCGAGGGCTTTACCGGAATCAAGTTCGCCGTGCATCTGTGCCGGCGTGCGGGTGCGCGCGTGCGCGGCGAAAAACACCACGCGGGAACTTACGGGCCGATCCTGCCGCAGTTGAATCGCCTGAAGGTTCAGCACTTGACGATGGAGTTTACCGCCGCCGGAGCGGACGATCTGGAAAGTCTCGGCCGGCTACGCAGCGATTTCGAGCTAGGATTGGGCGTGGTTGACGTGACGCCGGGCGCGCAGGAAGACGCGCAGCGAATCGTGCAGCGTGTCGAGCGGGCTCTGCAGCGCGTCGACGCGAGTCGCATCACGCTCAATCCTGATTGCGGCTTCGCTCCGGGGTCGGCTGCGAAGGTCGATATCGACGAGGTCTTTCAGAAGCTCCGCGCCGAGGCCGAGGCCGCGCGCGTTCTGCGCGGGCGCTACCACTAAGCCGATCCGTCCCAGCGCAACCGGTCCGGCACCACGTATTGAGCTACTCGGTCGCGTGCTCTGGTGCGCACGTGGCAGAGGCGTGCCCCGCAACGCCGCGTCAGAGGTCTACCGCGCGGTGCTCCTCGAGCGAGCGGCGTAGCGCGATGGCGATCCGCGTCGCTTCGGCTGCGTCGTGCAAGGTAACGGCGGGCGCGCGGTCTTCAAGAACCGCTTGTACAAAATCGCGCTCCTCGCACAGGAAGGGGTCCTCGAAACGCTCGTAGAACGTCGGCGTGCATTCGTTGCGCACGCTATGTACATCGGCGATGTCCACACGATTCAGCCGCGCATCCTGACCAATGGTCAACCGGCCCGCGGTGCCAATAACCTCGGTCAGCGTCTCGTGCCCATGCTCCATCGTGCCCGATGCATAGAAACATGCAATCTGGCCATCCTCGAATTCGCATATCGCAACGCCGTTGTCCACATCGCCGCAAGCCCCAACCCTTCGTGCACGGCCACGGTGCCGGCGGCGAACACGCGGACGGGGCTTGGATTGCCTAAAAGCCAACGCGCGAGATCGACATCATGCACGCTCATGTCCAAAAAAATGCCGCCGCCGGTGGGGGCGAACCGCACGAAGAATCCGCTTGGATCGTTCTGATCGCAGGTTTGCGCGCGCACGAGAAACGGCCGACCGATCGCACCCGCCGCAATATTCGCCGCCGCGTCGCGATAGTTGACGTCGAAGCGGCCTCGAGCGTGCCGGTTGGCTCGGGGCCACTCCTCGCCGCGGGACCGGAACTCTTGGCAGCGTTGCAGCGCATTGTCGAGCTGGTGCCGGTAGGATCACCTGCGCACGACGTCGCAAGCAACGCGCTGGAACAGTTCGCGGAGCGGGAAGGAATCACGCTCGCCGATTGGGAGCCGGGCACAACGCACCTGCAACCATTGCGGCCGTCGCTGCGCATTGCGGGGGTTGCAACGTAATACGCGCGTGGCAGGATCAAGCGCATGGCATACATTAGGTCTTGCCAAATTCACCCATCTCGCGGGAATTTATGGGTTATCGCGTCTCAATCGCCAGCCGCGGCGATGGAAAGCTTTTCTGTCTTTTAGGTTCCCTAGTCTTAATTAGCCGTCCTAGAGAAAGGACGTAGTGATGGACTGGAAGCAATACGTCTCTGTCGCAGCACTGATCGTGTCAGTCGTCTCATTCGGTCTGACGTATAGCTTGTCGGCGAGGTCCGCCGTCACTTCAGTGCGACCTGTGCTCGTAATCGAGTACAGCCAACAAGACGGCTGGTATGTCAGGAATGTTGGCAACGGGCCGGCACTTAACGTTATTGTCGCCATGAAAGATAAAACTTCTGATTGGAAAATGCCAGTCCGCATTCCGCCATTACAGAAGGATGGCCGGTTCTCGCTCGATTGGGTTGGCCACCTGAATATTAGAACTCTTGGAGCCAGCTACGCGGATATAGCCGAGCGAGTGTACTCAAGTACTTGCACTGATGATCTCTCGAACACCTATGATGGAAACAAGCTAAGAGAGTGGAGCGAAGGGTGATATCAGCGCCCACTGGAAAGTTCGCTTGCCGTCGAGATAAGAGGCGGCTAACCCTTCGCTAGGCCTAAGGAGTGCGGGACATGGTCAGGCGGAACATCCTTATCGGAGCACGCTTATTCTTCGGACTACTCACGCTCGCGGCGCTCAGTAGATCGTTTATGGTCGCCGTCAAGGGTGGCTATGCCGCCTACTACTTCAGCTTCGTTACCACTCTGTCGAACACTTTCGCGGCCGTAGTGTTGATCAGCATTAACCTTGGCTTGATCTGACGGCCAGTGTCAGATCGCAGTCGACATCGGCCGGAAGGTGAGGTCCATCGCCCACACCTGGTTCGGCTGTTCGATGGCCACGCCACGCAGCAGATACGGATAGATCCGATGCTCCGGAGGCCGCTGGCTGGTGTTGGCCTTCCGATACAACGCCGCGATGCCCATGGTGCGCATCAATGTCGCCACATGCTTGCGGCCGACGGTAAAGCCGTCCTGGCGCAGCAGGTCCCGCAACATGCGCG
>Ga0136617_10007012_pt1 | contig 10053 bp, 10 predicted proteins | sample AntDrymUQ3222106_2_FD_129672 | JGI IMG/M metagenome (GOLD analysis project Ga0136617, IMG submission 129672) | Polar desert sand microbial communities from Dry Valleys, Antarctica - metaG UQ322 (21.06) | ecosystem: Environmental > Terrestrial > Soil > Desert | place: Antarctica: Dry Valley... | reverse complement strand
TTCGGCTGACTCGTTTGGCGCAAGCTCGAAATCGCTCGCGCGGATTCGACCGCGCGAAGATCCCTGAAGGCGTCCGCTTCGCGGCCGCATCAGTTGGCGCATGCTCGAAATCCGCTCGCGCGGACCGCTTGGCGGCGGTTGGCTGGCGCAAGATCGGAATCCACTAGCGCGAATTCCAATCGCGCGAAGATCCCTAAAGGCGTCCGCTTCGCGGCCGCATCAGTTGGCGCATGCTCGAAATCCGCTCGCGCGGACCGCTTGGCGGCGGCAGGTCTGCTGTTCCGCATCACAGGTTCTATCCCGGGATTCGCAGAACGACTTTCCCGAACTGCGCTCCCGACTCGAGGCGCTCGTGGGCCTTCGCGGCGTCGGCCAGCGGGAACACGCTGTCGACGTGGATTCGCGCCCGTCCTTGGCGGATGAGCTCATAGGTGCCCTCGAAGTCGGCCGGCGTCCCCATCGTCGATCCGTAGATGACGAGTTGCTTCCACCACAGTCGGTAGAGGCGCGCGGGAGGGCTGTGGCCCGAGGTCGCGCCGCAGACGACAACGCGCCCGTCGCGTCCTGCAGCGGCAAGGGAGCGTTCCCACGTCGCCTCACCGACTGTCTCGACGACCACAGCTGCGCCTGCGCCGCCCGTTGCCTCCTTGACGGCTTCGACCACGTCCTCGTCCGAGTGGTGTACGGCGACGTCTGCTCCGAGGCCGCGCGCGCGTTCGAGCTTGTCATGGCTCGAGGATGTGACGATCGTCCGCGCGCCGAGCGCACGGCAGAGCTCCAGCGCCGCGAGCGCAACGCCTCCACCGATACCCCAGATCAGCACCCACTCGCCCTCTTGCAGCGCGGCCTTGGTCACCAGCATGCGGTAGGCCGTCTCGAACACGAGGGGGAACGCCGCGCCCTCCTCGAACGAGAGCTGCTCGGCGAGCGGATAAAGCTGTGCGGCGGGAATCGCCTTCAGCTCGCAATAGGTCCCGTCGGTGTGCTCGCCAATGACGGTGATGCGACCGTCGTGGACGATGCCCGGATTCACAACGACGCGATCGCCGACCTCGAAGCCCTCGACGCCGTGGCCGAGACCTGCGACCACTCCCGTCCCGTCTGCGCCCAAGATGCGCGGCTTGGGAACGGAAGGGAGGCCCTTTCGAATCCAGACGTCCAGGTGGTTCAGCCCGGCTGCGCGAAGCGCCACCAGGACCTCACCAGCTTGGGGCTCGGGATCGGGAGCCTCCTCGTAGCGGAGAACCTCGGGTCCTCCGTCTTCGTGAATGCGAACAGCCTGCACGAGGCAGAATCCTCTCATGACTGCCGCCGAGCTGACTCGGCTGGCCGCGGACCTCGGATTGGACGTCCTCGGCGCAGCTGCGGTCGCCCCGTACGAGGACACCGAGGAGCACATCCGCGAGCGCAAGGAACGTGGGCTCTTTGCGGACTTGCGCTTCACGATGGCGCGGCCGGAGATCTCGTGTCATCCAGAAGTGCTCGTGGAAGGGGCGAGAAGCGTCGTCTCCGCGGCACTCTGCTATTACGAGCCTGGTCCCGAGCCTGGCGCCGACGAGGGACGACTCTCACGCTACACCTGGCGTGACACGTACGCAGAGTTGCGCGACGCTCTCGACGAGCTCGGCAGGCGCCTCGGAGGCGCGTATCGCGTTCTCGTCGACTCCAACGACCACGTCGATCGCGAAGCCGCCGTCCGCGCCGGAGTCGCTTTCTACGGCAAGAACACAATGGCGATCACCCGGCGGTTCGGATCCTGGGTCGTTCTCGGAACGCTCGTGACGGACGTCGAGATCGAGGCGACTACGCCGCTCGAGCTCGATTGTGGCTCCTGCCGGCTCTGCATCGACGCGTGCCCTACGGGCGCCCTCGACGAGCCGGGCGTGCTCGATGCGACAAAGTGCCTCTCCTACTGGACGCAGGCTCCGTCCGCGATTCCCGAGCCGTACCGTGCAGAGCTCGGGGACACCGTCTACGGCTGCGACATCTGTCAGGACGTCTGTCCATGGAACCGCGGAGTCGAGCGAAGGCGCGAGGATCTCACACGGGCGGTCCAATCGACTCCCACAATCTCGCTCAGGGAGTGGCTCGAGCGAGACGGAGACGAGCTCGTGGCCGAGTTGGATCGCCTCTATGTCCCGCGCAACGATCCCCGCTGGCTGAGGAGAAACGCGCTCCTCGTCGCAGGCAACTCGGGAAGTCCCGAGCTCGTACCGATTGTCGAGCACTACGCCAGCAGCGACGATCCCGTGTTTAGGGACGCGGCGGAATGGGCGCTCCTGCGGCACGCCGAGCGATCCGTATGACCGATCCAGGCGGGGATCGTCTGGCCATTCTCGTTCACGAACTCCGGAGCCCCGTCGCTGCGCTTGCGGCCATCGCAGAGACGTGCAAAGGGGGCCGAGTCGAGACCTCCGCGCGTCGCCCGCTCGCCGAGCTCGCCATCGCCGCGTGTCGCGGAATCGAGCGTCTGGTCCGCGATGCAGCTGTCGCATCGATACGACCGGAAGTCTTCGACATCGGCCGGCTGGTCGAGGAGAGCGTGGCGGCCGCCGTGCTCGGCGGTGGAAACGTGCGAGCGGACGTCACCTCAGGCTTGCCACTCGTAACGGTCGATCCGGTGCGCATGCGTCAGGCGTTGGACAACCTCGTCTCAAACGCAGAAAGGTACTCGGACTCAGGCGCTGAAGTCGTGGTCAGCGTGCGGCAAGCGGACGTTGCGATTCTCCTTGCCGTCGCCGACAGCGGACCCGGCTTTCCGGTCGACGAGCGCGAACGGATCTTCGAGACAGGAGTGCGACTAGACATCGAAGGTCAGGGATCGGGCCTCGGCCTAGCTGTCGCTCGCGCAATTGCCGAGGCGCACGGGGGTTCGCTGACCGTTGAGTCCGTTCTAGGTCTGGGTGCCACATTCACGATCGCACTACCTGTCGATGCCTAGCCAGCCACAAACGCCTCGAGCTCGTATTCTCGAATAAGCTTTCCGCGAGAATCGTGCTCGCGAAGATCGAACTTCGCCCGAAAGCGTTCGTACTCGACTCCGCTAATAGTGGCAACCCGGACCGGAAGTTGCGCCGCGGTCTCGTAAACCTCGACGTAGCCAGGCTGCTCAACTGAGACGTAGCGTGCCTCGGGTGCCGGGTGCACCCAGACGAACCCAACCGGTTCTTCCGTGGTGCCGCAGAGGATGTCTAAACGAGGATCGCGAAGTCGTCCACCGTATAGCCGGCCGTAGGCACTGCCGCACCAACGACGATTCTCTTCTCGAGGGCCGGGGCTGTTGTCGCAGCCGAAGATCGCGCCACTCGACGCTTCCTCGAACGTCACTGTCTCCGAGTTGACGCCGACTCTTTCAACTGACGGCCCGTTTGGGCGTTCGCTCCCGCGTCCGTGGTCGAGGCAGGACGCCGATCTTGTCTTCTGTCCGCGCGCCGATGGCTGCACCACCCACACCCTCGTCAGCACGGATGGTCCGTCGACGCCCTCCAGTCTGATTGGAGGCTTGTCTGCCTTCGAACCATCCATCAAGCGATCGGGAGAAGAATCACCGCCCGCGCACCCAGCCGAGAAGGCGATCGAGGACACGAGTGCGGTGAGCACGACGCGGGAGCGGCGCGGCGTCAATCCGCACCGCTCCCGGGAGCCGTTACGACTGGCTCCAGCCGAGGCGACGCACGGCGCTGTAGCTCGAATTGCCTCGATACGCCCTTGTCCAGATGTTGGTGCCATACGACTCTCCCAATGCCTCGATGATCTGGTCGGTGCCGTCCGGATTCGTGACGTAGATCATCCCGATATGAGTGGCGCTTGCATAGGCGTCCATTTTGATCGCGGCCGATTTGGACAGGGGATAGTTGGGAGCCCCGTCCCCGTTCTTGAATCGCTGCGCGGTGTACGGCCCGTGGATGTATCGGAGCCTCCACCATTGATGAAACGCCGTGCTGCTCTCGTCCAACGCTTCGCGCCAGACCTTGAACGTAAATCCCGAGCAGTCAGCACCTTCACCGCCCGTGTTGGGATCGGACTTCGGATCTCCCGGAGAGTCGTCGACATCATTGTCGTTCCAGCAACCGCCAGCCCACTGATACCCCTCGTTCCGCGCGTACAAAGCGACGGTGATCGATCCATCGCGGGTGATGTACGACGTGGGCGTGGGGGCGGCGTAGTTGCAGTTCTGAGCGACCCATTGCGTGTGGTAGGCGCCCGCGGTGCCGGCACCCGCCAGGGAGAAGGCGACCACGAATGCGACGAGAAACTTCCAGACGTACGACATCACTCCACCTCCAAGTCGAAGCGGTCGACGAACAGACCGGCCGGCGTCGAGCCGAGCTGATAGAGGAACGATCCGCGGACGCGGAAGCGCGAGAGCGGAGCCGTCTCCGCCCAGTCCGCAGAGTCCAACGAGAAACGCCTGACGATTCCACGTCGATCCAAGACGAGAACGACGAACTCGTCCCGGTCGTCGGTGAAGACACGCGTCACCAACACGACTCCGGTGCCATGCGGCTCGGCGAGCTGAACCTCGGCGAGGGGCGTCTCGCTCGTCACGAGCCATGCCCGCTGAACTCCCGTGCTCGCGACCAGCGCAACGCGCACCTCGTTGCCGTTGCGCAGGATCACGATGTTCCTGCCGTCGGGCAACGGCCGGCCGGACTCAGCCGCACTGATCTGCCCGGAGACGCCGACGGGTCGCCCTTCTCGTGCCGCCGGCATCCACTGCGCGGAGGAGCTCTGCAGCACTACCGGACCCTCCGGGCCGACGCGAACCTGCGACGGCCTCTCGGCCACCGCGCTCGCCGTCTTGCCAGCTCCGTCGCGGTTGAAGCTGCGCAGCAACGGCTCCCCGTGTATGCCGGCCGTCTCGAGGACGTAGACCGTGCCGTCCTTGCCGATCGACATGTCCGCCAGTGTCCCGTTGATCGCGAGGGGCACAGCCTCGGGCATCTCTCCGCTTTCGCGCCAGCGAAGCAGACGCTTGTTCGCCTCATCCAGAACGACCACCGTGCCGTCCTCTTCAATGTCGAACGCCGAGCCGCCGATCGGCGTCAGGTTTCGACCCTGCTCGAGGCCTGCTTCCGCCGGCCCGGCGCCCCAGGCGGCTTCAGCGACGCGCGCGACGGCTTCGCGCTCCCTGCCGAAGCTATGTGCGCCGAGCGCGACCTCGATGCTCCTCCCGAGAGGCAGGCTCCGCTGAGGAGCCGCCGAGCCTCCCGCGGGAAGCGTGGCGGCCATGCCGGTCTCGTTGCTCCGGAATACCACGTAGTACGAGAAGCCCGTCGAAGCCTGGGCGATGGACTCCGGGAGACGCGCAACGTAGCGTCCCTTCGACGCGCCTCGTTCCTCGCGCACCGCGATCTCCTGGAACATGCCAGTGTCGCCGACCCTCGCAAACACTGTGCCGTCCGCGGTGCAGGATGTGTCGACCTCCGCCTCCGAACGCGCACAGTAGACGTCATAGCGCAGCTCGTTCGTCTCGCCGCGGGTCGTGAGCAGCGGGGGAAGATGGGTCGCCTCCAGCAGCGGCTGTGCCGCAGGTTGAACGATGCGATGCGCGAGAGCTGTGCCGGCGAGGACGACCGTGACGATGCCGGCCAAAGCACCTGCGATCACGCCCGAGGCGCGGATCAGCCTCGAATGAGAAGATCGGATCTCGTCCATTCGCGCTCCTTGTTGTCGATTAAGACAACCATAGCGCGCACCGTCGGACGAGAGTGCCCTCGATGCCGATGTCGGCATCGTTTCGGCGCACTCTTGTGAGGATCAGCCGCGCGTCGGAACCCGGCTCGAGTCGCGCTGGAGGCGACGAGCGCGCTTTGCCACGGCATCTCGTAGCCGCTGAGGCTCGAGCACGATCGTCTCGCCACGGTCGGCCAGCACCTCCGACAAGAGCCATTCCTCGGTCTTGTACGGCACGTCAGCTACCGCCGACCCGTCTGTCAGAGGACGCGCTCCCCGCTCGAGCTTCCAGCGCGCGATGACCGGCGAATGGTGCAGCCGCGCGACGCGCGGATTCGTGAGATAGGACGGATCGAATCCCTCACGAGGCTCGAAGCGCTCATCCGTGAGCCGTGCTGAGCGCATCCGGTCGAGTCGAAACGTACGCGCGGCGTCGACCGTTCGATCCCACGTGTGCACGCGCCACACCGGTAGCTCGCGCTCGATCGTGTACGGCTCGACCTGGCGCATCGACGGACTTTCGTTTCCTTCTTTCAGATACTCGATCTCGACCACGCGGCGCTTCTCGGAGGCCTCGCTCAGCACTTTCACGAGCGCCTCCTCGTCTAGTGCCACGCGCGGCTCGGGCGTCGCTGCGAGATCGAAGCGTCCGAACGTCTCCTCGAGCTTGCGGCGCACGCGCTTGAGCTGGGTGTGGGCGTCGGCGGCGATCGTCGGGCCGACGTACTCGATGGCGAGGCGAATTGCACGCGCCTCGAGAGGGGTCAGCTTCGGCGGCCTCCGGAACACGTCGCCATACAACTCCTTGTCGACTCTCACAACGTCGCCGTCGTGCATTGCGTACACCGCGTAGCACCCTCCGCCAAAGTTCACGAGGTTGAGGAGCGAGAGATGATCCTGAAGCTCCTCGAGTGGGATGGAGATGCGACCGGCGAGCTCGGCTGCGTCCAGCACGGCGGCCCGTTCCTCGCCGCAGGCCGCCAGAAGTTGATAAAGCAACGCTTGGAGGACACCGAAGCGTTCGGGCGCGACCGGGCCCACAGGGCGCTCGGGAAGCGGATGTCGCGGGTCCCTGCGCTTCGCCCCGGCCGGCACGGGCGCAGCGCCTCCGTGCGATTTCACTAGGGCGGTGAGCCCGTCGGCGACGGCGTCTCTGAGCTCCTCGGGCTCGAGGACAACCGCGCGGCCGTTCTGGCGGAGCACCCACCCCGCGAGCAGATCGACGTTTGCGAACTCGGTCTCGAAGACGCCGTCCTCGACCGAGCCGGCGTCGGAGAGCGTGCGCTCCACCCACCACGCGGTGTCGTCGGAGACCGCGATCCGTGCAGTCCCGACCACCTCCCCGATCTGCCAGGGTCGGGGTACACGGTGCTGCTCCACGTCGAAGTCCGCAGGAACGCGGAAGTCGCGCTCTCGCCTGGTGGCGAAGCGAATGTCGCCGCGGATTCGGGACACCTTGAACGTGCGCACGGTGGCACGATCGAGGTCTTGGCCGATCACATACCAGTTTCCGTCGTCCAAGCGGAGCGCATACGGATTCATGACGCGTTCGCCTGGACGTGAGCGCTTCGGGCCCCAGTAGCCGAAACGGACCGTGCGCTGCTTCGAGATCGCGGACTCGAGCTTCGACAACCGACCCGCGAGCTCGGGCGAGTAGTCAGGGGCGCTCACACGGACGCGTTCCGCTGTGTCGGTAGGCGGCTCCGAGAATCCTGAGCGGCCGAGGGCGAGGTTCTGCAGAGCTAGCCGGAACGGCTCGGCGTATGCGAATTTCCCCTCGAGGTAGTACAGAGCCGTCTGGAGCGCTGCTAGCTCGCCGTCGTCGAGCTCCAGACGGTCGAGGAAGTAGTGCTCCGAGCGGAGCGTGTAGAGCTCCTCGCCGGTGAACTCGTCGCGCTGGGACTGGAGCGGCACGCCGAGAGCGGTCAGCTCCGCGCGATCTGAGTAGAAGCGGCGCGCGAATGCCTCGTCCGACATCTCGCTGTAGCCCTCGACGTTCGACTTGACGTCCCTGGCCGTCAGCGGACGCCGCTCGGCCATGAGGAAGGCGACGAGCGAGAGCTGGCGGATGAGCTTGTCAGCGTCGTGCGACATGCGCACCGCGAGCTTAGCCGCTGTCAGCTGGCGGAAGACCGGAATTCGCCAGCGCGGATTCCGGTCGCGCGAAATCCCGCTCTGACTCTGCGCAAGACCGGAATCCGCTTAACGCAGATTCCGGCCGGGCAAAAATTCCTAAGGGCGTCCGCTTCGCGGCGGCGACCTTCTCTTGAAAGACGAGGGCTGCGGGCGGCGTCAGGCGGCGGCCGCGGCGTGCTGCTCGAGATGCTGATGGGAGGGGCAGTAATCCCTGCTCGGAAGCGGCGTGCGCTGACACGCCTTGCCCTTGCGTGTGGTCGCGTGGCAACGCGACACTCCACCGTCGAGCATGCCCGCCTCGATCTGGTGCTCGATGAACGCCGTCGCTGCGCCTACACCCTCGCGAACGGCCCAAGCGACCTGCGCCTGTGCGGTGATCGGGAAGTAGCGCCGGATGTCGGCGAACAGCGCCCGGTCCGGACGCGCGAAGTAGTGCGGGTCCTCGGCGAGCCTCTCCATCGTCTGCTCGCACTCGCAAAGCACCGCGCGTCGGTATTCGAGCTGCGTGCTCCGGTCGGCATACGGGTCGATCAACGACTTGATCGAGCGGTAAATCGCTCGCGAGTATTGATACATACAGGAGCGTAACTGCGCGATGTGGTCTTCCAAATGAACGCTCCAGCTCTCGGAGGATCGCTCTCGGTGGGCGGAAAAAGGACTGCTTTGAAGCTCCGCAGCGGGAGTGTAGCGTCTTTTCGGCCGTGTTACAAAGTCTGGGTTGCGAGTCGTCGAATGAGACAACGAAGCGGGCAGACTCAGGGGACGATCCGGCGCACGGTGGCGGTGCGGGCGAACCTGCGTGCGGGCTGGAGATCGCTCGTCGCCTCGGCCTCGGATCCGTAGACGCCGGTGAAGACAACCCAGTAGCCCGGGTGCAGGCTCGCGTATTGCGACGAATCCAAGATCCCCACGGTCGCGAGTCCGCGCTTAGCGGCTACTCGAGCCCGAGCCCGAGCCGCCCTACGGCCGCCTGTCTGCGGAAGCGTTGCGAGCGCGATCGTCCAGCCGTCATCGCCGGCGGGCCAGTCTGTGATGCCCGCCGCGTTTCCTTCCGAGGGAGGTGGCAAGGTGGTGGACGCGGGAAGGGTCGCGAAGCCACCCGTCGCGGTCACGAGCCGAGCCGTGTCGTTTCCGCCATTCGTCGCGGCGACGGCCAGCGCGGCGCCGGCGAGCGCGACGACGAGAGCCAGCGTCGCTCGGATGACCCAACCCGAACGCACTCCCCGCCGTGCGCCGAATGCGCCAGGGCCGGGGAGAGGCACTCCGCATTCGAGGCAGTACTCCTGACCGACTGCCGCCTGCGCGCCGCAGCGGGGACAGCCGTTCATTTGGAGGCTCTGTCGTTCGGAGCCCCGGCCGTCGCCTCGGCCATCGGCCGGCCGCACGTCGCGCAAAAGCGCGCTCCGAGCAGGAACGGCGCGCCGCAGACGCAGGTCGCGGTTCCACGTCGCAGCCGAGAGCTGCCATCGAGAAGCGCGTCTATCTCGTGGACGCGGGCTTCGATAGCGACGAGCTCCGCGCAGCGCTCGACCACGAGACCTGCGTTGAAGCGGTCTCGCTTGTACATTTCGAGCGCCAGTCCTCCGAGGTCGCGCAGACGCTCCTCGCGCACCAGGAGCAACGACTTGCGCTCCCGCCGAAGCTCCCGGGGGACGGGTGGAGTAATGGCGGTGGCGGGGCGGCCGGCTGCGTTGGCGATCTCTCGTTGCCTTGGCACGAGCTACAAGCCTAGAGGCTTGATGCGGGTTAGGCGTGTGTCGGGGAGGGCATGCACCAAGCAGCGTGGTCGGATCGTTTGGCGTTCAGGCTTGATTGCCTGGACGTCGAACGAGCGGGCCGCGATGCGCCGGGTGCAGGTCCCCAACCGCGCGTGCGCGTAACACTTGCAAGCCTCTAAATGCCCGATCGGAAATCACGGCCGGCCACCAGCCTCGAGAACGAGTGAGCCCGTCGCCCAGCTCCGGTCGTGGACCCCCTCGGCTCCGCGTCAATTCGCATCTAGAGCTGGAGGACGACGAGCCGTTCCTCGGTCATCTCGCGAATGGCATAGGCCGGTCCCTCACGGGTGTTCCCCGAGTCCTTGACTCCGCCGTAGGGCATCTGGTCGGCGCGGAACGTGGGCGCCTCGTTCACGGTCACACCGCCGAACTGAAGCTCATGCGCGGCGCGGAGCGCGGCCTTGATGTCGCGGGTGAAGACACCAGCCTGCAGCCCGAAGCGGGTGGAGTTGGCGAGCTCGAT